>JADMIO010970499.1_pt1 | contig 78083 bp, 58 predicted proteins | sample 8958161 | NCBI WGS metagenome assembly JADMIO01 (sample SAMN16585339, study PRJNA669376) | soil metagenome | isolation source: Crop rotation soil | place: USA: Cullars Rotation, Alabama | collected 2011 | reverse complement strand
CGACAACTTGTCCACGTGGAATTCTAAGCTTAGGATCCCAATGTGCTGGAAAGATCGCTGATTTCCGCGCCAACGGGTACTCCTGCGACACGCAGATCCGGCCGGCGCCCGTAATTGCACTGCACGAGCACGCCGACGGTGTAGCCGCCTTCCTGCGCTGTGAGCTTCCGTGATGCGGTTCCGATGCCGCCTTTGAATCCGTGACAGATCATTCCGGTGCCGCCGCCCACTGCGCCTTCCAGAACGGCGCCGCCCTTGGCCGAATCGAGCGCGGCAAACACATGCTCCGGCTTCACGTGGAAGCCGTTGATGTCGTTCAGTCCGCCGTCGTACGTCTCGGCGACTACGGGCAGGCCCCACGGCTGCAGCCCCGGGATTTCCGGGTGCGCGACCTGCCACTGCAGAATCGCATCACGAACGACGCCCACGCTGTGCGTGTTCGTGATCGCGATCGGGCCTTCGAGAATGCCCGACTCCTGCAACCAGGTCGTCCCCGTCATCTCACCATTGCCGTTGAGTGTGAACCAGGCACCGAACACCGGGTCTGCGGTTGTCTTTCCCCGCGGATGCACAACCGTCACGCCCGTGCGCACGGGGCCTTTCCCAACGACCAGCTTTCCTGAGCCGGAGATCAGCGTCGTGTGACCCACCTCGACGCCGGCCACGTCCGTGATCGCATCGAGCGGACCCGGTGTGCCGCCGATCAGCGCGGAGATGCCAAGCTCACGCGCGCGCGTTGTCTGCGCGGAGACATTCGTGACCAGCACGAGAAAGAGGAGGATGAGCGGGCGCATGGTGCCTCCGAGTGGCGGGTTGGCTGCGGGGTTCAAGCTGACGGGCGGGCAACCTGTCCGGCCAGCCCGGCGCCTAATTCAGGGGCCGGCGGCGAACGGCGCTCTTGACGGACCTGCCGGCGGGGCGTAATCATCTCCTAGAACAATAGGAGAACAGCGGATCCCGTCGCGCCCAATAGCAGTCTGGCGCCGGACAACGGTTCACCTGGTACCACCGACAGAACTAGGAGGAAGAGTGGCGCCCACTTTCACCGACCGCGAGCTCGACGTAATGGCCGTCCTCTGGCACCGCGGGCCTTCGACCGTGGCCGAAGTGCGTGCCCGCCTGCACGACGAGCTGGCGCACAACACGGTGCTCACGGTTCTGAACGTCCTGGAGAGCAAGGGCTACGTGGCGCATACGGAGGAAGGGAAGGCGCACCGCTTCCGCGCGCTGGTGAAGCAGGAGATTGCGGGGGCCACGGCAACGTCTCGGCTCGTGGAGAAAATGTTTGGCGGCTCCACCGAGCGGCTGCTCACGCACCTTGTTACCGAAAGAAGCGTCACCGCTGCAGAGCTCAGGCGGCTGCGCGAACTGCTCGACGAAAAACTGCGGGAGGTGGAGAAATGATCGCGGCCTGGATGCTGTACTGCTCGCTGTGCGCTTTCGGTCTCACGATCGGCGCTGTCCTGGCGGAGCGCGCGCTGTTGCGCGGCCGCGGCCCCGTTCGCGTGGTATGGATCGCGGCTGTTTTCCTCTCGCTTCTGGTGCCGGCCATTGCGCTGCGTTACGCGCCGCGGCCTGCAGCGCAATACACACTGACAGTTGGCGCGGACGAAGTCATGGCAGACCCGGGCTTCGTTCAGACTCAGAAGCAGACAACAGGATTGCGTTTAACTGGCAGCGTGGTGGTAAATCGGGATTGGCGTAAAACGATCGACCGGCTGAATGAGCCTCTGATCGTGGCCTGGATCACTCTCTCGATCGCGGTTGCATTCAATTTCTTCGGTGGCGTACTCGTGCTGGCCTGGATGCGCCGCCGCTGGCAGCGGCGCGAAGTGCTGGGCGTTCCGGTTTATGTGTCTGAGCGCACCGGGCCGGCCGTAGTCGGAGCGGTGAGTCCGGCGATCGTGGTACCGCAGTGGGTGCTGGCGCTCGAGCCCGCGCAGCTCGCGCTCATGCTGCGGCATGAAGAAGAGCATCGCCACGCCGGCGATGGCCGTCTCCTCACGATGGCGCAGCTTGCACTCATTGTCATGCCTTGGAACCTGGCGATGTGGTGGCAGATCTTCCGGCTGCGCGTTGCGGTGGAGCTTGATTGCGATGCGCGTGTGCTGCGGGCAGCTGACGCCCGCTCGTACGGGGACCTGCTGCTCGAGTTCGCGCGGCCGCGGCGCGCGCCAAGCCTGGTGGGCGTTACAGCGTTTGCTGAACGCGCTGCGCAGCTGGAGCGGCGCATTCGCCTGCTTTCGCGGTATCGCGCGCGCACGCCGCGCGCAGCCAGCGCATTGGCGACGAGCATCGCGATCGCGTCACTCACCGTGGCGTGGATCGCGCCGCGTCCGCCCGTTCCCGCGCGCGCCCAGGCGACGCCAACCGACACCGGTCGCATCGTACCGGAGCAGCAAACCATTTCGCCAATCCCCGCGGCGATCGCGCCGGCGCCTCCGCCGATACCACCAGCACAGCCGCCGGCCGCGCCGCCGAAGCCAGCCGCTCGCGCAGTTGTCCCCCCCTGCGGTGGAGCAGCGAACAAAGTCGATGCGCGCCTCAGCGATGTCGTTTTCGACAGGCTCTTCGATGGCATCGTGCTGTCTGAGACGCAGGCTGCGAATGCGTGCGCAATTCTCGTGAGGTTGGAGCAGGAGCAGGCAACACAGGACGTGTCCGCAGCAGCAACCATGCAGGCCATGCAGGCACGTGCGCAGATGTTACGGGTGCAGCGCGACTCGGCGCTCCGTGCACTGGTGACCACCGAAGCTGACCGCGCGACGCTCGATGCTCGTCTGGCGGGGAACGCTCCGGGCGGCCGCGGCCGCTCGGCAGGGCCAGGAGTCGATGGGGCCGTCGGTGGACGACGCGGGGGTGGTGCGGGCGCCGATCAACTGCCAGGAGCGCGGCAGGGTGGTCGCGGCGCCCGTGGCGGGGGATCCGGTCCCGAGATTCTTGCGGCCGAAGTAAACAACCTCATGGTGGATATAATGTTCCACCGGTACTTCGATGGCATCACGCTGAGCGCAGAGCAGGAGACCACGGCGCGCGCTGCGATCGCGCAGACGCAGGAGCAGATCAGGACGGAGACCCGTCCGGCAGCTCCGGTCATACGCGTGGATAACTTTTCGGGGCTCATCAGAATGTCGGACGCGGGCGCAGCGGCGCTGAGCGCGCTAGTCTCGAGCGATGCCGACAAGGCTACGCTGCAGGCGCGGATCGTGAGCGTCTCCGCGCGATGATGCCGAGTGTAGCAGCCCTCGCTGCCTACCTGACGGGCAGGTCGGAGGGCGAAGTTGATGCGAAGCTCGCGGACGAGCTGAAAGAAACGCGACAGCAGGTCGAGCAAATGCATCTGCAGCCGCACGTCCTGAGCAGGGCATTGCGCTCCGTTGTTGCGTTGCTCGCCGTTGACGCGCAAGCCGCCTGCGTGACATTGGAAGCACTCGTCGATTTGTCGCGGCGCTCACCACTGCCGCCCGGCTGATTCTGCAAACAGGAAGGGGTGTACCATGAGAATTCGCGCGACTGCAGTTCGTTTCGCTGCCACGTGCGTGTTGCTGTGCGTGAGCGCGCTGGAAGCGCAGCTGCCCGACACGCCGGCCGGGCGCCAGTTCTCTGCGTGGCTGAATGCGATCAACAGCGGCAACCGGGCGACCGTGCAACAGTTCATCGACAAAAGCATGCCCGGGCGACAGCCCGACCAGGCACTTGGGATCTACAACCAGACGGGCGGCTATGATGTGAAGAAGGTGGAGGATTCCAACGCGACGAGTTTGGTTGTGCTCGTTCAGGAGCGCGGAGGGGCAAGGCAGTTCGCACGCATCACGTTGAATGTGGCCGCGGACACGCCGGATCGTATTGGTGGTATCCGTATTCAGGCGGCGGAGCCGCCAGCGGAGTTCGCGCCGGCCAAGCTGAGCGCAACCGAAGTGACGGCGGCTCGGAACGGCGTGCCCTTCCGCAAATTCTCGGCGTGGCTGGATGCATTCAACACGGGCGATCGCGACAAGATCAGTCAGTTCCTCGCGAGCAACTACCCGACGCGCAACGTCGATGCGGAGCTTGCGTTCCGCCGGCAGACGGGCGGCTTCGAGTATCGCGCACTGGAACAGGCGTCCGCCACGAGCGTGACGGGGCTGGTGCAGGAGAAGGGCGGCGACAACTTCGCGCGCTTCGTTGTGCTGGTCGAGCCGGCAGAGCCGCACAACATCACGCGGGTGTCCCTTCAAGTGGTGGCGCGCCCTGCGGAATTCGCACTGCCAGCGATGCCGGAAGCAGAGTTGGTTTCTGCTTTGCGCACTAAGCTCGCAACGGATGTAGCGGGAGATCGCTTCTCTGGCACGGTGCTGATCGGACGGATTCAGAACGGCACGGGAAAGGTTGTATTCAGCGAGGCGTTCGGTCTGGCTGACCGCGAGAAGAAGGAAGCGAATACACTGGACACGCGCTTCCGCATCGGTTCGATGAACAAGATGTTCACGGCGACATCGATCATGCAGCTGGTGCAGGCCGGCAAGATCAAGCTTACCGATCCGCTCGGTAAGTACATCCCGGACTACCCGAACCAGAACATCGCAACGAAGGTCACGATTCACCATCTGCTCACGCACACGGGCGGAACCGGTGACATCTTCGGGCCGGAATTCGCCGCGCGCCGACTCGAGCTCCGCACCCACAACGATTACGTCGCGCTGTACGGCAAACGCGAGCCGATCTTCGAGCCGGGCAACCGCTGGGCGTACAGCAACTATGGCATGCTGCTGCTCGGCGTGGTCATCGAGCGCGTGAGTGGGCAGAGTTATTACGACTACGTTGCCGATCACATCTTCAAGCCCGCGGGCATGACAAGGAGCGGCTCCGAGCCGGAAAGCGAAGTCGTGGCCGGCCGTTCGTTGGGATACATGCGCGCGCAGGGCAGTGGCGCCTGGACGCCGAACACCAACACGCTGCCGTACCGCGGCACAGCGGCGGGTGGTGGCTACTCGACTGTCGGTGACCTGATGAAGTTTGCGACGGCGCTAATGACCAACAAACTGCTGAATGCAGAGAACACGGCGCTGTTGATCACAGGGAAAGCCGATTCCGGCAATGGCCGCATGTACGCATACGGCTTCGAAGATGCGAGGAAGAACGGTGTGGGCGCCGTGGGTCACGGCGGTGGTGCGCCGGGCATGAACGGCGATCTCCGGATTTATCCGAAGACGGGTTACGTGATCGCGGTGCTGGCGAACCTCGACCCGCCGGCGGCCGGCCAGATTTCAGGCTTCATCGACGCGCGGATTACGAAGTAGGCGGACCACCACCCCAAATTCCCAAATCTTCCCAAACGGACATGCGGGTGCGCGCGGCGATGGTTCGTTCGCGCGCATCCGTTTGGACGACCAAGGCGAATCCCAGGTCCTCCATGTCTGTTTGGGAAGATTTGGGAATTTGGGGTGGTGGTCCGCTACTCTGTGCGCAGCGCGATCAGCGGATCGAGCCGTGCTGCGCGCCAGGCAGGCACAAAGCCCGCCGCCAGTGCAACCACGATCAGCACGCTCGCGGCGACCAGCAGTGCGGGCAAGTCATTTGAGGTTACGCCAAACAACAGGCTGCGCACGGACTTTCCTGCCGCGAGAGACACCGGCACACCCACCGCCAACCCGATTCCTGCGAGAAGCACTACCTGGCGCAGCACCAGCCAGAGCACCTGTCCCGGTTTTGCGCCGACGGCGACGCGCACGCCGATCTCACTCGTGCGGCGCGTTACCGAGTACGCGGTGACACCGTGCAGTCCGATGCTCGCGAGCAGAAGCGCGAGCACACCGAACGCGCTGAGCAGACGCGTAAAGAGGTGCTCCTTCGCGCTCGTACGCGCCATGATCTCCGTTTGCGAACGGATCTGGGGAACAGGCAGGTCGCTGTTCACCCGTGTGACGGCTTCGCGGATGGCGCCTTCGATGCGTGCGAGCGGAAGCGCCGTGCGCAGTACGATGTGGTGACCGCCCCAGCCGGGCCGCTGCAGCGCGGCATCGTACAGCGTGGAAGGCGCAGGGTCGCGTTGACTCCGGTAGCGCACGTCTGACACGACACCCACGATGAGCATCTTCGTGCCGTTCAGGTCCATCGTTTGGCCGATGGGGTTCTTTCCACCGAACAGTTTCTTCACCGCGGTTTCGTTCACGGCACCAACGAGAGGTGCACCCTCGACATCCTGGAGACCGGGCACGCGCCCTGACACAAGCTTGACGCCCATCGTCTCGAGGAAGTCAGGGCCGACCGCGTTCTTGTAGAGCTCCTGGCGCTCACCGTTCACTTCGATCGATGTGTTGGAGACGATGCCGCTCATGAGCGCGTTCTCGAGTAGCGTGACTGAACGCACGCCCGGAATCGCCTGCACGTTGGCGAGCACCTGCTGGTACAGCCGCGGATACTCGTCTTCGGGCAGTCGCGTATAACCCGGATCGAGCTGGAACATGGCGAGGTTGGATGCATCGAAGCCGAGCTGTACGGAGCCGAGGTTCGAGATGGTGCGCAGGAAAAGCGCGGCGCCAACGACGAGCGGCACCGTCACCGCGATCTGCAGCGCGATGAGTGCGCGTCCAATCGTAAGACGCGGCGCTGCGCCCGCCGAGCGCTGCTTCAGCCAGTCCATCGGATCGAGGCCGGAAAGCCGGAGCGCTGGTAGCAGACCGAAAAGCATCGTCGCGGCGCAGCCGAGTGCCGCACTCACGATCAGGATGGCGGGATCGAGCGCGATCTTCACCTCAACACCGCCGAATGCGGAGCCGACCACGTCACTCAGCACCGCACTGAGCGGCGAACGCGTCCAGAACGTGAGCAGCAATCCCAGTGCGGTTCCCGCCATGCCCACCACAAAACTCTCCAGCAAACTCTGACGCACCAGCCGGGCGCGCCCGCCACCGAGTGCTTTGCGCACCGCCATCTCGCGATGCCTGCTGACGCCGCGCGCCAGCATGAGGCTCGCCAGGTTCATGCAGGCGATGAGGAGCACCATCGCAACGACGATGTTCAACAGGTAGAGCAGCTTTGCACTTTCCTCGCGCAGCGGCTGTGCGCCGTGCGAGCCATCGAGCAGCCGCAGGACTGCGGGCGGCGAATCGCCGGCATTTGCGGGAGAGTCGACTCCGCGAAATGCAGATGTGAAGGCGCTGGTTGCCGCGGCGGCGGACACGCCTTCGGGGACACGCGCGACGACGCGCAGCCAGAACATGTCATCCGCGGTGTCCAGCGATTTGCCCTGTGACATGCGCGGATACACCCGCTGCTGCGCGGACATCGGCACGGTGATGTCCGTGTGCGGAAAGAAGCCGCCCATCGAGAGCCCGCGGAAGCCCGCCTCGGTAACGCCCACCACGACAGCAGGCACGCCGTTCACGCGCACGGTTTGGCCAAGCGCAGCGGGATCACCTCCGAACGCGCGCATCCAGAAGTTGTAGCTGAGCACGACTGTGAGCGGCGCGTTGGGAGCGTCATCGCCTGGCCCAAGCGGACGACCCAGCGCCATGCGCGGCCTTACCGTGTCGAAGTAGTAGCCGTCGGCGAACACTCCCGGCGCGATCAGCGCGGGCTGATTGCCCACGGCGACGCTCGCGCCGCGGAGAAAGGAGAAGGCGGTGAGCTGTGTGCCGCGCGGTGCCGCACTCCGCAGAGCCCGGTAGATAGGCGAGCTGAAGTTGCTCCGTAAACTCGCGCCGGTCTCCGGGTCCGGATACGAAGTGGAGTGCGTCTGGTTGAAGTTTTGATCGCCCTCGCGCCGCCAGCTGAGCAGCCAGAGCTCGCCTGGTTTCTGCACGGGCATGGGCGAAAGCAGAAGCGTCCGGATGACGCTGTACATGGCGGTGTTCGCACCCAGACCCAGGGCGAGCGAAAGCACGGCAACGAGCGTGAACCCCGGACTCCTTCGGAGCACGCGCAGGACGTATTTCAGGTCGGAGGCGAAGCCGTTCATTCTTTGCACCCCATTGTCCGTTAGCGTTTGAAGGTTGGAACGCGGACGGAGGGAAATGGTTGCGGAATCTTCCCAGGTCGAGGTCGTGGTCGAGGTCGAGTGGAGGGTTCGAGGGCGTGGCGTGGTCGAAGGCGAGGGGAGTGTCGAGGGCGAGGGAGTGTCGAGGGCGAGGGAGTGTCGAGGGCGAATTAGGCGGCTGTCTCTTCTTTGCGATCTTAGGACGCGTATTTCATCGCGGCATAATCCGCGTCCACGAAACTCCCGATGCCCTCGCCCGCCACGCGCCCTCGACCACCCGCCGCCCTCGAACCTTCACCTCGACCTCGACCTCGACCTCGCCCTCGCCCAGGGCAGTTGATAAGCCTTGATCCCGTTTGATCCACGCGTGACCGCACGCGACTAGCCTTCCAGCGAACTACATAACTGGAAGGATGAATATGCGTAGCCGGGTCGCGGTCGTATTTCTTCTTGCCGCCGTCTTCTTCAGCCCAGCCTCGGGTCAAATCCCACGCCTCAACAAGGTCAAGGAAGCCGCCAAGAAGGTCATGAGCGCGGAGGACAGCGCCAAAGCGAAAAAGCCGGAGCCTCCGAAGGCGGCGTCCCAGACGGAAAAAGCGCAGGAGCCAACCAAGATCTGGGAGAATTACGACTTTGTCCCCGGCAGCAAGGTCCTTTTCTTCACGGACTTCACGGAAGACCGGGTCGGCAATTTTGCGCGGCGGCTCAAGTACGTGGGCGGCCCGCTGGAAGTGATCGAGCGGGACGGGTCCAAGGTTCTGCGCGCGACAGGCCGGTCGCAGTTCCTGATTCCGATCGGAAACAAACTGCCGGAGCGGTTCACCCTCGAGATCGATGTGATCGCGCCGGCGAGTGGCCGCAACGAAATGGTGGCTTTTGAAGGCGGGCGTGAGCTGGACCGCGGCGACAAATCAGCGGCCGTAACCTGGAATCCAACCGGTGCATTCATCCTCGGCAGCGGTTTCGACGGGGGCAACGGCACCATGAAGATTCCGGATGCGGTTACGCCATCGCTCATCGGGAAGGTCGCGCATCTGCGCGTGCTCATGGATGGCGCGTACTTCAAGATGTACGTCAACGAGCGCCGCATTTACAACATCCCGGAGCTCGCGTTCAGGCGTGATTCGGTGATCCGCGTGTTCCTCGACGGCGCGGAAGAAGATGGCGCGGTTTACCTCACCAACATCCGCCTCGCCGAGAGCGACACCGACGTGCTGTACGACGCGCTGGCCAACAAGGGGCGCTGGGCGACGCAGGGCATTCTCTTCGAGACCGGAAAGTCCGACCTGAAACCCGAATCCCGCCCAGTGTTGAAGGAGATCGCCGCGACGCTCAAGGAGCACGCCGATCTCAAGGTCCTGATCGAAGGCCACACGGACAACGTCGGCGCCGCCGCGGCGAATCTCACGTTGAGTGAGGCGCGCGCGGCGGCCGTGAAGAGTGCGCTGGTGTCGCAGTTCGGCGCCGATGGCAATCGCGTTACGACGAAAGGCTTGGGCGACACGAAGCCGGCAATGCCCAACACAACCGCCGAAGGCCGTGCGCAAAACCGGCGCGTGGAAGTCGTGAAGCAGTAACGAGTCGGATCGCGGCGGACTTCCGCCGAGCGAAATAACACTGCCGTTTCAATACCACTTCCGGGTCCGAAATTGGACCCGGACCCGCTCGCGTACGTCCAATCCTTGCCGGACGACTCACCCCCGGTCTACAATCGCAGCAGGGTCCACCTCCTTCACCCCCCACTTCTCGTGTTGCTCCGAACCTTTGGCGGGCTTTCGCTCGAGGCCGAACCAGGCGCGGACGCTGCTCCCACGCTTGGGCCGCGCCGTCTCGCGCTGCTGGCTGTTGTTGCGGCCGCAGGTGCACGCGGCATCACGCGCGAAGCGATCATCGGAATTCTTTGGCCGGAGACCGATGAGGAGCAGGCGCGTCACACACTCTCCCAAACACTCTACCTTCTTCGGCGCGACACCGGATGTGAATGGATCACTGGAACGACACTGCTTCGTCTGCACGATTCCATCAAATGTGATGTCCGCCAATTTCAGGATGCGCTGAACGCAAACGACTTCCAGCGTGCCGCCCTTCTCTACAGTGGCGCGTTTCTCGACGGGTTCTATCTGCCAGGTGCGCCGCAATTCGAGCAGTGGGTGGAGGAAACGCGCGCGCGCTACCGCTTCACCACGCTGAAAGCGCTGGAAACGCTCGCTCGGCAATGTGTCGATACAGGCGCACCGGCTGAAGCATTGACTTGGTGGCGTCGGCTGAGTGAGCTCGACCCATTCAGCGCGACGTACGCGGCGGGGCAGATGCGCGCATTGATCGCGTGCGGCGACCAGGCCGGCGCGCTGCGCTTCGCGCGTGACTACGAAACGCGGCTTCGTCATGAGCTCGACGTGGAGCCGGACCCGATCATCGCAGAGCTGACCAACAGGGCGCGCGCGACACCGCCCGCCGCGGCCGCAACTCGCGTCGAGCCTGTCATCGTGCCGGCAGGGCAGGAAGTCGTGTCGGCTGCGTCGTCCCAGACAACCATCACGCGTCCGCGGCGCAATTTGTGGTTCCCGGCAAGCGTGTTGCTCGTGCTGCTCACGATCGTGCTCGCCTGGCGCATCGGCGGAACGCGCGCGGAACCCGCGCACGAACAACCGTTCCTCGCGGTTGGCGCGATCCAGGCACGCGACACCGCGGCGCTCGGCCCGGTGTTGCGCGACATGCTGTCCACCAACCTCGCGCGAGTGCAGGGTGTGCAGGTCGTTTCCAACTCGCGCCTGGTCGAACTGCTGCCGCGCAGCGCCGAGTTCGTGCCCGGCTCGGCGTCCGACGCGGCACGCCGCGCGGGTGCAAGCGAAATTGTGGAAGGCGAGCTCGGCATCACGGCGGGGGAGCTGATCCTCACGCTGCGGCGCGTTGCGCTGCAGTCCGGTGTCGTGCAGCAGGGGTACACCGTGCGGGCGGCCGATCTCTACGCACTCACCGACAGCGCAACCGCGGCGATCGCGCGCGATCTGCGGCTCGATCCACCGCCCAGCCCGCTCGCCAACGTGCGCACCACTTCCGCGGTAGCGTACGCGCTCTATGAAGAAGGGCTGCGCGCCTATTACGGCGCCGAAGTGCCCACCGCGTTCCGTTTCATGTCTGCGGCGCTCGAGCGCGATTCCAGCTTTGCGTTGGCTGCGTTTTATGCGCGGCAGGCCGCGCGCTTGCTGTTGCGGCACGACGATGCGACCCGACTCCTGCCCATCGTGAAAAGATTGGCGGCGCGCACCGTCGACCAGGAGCGTCTCTACATCCAGACCTCTCTCGCAACAGAGTTCGCTCCGGTCCCCGTGCAGCTGGCGCTTGCGCGCGAGTTGACGAGCCGGTTTCCGCGCGATCCGGATGCGCAGATGGCGCTGGGAGCTGCACTTTCCACGGCGGGCGAGCGAGCCGCCTCGATAGCAGCATACAATCGCGCAGTCGCAATTGATTCTGCGGCCGGCGCAGCAACCAGCTCCAAATGCCGGATCTGTACGGCAATTTATTCGATTGCCGTTCAGTACATGTATTGGGATTCCGTCGCGGCGGCCGTGCAGGCCGCGAACCGTTTGACTGTACTGCGTCCGCACGATACCGCTGAGTTGGGCGTGCTGGTCGAGCCCTTGCTACGCCAGGGACGGCGCGCCGAAGCTGAGGTCCTGGTCATGCGAGTGAGGCAGAAGAGCGTGGTGAAGCCAAACTTCGGCGCGGTCCTCGATCGCGATCTCATTCGCGCAGGCCGAGCGGACGAGCTGGAGGCGCGGCTCGTGAACGAGCTGTCCAGCTCACCCGGCGAGGACGTTGGTGAAAAGCTGTGGCTTCTAACAATTGCGCTCCGCAATCAAGGGCGGCTTGCTGAAGCGGAGGCGCTGGCTGCCGACGGAAAAGTGCCCGGCAGCGCGCTGCGCCTGAACAGGCTTCCGGACGAGCTGTCCCTTGCCATCATCGCATTTGAGGGTGGGCAGCCGCGCGAGGCCGCGCGTCTTCTGCTCAAGGCAGTTCAAGTCGATCGCGCAAGCAATGCCGAGCTCGGCAGCAAATCGCGTATGCTGGCGTGGCACATGACTCTCGCAGCGACTGCGCTCGCAGGTGCCGGTGATACGACGGCAGTTCGGGCACTGGCTGACAGCGTGAAGCGGATCGGCGCGCAGAGCAGCTTCGGACGGGATCCCGTACTCAATCATTTCCTGCTCGGTCTGCTGCTGCAGCGCCAGGGTCGCCACGCCGAAGCGGTCGAAGCGTTCGAGCGCTCGCTCACCTCGGTGACCGACGGCTACACGCGCACGAACCTCGAGATGGCGCGAAGCCTCATGACGCTGCGGCGCTACCGCGAAGCCATCGCGATCCTGCAACCCACTTTTCGCGGCGGCGTGGATGGCAGCAATACTTACGTCACGCACACAGAGCTGCGTTTTGCGCTGGCGCAGGCGTTCGACGCGGCGGGGCAGCAGGACAGCGCGGCGGTGTACTACAGAGCGGTCGAACGGTCCTGGCGGCACGCCGACCCGCAATTCAGGGAGCGATACATCCAGGCCAAAACATGGGCTGCGGCCGAACATTAGCTGGTTTTGATGCCGGTTGACGCGCGTTGATCGCGCCGTGAGGTGCGCTCTCTAATCTTCGCGATCCTCCATCGCGAAGGTTTTATGCTTCAGCGCACGGCAGTTTTCCTTGTCACAGCCGCATCCGCATTCGCCACAGCAACGGCGGTTCCGGCTCAGACGATGTCGGCCGCCCCGAGCTTTTTCGTTTTCTCCGCTGCGTTCGGAGGTCCCAACCCACCTCCACAATCGTTGGCCGTGACGAACAGCGGCACAGCACTACTGAACTGGCAGGTGCAGCCAGCGCAGGCGCGCTGGCTCTCCGTTTCGCCGGCGAGTGGGGCCGCCCCAGGCTCGATCACATTTGCGGTGAACATCGCCGGGCTGCGACCTGGCACTTACCGAGACACGGTTTCACTTACATCAAACGACCCGGTTACACCGCGCCAGGGGATCCCTGTTGTACTCGTCATCCACAACGGCGGGAGTCCCGTTCCCGCGATGTACGAGGTTGAATTCGTGTTCATCGGTTACACCGGCCTCATTGACGGAGCGCCCAATTGCTCAGTCAACACACGCGGCCATGACCGGCTGGTGGGGACGCTGGTTGGAGTGGAGACGAACCAGGCGGGTGAAGACGTCGTCTACGAGGGGACGTTGCGACGCGCTACTTCCATCGATTTTTGCGAGACGAAGGGAAGGCGAGCGCCGGGCGATGACGAGCGCGCATGGTGCACAGTAACTCTCGTGGGAGCTGCCGTGAACGATATCGAGCTGACCGTTTACGGCGATGACGGTCGCGGCGCTTTTCTCAAAGCATCTCCCGGCGCCGGTCCCATGTTCCGAAACGCGACAGGCAACTGCGACCCGCCCGAAACGCGGGCGATCGTACAGGGCTATCAGGGCAGCAGTGATGGTGGAGGGGCTTCGCCGAGCGGTCAGCCGATCGACGACAGCAAGGCAACCGGTCCCAACAATCGACCGATCACGTTCAGCGTGAATGGCGTTGCTCGGCTGAGAATTGGGACTTACCCGCCTGATTCACCACAAGGCGGCTGGACACTCCGAGTGATTCGAAAGATTCCCTGACCGGTAGTCAGGCGATCGCGGAATGCGCGTCGGGCTCAGCCTCGACTGCATCGAGCACCGCGCGAACTTTGCTGCCCAGGCCTTCCGGTGTGAACGGCTTCTGCAGGTACGCGGTTCCCGGTTCGCGCAGTCCGCGGCGGAGAATTTCTTCGTCCGTGTAGCCCGACATGAGCAGGATGCGCATGGACGGACGCGCCATGCTCAAGCGCCGCGACAGCACCAGGCCGTTTTCGCCTGGCATCACGACATCGGTAAGCAGTAGATCGATGTTGCTCGGATAATCGCGCGCAACCGCGAACGCGTCCTGCGCATCGCGTGCTTCGAGCAGCTGGTAGCCGAGCCTGCGCAGCACGCCACTCGCCAGCGCACGCACTGCATCATCGTCTTCCACGAGCAGAATCGTTTCGCTGCCGCGCTGCTGCTTCACCTTCGCCGCGACATCGGATTGCGCGCCGCTCGCAGCCGCAACGGCCGGCCAGAGGATCTGGAAGGTCGTGCCCAGGCCGGGCTCGCTGATGACCTCGATATGTCCCCCCGACTGCTGCACGATTCCGAACACCGTCGAAAGACCGAGACCCGTGCCCTTGCCAACTTCCTTCGTCGTGAAGAAAGGCTCGAAAATGCGCGCCTGCGTTTCAGGCGTCATACCGACACCGGTATCCGTGACCGTAAGACGCATCGCGCGGCCGCTCGCGCTTTGCACCTTGCCATCGGCATCGACGACGCTCGTCTCCACGGTGATCGTGCCGCCGTTCGGCATCGCGTCGCGCGCGTTGACGACCAGGTTGAGCATGACCTGCTCGATCTGACCAGGGTCGGCCACGATGTGCACAGGCTTGTCCGTGTACGTGCCGCGGATTACGTAATCTTCGCCGATCAGGCGCTGCAGCATGCTCTGCAAACCGCCCATGATTTCGTTCAGGTCGAGCTGACGCGGCTGCAGCACCTGCTTCCGGCTGAAGGCGAGGAGCTGACGGGTGAGCACGGCGGCGCGGTCAGCCGCCTGACTGATCTGCTGAATGTCATCGACGACGGGGTCGCCTTCTTCCAACGATTCCAGCGCGAGCTCCGCGTTGCCACGGATAACGGTGAGCAGGTTGTTGAAGTCGTGTGCGACGCCGCCGGCAAGCTGGCCAACGGCTTCCATCTTCTGCGCCTGGCGAAGCTGCCGCTCGAGCGCAACGCGTTCCCCGACATCGCGCGCGATGGCCTGCACAGCGTGCGGCTCGCCTGCCTCTTCAATGAGGCGCGTGCTCACTTCGCAGGGCACAGTTTCGCCCGTGCGACTCTTGATCTCGATCTGCTCGCTCGCATCCGCTTCGCCGCTCAGCCATTGCTGCAGGATACGCTCACCCGTGTCGGTGTCCGGCAGGAAAGCGCGCAGGTTGAGCGAGCGCGCTTCCGCGCTATCGTAGCCAATGAGCGCTTCGGCTTTGCGATTTAATTGAGTGATGTTGCCGTCGAGGTCGGTGACGAACACGGCATCGGTGGCATTGTCGAACAGCTCGCGGTAGCGGCCTTCGGAGTGGCTCTTCTGTTCTACCAGGACGCGCAGTTCGAACTGGGCTTGCTCGAGCCTCCGCACGCGGATGCGGTGGAAAAGCGCGAACACCAGAAACAACACGGCCACCGCCGCCCCGGAAACCCAGAGCGCGGTCCAGTAGTCCAACACGAACTCCGCAAGCCGTAGTGCCATTTCCTCGGCGATCCTGTGAAGCCTTCAGGAGCCCCTACTGCAAGATCCCGGCACAGCGCGGCGCCTAAAAAAAACGGCGTCAGATCTGGGTTTTTCGAGAATGGGCGCGTGGACAATAATGTCCGCGGCCCGCAAATAGGTGGGCGAGTGATCAATTCGTTCTACTATTCCGTGCCGGCCTCCCGGCCTTCTCTCCAATCGCCAAACGATTATTTCAATGCGTTGAATGCCGACAGGATCTCGAGCAGGTCCTTGCTCGCAAACGTGAATTCGTTCTCGCGGACCCGCTGCGCACCCGGGTAGAGCGGCCTCTCCTGTTTGACCTTGAGAACCATCGCGTACGGTCCGCTCAACCGGTACGGCTTTGCCTTTGCGCGGTTGCGCACCGCCTGTTCGACGCCTTTCCGAATCTCCTCCTGCGCCTGCTTCGGTGACAGGCCGTTGATCGCATCTCCGATTTCTTCTTTCACGGCGACGCCATCGATAGGACCAAGCAAACCGCGGATCTGCTCGACGACCGCGCGATCACCCGCCACGAACACAACAGGCACGTTGTAAAGCCCCGCAACGAGCGCGTTGTAACCGCCTTCCGGCAGTGAAACGCCATTGATCGAGAAGTCCACGACGTTGCCCGTCGATGTGTGCTCGAGAATCGCGTTCGCTGTGCCCGCCTTTGCATGATAACCGACGAACACGACCGCATCGAACGTCGAGTCGATGCCTTCCATCATATTCTTGGGCCCGCTGCTTTGCCCGCGCAGCAGTCGTGCGCGTGGATCGAGATCATTCGGCAGAATGTTCTGCTTGGCGCCGTGCGAATCACGCACGAGCACATACGTGGCGCCGGCCCGGAACGCTCCGTCGATGGCAGCATTGGTTTCCGCCGCCATGATCGCGCGGAAGTGCGGGTAGTCGGGACCGTTGGAGCTCACATCGCTGCTGCTCACAACACCCGAGAGTCCCTCCATGTCTACCGAGATGAAAACCTTGATTGGTCGCGGTGTCTGCGCGGAGACGAACGTTGCGCTTGTGAGGGAGAACAGTATGGCTGCGAGGGTTTTCATGGCGGCCTCGAGGTGGTCGGTAAGGCTAACTTACGAACTTCTGCAAAGTCATGCAGGACGAGGACGCGGACGCGGACGAGGACGAGGACGAGGACGAGGACGCGGAACTACTGGTTTTCCGCGTCCACGTCCGCGTCCTCGTCCTGCATGACTTTGCGTAAGCTTGAAAAACGAACTTAGGACGCGGTGAAGTTCGTCCAGGTGAAGCGGTACGCCTGTGCCGCCTCATCGAAGTCAGCGCGGAACGATGTCGGGTGCGCGCCCGTCATGCCTGGTACCGTCGGCACCGGCAGCTCGAACGACTTCTTCTCCATGAGCATTGCCTTCGAGATCATCGGCTCGATGAAAATCGGCTTCGTCTTCCAGTAGCCGATCACCATGGTGCCGCGGAACGGCTCCGTTGCCTTGAGCTCCGTCGACAGGAGCGAGTGCATGCCCATCCCCGGCACGCAGATGCCGATCAGCACATCGGTGCCCACCATCTTCGCAACCTCAGGCGGCAGCTTCTCATCCGGCAGCTCGTAGCCCGCGGCAAGCTCGGCAGGCTTTGACGGATCCTTGCAGTCGATGGCTTCACGCTCGGCGGCCGAGATCGTATAGAAGTGGAAGTCGAAGTGCGGCGTCATGAACGTCTGCGGAGGATGGCCGCCGGGCTCCCAGTAGAACGTGAAATGCTGGAGGCCTGTGGCTTTCTGTGCAGGCTCCGAAAAGCCGACTGCGGCCTGCGGGGGCATCGGCATCGCCATCGGCAGCTCGGCGGGCGTCCCCTCAATGCTGGCGATCGGTACGATCGTGCCAACCTCGATGACGTTTTCGCCCTGCACTTTGGCGAAGGAGCAGATCTCCGCGCCAAAAGCCGGGTTGCACTCGCCCTTTACTTCAGTAATTGGTGTTTCAGCCGCACAGCCCCACAGCGCTGCGCTGAGGACGGAGACGGACAACGTGGTGATGCGACGACGCATTGCTTCCTCCGGGATGGAAGATGGCCGCGCCCCGAAGTGAGCGCGGCTAAAACGCGCTAACCTGCGCCTCGACGCAGAGTTTTGACTGAAACGTTTGGGGTCTGGCGAATCATCCTGAGGCGATTGAGACGTCTCACACTGCACCGGTCGCCGGAATCGCGCAAGGCCTCAAAAGGCGCCGTCGAAGAAGTCCACCTCACCGGTGGCCAGCGAGTACTCGGCACCCACGATCGCGAGCCGGCCTTCCTGAATCAGTTGTTCGAGGGCAGCCGATCCGTGTCTCAGGTGATCGGCGGACGCGCGGACGTTCGCACGTACGGCCGCGCGCACGAGCTTTTCTTCATCGTGCCTGAGCTCAGTGCCCAGCAGTGTCTCCACGGTTGGCCGGACACGATCGACGATTGAGCGCAGGTTGCGCGACTGGTTGGAGCCGTCGCGAATCGCCTCGAGTGTGGCGAGGATGGCCCCGCACTGGGTGTGGCCCAGAACAACCACGAGTTGAACGCCGAAGCGGGCCGCCGCGAACTCGACGCTGCCCACCTGTGATGGTGCCACGATGTTGCCGGCGACGCGGATCACAAAAAGATCGCCGAGGCCCTGGTCGAACACGATTTCTGCGGGCACGCGCGCGTCGGAGCACCCCAGCACGATCGCAATTGGCTGCTGATCGAGTGTGAGCTCGGTCTTTCGGGTGTGAAGCAACGTGTCGGCGCTGTGCACGGCCGCGACGAAGCGCTGATTGCCTTCGCGGAGACGTGTGAGCGCGTCGCGCGCGGAAACGATCATAGGCGGGACCAGGTCCCGCATTGTTGACTTTTGGCCCACATAGCTATGAACAAAGTAGCGGATTCTCGCGCTGCGTTATTGCGCGCCCTGTTTTCTGCAACGACCACCCAACAAATCACCATGCTCAATTCGGCCAAAATCAAGAAAGAGGGACCGGGTCCCGGGACGCGCCAGTATATCACGCTTCCATAACCTCGTCGAGCGCGACATCGTCTTCGCATCCCTGATGTGACAAGGAGCAAAGATGGCCAACTTCACTGTCAGGTCCATTGGGCGGGTCGAGTCTTCGCTGACGGATCTCTCCTCCGCGCCGCGGCAGGCTGACGAAGGTGCGCCCTCGGCATGGCTGGTGTTCGACGATGCTGTGCTCGAGGCTGCGCGCAACTTGCGCGTCGGCGATGAGGCAATCCTGCTGACCTGGCTGGATCGCGCGCAGCGCGACGTGCTGAGCGTGCACCCGCGCGGCGACACATCACGTCCGCAGGAAGGTGTGTTCAGCACGCGCTCGCCGCACCGGCCGAACCCGGTTGGTCTGCACCGCGTCGAGATTACGGCGATTGACGGGTCACGCGTTCAAGTGCGCCAGCTCGAAGCGCTGAACGGCACGCCGATCATCGACGTCAAGCCGGTTCTGAACGAAGATGTGAGCCAGCGCTAATTACGTTTCGCGCGAGCTGCGCGGCATCCGGCGCAGCAGCACCATCGCCCACACGAACAGTGCGCAGGTCAGCGCCGTAATTCCCAGAAACCAGGGATCGAGCGCGACATGGCTCCCCTCCGCAAACATGCGCATGACATGGGCGACGATGATCAGCGCGAACACGAGGCCGGTGGTAATCAGGTAGGCTTTCATGGATGACCCGCACGAGAAGTGACGGACTAGCGAAGCAGGAACAGAACGCCGGCTGCCAGCATGAGCACGCCACCCGCGCGCGCTACGACGGCGCCGAACGGAGCGATCTTTTCGACGAGGATGAAAGCACTGAGCAGCGCGACCCAGGCCAGGTTCATGACTCCCACCGCAAAGAGAACGCACATCACGGCCCAGCAGCAACCCAGGCAATAGAAACCATGGCGCGTTCCCATTTGCAGCGCGCCCCAGGCACCCGCGCGCCATTTGCTCATCATGAAGCCGAGCGGGCTCTGGCAGTGGGAAAGGCAGGCGCGCTTCCATGGTGTCAGCTGATAAACCCCGGCACCGAGAAGGACTGCGGCGGCGATTTTGGGGCTGACCACCGCCATGGCCGGCGACATTATACCCACGTTGTGCAAAGACCACTGGCTTAGGGCGGCGAGAGCACTGAAGCCAAACCAGATGACGATGTAAGCGGAGCCGAACAGCAGCACATCACGATGCACTCCCCGCCGATCGGCGCGTCTGTGCATCGCGGCGAAAAGCAGAATCATCGGTGCAGCCGGCGCGCTCATCATGCCGACCATCATCACCGACCACATCGCAAACGTGAAGAAGAAGTCGCGCAGACTCCAGGGCGCGTTCACCCCCATGTCCATCATGCCCATGGGGGCCGGCATCTCGTGATTGAGGTGAAAGAGGTACCACCAGGCCAGCACGGCTACGAAAGCGATGCAGCTCGCGATGATGATCCGGTCGCGGCGGGGAAGCGCCGCGACACTGGGGTCAAGCGCTGCGCCAGCTGAAGGGAGCAAACTGCCCATTATTGCGGCCGCTCGTTTCATCCCAGCTGAACCCGAGCGAGTGGACATGGCTTTCCTGCGCGTGCGCGAGCGCGAAGCGATTCGCGGCCGGATGCCCCGTGTTGTCGAGGTAGAGCGGCTCGGTCGAGTTGGGGTTCAAGCCCATCGCGGCCTGCGCCGACATGTCGAGGCGATCGCCCGCGTTCACGGACCAGCGGTGGCCGTCGCGATTGATACGAATTGGCGCGGTCTCGACGCCAACGAAGTTGCCAACCAGCGGCGCGAGCGCGTACATCGGGCCGCCGGCCTGCCCGCTCGCAATCGCGGCAATCGCCTCGCGCTGGACCTCGCTGGCGCGCTCATCGGCGATCACGCCAACCGACCAGTTTCCTTTCCCCATCGCTTCCGGCGTGTAACCCAGAACAATGAAGGAAAGGCCGTCCAGTGAGACGCTGCCGAAGTTGCCGCGCTCGATCTGAAAAGCCATGGCAAACGTGCAGGAGCCTTTGGTCGGCCGTGCAGACAGCTGCGCCGGCACGCACGGGCACACAAAATCGCAACTGCACGTCTCGTAATACTGGCCGCTGACCTCCCAGGAGGGGGCTGGCATAATCACCTGTTGGGTCCGAGTTGGTTTTTGAAGAAAGGCAGTATAGGCGCGCTTCCGCAGCCCCGCCAGTTCGAGCCCGCCAGCAGACTTCGTAACACCCGCAACACAATCGATACAGGCCCGTTGCGGCGCGCTGCAAATCGGCCGGTAACGTGTCCCCATTGATCCAGTGCAATCATGTCAGCGTGTAAACGGGGGACACGATGTCGTCACGTACGATCTGCCAATTTCTGCTATTCGGTGCAATGACGCTGCTGACGTTTGTCAGCACACCACTGCAGGCACAGCAATTCGGATTGGTGAATGGCCGCGCCGTACTCGAGGAATCGAAGCAGCCGCTGGTTGGTGCTTCCGTTACGATCGAAGGTACGGCCCTTTCGACCACAACGGACGCCAGCGGGCGCTTTACGCTCGCGCGCGTGCCCGCGGGCGCGCGTACGATCGTGCTCACCTACATCGGGCGGGAAACACAAAAACAATCCGTAGAAGTGCAGGCAGGCGGCAGCGCGACAGTCAGCTTCGAAGCACCCGTGGCCGCGATTGCGCTGGAAGGCCTCACTGTACTGGGTTTGCGCGCGCGTACGCAGGCGGAAGCGCTCAGCCGTCAGAAAAACGCGGCGAACATCATGAACATCGTCGCATCCGATCAGATCGGCCGGTTCCCTGACTCGAACGCGCCGGAGGCAGTTGCACGCATTCCGGGGATCGCCATCGCGCGCGACCAGGGTGAAGGCCGCTACATCCAGATCCGCGGCGGGTCGGCGGCAAACACGCAGGTCAACTTCAACGGCGTGCAGATTCCTTCACCGGAAGGCAACGAGCGGCAGATCGCGCTCGATGCGGTGCCGGTGGACATCCTCGAGTCGATCGAGGTGAGCAAGGCGCTGCTGCCCAGCATGGATGCCGACGCGATTGGCGGCGCAGTGAACCTGATCACGCGCAAGGCGCCGGCAATTTCCATCTTTTCGTTCGAAGCCGCGGGCGGCATGGCGCCGATCCGCGAGCAGGCATCAGGCAGCGGGGCAGTGACGATCGGACAGCGCCTCGCGAATGGAAAGTTCGGCTTCCTGCTCAACGGCTCCTTCAGCCGCAGGAATTTCGGCTCTGACGATGTCGAACCTTCCTACGACCTCGGTGACGAAGGTGTTGGCGACGATGAGCTGGAAGAGCTGGAAGTGCGCCACTACACGCTCTGGCGCGAGCGCATGGGCGCAACGGCGAACCTCGATTACCGTTTCAGCGAAACTTCGTCGATTGGCCTCACTGGCATTTACTCGAACCTCACCGACACCGAGCAGCGCCGCAATTTCGTGAGCGTACTCGAGGATGATGCACTCGAGTGGCGGCACAAGAACCGCGAGGAGAATCTGCGGACCTGGAACGCAACGCTCGGTGGCCAGCATTTGCTCGGACGTGCGCGCGTCGATTACACGTTCGCCTGGACGCGTTCACTCGAAGACACGCCCTTCGACACCGAAATCAACTGGATCCGCGAGGGCGTAACGTTCGCGCCGGCGATTGGTGATCCCGACAACATCCGCTCGAATCCATCCACGATCGGCGGAGAGTACCTGTTCGACGCGATCGAGCCGGCTTCGAGTAACACGCGCAACACGGACAAAGTCGCAGGTTTGAATTTTGGCCTGCCGTACCAGCTGGGCGCAGCTAGCGGCAACCTCAAGTTCGGCTTCAAAGCGCGCGCGAAGACAAAGCTCCAGGACATCGTGGAAGAAGCCTATGAGCTGGAGGATGGCGACATCGTTTTGGGCACGGATTTCGGCAGCTCGTTCGGCGGGAAGCTGCGCTACCCCGGCAGCTATTCGCTGCCCGCCTTCGGCACGACGCCCAAGCAGGTGACTTCATTCGTAAGTCAGTTCAGCAGTGACCTCGAGCACGAAGTGAACCTCGAAGCCGACACCGAGGACTACAACCTCGACGAGCGCGTATTTGCCGGTTACGTCATGACCGAGCTGAACCTCTCGCCACGCTTCATGATTCTGCCGGGCGTGCGCTACGAGGCCACGCGCGTGAAGAGCAACGGCTTCGATTTCGATCCGGACGAAGAGACGCTCACGCCGACCAACGCAGAGAAGACCTACAACAACTTCTTCCCGATGGTGCACGCGCGCCTCGCCCTGAATGCGCAGACGAACCTGCGCGCCGCGTTCACGACGGCGATTGCGCGGCCGAACTTCCTGGACCTGGTGCCGTACCGTGTGCGCGACGATGAAGACCTGTCGGTTGGCAATCCGGACCTGCGTCCGACGACGTCGCGCAACTTCGATCTGCTTTTCGAGCACTACGACCAGCGCATCGGTTTGCTCTCCGCCGGGCTGTTCTACAAGCGGTTGACCGACCCGATCTTTGTGTTCACGGAAGACAATGACCTGGGCGGCGAAACCGAGCAGCCGCGGAACGGCGAGTCCGCCTGGATCCGTGGTGTTGAAGTCGCAGCGCAGCGCCAGGTCGGCGGTGGCTTCGGCGTGTACGCCAACTACACGTTCACGGACTCTGACGCGAAGCTGCCGAGCGGACGCGAGGCACGCCTGCAGGGCCAGTCCGAACACGTCTTCAACGTTGCGCTGAGCTTCGAGCGGGCCGCGCTGTCGAGTCAGATCAGCCTGAATTACCACAACAACTACGTAGAGGAATACGCCGACGAAGCGTTCGAGGATGTGTTCGTGGACAAGCACCTGCAGCTCGACCTGTCCTCGACGTACCGCGTGAACCACCGCGGTGCAATTTTCCTGGAGCTGGTCAACCTCACGAATGAGCCGTTGATCGCGTACGAGGGAACGCGCGACCGGCCGATTCAGATGGAGTACTACCAGGCGTGGGGGCGGATCGGCTTCCGCGTGAACTGGTAGTGGCGCGCATCAGCAGAACTGGCGCGTTTGCGCTGTGCCTGGCCGCGTGGGCGTGTAAGGGAGAGCCGCCCATGCCGGCCAAGGCCGCCGCGCCGCAGGTAGCCGTGGTCGAGCAGGTGTACGAAACCGCGCGCGATTCGATCGACAACATCGACTCGCCGGCCGTGTGGCACGGGCCCGCGGGGCAGCACTGGCTGCTCGCGACGGCGAAGGAAACCGATGTTGTTGTTGTGTCCGATGCAACGACAGGCGCCACTCTCCGCCGCGTCGGCGGCAGCGGCAAAGGCAGCGGCCAGCTCGATCGCCCGAACGGCATCGCGATCGTTGACGATCTCATGTGGGTGGTGGAGCGCGACAACGCGCGCGTGCAGGTTTTCACGCTGCCCGATTTCCGTTCGCTTGGCGTGTATGGCAGCGCAGAGCTCAAGAAGCCGTACGGCATCGCCATTGTGCCGGAGAGCAAGGGCGTCTACTCCACGTACGTCACTGACAACTACGAATTCGTTGAAGACTCGATTCCTGCGGACAGCCTGCTCGGTGCGCGCGTGAGGCATTACCGCGTCGACCTGAGCGGCGGCGTGCTCAAATCAGCGCTCATCAACACGTTCGGGGACAAACAAGGTCCTGGAGTGCTGCGCGTCGTGGAATCGATCGCAGCCGATCCGGCGAAGGACCGGCTGTTGATCGCGGAAGAGCAGGAGGGCGCGTCGATGATCAAGGCCTACACGATGGCCGGTGCATTCACGGGGCAGATCATCGACAAGCAGTACTTTCCCGCGCAGGCGGAAGGCATCGTGCTGTACGCCTGTCCGGATGGCACGGGCTACTGGGTGACCACCGACCAGAGCCACTCGGACAACACGTTCCATGTTTTCGATCGCTCTTCACTCGAGCATGTGTTGTCCTTCCGCGCCCGGAACGTCAGCAACACCGATGGCATCGCGTTGACGCAAAGTGCGTTCGGCCGCTTCGCTTCGGGCGCTTTCTTCGCGGTGAACAATGACGCGAGCGTAGCGGCGTTCCAGTGGCAGGACATCGCCGCCGCGCACGGCCTCCGCTCGGACTGCCGCTAACCGCCGTAACGAAACGTGGAACTGGCGCGTACGCCCGCGCCGTTCCATCGTGGCAGCGGGCGTTTTTCAACGCCACTCCTGTCCACCTTCCAGACCTTTTTTTCGCTTCATACCGGGGAACGTGCGGCGATGCCGTCGCGAGCTCCGGGAGAGTCCCGCCCGTGCAGCTCGTATCCCCAGTACGCACGCGGAGGCGAACCATGAAGCCAACCACCTGGGATCGACTCGAAGCCGTTTTCTTCGAAGCGCTCGAGCTGCCCGCCGAGCAGCGCGCCGCATTCCTCGATCGCGCCTGCGCGGGTGATCCCGATCTCCGCGCCGAGGTCGAAGCGGTTCTCGCCTCGCACGTCGCCCTGGCTGACGACGATGCGCCGGCGCTGCCACCCGAACGACGCGTCGGTTCACGCGTTGGCGCCTACCGGCTCGATGCGCTGATCGGCCGCGGCGGAATGGGGGAGGTTTACCGCGCCTTCCGCGATGATGAGCAGTACGAACACGAGGTGGCCGTCAAAATCGTGCGCTCGGGTCTGCCGCCGTTCGAGATGGTGCGGCGCTTCCGCCAGGAGCGGCAGATCCTGGCCCGACTCGAGCACCCGAACGTTGCGACACTGCTCGACGGCGGCGTCACGCCGGAGGGCGAGCCCTACCTCGTCATGCAGCACGTACGCGGCGCACCCATCACCGATTACGTGGACGCGCGCCGCCTGCCCGTGGGCGATCGTTTGCGGTTGTTCATGACGGTCTGCCGCGCGGTGCAGTTCGCGCACGCCAACCTCGTCGTGCACCGCGATCTCAAGCCTTCGAACATCCTGGTCACCGAGGATGGGCAGGTCCGGCTGCTCGACTTCGGCATCGCGAAGCTGCTCGATCCGGAGGGTACGGGCGCGCGCCTGCCGACGGAGAGCCTCCTGCTCATGACGCCGGAGCATGCAGCGCCCGAACAGTTCCTGGGACAGCCGATCACAACCGCAACCGATGTTTACCAGCTCGGTGTTCTGCTTTATGAGCTGTTGACGGGCAACCGTCCGTTCCAGGCCGGCTCGTCGATGGAGCTCGGCCGCGCGATCTGCGAGCAGGAGCCTACGCGTCCAAGCGCCGCCGTGGGCCGCGTGGCAGAGCAGAACAATGTCGATACGGTCGGTGAAGCGGATGCCGCACGCGCCCGCGCGAGCACGCCGGATGGTTTACGCAGGCTGCTGCGCGGCGACCTCGATCGCATCGTGCTCATGGCGTTGCGCAAAGACCCGGCGCGCCGCTACGGCTCGGCCGCGGACCTGGCTGATGACATCGAGCGGCACCTGGATGGCTACCCGGTGCGAGCGCGCCCGGAGAGCCGCGGTTACGTGGTCAACCGTTTCGTCCGACGGCACCGCATTGGTGTGGCCGCGAGCGCTGCGCTGGCAGCGACACTCGTCGCGCTGCTGGTCGTGTCACTGCGCTTTGCATCAACCACGTCCAAGCAGTCCGCCGCGATCGCAGCGGAACGCGACGTCGCGGTCCAGGTGTCTGGTTTCGTTGAGAACCTGTTTGCCGCAAGCGATCCGTTTGCGGCGGCCGGCAGCCGGCGCGACACCACGCGCGTGCGCGCGTTCCTCGAGGAAGGCACGCGCAGGGTGCAGAACGATCTCAAGAATCAGCCACAGGTGCAGGCCCGCCTGTTCACCGTGCTCGGCAAAGCGTGGCGCAACCTGGGGCGCTACGAGGAAGCGACGCCGCTGCTCGAGCAGGCAGTCGCGCTTCGTAAACAAACCGACGGCGCAGAATCACCGGCGGTGGGCGCGAGCCAGACCGACCTCGCTCAGCTCCTCGATGACCAGGGCAAACTCAAGGAAGCGGAAGGCATGCTGCGCTCCAGCATCGCGATCCTCCAGCGCGATTCGCTCGCGCAGGCGAAGCCGCTCTCGATGAGCTGGAGCGTCCTGGGCAACGTGTTCCAGCAGGGTGGTCGTTACCCGGATGCCGAAACTGCATACCGCCGCGCGCTGGCGTTTTCCGACCGCGACACAGCGAAAGCAACACGCGCGGAGATGCTCGCGAACCTGGGGACTGTGCTCGGCCGTCAGAACAAGATCGACGATGCAACGAAGCTTCTCCGCGAAGCTGTCGATCTGTCGAAAGAACGAAACGGCCCCGAGCATCCCATGACGGCAACGATGCTGAACAACCTCGGCGCGACACTGGCTGAGGGCGGCGATTTCGATGCGGCCGAGGCGCCCTACCGTGAAGCCCTGGCGATCCGGCGCGCACGCTTCGAAGCGCCTCACCTGGCGATTGCGATCTCGATCAACAACCTCGCCGACCTGCTGATGTCGAAGAAGGATCCCGCAGGGGCGGAGCCGCTTTTCCGGGAAAGCCTGGCCATGCGCCGCGCGCTGTTCGGCGACAAACATCCAGCGGTCGCGATCGCGTACACCAATCTCGCGATGGCGCAGTTGCGTTTGGGGCGGCGCGCAGAAGCGCTCGGCAACTTCCAGCAATCACTCGCGACGCTGCTGGCCACAGTCGGTCCGAATCATCCAACCGTTGCGTCCGTCGAAGGAAACCTGGGCGGTTTCTATCACGAGGGTGGTGACCACGCGGCGGCGGTGACTCATTTCCGCGCAGCGCTGGATATCCGGCGGCGCGCGTTCGACGCGAAGCACCCTTACGTCCTCGGGACGCTGAGCGACATGGGACGCTGCCTCACTGAGCTCAAACGCTACCAGGAAGCGGAAGCGGCATTGGTTGAATCGTATCGTGGCCTCGAGCCGCAGCGGGAAAAGCAGGTGCGCGCATTCAACAACGTGCTGGACCGGCTGGGGCAGGTTTACCGCGCAATGGGCCGTGCGGACGAAGCGGCCAAGTACGAAACGTTACGAAAAGCGTCCGGCTGAATCCCGCATCGATTGGCATCGTTTGATCGGGCGGACAAGCGGGCTACATTGCCCGGAGCCGCCCGATCGGATTCTGATGCCAGAAGAAGCTCTCACTCAGGGTTTGATACGCCTCCGCGACGGTGATGTCGAAGCGCTCGATCGGCTCCTACCGCTCGTTTACGACGAATTGCGCGGGCTTGCCCGAGCGATGCTGCGCAACGAAAACCCGGGACATACCCTCGGCGCCACCGCTCTCGTGCACGAGGCGTATATGCGCCTCGCCAACCGCAACCAGATCGCGCCCCAGGATCGCGCCCACTTCTTTGCCATAGCCGCGCAATCGATGCGGCGCATTCTCATCGACCACGCGCGCGTACGCGGGGCGCAGAAGCGCGGCTCGGGGCAGGTTGCGCTTTCCCTCGAGCACGCGGGCGCGTTGCTCAGTGATGATGGCTCCGGCGAGCTGCTGATCATCGATGAAGCGCTCGAGCGGCTTGGCCGCGGCAACCCGCGCGCCGCCCAGGTCGTAGAGCGGCGCTTCTTCGCCGGACTCACGCTCGACGAAACCGCGGACTCTCTCGGCCTCTCCAAAAAGACCGTCCAGCGCGACTGGACGCTCGCCCGCGCCTGGCTCCAGAAAGAGATCGAAAGACTGAAAGCGGAAGACCGTCGTCCGAACGCCTGACGATGTCCACTTTTGCCTGCCGTCCATCGCCGTGTCTGTGGCAGCTCTTTATCTGCACAGGCCCAGCGGGGAAGCATGCATCGAGTCGCGATTGTGGGCGGAGGTCCAGGCGGCCTCATGACGGCGCAGTTCATCGCGCGCAAATACGGCGCGGACTTCAGCTGCACGATCTTCGAGGCCACTTCACGCCTTGGTGGCAAGCTGCAGACGCGCAGGTTCAGCGCAGTGCCGGTGCCCTACGAAGCGGGCGCCGCCGAGCTTTACGACTACAGCACGATAAGCGACGATCCGTTCCGCCGCTTCGTCGATCAGCTTGGACTGCGCACACGGCCGCTGCGCGGTCATTCGGTTGTCCTGAACGGGATGATCCTGCGGAACGATGAGGACATCGCGACGCACTGCGGGAATGCGACGCTGCACGCGATCGAAGACTTCAGGCGCCAGGCGGCCAGGCTTCTGCCGCTCGATCGCTGGCACCCGGACGACTGGCAGTTCGACGCAACGCATCCCTGGGTGAAGCGCACGTGCGCCGAGCTGCTCGACACAGTGACGGATCCCGTCGCGCGCAAATACCTCCAGATCACAGCGCACAGCGACCTCGCCACCGAGCCGCACCTCACGGATGGTCTGACCGGTCTCAAGAACTTCGTAATGGACAATCCAGGCTACGTCAGCTGTCGTGTGGTCGAAGGCGGAATGAGCCGATTCGCCGAGCGGCTGGTCGACGGGGTCGGCGCTGCTGAAGTTCGTGTGGACACGCGCGTCGTTCGCGTCGAGCAGAATTCTGCTGGTTCGTGGCGCGTCACCAGCACGTGCAACAACGAAAGCTGTGACGATGAATTCGATGCCGTGATCCTTGCTCTGCCGGCAACGCAGCTGACTCAGATCGAGTACGCGAGTGAGATGCTGTCGCGGTTCATGACCCAGCACCTGACCCGCTACGATCGCCCAGGTCACTACCTGCGCGTGTCCCTGCTTTTCCGCACGCCGTTCTGGAAGGAACGTCTCAGCGGCTCCTGGTTCATGATCGATGCGTTCGGCGGCGCCTGTGTCTACGACGAAAGCGCCCGCCACGAAGCAGGCAGCTACGGCGTGCTCGGCTTTCTGATTGCGGGAAACCATGCCCTCGTCATGTCGAACGATTGCAACTCCGAGCTCGTGAGAAGTGTGCTCGCGGCGCTGCCTGCGGAGCTACGGTGCGACGCCGCTGAGCAGCTGTTGGAAGCGAAGGTGCACCGGTGGTGTGGCGCGGTGAGCGCCCAGCCGGCCGGCAACCCCGCGCGAGACCCGCGCACGAGCCATCAGCCCGACCCCGTACAGCTGCCTGGTTTGCTATTGGTTGGTGACTACCTCGTCGATTCCACGTTGAGCGGTGTGCACCAGTCAGCCGAGCTGGCTACCACGCTGCTCGCGCGCCACCTCCACAATTTGCGGCCCCTGCAAGCAGCAGTTGGCGTTGCGTAGCGTGGCCTGCCGCTCACGCGGCTGACTGAAGGCTGCGGTAGCGTTCGAGAGTTTCCAGCAGGCGATCGATGTCGGATTCGTTGGTGGGAATGCCAAGGGAGGCGCGTACTGCGCCAGAGGGCCGGCCCGAACACGCGCGGAAGGTTGCCTGATCGTAGTTGCCGCGCAGCTGGCGCCGGCAATCGCGCGCCCGGCGCGGGTCCAGGCCGAGCGCCGCTTCATCACACCCGGGCATTGCAGAAACAACCGCCGCGTACGGAAACGCGCTGCGCTGCAGCAAACGCGACGACGTCCTCGAAAGGCGCAGCGCTCGCCGCACTATTCAGCACGTTGAACGACACCGTGCCGCCCCGCCGCTCGAGATCGTTCGGTCCGTAGATCGCAATGAGGGGCCGCCCGCTGCGGTGCCGCAGCGCCGTGAGGCCCCGCAGCAGATACGCCGTCATGCGCTGAACATGCTCTTCGATCGTTTGCATTCCGATCGCCTCGAGCAGGTCGAGACCATCGATCACGGCGTCGAAGGACAGGAAGTGCGGCGTGCCATCCTCGAAAGCCGCGGAGCCCGGGCGCAGCTCGTGTGCGTTCTCGTAGGTTGCTACCCACTGCACAGTCCCGCCGCCAAACCAGGGGCGGCGCAGGATCACCAAGGCGTCGCGCCGCGCGATGAGCGCGCCAATCCCCGTGGGGAAACCGAACATCTTGTAGAAGGAAAGCGAAACGAAGTCGGGCTTCACAGCGCTCAGGTCAAGCGTAGATGTGGGCACGAACGCGGCCGCGTCCAGCAACACTCGATAGCCGGCGCCATGTGCCTCAGCGATCCAGCCCAGAGGATGCCGCGCTCCTGAGTAATTCGATTGCGCAGGGTAGGCGAACAGGTTGGCGCGGCCCGCCGTAGCGCCCTCGAAGTAGCGCCGCGGCTCAATGGGCCGCAGCACGTCGTCGAGCGAAACGTAGCGCACATCAGCGCCCGCACGCGTGGCGAATCGGCGGATGCCATTCACAGAGTTGTGATTGTCCGCGGTCAGCACGAAGCGCGAGCCGCGCTCGAAGGGAAAGCTCTCACCTACGATGCGCAGCGCCGCGCTCGCATTTGCTGTGAACACCACATCGTACTCCGCGGGATCAGCCCGAAAGAACTGGAGCACGCGTGCGCGCGCTCTCTCCATGCTGTCCGTGCTGCGGAGAGCCGCAGGATTCTCGGAGTGCGGGTTGCCGAACACATCGCCCAGCAGCCGAGCGGAATGCCGTTCGATCTGACTTGCCGCGTAGAGCGCCGCGCCCGTGTAATCCAGGTACGCGTGATCGCAGGCGTCCAGCCGCGCGTACTCGGTACGACGGAGAGCGCGAAGGTCCATCCCAGTCCGTCGGCTGGCTGCTTCCGGGCGCTGCTCCTGGTAACCTGGTGATTGCAGAATCGGCATGGACGCCTCGCATCCGCGCGGGCACCTCGGGCCGGTTGTGCGCGGGCTCTCGCCGGCCCCTTCCTTCGCTCAGTACTCAAAGCGAAAAAACGGCCGGGGAAGTGGACATCCCTGTGTGGAAGAGGAACTCAACTGCGGCTGCTGTCCGACGTGAGCGCGCGCACTACTTCGCGGTAATGGCGGCCGGAAACGATGCGCGTTCCGTCGCGCAGGATGATCACGTACTCGCCCCGGAACCAGGGCTGTATTTCACGGATGCGCGTCCGGTTGAGAATCACCGAACGGTGCACCTGCAGAAACCGCGAAGCGTTGAGACGTTCTTCGATCTTCGAAAGCGCAGTGCGCACGGTCTGGACGTTTTTCCCCATGTGCAAACGCACCGACTTGCCGTCGGCCTCGATCCAGTCGATGTCGTCAGCCTCGAGGAACACGTGCCGGCCATCGACTTTCACCACGACTTGCTCGCTGGCTGGCTGCTGCGCCTCCTGCAGCAGCGTGCGCAGCGCCTCCGCGCGCGCGCGTGCGGGCTCATCCAGCCGCTCGAGGGCACGGCGCACGGTCTTGCTCAGCCGCTCTTCATCGAATGGCTTCAGCAGGTAGTCCCAGGCGCTCACCTCGAACGCTTTGAGCGCGTACTGGTCATAAGCCGTCACGAACACGATGAGCGGAAGCCGATCGCGTTCAACTTCGGCCACTACTTCGAAACCGTTGCGCAGCGGCATTTGCACATCGAGGAAGATCAGGTCGGGCCGCTCCGCGCGCATTAGCGAAGCCGCGGCCACACCATCTTCCGCTTCACCCACGATGTCGATCCGAGGCCAGGCCGCCAGCATGCTGCGCAGGAGCAGCCGCGCAGGCGCCTCGTCATCCACGATCAGCGTACGAACAGGCGCGTGTTGAATCATTGCCGGAACGGGATCGTGAGGGTGACGTCATAGCCGTGCTCGTGAGCGCCGTGTTCGAAGCGATGCGCGTTCGGGTAAAGCTGCTTCAATCGGTTCGCGAGGTTGCTGAGGCCCAGGCCACTCCGGCCGGCGCGTGGAGCTGGGGCCGGCGCCACCGAACCAAATCGTCGATTGTTCACACGTATGGTCAGCTCGCTCCCCACCTGGCGCGCACCGACGCTCACCGTTCCGCTCCCGGCGTGCGGCTCGATGCCGTGACGGATCGCGTTCTCCACAAGCGGCTGCAAAAGAAGGTTTGGCACCAGCGCGCGCAGCAGCGGCTCGGGCACATCAATGTCGACCTGGAGTTTTTCGCCGAAGCGCGCCCGCTGGATCTCGATGTAGCGAACGGTGAACTCGAGCTCTTCCCGCAACGTGATTTCCTGCCGGCCGCTTTGATCCATGGATTGGCGCACCAGCTCGCCCAGTGACGCGAGCACGCGCCGCGCCGCCGGCACATCGTTCACCATGAGTGCCGAGACCGTGTGCAGCGTGTTGAAGAAGAAGTGCGGCTGCAGCTGCATGCGCAGGACGTCGAGCTCGGACCGCGCGAGCCGCGTTTCCAGCTCGGCCTGGCGGTAGCGCCGCGCCTGTGACTCGCGGTAGTACAAAAGCGCGTGGACCGCTCCGGCGATCAGGCCAAACGCAACCACGTTCAGCTCTGCGCTGCCATTGCCCTGTTGCAGAAGCGCGCCGAAAAAAGCGTTCACCTCCGCTCCACGCTTCGCACCTCCCGGGCCTTCCGGCGTGAACAGGCCGCTAATGAAAGCGTGAGCCACACACGCGGAAACGGCGAGGCCAATCCAGACGACGATGCGAAGAACGGGGTGCCGCGCTCGGATCGCTCGTGCTGCCCAGATGATGCCAGGAGTGAGTAACGCCCACGTCCCCCAAAACACCAGGCTGCTGCGCAGCAGGACGGACCAGCGTACCGGATCCGCGCGAAAGCTGACCGTCGCGACTGCGGGCAAACGTGCGGAGAAGTCGCGCACTGCGTCGGCGTGTGCAGCTTTTTCCATGAAGGTGGAAACAGCCACGAGCGCGACAAACAGCGCACTGCCGGCGGCCAGCGTGCGCACAGTTGTGCGCCAGCGATCCTCGGGCAGTTCAAACGTCGTAGTCAGAGTATGCATGCAGTGAATTTCGATGAGCGCCGGAGTTGAAACAACGAAGAAATGGGGGTCTTTCAGTCAGATGCCCTCGGTGGTCATGGGTTGCATCCCGTCTGCGCCGGAAATCGCTCCTTTCGCGCCGATGCGCACCTTGCAGGGCTAGCAACGCACCCTTACAACTACACCATGCCGCAGGTCAGCCTCCTCGCTGTCATTCTTTTCGCCCAGGTGAATGGAGCTGTGTTGACCGGCAGTGTGCGCGATGGGCAAACGCGTTTGCCTGTCGCGGGTGCGCTGGTTGCGCTTCCCGATATCGGCCGCACCGCCTTCGCGGACGCAGAAGGGCGCTACCGCTTTGTCGATGTGCCGGCCGGTCCCCAGCACGTCACGGTGCGATCGCTCGGCTACGAAGCACGTATGCTGCACGCCCTCGTGCCGGCAGCAGGTCAGCTCGAGATCAACATCACGCTGCGCGCGTTGCCGATAACGTTGCAGCCGGTCGAAGTGCGGCCACGCGTTCCGCTGCCTGGCAGCCCCGACACGCAAGCGCCCAGGTACCTCCTGCGTTCTCTGACCATGGCTGCGATCCGCAATGACCCAATGCAGAGCGAGCCCGATGTTTTCCTTTCACTCGCCGGCGCTGGTGTCGTACTGCTTCCCGAAGCGGCGAAGGGCGTGCACATCCAGGGCGGATCCGCGGACCAGACGGCCTTTCTGCTCGACGGCATACCCGTGTTCAATCCGTATCACGCGGCCGGAATGTTCAGCGCGTGGAATCCCGATGCGCTCGCTACGCTGCAGGTTTCGGCAAACGCACCCTCACCCCAGCTGCCTGATGCACTGTCCGGCGCTGTCATTGGGCTGACGCGCCGCCCAGGTGAATCGTTGACTGCGCAGGGCAGCTTCAGCACGAGCCAGGCGCGCGTCACTGTCGATGGTCCGCTCGTGGGAACGCAGGCGCGCTACCTGGTCAGCATTCGGTCGGGTTTCCCCGACTTCATGTCGCCGCGCGACGAGGCATCTTATCTCCGGGGCGAAACGGGCGATGCGCTCGCGAAGGTTGAGCTGCACGCTGTGGGTGGAAGACTCGAGCTGCTCGGGTATCAAAGCGAAAGTGAGCTGAGCGCCGCGACGATCGTAAACCCCACGCAGCCGCCCGCCCGCAACACGTTCGAGTGGGAAAGCGAATCACTCGGCCTCAGCTGGGAGCGGCACGCAGGCGGGAGCGCGCTGCGTCTTGTGGCCTGGAGCGCGCAAGGAACTGCCGCGGCTGACTGGCTGCGCGATGCGACGCTGCTGCGTTCGGAGCGCCACGATTTCGGAGTGCAGTCCTCCATCGAACACGGCGCGTTCCAGATTGGGGCTCGCTTTCAGCACACACGCACGAACTATTCGCTGCGTGACGACTCCGCGCGGGTAGAACCGTGGGACGAAAGCCGGTTGCCCGCGGGAACGTTGTTCCTCCGACACGTGTTGTCCCGCCGGACCACCGAATTGACTTCGAGCGCCGCGCTCACTGCAGCGGCGGGCGAATACTACGTGAGCCCGCGCGTGCACATCGAACAACACATCGGCAACAACCTGACCCTGTCCGCGAGCCTCGCCCGCACCCAGCAGTTTGCGCAATCGCTGCGCAACGCCGAATCGGTGGTGGGTCACATATTCCCGGCGGATGTCTACGTTGCGGCAGGGGCGAATGGTGTGCCCGTCGCGGAGAGCGATCAGGCCACACTGGCTGCCGAGCTGCGCACGAATGCCGGCATTACGCTCGCACTGTACGCGTTCGGAAAAACCGCGGATGATGTGCTGCTCGTTGCCCCGGTCGATGGACACGCCTTCAGCACGCATGACTTCACCGTCGGTCGGGCGCGCGCCCAAGGCATTTCCGCCGATGCATCGTTCAGCAGCGCGCGCCTGGGCGTGTCTGTGAGGTACGGCTGGCAGCGCGTTCGCTACGAGTATGCGGCCAACGCGTACACGCCCGACCACGCCGCGACACACATCCTCGACGCGGGAGCCATCTACTTTGCCACCCCGAGCCTCTCGTTTCGTGTGGGCGGCAGCGCAGCCGCGGGACGGCGCTCCACAGCGCTCACCGATGCTTTCGAGTGGGAAGCCTGCAACCTGCTGGATCAGGGGTGCGAGTTCGGGGGCAGCCCCGGACAGGATGCAAATGCGCTCGGGGAAACCACGCTTCCCGCGTACCTGCGTGTTGATGCGGGCGCGCGCAAACACTGGCACGTTCGCGCCGGCGGGCGCTCAGCCACGATCGCGGCGTTTGGCTCTTTTACCAACGTCTTCGGCCGCCGCAACGTGCTGACCTACGCACCCGATGCCTCCACCGGGGCGTTGAGCCCGGTCGAGATGAGGCCGCGCGCGCCCCTGGTACTTGGCATCGACTGGCGTTACTGACCGCCGCTGTCACAAACGCGGGCGTTCGCATGCTCCTTCCTGCGTACATGGTCCGCCGATGATGGTCTTCTCCGACGCATTCGCGCGGCTGTTCGATGCGCACTTTGAGCGGCTTTTCCGCTACCTGCACCGCTGGTCCGGCGATGCTGAGCTGGCGGCCGACGCCGCGCAGGAGACCTTCGTGCGCCTGTTTGAGCGCGGCAGCATGCCGGAGCGGCCTGAAGCATGGCTCGTGACCGTGGGTCTCAACCTCGTGCGCAACGCCCGCACGACACATGCGCGGCATACGCGTTTGCTCACGCCCGAGCGCGGGGAGCGCGCTGCTTCGGATCGGCCACCCACACCCGCGGAAACGATCGATAGCAACGATACGCGCGCGCGGGTGCGCGCGGCTCTTGACCAGCTGAGCGAACGCGATCGGAGCCTTCTTTTGTTGCGCGCGGAGGGCTTCGCGTATCGAGACATTGCGCACGCGCTGCACCTGAATGAGTCGAGTATCGGCACACTGCTGGCGCGCGCACGCGCCGCATTCCGGCAGGTTTGCGAGGAGACGGTTGATGCACCTTGATGTCGAGCAGCTGGAACGACTGCTGGCCGACGAGCTGCCGCAAGACGCGGCGGCTGCACGAGCGCACATCGCCGCCTGCGCAGAATGCGCTGCGCGTCTGCAGGCGGCAGCGAACGAGCAACGCGAGGTCGAAGAGCTGATGCGACAGGTGGACCAACCGACTCCACGCATCAGCGTGGAGGCGCTCAGGCGGACGCGTGAGCACAAGCGCACTGGCTGGGGTGCACGCGCCGCGGGCGTTGCGCTTGTCGCGGGAGCCGCTGCCGTAGCCTATGCGCTGCCCGGCTCTCCGCTGCGCAAATGGTTGAATCCCGGGAAAATCACCGTGGAGTCACCTGCGGCGTCGCCCGAGCCGGTTGCTGCAGGCATCGCAGTCGACCCGGAGAACAACCTGGTGATCGCGTTCGCGCACGCACAGTCCACCGGTTTTCTCGTTGTGACATTCAACGACTCGAGTGACGTTGCCGTGCAGGCGCGCGGCGGCGCAGCAGTGTTCAGCTCGGAAGCTGGGCGCTTGCTGATCGACAATCGCGATCAGAATGCAAGCTTCGAGATCCGCGTTCCGCGCAATGCGCCGCGTGTCGAGATCCGCGTGGCAGACCGTCGTGCATTTCTGAAAGACGGGTCGAACGTCAGTGCAACAGTAAGCGCCGTGAACGGTTCCTACCGAATTCCGCTCCAACATTAAGGCTCGTCACCATTCCTGTGGTCGTGCATCAGTCGGCAGGCCCAGCGGGCAGCGGGGCGGCACGCGCGCGCCTTCTTCCGGCATGAACCAGCCATCGTCGGGTAGAGGCGAGAGCTCCGTGGTGTCATCCCACGGCTGCAGATGGACGAGGTAGCCGATCGTGTGCTCGAGCGATTCGTCGACGGTGCGACCTGAGCTGCCTGACTCGCTCCACTCTTTTTCATGACCGGGATCGAGCTCCGGTGAAAGCTCGAGCTCGTTGACCATCCACGCGGGATAGGGCGTGCCGGCGTGTTCTTTTCTGAACCAGGTGCCCAGCTTGATCGGCCACGAATCCTCGAGGAAGCGGCCGTTGATGGTAGGCCGGTACGTGTAGACGTCGACGCGGTAAGCGCCGGCTGGGACATCAAGCGCGTGCAGCGTTCCTTCCCAATCATCACCCTCGTCGCGCCAGGCAGATAAACCGCGCGGATCGAACCCGCCACAAAGCAGGATCTGCCCGTTCGGTACACTGAGCTTCCACGTGGCGCGCGCCAGCCACTGCGCTTCCTCGTCCTGGCTGAGCGAGCCGCCTACCACGAGCCGAGCAGGAAAGCTGTCATCGCCATACAGCGACATGAGAATCGCCTGGTAGTCGAGGACAATCGCCGGGTCGTTCTGTCGATCGTCCGCGATGATCCGGTCGACGGCCGAAGCGGCGATTATGCTGAAACCGCTGGAGTCGTTCTGGATGTAAATGTCTCGGCGCATCGTCGCGTCTTTGGTGAGCATGGTCGGTCCGTTGGTGGTCTGTCGTTAATGTGAAATGCAACGCTGCTGGCACTTTGCAATACGCCCGTCAGCTCGAGTGGGCGCAGCACTCAGTCATTCTCCGTCACTCTTTACTCTGTTTCACGAGGAAGCCGATATTCTGCGCTACCTCCCGGATTCGGGCGCGGGCGAATTCCCGCGTAACACCGGGGGGACCCCATGAGTGACCTCAAGTACATCGCTTTCCTCGCAATTCTCTGGCTGTTCTTCAAAGTCGGACCGTCCATGATGGTCCGGCGCGTCGTCATGATGCTCCTCGGCAAATCGGGACTCGAGGATGTCGGTCGCAAAGCGCTGGCCGAGCAGCCCGACACCATCACGCTGCACCGCGTGCAGGGACCGGTGAAGGCGGAAGCGCTCACATCGGTATCGTCGCTGGAGCGGCGCGGCTACGAGCGGGCAGGCAGCTACGATGTCAGGGAGATGAAAGGGATCAAGCTGCATCTGCTCGTGAAGCCTGCAGAGAGTGCCGTCGCTGTTGTGTACGAGCACCCGAAGGCGGGCGTCTGGGCGGATCTCAGCACGCGCTACACCGACGGAACCAGCTTCACGATCACGAGCGCTCGCGCTGGCCACGGATTGGACAAGCAGCCCGGTCACGTCAGCGTGCCCGCGGCAAATCAACCGGCGGCTATGCTGGCGCTCAGGCTATTGAAGGAGCGTCCGGCGGGTGCAATGCGTCAGATCTCCGCCGGCGAATTTCCGGGCGTCTTCCAGCAGGCGTACGCAGACTCGATGGCCTGGCGGAAGAACAAGGGAATCACGGCCGAAGAAGTGAAGCGCACTGGCGTCGAGCGCATCAGTGCGTAACGCGCGACGATTTCTCGCGCTGAAGATCAAAGTGCGTCTGGCTTTCGCCGGACGCACTTTGCGTTTTCAGACGTGACGCTGTCTCAAAACGTTCGCTGTGAAAAGAATTCGCCAGCCGCGAACAGGTTAGCGCGTGACGCGCGAGCGCACACAGCGTCACATCGATGTACAAACGGCTCCGCTGCAACCGCTTGGCGCGCGCTCGTGCGCACGGCGCGCATCCTGAAGCGTTAGGGTCAACCCCCCTTACGATCGTGTAATCCTGCAGTGCATCACACGTGGTGGGAGTGCGCTTCATGAATGCCCAGGTTTTTACCAACGCAGAAGTTGTTTCCTCGATCGTCCTCGGCGGCGCGACACTTGGCGCCGCAGGCATCAACCTGTTGCGTGAAGGGCGGAAAGCCAAACGCGCACCGCGCGAGCTCGGTGTTGCGTCACAGTGGTGGCGCCGCCCCCTGCTATTTCTGCTCGTGAGCGTCGCGCTGGTAGGCGTCTGGCTCGCGTACGCGGCGGGCGCCCTGGACAACACAGCGTCGGCAATCGCGCGACTCGTGCGCGCGCAGCAGAGTCGCCCTCCTGTTGTTGCTGCAGTCGTAACGCCTGTGAAAGCGCAGCCCGCTCCAGCACGCACCGACTGGCTGCAGGCAGAGGGCACGAAGCTGTACTACCGCTTCTCACGCTACCTGCCCGATGCCTGCCCGGGCACACCGATCGTGATCGGCAACTGGTCTGAGGGCGAGGCGCGTCCGGTCGTGGCTGAGTGTGTGGACCAGGAGTGGCTGGCGTTCGACATCGCGCCGCTTGTTGCGGAGCAGCGCATCGTGCCGAACCTGACGTATTGTCTGAATTTCCGCTCCGAAAGTGGAGCGTGGGGAGTGCACGTTCCACAGCAGGCACCTGGGATTGATTCGGTGGCTGTGCCTGCGCTGCGCGTACCGCTTGGCCGCGCGATTGGCATTCGTTTCATCAAGGGGCTGCGCGAGCGTGTGACGCCGACAGCGGAAGCGCCGCACGCGCCCTGCTAACCGCCCGCCGACCTTTGTCGGCGAGCCATGATCTCGCTCAGCGCCGCCGCGATTGTACCGAGGAGGAAGATGCCGGGGAAAGCAGCGTCGGCTACTCCGCCCAGCATCGTCACGTTGAGGACGACGGCGCCAAGCATCGTGCAGCCGAGCAGCAGCACACCGATGAGCGCCGTGCGACGTAACACCGCAAGTGCGGCGCCCGTCACCTGCACCGCACCGGTGAAGTAGCGGAACCACTCGCCGTAGCCGATTCGCCTGAAGAGATCGACCCAGTGGCCGGCGCCCGCGAGCTTCTCAATGCCGAACACGAAAAAGAAAAACGCGACCGCGAGCGTGACTTTATGCTCCGTGAACAAGCCGCGTTCTGACTCCTGCTCGGCCTGCAACGCAAATTCAGTCATGACTCACCTGCGACGCACTGCGTCGCACCGGTGGGGATACGCTGGACAGTGCAACGGTGCCCGCCCCCCGCGCAAGGAAACCGCTTTCATGATTCCATATGTCGAGCGAAGGGCTTCGTCAGTGGGGACTGGCCTCGCGCCGCCGTGACACATCGGCATCCGGAATCACGACCGCTGTCCAGGGCAGGTCGGCTGCGGTTCGGCGTGCTTTCCATTCGACCGTTTTTGCACCTTGGCCGCCGCGTGGGACCGGCCGGCTCGCCTGCGCGACTGCGAGGTTTTCTGCGCGCAGCGTCAGCTCTCGCACACTTGTATCCCGCACTACCGCGCGGAACGTGAGCTCGCCATTCGCCGCTGCTGTCACCGTCACACCGAAGCCGGCGTCCTTCACGAGCCCGCGTGCCGCCAACAGGTCCTGCATCAGCCAGAGCCAGCGGCTGGTCGAGTGCACCCACACTTCCTTGTAGACGTACATGTTCTGCGACGGCCAGTAGGGCAGGTCACTATCAGCGCGGCTCTGCATTCCAACGGGCAGCGAGCCCACGAAATCGCCGGAAGACACGCTGTACTGCTGCGCCCAATCGTACCCCACGCCGTACATCGTGCTCTGAACGAAGGGATTGCGGCCAACCACCCACTGCGCCTGCCGCTGAGCGAGGTCGAGCGCGGCGCTGTCGTTGCGGAGTCGAGCAGCGGCGGAGAGCGCTTTCGCTTGTGACAGCAGCACGCCGTAGTTGCCACGCCGCGCAAACCACACCGGAAACGCGCGCAGGTACCACCCGCCGCCCAGCGGCATGCCGCTCTGGACCTGCGCGCGATACGCGGCGCGGGTTGCCAGATGAAGTGCTCCCGAGTCCGGAACTTCCTTCTGCTCATCACCCAGCCGGTACACGTAGGCGGGCAGCACGCCGTATGGAGCGGTGGTGCTCGCGCTGCGCTTCTGGTAATCAGCATACAGCGCAATCGTCGAGTACCACTTCAGCCAGTCGGCATGCTGGGGCAATGCTTCGACCAGCTGCGTCAGCGCGATGATCGGCGCCTGATCGTTGCCGCGGTGAAACTGGTGGAAAATCGTGTCGCGATCGGCGCCCGTGTAAAAGAAACCGGAAAGCGGAAACGAGCTGCCGACTGCGCGCTTCTGCTGCGACTCCACGATCGTGCGCGCCAGCTCGACTGCTTTGTCCGCGTATTTCTGCTTGCCCGTTGCCCTGAACAGTTCGATCGATGCCGTGACGCCGATGGCAGCGAGCTCCATTCGTGTCGCGGCGAACGCAGGTGTGTGCCACGTGCTCGGCCCTTCCACGCCGACGATCGCGTAGCTCCAGTCTTCCTCCGCGGTGCGCAGGCTGCGCGCGGCCAGCTCTGGCTCTGCATCCTTCAGGACGCGGTACGCGATCGCTTCGGCGGCAGCCGAGATGTAGTTGGCATTCGGATTGTTGCGCGCTTCGCGCGTGCGGTCGTCGGCATCCCCAACGATGTTGTCCGTCCAGAGGTTGTGACTGGCAAAACTGATCCGGTAACCACCAGGAAAGCGGACGCGCAGCACCCACTCGAGACCCCATTTCGCTTCTTCGATCAGTCGCGCCACCAGCGCGGGCTGATCCGCGCGCGCGCGCAGCTGCTCCGCCAGCGCGAACATCGAGTACGTTGCCTCGCCCGTGTTGATGACGCCCTGCGAGAGGTCGCCCGCGTCGTGCCAGCCGCCGCTCATGACGATGCGCTGATTGCCCAGCGTTGCGAACCAGTCGAGATGATCGACGCCGTGCACTCCGGGCACCGGGTAGCCGCAGCGGTTTCCGTAGAAGAAGTTGAGCCCCTGCCAAACGGATTCTGTCCAGACGTCACCTGCGATGCGGAACGGGCGCGTTGTCGTATTGCCTGCGCGCAGGATGTAGCTCCCGGGCGTGTTTACTTCCGAGAAATCGAGCTCCTGGAATGCGCCGAGTCTCGACTGCACTGCTCGCACAGGCTTCTCCAGCACCACTGCACCCAGCGCGTTATCGCTCACGCGCACGAGTGAGAACGTGCTCGCCTTCAGATCGCTGGCCAAAGCGGTTTTTGATGAGCCCGTCTCGTAGCCGATGTGACTGAAGGAGATCTTGCCGGGCGCGACGTTCCAGCCGGTGTGGTGATCCGGCTCGACCCGTTGCAGCTCGACGCGTCCGATCTCGAAGGCCACGTGGTCGCCGGGTGCAGCCAGCATCTTGTTCACCCAGTAGCCGATCTCGATGGACGTCACGCGGTCGCGCGCGAGCGGCTCGATCTCCCACACCACATGCTGCCAGCTGTTCGTTGCGAGTGTCACGTAGTGGATGCCCTCACGGCCGTACCGGTCCGGCACCTTCTCAGCGCCATCGTTGTGCAGCACGATCTGCAAAGGAAGCATGGGCAGCCCAACGACGTCGGGCTTGATCCACATCGACAGCCGGTTGTACGCCCGCCAGTCCTCGCCGGCGAACGCGCGTTGCAGGTTCACACTCGACAGCTGATTCCGGGTGGGCGCAGGCGCATCGCGAAACATCTGCAGGTCGACGCGCAGCACGCGCATGTCGCCGAGCCGAGGCTCACTCGGAAACGTGAGCGTGCCCGTGCCACTGAAGCGCCAGGTGTCGGCTCGGGTCAGGTCATCCAGCACTCGGCTGGCAAGGACCGGCTTGTTGAGCCAGCCGAATTCGGCGGAGTTCTCGAAATCGATGGGCAAAAGTGTGCGCGGAGTTTGCGCGGTCGCTGCGGCGGAGGCAGCAACAATAGTGGCTGACGCGACCGCAATACCGCGGAGTAACCGCACACCAGTCATCGTCGGTGCGTAACCGGGCGGGCCGGCTGTTGGCAGTGCATGAAGTCAATCCTTCATTCGCGTGTTTTCCTGGGAACGCCGCGGCCAAAGTACAAGCTCCAACTGAAACAGCAACGGCAACCGCCCACCTAGCGACGTGAAATGCACAATCGTGAAGGCGGGGGGCCATGGTTGCGCAATTGTCCGCGCTATGCGCGGTCTATCGTACAACGGAGTGAGATTCGCTCGGCCCATTGTGCAATTGTCCGCGCTGAACGCCGTCGATTGCACAAACGCGCCGCCGCGTCACAACGATTGTGCAATTCACCACTCAGATCAGCGTGCGTAGATGGACAAGGACCAGGACGGGGACGCGGAACAGATTTTCCGCGCCCACGTCCGCGTCCACGCTTCCAGCTGAGCATCCGATACTCGCATCGCTGCGCGGCGTTCAACGGCAGCATTCCGCGACCGTGTAGGACTCTGACGCGCACAAAGCTTGCGCGGGCTGAGCAGGCCATGCAAACGATCCTGGTTGCCACTCAGAACGCAGTCGTCGTAGTTGATGCTCAGCGCGGCACGACCACGACTGCGCGCGATTTGTCCGATCACCCCACCTGTTTGGCCGCGGACCCGTACAAGGCCGGACGTGCGTGGTGCGGCACACAGCGCGGCGGCGTTTTCCGAAGCGACGACGCGGGCAATTCCTGGGGTCCCTGTGGCCTCGAGGGCCGCCTGATCATGTCGGTCACGGCGAGCCCGGTTGAGGCGAACCTGGTTTGGGCGGGCACAGAACCAAGCGCAGTGTGGCGCTCGGCTGACGGTGGCGAGACCTGGCAGCAGACGAGTGCGCTCGACGTATTGCCTTCGTCACCCGAATGGGCCTTTCCACCAAAGCCGGAGACACACCACGTGCGCTGGATCGCTTGCCATCCACAGCAGGCGGGTCGGCTGTGGGTGGCGATCGAGGCCGGCGCCCTGATATCCACCGCGGATGGAGGCCGCAGCTGGCACGATCGCGTTTCAGGCGGACCGTACGACACACACGAGCTGGCGATACATCCCAGTGCGCCTGATGCGCTGCGCGTTGCCGCCGGCGATGGCTATTTCGAGAGCGACGATGGTGGCGTCAGCTGGCGCTCGCCGAGCGCCGGTCTCGAGGTTGGCTATCTGCGCAGCGTGGCGATCGATCCTGGCCAGCCCGACGTCGTGATCGTCGCCGCGTCGTCCGGTCCCTACAGCGGGTACCGTGCAGGCGCGTCGGATGGCCGGCTCTACCGCCGTGCCGGGCAGGGCCGCTGGGAGCGCGTGCGGAAGGGGTGGCCGGACCCGCCTGGGACAATCGCTCCGCTGCTCATCCCGGGCTCGCAGCCTGGAGAGCTTTGGGCCGCGGACGAGCGTGGCCTGCACGGTTCGAATGACGGTGGTGTTGAGTGGCGTCAGGTAGCCGGTTACCCGACGACGCCGCGTTACCTGCGCGGGCTGGCGCTGCTGGTTTAACCAACCGCGTGGTGGGTGCGCGCACCTTCACTCCCGGACCAAAGCAACGCGACACCCCCGCCGAACCCTAACGTTGGCACCCCGCTCCGGCGTCGTATATTGGCCCAATCGCAGACTCCTCCAACAACCCGGCGAATCATGAAACGCATCGGCTACGTCGGCCTTGCCCTCCTCCTCGTCGCCCTGCCCGGCGCGGTGGCGGCACAAAAGCGACCCCTCAACCAGGCAGACTGGGATCGCTGGCGCTCCATCGGCGGCGCGGAGCTTTCTCCCGATGGGAAGTGGGTGGCCTACACGCAGAACCCGCGCGTCGGTGACGGCGACTTCGTCGTTCGCTCGACCAGCGGCGCCACCGAGTACCACGTCAACGTCGGCTACACGAACCGCGACAACAACACGCCCGGCGCCGAACGCGGCCCGCGCGGTGGTGGTCCTGCCGCTTTCGCCGGCGGCGGTGGTGGGCGCGGCGGTCGCGGTGGTGGTGGCGGCGGCCCGCGTGGTCTCGGCCCGTTCAGCGCCGACGGGAAGTTTGCGTTCGTGATGGTGACGCAACTGCCCAGGACACAGGTGGACAGCATCGAGCGTGCGAACGCTGGACGTCCGCGTGGCCGCGGCGGCAACGCGGGACAGGGCGGACAGGCGGCCAACACGCCGAACGCGAACTCGCTCCGCATCATTCGCCTGGCCGATGGCAACATCGAAACGGTCGCAGGCGCGCGCAGCTTCCGCGTTCCGGAAAACAACGGCAAATGGCTCGTCTATTCGCCGGGTGAGAACCAGGCCTCGGGCGATTCGACGGCCGGTGCACCTGGCCGCGGCGGTCAGGGTGGTGCGGGCCGCGCAGGCGGAGCAAACGCGACCCGCCGCTCGTACGGCAGCCCAATCGTCCTGCGCAACCTCGAGTCCGGCACCGAAGAACGCCTCGCTGACGTTGCGTCTTTCACTTTCGATGATGCCGGTACCGTCCTCGCCTACACGGTGACGTCGCGCGATTCCACGAAGGATGGCGTTTACCTGCGTGATCTCGTCGCCGGTACGACCAAGACTGTAATGAGCGGGCCTGGCAACTACCGCGGCTTCACCTTCGATCGCGCGCAGAAGCAGTTCGTGTTCGCAACGGACAAGGACGAATTCGGCAAGCCCGATGCGAAGACCGCCGTTTATTTCGGCAACGTGCGCACAGGCACCGCGCAGCAGGTCCTGAGCTCCTCGCAGCTGCCGCCGACGGTGCGCTTCCCCGACAACTTCTCCGCCAGCTTCACGCGCGCGGGCAACGCAGTTTCGCTCACGATCGCGCCGCCGGTTGATGAAGGCGTGCCCGCCGATTCGCTCGTCGGCAAGGCACGCTTCGACCTGTGGCACTACAAGGACGTGCAGGTGCAGCCAACGCAGCTCCTGCAGGTGAACCAGGCGCGCAACCGCACCTACCAGGCGCTGCTCAACCTCACCACGCGCAAACTGGTACAGATCACGTCGGATGAATTCCCGAATGCAACACTCTCCGATGATGGCACGATCGGTCTCGCATCGTCGGGAGTGCCGTACGCGTTGTCAGCAACGTGGGGCGATGGCGGCTCGGACGTGAACATCCTCGATCCAGCCACCGGCAACCGCAGAGCGATCGCGAAGAAGATCACCGGTCAGGCGCAGCTCTCCGTCGGCGGGAAATACGTCGTGTACTTCGACAAGGAGCACTGGTTCTCGCACAACGTGGTTACCGGGAAGACGGTCGACATGACGGCGCCTGTCACCGGTGTGCACTTCGAGCAGGAAAACTTCTCACGTCCGGATGATCCGAGCGCCTGGGGCGTCGCAGGCTGGACCGCAGGCGATCGCAGCGTGCTCGTTTACGACCGCTACGACATCTGGGAGCTCGATCCTGCCGGCCTGAAACCCGCAGTGATCCTCACGGATTCAGTTGGTCGCCGCGAGAGCCTCACGCTTCGTCTCGTCAACCTCGAAGCGGACGATGATGAGCGCTTCATCGATACGACGAAGCCGGTTTACCTGAGCGCATTCGATGAGGACAACAAGGAGAGCGGTTTCTACCGTGCTACGTTGAGTGGCCGTCGCGCTCCCGAGAAGATCATCATGGCGGCGGAGCGCTTCGGCAATCCGTCGAAGGCAAAGAACGCCGACGTGTTCATGGCTACGCGCAGCACGTTCGTGAATTTCCCCGACCTTTACATCGGCTCGAACCTGGCAGGCCTCAACACGAAGGTGTCAGACGCGAATCCGTTCCAGAAGGAGTACAGCTGGGGCACGGCCGAGCTGGTCACCTGGCTGAGTGACGATGGCGTCGAACGCCAGGGCATTCTCTACAAACCAGACGGCTTCGATCCGTCGAAGAAGTATCCGATGATCACGTATTTCTACGAAGACCTGTCGGATGGATTGCACGGCTACATCGCGCCGAACGGCGGCACATCGGTCAACATCACTCACTATGTGTCGAATGGCTACGTGATGTTCGAGCCGGACATCCTTTACGAGATGGGTCACCCCGGCGCGAGCGCGATGAAGTCGATTCTGCCGGGCGTGCAGTCGCTCATCGCGAAAGGATTCATCGATCCGAAACGCATGGGACTGCAGGGCCACTCGTGGGGCGGCTACCAGACCGCGTTCCTGATTACCCAGACGCAGATGTTCGCCGCGGCGGAAGCCGGCGCGCCTGTGTCGAACATGATCAGCGCGTACGGCGGCATCCGCTGGGAAAGCGGTATCAACCGCGCGGGTCAGTACGAGACCGGGCAGAGCCGCATCGGCAAATCGATCTGGGAAGGGCTGCCGCTCTACATCGAGAACTCACCGCTGTTTGGTCTCGAGCGCGTGAAGACGCCGCTCCTGATCCTGCACAACGATCAGGACGGCGCGGTCCCGTGGTACCAGGGCATTGAGCTCTACATCGGCATGCGCCGCCTCGGCAAAGAGGCGTACATGTTCAACTACAACGGCGAGCCGCACGGCATCCAGGGCCGCGCCAACCAGAAGGACTGGGCGATGCGCATGCAGCAGTTCTTCGATTCGAAGCTGAAGAGCGCGCCCACGCCGGAGTGGATGGTGAAGGGCATCCCGGCGAAGGACAAAGGCAAGGATGTAATCAAGAAGGTTACGACGTAGCCACAGCAGCATAGCAAGACGAAGGGAGCAGCAACGTAGATCGATCGTTGCTGCTCCCTTTCTTATGCGGCCTGTCCTGGCTGAGGGGCAAAGATCGCGCTCGCCAGGCACACGAAGCCCGCTTTCCGAAGTTTGCCCTCGCCGCGCGGGCAAAAATCGCTTTGCGCCGTGCGCAGGCCGGACGAGCGCGATGTTTACCACCCAAGCCTGCCGACGAATCACGAAAACGTACGGGGAAGTTATCTAGTTGCCGTCCAGGTCCCGGTGATATCTGGCCGCCCCCACCACGCGTAAAGGTCCTGCCCGCAGTACATGGGCCCGGACATTTGCCCTGCTATCGCCGTCGCTGCTGGAACTTCGACCTCGCAGGTATAAATCGCCAAAGGCAAGGAAAAGAGCACGATAGTGAATTCCACGATCAGGTCATTGATGACGCCGCTGTGAATCGCGCTTGGGGGTTCGGCCGTGGTGAAACCGAGCTTAGGCTGAGTGCACGTAACAGGACTCTTTAACTCGCCTTTGAACATCGCACCGCTTTGCCGGAACGTCAGGCTTCCAGCTGCGCTGCACGTGCCGCCTGTACCAGTGGCGGAAAACTGGTAGTTCCAGTTGCCGTCCAGCCGAAGGCCACCAGGTCCGGTCGTATCTCTGCAGCCGCCCACCAGCGTAACGATCACAATGAGTGGGAACGATAAACGATTTCGCATTTGCAGCCTCCGCTGATGGCCTTTGCCGCTTGCTTCTAATCAGCGAAGAAAGGAGCGAAAGTGGTCAATTGAGGATTCAGCCAGCAGAGAGGGGTGTGGGATTCACCACGATGGCCAAGCGGTCGCGCGGAATGACGCGCGACCGCTTTTCTTTACGCCAGAATCTTTGCAGAGAGTTCCGCTATTTCTTGATCCCGGCACCGACGAGTTGCGCCACGGCCGCAAGTGTAGTCTGCGCCGCGTTCAGCCCGAGCCGGAAGTCCTTGTCCGAAAACGTCTCGAAAACATCGATTGGCTGATGCCAGGTTGGATTCCAACCCGTGCCGGTGTGGGCGAGGCGCTCGTTCTCGCGCAGGCTGATGGCAGCGACCAGGTCCTGGAACGAACCCGAGTCCGTATTGCTCATGCGATCACCAACTGCCGCCGGGTAATCGGTTGCGTAGCGATCGTTCATTTGCCGGAAGAACCAGGCGAGCTTCTGGGCCTCCGCTGCCATTTTCGCTGAACCCGCGAACTCAATGTTCACATCCGCCTCGCGGCGCTGCTCCGGATTGAGCTTGCCATCGGGGCCCGGCATGCCGTGATCCCAGAGCATCATGTCGTGCTGAATCATGCCCAGCCACTTCGGCTCCGGGAATTTTCCCGATCCCGACGGATTCTCGATTCCCTGCAAAGGCGCACGCTGCGTCACGTACGCCCGCGCACCACCGCCTGTCTCTTCGTTGTTGAACAGGATGAAGCGAATCGACCTTTCGGTCTGCACGTCAGGCATGTTGAAGATGCGCGCGAGCTCCATGACCAGTGCGGTTCCAGAACCATCGTCATTGGCGCCGGCGCCGAACCCGTGCCCATCCATGTGCGCGCCAATGATGTACATCTCACCAGGCACCGTGCTGCCGATCTTCGTGCAGTAAACTTCTTCTCGTGGTCCTGGCGTGTCCCACTGTGCGTTGATTTCACGCAGCTGTGCGGAAGGTTGCAACGCGGGATTCGTGTTCACACCGGTTGGTGCGCGAAACCCCTTTACCGGATTGCTGGCGCGCCCGCCTCGCCCGGCCGTGCCTGCATTGGCACCACGTCCTGCGCCGGCACCACGGCCTTGTCCAACCGTGTCCCCGGCTGCTCGTCGCGCCGCGGCAGCCAGCGAATCCACACGATTGGTCGAATCGTTGCGCAGCTGCCGCCCGGCGTACTCGTACTTGATCCGCTCGGTATTGGTGCAGCCGTAACTCTTCAGCTGCGCTTCGATCCAGCTCACTGCGGCGCGGTTGCGATCGGTGCCCTGACGCCGGTCACCGAACCGCGTCAGGTCCTTGATCGTCGCCTTGTACTTCTCGAGGTCCAACCGACTCACGAGTGTCCGCACAGGATCGTCCGCCTGCGCGGGCGCCGGTGTTTGCGCATGTCCTGCTTTCAGCCCGAAGGCGAATACGCCGCACACCGCGACGAGAAACCTGAGCCGCATACCGATCCTCTCGATGTCGTGATCCCGTGGGTTGCGCCGACCAGAGTGGGGTGAGCAGCGCCACCCGGCAAGTCTACCTCGAGAACACTCCGCCGCGATCGCATCCCAGCCGACCGGTCTTTCCAGCGGCGACTGCCCTGCGGCACACGTCCTGCTCCTTCACCCAGGTGCAATAAACGCATGGAGGATGGATGAAGGACGGCAAAAAACTGGACCAATTGTACGAGCTGATCGAGAACATCAAGACCGCAATGTTCACCACACGCCGCGCGGATGGCCGCCTCGTATCCCGCCCAATGGCAACGCAGAAACGCGATTCGATTGCCGATGTGTGGTTCGTCACGGATGCGGAGTCGCACAAGCTCGATGAGCTCGAGTATGACGCCAACATCAATCTCGGTTACTTCGACTCGGGATCCTACGAGTGGGTGTCCGTGAGCGGTCGTGCGCGCATTTCGACTGACCGCGCGGAAATCCGGCGTCTGCATCAGCCCGACTGGCGAGCCTGGTTCGGCAAAGTCGACGATGTGCGGGATGGCGGCCCGGACGATCCGCGGCTCACCTTGATCCTCATCGACGCCGACAGTGTGACGTACTTGAAGCAGAATAAGTCGAAGCCCGTCGTCCTGTTCGAGGTGGCGAAAGGAATGCTCACGGGTTCGACGCCTGACCTCGGGCACGTACGTGAGCTCGAATTCAGCGCAGAAGGCAAGGACTAGTTCGGTCTAGAATCCCTGCGAGCGCTCGGCCGTCACCCCGTCGAGAACCGGGAGCGGGCTAGTTGCTGCTCCCGGTTTTGTTTGCAACGAAAGTTCCGGTCGTCCGACTTCAGGTAGATCTCAATGGTGAAAGAACAACAGCTCCAGCTCGCGCGCGCGTACGCCGAATCCACAGCTCGGCGACAAGCAGATTCAACCCGCCACTGAGCAGAAGAGCAAACGGATAGCCGAGCTCGCGCGGTAGCGCCGTGCTCGCGATGACTGGGACCCACAGGCTGAACGTCACGGCAAAGAACGTCAGCGACGCGCTCCGGATCATCCAGTCCGCATGTTCGCGGAACTGTTTTGCTCGCGCGCGAAGGAATGCAATCAAGGTCGCGCCGAGCCAGGCCAGTGCGGTCACTACGAAGATGAGTCTCGCGGGAGCGCTCACCTGAAACGAGCGCGCATCCACGATTGCGAGCAGGCTCGCCAGACACACTCCAACCACGTACGTCTTGCCGATAGCACGATGCAACGGAACGCGCCGGCGAATTGCGCGATGGAACTGGAGCGGCGCAGCCAGAAACACGATTCCGCCGGTCAGCGCGTGCAGGGTGAAAACAAGCGGAGCTGCACGATGCTTGGCTTCCGGCGCCATTCCCAGCAGGAACAGCAGCTCAGAGGCTGCGCTCGTCAGCCCAAACATACCGTAGAACAAGGAGATCAAGGCGAAGGCCCACCAGGCAGTCGTCCTGTTGCGGTGCTGTGTGTTGTCGTTTGTCATCCGGGTCTCCGTAATCGCTTTCACGAAGATCAGGATAAAACCTGGCGACGACGCGCGGATTGACGCGCGTCGCCAATCTTTTGGCATTTCAGGACAATTGTGGGAAGAGCTCTACTCGACAGGCGCGAACAGGGTTTGTTTGCGGAACTCGGCGGGGGCCTGTCCGGTCCAGCGGCGAAAGGCGCGGTAGAAAGCGCTGAGCTCGGAGTAGCCAAGCAGAAACGCGACGTCGGCGATGCCGTGTCGGCCGGAAGCGAGGAGCTCAACAGCTTTTTCGCGCCGGAACTGGTCGAGCAGAGTGCGGAACGAAGTACCCTCCTCCTCGAGCCGGCGGTGTAGAGTTCGCGGGCTCAGAGCCAGCGCGCGCGCCGCCTGCGGTGCAGCGGGCAATCCGGACGTATGGGTCTCAACCAGCCAGGCTCGCACGCGCGCGCTCACATTGTCCCGCGCCACGCGCTTTTCGAGCAGCGTCGTCGCGTAGCGATCGAGCAGCTCGAGCAGGGCGCCGTCTGCCCGAGGATTTGGCAGATCCAGCGTCGCTGCGGGCACCTGTAGTGCGTTGCGTCCGCTGGAGAATTGGATCGGCGAGTTGAACACAGCGTCGTACTCACGCGCATCCGCCGGGCGGTCGTGCGCGAAGAACACTTGTAGAGGTCGCCAATTCGAGCCGACGACCAGACGACCCAGCCGCAGCCAGGTTGTGACAAGAAATTCTGCAGGCTGACGTGAGACCGCGCGCCCGGCAGGCAGGGAATGCTGCAGCAGCCCACCGTTGTCGTCTTCGCTGAACACGAGCTGACTGCCTTCATTCAGCAGGCGCTGATAGCGGCACGCGCGCCGGTACGCGCTCCGCAGCGTCGCGCTCGAGAGCAAAGCATAACCGTGCACATCGAAGGAGCTCACCGGAGCCGCCAGCGCGATGTGCAGGCCGAGGGCATCATCGCGCGTGCTGCGAACTGCTTTCTCCCAGAACCTGGCCATCGCGCCGACTGGCAACACTGCGTCCGGGTTGTCCAGCGCACCATGATCGATCCCGATGTCCGCCAGCAGGGAATCGGGTGCATGACCCAACGCTTCGAGCCCCGCAAGCACCGGCCGCAGTGCGCGCACGGTCAGTTGTGTTTTGGCGACTCCTGGCATTTGCGAGCTAGCGGGAAGTAAACGTGAGCGCCGGCAGCACCCCATCGCGGTAAAGTTCGAGCCCTGCTCCGCTGGAAGCAACGACAACAACGATGAGGTCGAGCGCGGGCACGAGGCATTCCAGCGAAGGACAAGGGCAAGGACATCTTGAAGAAGGTCACCACGTTGTAGAGCCGCGTAGATGAAAAGAGGGAGCAGGAACGAGCGGAAAATCGTTTCTGCTCCCTGTTTGCATCACACCGGCGCAGGGACTTACTGGCCGCCCTCCTTGCGCGCTGTCAGCGGCAGGTTGTAGCGCAGCTTGATCGTGTAGAACGTCGGAGCTATTGCCTGCGCCGCGCGCGCGCGTTCGCTGGCGGCCTTCGGGTTGAGACCCGCAACCGCGCCTTTCACATCTCCCTGCGCGGCTTTGCGCGCGCGATCGAGCAAACCGCCGCTCTTCTTCGTTTCCGCTTTTAGTTCGACGTTCGTCGCCGGCGTGACACCGAACGCGGCGAGGTAGGGAAGCGCGCTCAGTGATGGCAGAACGTTCGCCTCCGCGACGATCGCAACACCATCCTCCGATGGCTCGATCTTGAGCGAAAAGCCGACTGGTATCATCACTTTCTGCGCCGGATCCGCGTCGCTCTGCTTCTCCCCGTACTCGAGCTCCACCGGTATCACCGCCTCGCATTCCGTACAGGCGAACTCGTTGTCGGCGAGTTGTGCCTTCTTCACGCCGATCGTATTGCCGGGCGCCGGCTCAACCAGCGTGAGCACCAGCGCGTGGTCGTATCCCACATGACGCAGCAGCGCGTTGTACGTGCCGGGCGGTAGACGATTTCCGCTCTTTTCTCCGCGCAGCGAACGCGGGACCATAATTCTGCTTTCACCAAACGCGTGATCGTTCTCCGGATCGAAGAAGCCGTAAACCCGCGCGTCGCGATCGGATGGCGCAAACCACCAGCCCGGATCGACGACCGCGAGGTCGTGCAACTGCGCCGGTACCGGCGCTGGCAGGGTCGGGCCCGCCACCCACGTGCGTCCGCCATTGTTGCTGATCAGCACGTGCGGATTCTCGCCAACACCGACGATCATGTCGCCCACGTAAGCGACTGCGTTGCGCCAGCCTGCTGCAACGGTCTTCTTCCACGTGCGTCCGCCATCCGAGGTATTCCACGCCGCATCCTTCCCCATGGCCACGCCGTTGTCCGCATCCTTGAACGCGATCGCACCAACCGGCGCAGCCAGCTCGGATACCATTTCCCAGTTGCCGCCGCCATCCGTGGAGCGGTAGAACGTCGCTTTCTTGCCGTACCTGTCGGACACCAGTGCAAAGAGCACATCGGGCGCCGGCCGCACGATGTCCAGCACCTTGTCGTTGTCTGGCTGCAGGCGCACACTCTCCCACGAGTTCCCCCCATCGAGCGTGCGGTGCACCGTGCTGTTGTCCGCCGCGATGAACAGCGTGTTGGCTCCGACGGGGAGGATGCGGTTCGCCAGCAGATAATCGCCGCTCACGTCCATCGGCTCCCACGTCTCACCCCCATCCGTCGTGCGCAGAACGAACTTGCTGGTGCGCGTTGCGATCCAGCCGTGCCGCGCATCGGAGAAGCGAACCGCCGAGAAATCGGGACCGTGCTCCTGACCATCGAAAAGGTCGAGCCGTTGCCAGTTCTTCCCGCCATCAACCGTCTTGTAGATGCCCGTGTAGTTCGTGTGGCCATCGCCCACGGCCCAACCGATGTGGCGCGTGTGAAAGAACACCGAGAGAAGATCATCGGCATTGCGGTTCGGCACGTTGTACGCGATGCGCCAGCCCGCCTTTTGCGCCTGCGTGCCGGTCGAGAGGAGTACGACCAGGCAAGCCGAAACAAAAATCGATCGGCGGTTCATCTGTCATCTCCAGGGCCACGTCCAACAATGCTGCAACACGGCTCCATTCCGTTGATGCGTACCTTGCTGGTTCCGAAATCCGCCCAAACTCCTTGGCCGGCTTTCAAGGATGCGAGCATTGCGCGGTCCTTCACCTCGAAGCGGAAGACCCGGCCCGTCGCGCTGACCTTCGCGGTCACGATGCCGGTAGCAGAATCGACAGCCGTCACGCTGCAGCAGGGCTCCGCCGGTGTGACGTCCGGCTTCACCACGGCAGGGCGGACGATTGCGCAGCACGGCTCGGCGCCGTGGATGCGAACCTGGCCGGTAGTGAAGTTCGCATTCACCGCCTGTCCAACCCGCAGGCTCCTCAGCAATGCAGCGTCCTTGACCTCGAACTGGAACGTGGTGCCGGCCTTCCCCTGCGCGGTGACGATGCGTGTTGCTCCATTGATTGCTGTGATGTTGCAGCACGGTTCAGCATCCGTGCTGGTTGTGGTGCGTTGCGCGTGTGCAGCACTGCCGAACGAAAGCAGACCGGCACACGCCGTTAGAGTGAAGGCCCACCGTTTCATGAGAACTCCGAAGATGAGGATGGAGGTGTGGAGCGCCTTGCTGCTCCGAAACCGCCGCGCTATATAAGCGGCGACCCTCATCTCCATCTCCACGCATCATCATCGCGGCGTATGATCAAAGCGCTCCGCACGTTAGGCGGTCTTTCCCTGGCGGCGCCCGACGGGAGTACGCCCGGCCGCGTGACGCAGCGCAAGCGTCTCGCGCTTCTCGCCATCCTGGCTGCAAACCGCAACGGCAGCGTTTCCCGCGACAAGCTGATCGCTTACCTGTGGCCGGAGAGCGACGAGGAACAGGGCCGCCACGCACTGTCGCAAACGCTTTACGCGCTGCGTCGCGAGCTGGGCGAGGAGAGCATTGTCGCGGGCATCGATGACCTGCGGCTGAACAGCACGGTGGTGCCGAGCGACGTTGCCGAGCTGAACGCTGCGTTGGCGGTGAACGATCTCGAGAAAGTCAGCGCGGTTTACACCGGCCCTTTCCTGGACGGGTTTTTCCTGCCTGGCGCCGCAGGTTTCGAGGAGTGGGTCGGGCTGCGGCGCGCGGAATACGAGCGGGCGTACGCGGGAGCCCTCGATGAGCTGGCCGCCCGTGCGCTGGCCGGAGGCGAGCCCCAGCGTGCGGTGTCGTTGTTGCAGCGGCGCGCTGCGCTCGACCCGCTGAATTCTGAAGTTGCACTCCGGCTCATGCGCGCCCTCGCCGCCTCGGGAGACCGCGCTGGCGCGTTGCGCTATTTCCGCACGCACTCAGCACTCCTGCGCGAGGAGATGCAACTCGAGCCAGGTGCCGAGCTCAACGATTTCGCGGCGCACTGCGCGCGCAACGAGGAGCGCCCGGTCGCCGCGCCGGCCGCTCCCGCATCCGTGTCCGACGAGCCACATCCGCGCACCAAGCGACACTCGAATTTTGCGCGTCCGCGCTGGCTGCTCGCCGGCCTGGCCGTGGCCGCTGCGCTCGCGCTCATCTTCGTGGCATCGCGCGGCGTCCCACCTCCTCGCGATGCGTACGTGCTGCTCGCCGCAGTGCAGGGGCCCGATTCGTCACTCTCGCTCGCTGTGCGCGAGGCGCTGCGCGCAGAGCTGGAGCAGAGTAAAAGTGTGCGTGTTCTGGGCGATCCCGCCGCAGCGCGCACGCTCGAGCTGATGCGATTGCCCGCCAGCACGCGGCTCGACGAATCGCGCGCCATCGAAGTCGCGCAACGCCGGGGCGTGCCCTACGTCGTCACCGCTTCCGTGCAGCCCGTGGGAACAGGTGTACAGATCGTAGCGCGTATGATCGACGCTGCGGCTGAGCGCGTAATCGCGACGGAGATGGAGCGACCAAATCGCGAAGAAGACATACTGCGCGCAGTGGCGAGCATTGCTGGCAGGATGCGGGGGCGCGTCAGCCGGACGGAACCGTCCCAGGCCGCGCCGTTGCCGGCGGTGATGACTGCTTCCCTGCCGGCGTTGCGCAATTACGCTCTCGCCCGGCAAGCGCTGGCGAGCTGGGACCGCGTGCGCGCGCTCGATCTGGCCGAAGCTGCGCTCGTGCACGACAGCTTGTTTGCGCTCGCGCACTACCTGGCCGGCGATCTGCTCTGGTACATCGACAAGCAGGGGCACAGCGACGAGCACATGAAGCGTGCGCTCGAGCTGGCCGATCGCCTGCCTCCTCGTGAACGGCTCATCGTCAAGGCGCGTTATCAGCAGCTGCTGCGCGATGAGCCGGACAGCGCACTCGTCTATTGGAAGCTGCTCGTCGACAGTTACCCGGATGAGCCCCTCGCGTACGAAGGGATACGCTGGGCGTACCGTGCGCTCGGCCGCACGCGCGAAATGGCTGACGCGTCGGAACAGGGCTCGCGTCACGAGCCTGCGCAGCAGCGCACGTACTACTATGACCGCATGACCGAGCGTCTCGAGGCAGGCGACAGCGCCGGTGCGCTGGCCGCCGCGCGGCAGCTCTCTGCGACCGACCGGTTCCGCTTTCTCTGGCAGGCGCGCAGCGGGGGCGTGCCCTCCTTCGAGCTCGCACCCGCGCTTGGGGCCAGCGACCGACAGCTGCTCGATCTGCTGCATCACCAACTCGGCCAGGCAGCTTTTTTCCTCGACAGTATGCGCTCGGGACCCCAGCAAAATTATCCGCGCGCGCTGCTCGCGCAGGCACTCATGGAAGCAGAGCTGGGACGACCAGCGCAGGCACGCGTCCGTTTGTACGAGCTGATGGACTGGATCGAAGCCGCCGATTTGTCACCGCCGGCGTACGCGCGCCTTAGCGAGCGCGCTGCTGCGAGCGCGGCGCATCTGCGCGACCGCGCCGCGCTCGCGCGCCTGCGCAGCATCATCGCTGGTCAGGACGCGGGCCGCGGGATGCGCAGCTATCGTTTTGCGCAGCGTACTGTCGAAGCAGCGGATGCATTTGCCCGTCGTGATTATCGCGCTGCAGCCGACGCGATTGAGGCCAGCGACTCGGCGATGTTCTATGGGCGCTCGATCGCGACCGTGTTGCTTCTGCGAGCGGATGCGCTGGTGGCCGCAGGGGATGCGGGGGAAGCGCGCCGCGTATACGAGCGGCTCATGCAGGAGCGTGTCACGGACGGCGACCCGGAAACGCGCCTGCTCATCGCGCACATCGCAGCGCATCGGCTGGGCGCAGCCAAGTAGCAGATGGGTCGGGAGCTCGTTGCACAATCCTCGGTCACGCGCGCGACAGCGGCTTTAGAATCCCTGCGGGCGCTCGGCCGCCACCCCGAACGCACGTTCGAGCGCGATCCCGGCACGCCCGACCGTTCCTTCGTCGAACAGGCGGCCGACGAGCGTGATGCCGTGCGGCACTCGTCTCGGCGGGGAGAAGGTCGGCAGCGGATTCGCCGGGTCAGGCGCCCAGTCACTGCGCGCTTTCGTCACCGCGACGAAGCCGGCGCGCAGCGTGAGCGAAGGATGCCCCGTGAAGTTGGTGATGGTAAGCTGCTCGTCCCGCAGTGAGGGCACGAGCAGGAGATCAACGGTGGAGAAGATGCGCGCAAGCTCCAGCGCCACACGTCGCCGCAGGCGATCGGCCTGCACGAAGTCCACCGCCGAAAGGAAACGTGCCTGCCGGAACAGATTCGGCCACGCATCCTTCACCTGCACTTTCAGCGTGTCCAGCTGACTGTTGAGCGCGAGCTCTTCGAAGGCGGCCGCTCCTTCGGCAAACAGGATCGGCATTAGTGAGCTGTACGGCCAATCCGGTAGCGATACCTCGGTCGGCACCATCTGCAACGACGTGATCTTCTCCAGCGCGGCGCGATCCACATCAGTCGCCGGACTCTCCTTCATCCACTGCGGGAAGTACCCGACCTTGAGGCCGCGCACGGGTGCGCCGGCGTCGAAATCGAGTTTGCTGAGCACGCTCGACGCATCGCCGGGATCGGGGCCCGTGATCGCCTGCAGCACGAGCATCGCATCCTCGACCGAACGCGTCATGGGTCCGAGCTTGTCGAGCGACCAACACAGCGTCATGGCACCCGTCCGCGGAACGCGACCAAACGTCGGGCGCAGCCCGGTCACCCCACAGCGCATCGCCGGACTCACGATACTGCCGCCCGTCTCGCTGCCGATCGAGAAGCCGACGAGGGCAGCGGCGGTCGCAGCACCGGGTCCTGCACTCGAACCCGACGCGCCTTCCTCGCGCAGCCACGGGTTCATGGTCTGTCCGCCGAACCAGATGTCGTTCAGAGCGAGTGCGCCCAGCGAGAGCTTTGCGATGAGAACCGCGCCCGCATCGTTCAGTCGCCGCACCACGACCGAATCTTCCGCTGGGACGCGGTTGCGGAAGGGTTCAGCTCCGTATGTCGTAGCGATCGCCGCGGTATCCAGCAGGTCCTTCACGCCGTACGGGATGCCGTGCAGCGGGCCGCGGTACCGGCCTGCCGCGATTTCACGATCCGCCTGTTTTGCGCGCGCGAGCGCGTGCTCTCTCGTGAGCGTGATCACGGACTTGATGCCGCCGTCGAAACGCGCGATGCGATCCAGGTAGATGTTGGTCAGGCGTTCCGACGTGAGTGCGCGCGACTCGATCCAGCGCGATAGCTGCGTCACCGGTGCAAACGCGATGTCTGTGTCAGAGGATGGCAGCAGCACACGATCCCCAGTGCTGCGCACGAAGCGATCGCGGGCAGGCCCTGCAGTTGTGCCTTGAAAAACCGGATTCCAGAGCGTTGCGGGAGCGTCGGCCGGATCCAGCGCTACCGCGCGCGGACCTGTTCTGCGTTCGAGGTAAGCCGCCATCGACTGGCGCCAGGAACCGGCAGCCTGCTCCCGCTGCGCAGGCGTCATCGTGACCTGAACCAGTTTCTCCGCCTCGGCGAATGTAGCAGGCGTAACTTCGGGACCCGTGCCGGCAGCAGTGCCGAACGTCGGTGGTGCTCCAGCTACCGGCGCACCGGACGCTTTCGTCGGGTCAGGCTCCTGCTGTTGTGCGCAGCCGGCAACGGTGAGCAGAGCAAGAGGCGCCTGGATCAGAAATTCGCGGCGGCTGTTCATAGCGAAAACCTCCGTCAGTGCGTGCTGGGAAGTGTGTCTCACAAGCGGGAGCGGTCGGGTGTTGTTCCGGGAAGGTACGTTTCTGAGCGCGCTGGCGCGCGTCTCGTCTTTTCCCGGAAAGAAGATCAGCGAGTGTTGAGCGCCGGGAAGATTGCGTTGTAGAGGACACCCAGGCCGTCGCCATTTGACGCGGCGATGGCCACGACCAGATCGAACTTCGGAATTACGAAAAGCCACTGCCCGCCGGAGCCGGACGCTGTGATCACGTTGTTGTCCGCTCCGCCAGGCTGTTCCGGAAAGAGCCACCAGTAGTAGCCATAGTCCGAGCCGTACGACGTAAACAGCACATCGTGCGAGTAGGCAGTCGTGGCGGCCGTGATCCACGCTTCGGGCACGATCTGCCGTTCCCCCCACCTGCCGTGCCGCAGCACCAGGTACCCGATGCGGGCGAGGTCGGTTGGCTTGAGAAACAAGCCGCCGCCGCAGTGCGGCAGCGCATCGAACGGGCTCGTGGCCCAGCGCTCGTTGGTGATGCCGAGCGGAGCGAACAGCTCACGGCGCGCAAAGTCCGCCACGCCCTCGCCTCTCACCTCGCGCAGCGCTCCACAAATGACGATGGGTGCGCCGCTGTTGTACGCCCAGGTCGTGCCCGGCTCTCCGGTCATTGGGCGGTCCAGCACGAACTTCACCCAGTCATCAGCAGAGCGGTTCAGCTGATCGAGCGGCGATCCCGGGTAGGGCTGCTCCCAGAAATCCAGCGACGTGCGCATACTGAGCAAGTGCCGGAGCGTGAGCGCGCGTTTGCGCTCGTCGACGCTCGCAACATTGGCGTAGCGCGCGAAAACATTTAATACAGGCCGATCGAGCTCGAGCCCGCCGCTTTGCGCGGCGATCCCGTACAGTAGCGCAGTAACGCTTTTCGTCACCGACTGAAGCGTGTGCGCCGTGCTGGGCGACCAGCCGTTGTATCTCTCGTAGACCAGGTAGCCGTAACGCACGATGAGCACTGCATCGATGCTGCCGTAGCGTCCGGCCGAGAGGTCGCGCGACAGCGCTGCGATGCGCACCGAGTCGAGTCCTGCCCGAGGCGCGGAGGCCGTCCGCCACTGCCCGCCAGGGACGTACGCAGCCCCCGAATCCGCGAGCGCGCCTGCACCCGTCTGCGGATCCACCGGCGGCGTGTTGCCGCACGCGCTCACAACAAAAGCGAGCGTAACTGCGCTGAATCGATTCATATTTGTCGAGAACCCCGTCCTCACGCTGCCCTCCAGCGTATACGGAACGAGGGCGCAAACAAAGAGATCAGGTTCGAGCAGCAGGCTGACAGGGATTATGGTTGTCCAAACCGGCTTCCAGAGTGGGGTTATGAAATCACTGGCGATCGTGCTCGCTCTTGCTGCGTCCGCCGGGCCCGTGTTCGCACAGGAAACTCTGTCAACGGCGCAACGCGCACGCATCGATTCAGTCTTCGCTGCGTTCAACAGCAACACGCCGGGGTGTGCGCTCGGCGTTTACCGCAACGGCGCGATCGCCTACAGCCGCGGGTACGGGATGGCCAACCTCGAGCTCGGCGTCCCACTCACGTCCGCTACGTTTTTCGACATCGGCTCGACATCGAAGCAATTCACCGCCGCGTCGATCCTGCTGCTTGCGCAGGACGGCAAGCTCACGCTCGGCGATGAGGTGCGGAAGTGGATACCGGAGCTGCCTGACTATGGTGCTCCCGTCACGATTCGCCACCTGCTGCACCACACGAGCGGCATCCGTGATTACCTGACGCTCATGGGCCTTCGCTTCACGAGTTTCGATGGCGTGACGACCGATCGTGACGCGCTCGACCTTATCGTGCGGCAGAAGGAGCTGAACTTCCCGCCGGGCTCGGAGCACCTGTACAGCAACTCGGGCTACTTCCTGCTGGGAGAAATTGTGAAGCGCGCGAGCGGGCAGACGCTGCGCGCGTTTGCGACGCAGAGGATCTTCGCGCCGCTTGGCATGACGGCGACGCACTTCCATGACGACCACACGATGATCGTGCCGCAGCGGGCAACCGCGTACGGGCCGCGCGCGGGCGGTGGCTTTGCCATAGACATGTCCGGCTTCGAGCAAACTGGCGATGGCGCCGTGCAGACGAGCATCGCCGAGCTGCTCGCCTGGGACAACAACTTCTACACGCCGAAAGTTGGCGGTCCGAAACTCCTCGCTGAGCTGCAGCTGCGCGGTGTTCTGAACAAGGGAGACACGATTGCCTACGCGCGCGGCCTCATGCTGGGCGAACAACGCGGGTTGGAGACGGTCAGTCACGGCGGTTCCTGGGCGGGGTACCGCGCGGAGCTGCTGCGTTTCCCGGCGCAACACACATCGATTGCGGTGCTCTGCAACATCGCGACAGGTAACCCATCCGGGCGCGCGCGCCGCGTGGCGGAGGTTGTGCTGGAGTCGCAGATGAGCGCGCCCGTCGTCGCCACGGCGGCAAACACAGCGCGCCCGCAGCAGACGACGCCGACCATGCCAGCCAATCTCAATCGCGCAGACTACAGCGGCGACTTCTACAGTCCCGAGCTCGACATCGTCTACCGAATTCGCGCGCAGGACGGGGGTCTCTACCTCGAACGTCCCGGGTTGCCATCCCAGGTGCTGAGCTGGCGAAACCAGGACGAGTTTGGCGCACCCGGCTTCGTCATCAGCTACCGGCGGGCGGGCGGCCGCATCAACGGCTTCACGATCGGAGCCGGCCGCGTTCGCAACATCGCCTTCGAAAAACGCGGCGCCTGAGCGATTTAATCGGCCAGCCGACTTTCCGGGAAAGCATCTCGTAAGCACCCTCCGAGCCATTTAATCGCCCGTTAAGCGGGGCTGTTTACCCTTATCCGAGCAGTCAACGTTCAACTGCCACAACGGAAAGGGTAATGGCTTTCATGTCACGCATATATCGCAGTGCAATCGCTCTGGTCCTCCTGCTGATCGCCGCAGCCTGCAGCGACTCTCCCACACAGATGCCCGATCTCAGTGTAGTGTCCGTTGCAATGAAGCCTGGCGACCGGACCATCACCGTGGGCGACACGATGCTCGTGATCGGCAACCCGCGCACGGCCGACGGCCAGGCCCTCGGCGATGTCCAGGTCACGTGGTCGAGCAGCGACAACAGCGTCGCCATCGTCGAAACCAAAGGTTTCTTTTGGGGCGTGGCTCGCGCGCTCAAGCCGGGCACGGTTGAGATCAGCGCAACGGCAGAAGGGAAGGTCGGCAAGATGAGCCTCACGGTTGTGGCTGCGCCACTCGTCGTGAGCACCGTGCAGATCAATCCTTCGATCGGTGCGTTGGAGGTCGGCAAGCAATTCCAGTTGCATGCACTCGTGCGTGCGCACGATGGAACGATCATCGGCGGCCGCACAGTTGCCTGGACCACGAGCGACCCGACGATCGCAACGGTAACGCGCTCTGCAGATGGGGCGCACGGAATGCTCAGTGCGCACAAAGTGGGCGCTGTGGTCATCACCGCGACTGTAGAAGGAAAAAGCGCGCAGCGGACCATCACGGTGACTCAGCTTTCACCCGTCGCGTTCGTGCGCGTCGAGCCGGACACGTTGCTCGTCGAAACCGGCAAGGATTTCGAGATGCGCGCAATGCTTTACGGAGCCGACGGCAACCCCGTGCAATGGTCGTCAGTGCAGTGGTACAGCAATGACAACTCGATCACCGACGTGCAGACGGTGGCCGGACAGCGCGCAATGTTCAGAGCCAACAAAGCAGGCACGGCGCAGATCACGGCTGATGTGAACGGCCGCACGCACTACGCAACGATCCGCGTGAAGGATCCGGTCAACGTCTACAGCCTCGCGATTCCGGGCGGCACGTTCGCCGGCCATACGCTCTGGAACGGGCAGATCGCGAGCTTCCGCGCTGTTGTGTACGGGCCGGGCGGCGCCGCGGTAGCCGACCAACCCGTGTCCTGGTCGGTGCAGAACCCGGCCATCGCGGATGTGCGCGCCGACGGTGTACTGCTGGCGCTCGCGCCCGGCACAACGAACCTGATCGCGGAAGCGGGTGGCAAGCAGGTCACAACGCGCGTGACGATTTACCCGCTGGGACCGAACGGCATGGAGCTCGACCTCCGGCCAAGCGAAGATCCGCAGGGCCTCCCGCGCGTCGCGATCCCGATCGGCAGCACGACCTGGACCGATGCGAACGGAACGAACTACCCGGCGGAGAAGACGATCATTGGCGGAACGCTGAATATCGGCAGAGGCATCAGCGGCTACGAGCAGAAGCTCGAGATCGAGACAGTCGCGCTGGTTGGCGGCACGCAGCGTCAGGTCGTTGCGCGGGAAACGATCGTCGATCGTGGTACTGTGATGTACAACGTGCTGCAGCCGCTCACGGACATCTGGCTCACGTCTACGGTGACGCCTGGACCCCAGATCCACTCACTGTTCCAGCAACCCGGCCGGCTGACTGTGACGCAGAAAATCGGCAGCGCGCCGTCAGTCGACTTCGTCTACGTCGTGAAGTAAGGAGTTCGCCATGAGCAGTCGTACGATCGAGGCGCTCGTGCAGACAGATGGGGTCGAGACTACATACGTGCGTGCGGGCGCGGGATCACCTGTGATTGTGTTGCGCGCCTGCGGGACCCCGGCAGCAAGCGATCCCGTGATAGCGCAGCTCGCGCGCGAGTTCCGGGTGTTCGCACCGGATCTGTGCTGCGCGGAGAACGCGCCGAACTTCAGTGGTTGGTTGCGCGGGCTGATCGAGGGTCTTGGCCTCGAGGAGCCCAGAGTGGTTGTGACGGCAGACAGCGAAGAGGAACTGGTCGCGCTGCTACAACGGGTGCGTGATTGACCCGCCCACGCCAAGCCGCGAAATTCGACGGGACAAAGGACGAGAAACAAAGAGCAGGGGAGACACCGTCTCCCCTGTTGCTTTTGCGGAATTGCACTCATGCAGGCCACCCTTCAAAACACCGATTTGCCGGTCGAGCTCACGACGTTCGTCGGCCGTGAGCGCGAAACGACGGAGCTTGCCCAACTGGTGCCCGTTACGCGCCTGCTCACGCTCACGGGCCCGGGAGGCAGTGGCAAAACCCGGCTTGCGCTCCAGGTCGCTCGCGCGCTGGCTGACGCTGGAGAAGAAGTCGCCTGGGTCGAGCTGAGCTCTCTTACCGATCCCACACACATTGCGCCGCGCATCGCGCGGGCGGCCGGCATCGGCGAAGAAATACGCGAGGGCGACGCCCAGCTGCTGGCAGGTCTGCTGAAGGATCGCTCGTTGATCCTCGTGCTGGACAACTGCGAGCACCTGGTTGACACCATCGCGGGGCTGGTCGATGCGCTCCTTCGCAATTGCCCAAACCTTCGCATCATCGCCACGAGCCGCGAAGCTCTCGGCGTGCGCGGCGAGCGCGCCTGGCTCGTTCCTTCACTCCCCAGCACGGATGCCGTCGCACTGTTCGCTGAACGCGCGCGCGAATTTGCCGGCTCGTTCGCGCTGACCAACGAGCGTGCGCCTGTGGTAGCCGAGATTTGTTCGCGTCTCGACGGCATTCCGCTCGCCATCGAGCTGGCCGCCGCGCGCATCAGGCTGCTCAGCGTCGAACAGCTGCGCGATCGACTCGACAACGCATTCAGCATCCTCAAATCGACCGCCCGCACGGTCGTGCCGCGCCACCGCACGTTGCAGGCTGCGATCGATTGGAGCTTCGATCTGCTCTCGAGCGACGAGCGCCTTCTTTTTCAACGCATCGCCGTCTTCCAGGGCGGGTTCACGCTCGATGCGCTCGAATCCATTGCTGCCGGCGATCCCCTCGACTCTGCCACGCTGATCGATCTGCTTGGAAGGCTGGTGGATCGCTCCCTCGTGGTAGTGCACGAGCAGAACGGCAATGCGCGCTACGCGATGCTCGAAACCGTTCTTCAGTACGCGCGGCTCAAGCTGGCGCACTCCGGCGAAGAGCAGATCGTAGCGCGGCGGCATGCAGAGCATTTCACTGACCTGGCCGCGCAGGCGGAGCCGCATTTGATCACGCCGAACCGCCCTGCCTGGCTCGAACAACTGGGCGCGGAGCTCGACAACATTCGCGCGGCGCTGGCCTGGTCACAGCAGCACGATGGCGAGTTGCACATTCGCCTGGCGGGCATGTTGTGGTGGTTCTGGTTCTCGACGCGCTACTGGACGGAAGCCGGGCGCGTGCTCGCGGATGCGCTCGCGCTGCCGGCCGCACACGCGCGCACCCGCGAACGCGCGAAGCTGCTGTTCGCCTCCGGCGCACTCGCCGCCTTGCAGGCGCGCAGTGCCAGCGCACGGCCGCCTCTCGCTGAAGCCGTCGACATCGCTCAGGAGATTGGTGACGATCAACTGCTCGCGTACGCGCGCAACTACCTGGGCATGACGTACGCGGGAGAAGTTCGCGCCGAAAGCAGGGAGTTGTCCGGCGCCGCAGCAGTGTGGTTCGAGCAGAACAACGATCCTTACGGTCTTCGCCTCGCTCTGCTTCTGCTGGCCTCGCTGGCCCTCGGGGCTGGAGATCTCGATGAATCTGCACGGTTGAGCGCGCGCGCCGTCAGCATCGCGCGCGACTTCGGCCAGCCGCGTGAGCTCGCGATTGCGCTGCAGACGCACTCGCTGCCGTTCATCGTCCGTGGTGATTACGAGTACGCGCAGCGCTGCCTTTTCGAATGCCTCCAGGCGAATCGGCGCGATCCATCGTACTTCTCGATCACGATGGCGCTCGACTGCCTGGCCGAAGCAGCGGGGAACCAGGGACGTTACATCGAAGCGGCACGCATGTTGGGCGCGGCGGATCACCTGCGTTCAGTCATCGGTGCGCGCCGCTTTCCGCTGCACGCCGTTCGGCTCGAAGCAGCTATCCCGAAGTTTCGTGCCGCCGCCGGTGCCGCCGCGTTCGATCGCGCGCTGGCCGAAGGGAACAAGCTTACCGCCGAGCAGGTCCTCGATGAGCTGCTGACCTCTGAAGCAGCGGCAATCGCACCAGCACTCGCGAGTGTTCCAGCGGAGGCTGATCGGCAGACAGGTGCACAGCTAACCGTCCGCGCCCTGGGCCCGCTGGAAGTCGAGATTGACGGCCAGCTGCTCGCGGCCGACGCGTGGAGCTACGCAAAGCCGAAAGAGCTGCTGCTTTACCTGCTGCTGCATCAAAACGGCAGCCCGCGCGATCAGATCGCGCGCGCTCTCTGGCCGGACGCAACGCCCGCGCAGCTGAAAAACAGCTTTCACGTTACGCTGCACCACCTGCGTAAAGTGCTCGGTCACTCCGGCTGGATCGTGGTGGAAGGGGAGCGCTACCGGCTGGCGCCGCGCGTTTCGCGCGCGTTCGATGTGCAGCTCTTCGAGGAGGCCGCGCGCGCTGCACTCCGCACTGTACGTGCACAGCCAGACACGGCAAAGCTGCATGCCTTTGTTTCGCTCTACCGCGGTGAGCTGCTGCAGGGCGAAGCGGCAGGCGACTGGCTGGAGGAGTATGCGTCGCGCCTGCGACGGTTGTACGTGGAAGCAGCGCTTGCTCTGGGCACGGCATTGGAAGCGGAGGAAAAGCACGAAGACGCGGCGTCGGTTTACGAAGCAATCATCGCGCGTGATGAGCTGCAGGAAGAAGCACACCGCCGGTTGCTCGCGCACTGGGCCCGTGTGGGAGACCGCCCGCGCGCGCTTCGCCACTACAATCGATTGACCGCGCTGCTTCGAGATGTGCTGGACGCGGAACCCGAGCCGGAAACCATTGATCTGTACGAGCGCATCCTCGCAGGCGCAACCAGACTCTAGGTTCTCGCTCGCTTCTTCCGCTTTGCAGCGGCGGTGCGGACACGCTGGCGCCGCAAAGCGGCCTGCAGGATCAATTCGATCTCGTCATCGCGCACTCCGAGCGCACGCAGGCTCCAGGTTACCGCAAAGCGCATTAGCTGCTTCGAATCCATCTCGAGCTTGCCCTGCAGCATCCGCTGGATGATCACGCGGTTCACTGCCCAGATCGAAGCACCGATCGCCGGCAGCTCTTCGGGTGGCAATTCGGGAAAACACTCCTGCAGCTGGGGAATCCAGCGCTCCACTGTGAGGTCCTCTACCAGCTCCAGCGCGCCCAGCCGCTGATCCGTGGCCACCAGCAGCTCGGCCAGCGCCCGCTGCGATCCCACGAATGAGGTCACCCGCGCAGCGATCAACGCGCCGATCCGCTCCGGCCCCGGCGGCAGCGCAGCCGCGGCCTTCTCGGACTCATCCAGCGCGCGCGTCGCAGCTGCTTCGATCAGCTCGCGCACCAGCGCTTCCTTGCTGCCGAAGTAGAAATACGCATTCCCGATCGACGTGCCCGCCTCCGCCACCACGTCCTGCATCGTGGTCGCGTCGTAGCCGCGCTCGGTCAGCAGTTTCATGGCCGCTTTCAGGATGCGCTCGCGCGCCTCGGCTCGAACGGCCTCGCTGCGTGCGCTCTGGCGGTAAACCATTAAGAAAAATCCCGTAAGGCGTTGACCTGCCAAGGATAGAACGCTATTCTATACTTGTTAGAATCACATTCTATCCTTGCTGACAACGGTAGCGGGACGCGTATCCGGGGTCAACCACGCGTGCGCCCTGCCACCGAGGCAGTTCTTTCTTTCATGACGAAGCATTCTTCGGATCCGCGCGATGTTTCCGCGCAGCCGCTCGACTCCCTCGACCTCTGGCGTTCGTTCGCAGACAGCGTGCCCGACATGCTGCTGCTGGTCAGCGCTGATGGAATCGTGCGGTATATCAACCGTCCGCCTGCGGGCCTGACGCGGCAGGATGTCGTCGGCGCAAACGCCTTCGATTTCGTTCCAGCCGAGGCTCGTGCGGAGCTGGCGCAGTCGCTGGAAGAGGTGTTTCGCGACGGCGTGACGCGCGTGCGCACGCAGCGCGTGATCCTTCCCGAGGAAGGCGAGCGCTGGTACGAGCTGCATACGGGCGCTGTGCACGCGCACGCGGACGGTGTTGCCGCCGTGATCGTCGCGCGTGACGTCACGGAAACACAGCACGCCAAGCTGGAGCTGGCCGAAAGCGAAGCGCGTTTCCGCACGCTGGTCGAAAACGCGCCCGAAGCGATCGTTGTGCTCGATGTTGATTTGCAGGTTTTCGTCGATGCCAATCAGAACGCCTGCGATCTGTTCGGTCTCACGCTCGAGCGGCTGAAAGAGAACGACCCGGTTTCGCTCAGTCCCGCGCTGCAGCCCGACGGCCAACCGTCTTCGCTCGCGGCCTGGACGCACATCGAGGATGCGCTCGCCGGCAACACGCCGACGTTCGAGTGGGTCCATCGCACCGGTGCCGGGCGCGATGTCCGCTGCGAGATCCGGCTGGTGCGTCTGCCCTCGAAGCAGGGCCGGCTGGTACGCGGCAGCATCTTCGATGTGACGGAGCAGCGTCGGCGTGATGAACATGCGCGCGAGGGGGTGAAGATGGATGCACTGGGGCGGCTGGCGGCGGGCATCGCGCACGACTTCAACAACCTGCTGTCCGTGATGAATGGCTCGGCGACGCTGATCGTGGAGTCGGGGGAAGCAACCAGCAGCATTTGCGATGAGGCGAAGGCGATCCTGGATGCATCCAGGCGGGGTTCCTTGCTGGTATCCCAGCTTCTCACGTTCGCGAAGTGCGATGAGGCACCCGCGCGTGAGCTCGACCTGAACGAGGTAATCCGTGACGTCGCGGGTTTTACCTCGCGGCTGCTCGACGGCAGGATCACGATCGTGCTTCAGTTGGACGGCACGCCGGCTCCGGTGTGCATGAACCGCTCGCAGTTCGAGCAACTCATCATCAACCTGATCCTTAACGCGCGCGATGCGATTCAGGGCCGCCTCGGTGCCATCACGATCAGCACGCGCTGCGATGAGAAGTCAGTGAATGTGCGCGTCGCCGACACAGGGGCGGGAATGACGGAGGAAACGAGGCAGCGCGTGTTCGAGCCTTTCTTCACCACGAAGACCGGCTCCGGCGGAACCGGTCTCGGCCTTGCCACCGTCTATTCGATCGTTACGAAGGCGGGAGGATCCATCGAAGTCACGAGCGCGCTCGGAACGGGAACGGCCTTCGACATTTCGCTCCCGCGGTGTGAATCAGGTTTGGCTCAGCCCTGACCTCTAAACAGGTTCGCTAGGGCTGAGCGTTCTTCGCTCCCGGCGGCATGTAGTGGCGCGCGACCGTCGTGTGGTAGACGGGCTGACTTCTCTCCATGCGCGTGTACAGTTTCCCTTCCAACCGCATCTCCTGAAGCACCCTGCCAAGAAGCGCCTGCAGTTCCACTCCGCGCTGGCGCGCTACCAATGTCCACATCGAGTCGCTCACTACCCGCCCTCGTGCGTCTAGAGGAAGGGGTTCGCGCCCGGTGCCGTCATCCATCGGCGGGGAAAATTTGCGGTACGCGATGTCGAACGTGGTCCCGAACTCGTGCGCGCTTTCGGTGGGCGCTGCGTTCCGGTTGCGCCGGCGGAGCTGCGCCTGCGAATCCGCGGTGCGGAATGCCGACGTCACTTCGAGGCGGAAGTGGGGCAGCCCGAGGCTATTCAGCCGCGCCTGGAAGCGGTTGCCGATTTCCTCGAGCATCGCCTCGGCGGAAGGCACGAGGTACGGCTTGGAGTAGTTCAGGTCTCGCAGCACCCAGAGAGATGTTTCCTCAGGTAGCTGAACGACCTGTCCATCGGAGATGAGCTGTTCGAGCGACGTGCCGGGCTGAATCCCGAGCTCGCGGGCTGGTACGATCTGCACGGCGCTCACGTCGATCCGGAGGTTCGAGCGTTCCTGCCGGGACAGTGCACGAATCCCGAAAAGCTTGCGATTTGCGTCATCGATCCGAGTCACGACTTCTGCCTGGACCTGCTCCCACGGAACGACATTTTCTGCCGGTGGGCTTGGCAGGCGGTAATTGCCGACGGGCTTTACGACCCGCGTGGCGGCGTGTTCAGGTGACAGGTCTGCCGTCGCATATTCGTGATCGGCATCGTCTTGCGTGCAGGACGAAGCCGCCAGCGCCAAAGCGCCGCCGGTTGCCAGAGCCAACACCGCGCGTCCCAGACTTCTCATGCAGCCCCTTTCTGATGCCCCTTCCTGCCCTGTTTTTATTGCAAACCTGACGCCGCAAATCAAAGCCAATAAACGAGGTGCGCCTCCTCACCCGGGCCGGGCGGGAGGCGCTAAAGAGGGAGCGGGAGCGGCGAAAGTTTGCGGACGGCCTGTGACACCCGATCGAACGAAACGACATAGCCCCTTTTGGGGGCTTAGGGCCTCAAATCGCGACGCTAAGGGCCGCGGTATAGCCGGCAGACACGCTGCCTGACATGGTCGCGAGCTCCAGTGCGGAGCCGTCGCTGAATACCATGTCCGAAGCCAGGGAGACCCCGGCGAGGTTGTTGGCGCTGCCCGTGTAGCCGGAGGTCGCATACACGGCATCGCACGCTGTCTTGGGCAGCGCGATCTGGGACGTCGCGACCTTGTTCGCGACGTTCGTCGCGGCCGCCAGCGTCGGGAAAACCTCGAAATGGATGTGCGGCCAGCGGCCGGCGTAGCACCCCGGGAAAATCGAGGTGAACGTCACTTTTCCGGTCGCGTCGGCTTCCTGGACGCCACGCAGGTAGTTCTGGTTGGTAACACCGCTGGAGTAGAGCGAGTAGCGGCCGACTGCATCGCAATGCCAGATGTAGACGGCCCTGCCTGCGAGCGGCGCACACGTTGAGGCAGACACGATCGTCAGTGCGATTGTGATGGGGACGCCTGCCGCGATCCCGCTGAGCCCCGCGAAGCTCGAGCGGATGTCGGTGCGCACGACGCCTGTCTGGTTCAGCACGTTCGGGCCGTTCGAGCCTTCTCCGGGAAACGGCCCCGCAGTTTCCTCCGGAACCCTGCTGCACGCGCCCTGGGGATTCGTGTCTACGTTCGTGCTCGAATCGCTGCACCCGAGCAGCTGCAGCGCGCTCATTCCCGCGCCGAAACGCGCGGCGATGCGCAGGAGTTGGCGCCGGTCGAGCGCGGCTCCCGTCGCGCGCAGATCGCGCTGCAGCCCGCCAAACTCATCGTGGTGTTCGTGCTCAAACATTCAAACCGTTCCGCTAGCGAGATCGTCAGTGTTCGTAAAGAACACGCGAGCGGCGTTTTCCCCTTATCCGGGGCTCCTCACACGATCCAAAAAAGACGCAACGCAGCGACGATCGCGAGGAAGCAGAGAGCGAACCGAGAGTCTCGGCCGAACCCGTTGTTCCGTGGCAGGGACGTTTAATTCGAGATTGGTATCAGGCATGTTCACCCCGGGCCCGAGGAGGGGAACTGTTGACCAAGCCGGAGGCTTCTAGCCGGATAGAAACGAGAACCGCGGTTCCCTATGCGGTCAATTGACTTGGGCGCGTTACGACGACCGTCTCATTACTTCCGAGGTACGCGTTCCTAGTCAGAAGCGATGCCGGTGCAGCGTCGATTCGGGTCCCCCAAAATTCGAATGCGGAAACTCGGTTCGTTTTCCAGGGATTTCTGGATGATGGACTGCTGATTTGAATGGGGTGAACCGGTTGACCGTGTCCTTGCGCAGGGGAAGCCTAGGCGTAGCTTAACGATGCCTTCCATACACGAACAAAAAGCGTTCCTGAATACGAAGCTGTGAACATGCGTGGCGCGCGGCGACGTGCCGCTGCGCCTGTGTTTTGGCGGATAGGCGTTTTTCGTTTCACTGCACCAACCCACAATCCACTGGAGGAAGGGCGACCATGCGTCTCCGGGCTCCGACTCAAGCGCGGTGGGCAACAACACTCGGCGGGCTGTTTACAGCTTTGCTGGTGGCGTTACCACTCAGCGCGCAAACCGGATCAATCGTAGGGACCGTTATCGACAAGACGGGCTTGCAGCCGCTGAACGGCGTGCAGGTATCCGTCGATGGAACAACGCGGGGAACGCTTTCCGATGCGCGCGGGCGCTTCTCCATCACGGGCATTCCGGTCGGGTCGCATACGGTCCGGGCGACCTACATTGGGTACCGCACGGAAACCAAGCCGACCACCGTGGCCGTGGGTGCCGCGGCAACGGTGAACTTCGAGCTCGGCGTCAGCGCCGTTTCGATCGATGAAGTGGTCGTGACCGGTACGGCCGGCGCGGTGGAAAAGAAACAGGTTGGCGCCACGATCTCGACGGTCAGCGTCGCGAACGTCCAGGAGAAGGTGCCGGTCGCCGACGTGAGCTCGGTGTTGCAGGCCCGTATCCCGGGTCTTCGCTCGATCGGTGTGGCTGGCGGCGTCGGCGCCTCGCGCGACCTGCGCATCCGCGGCACGACCAGCTTCTCGCTCGGTCAGCGCCCAGTCGTATACATCGACGGCGTGAAGGTCGACACGCGTCAGGCTGAGTGGGGCGCGATGGGCGGCTCCTGCTGCTCGTACAGTGGCGGCGCGGGCACGGATCGCTTGAGCGACCTGAACCCGAACGACATCGAGCGCATCGAGGTCATCAAAGGCGCCGCAGCCGGCACGCTGTACGGCACGGAAGCCTCGAACGGCGTAATCCAGATCTTCACGAAGAAAGGCCGGTCGGACAGCGCGCCGCGCTGGTCGGCCCAGCTGACGACGGGCGGGCAGCGCTACCGCTCCAACTTCGCGACGACGCAATACCCGCGCTTCACCGGCACGGACGGCACGGTCGCGCTCGATGCGAACAAGACGCTAATCGAAAACGGCCCGTACTTCGGTGCGGACGCGACCGTGCAGGGTGGCGGATCTTCCGCGACGTACTTCCTCTCGGGCGGTTACAGCAACGAGCAGGGCTCGATTACGCCGAACTACATGAAGCGTGGCAACCTGCGCATGAACATGCACTGGCTGGCCGGGCAGAAGCTGTCCTTCGACGTGACGTCGGCCTACACGCGCAACTTCATTGAAGAACTGCAGTCCGGTAACAACTGGACGTCGCTGCTCGGCAATGCGGTCCTGGGTGTGCCGTACAATGCTTGCGACCCGTGCTCCGACAACGTGCCGCGGCCTTATGGTGAACCGTGGGTACCTATCGCGGCGATCAAGAACATCAACACGTCGGATGACGTGAGCCGCTGGACCGGCGGGGTGACGATGAACTTCAACCCGGTGGCCAACTTTACGCACAAACTGCAGTTCGGCCTGGACGCGGTGAACGAGGAGCGGCAATACCTGCGCCCGTTCGGCTTCCCGTACACGTACGTGCCGACGGGTGAGAAGCAGCTCGCCTACCGTAACTTCCGCGCGGTAACGGCCGACTACCTCGGCTCGCTTTCGTTCGAGAACGTGGCGCCCGGCATCAACACGCGCATTTCGTTCGGTGCTCAGGCGTTCAAGACGACCGAGCGGTTCAACTCAGCGGTTGGAAACACCTACGCGGCGCCAGGGGTGACGACGGTGCGCGGGGGTGCCTTGCGGAGCGGCGATGAGACTTTCTCCGAGGTCACGCAAGTAGGCGTGTTCGGCCAGAACCGACTCGGCATCAAGGACAAAGTGTTCATTACGACCGGTATTCGCCTGGACGGTAACAGCGCGTTCGGTGACAACTTCGGCATTCAGGCGTACCCGAACGTTGGCGTGTCGTACGACGCCTCCACGCTCTCTTTCCTGCCGAGCGCGATCAGCAACCTGCGCCTGCGCGGCGCACTCGGAACGGCCGGCCAGGCGCCGGGCGCGTTCGACAAGCTGCTGACGTATACGCCATTCACTACGGGTGACGATCAGGGCGGCGTGCGGGTGAGCACGAACGGCAACCAGGACATCGGTCCTGAGCGTACGACGGAAAAGGAAGTCGGTTTCGAACTTGGCCTGTTCAGTGACCGTGTAGGTGTGGACGCCACGTTCTACCGTCGCACCACGAAGGACCTGATCGTTCAGATCACGGAATCACCGTCCGTCGCCTACGGGTCGGCGCCGCGCCAGAACATTGGCGGGCTACTGGACGAGGGGTACGAGATTGCGTTCCGCTTCGTTCCGTTGGAAGCGGCCAAGGTTCGTTGGAGCACAGACCTGCGTCTCGATGGCAACCACAACGAGATCACCGATCTTGGCTTCGACTCATTGACCAACGCAGCGTCCACTAAGCGCGGCAATCTCCGCGTGGGTTATCCGGTACGCACGAACTTCTCACGCGTGCTCTGCACCGAGAAATACGCGAGCAAGACGGGCGCGGCGAGCGGCGGTTGCGCGGGCAAGACCCCGTACAACCCGACGACACGTCTATTCACTCGCTCGGACACGACGGTGTACCTGGGTAAGACACTGCCTGACTTCAACGTTTCGCTCGGGAACGAGATCACGTTCGGTGCGTTCCGCCTGTACGCGAACTTCACGTACGAGCGCGGCGCCTGGTTCGGCAACAGCGATCGTCCGTACCGCGCCAACAACCGCACCGGCGACGAGTACCTCTCGCTGGTCAATGATGCTGTTGGGAATCCGGGCGGATGCGTAACCAGCTGGCCGACGGGCGCACAGGGCGCACGTTATATCGACTCCGCGCGGCACTGGTGCGACACGGTCGCATCGGATTCGCTCTACCAGCTGTGGCGTGTGATCTCCCCGATCGATAGCCGTGAGAACATCCGTATCCGCGAGCTTTCGATCGGTTGGCAGGTTCCGGAGAGCTTCTCCAATAAGCTCGGCTTCAGCCGCACATCCATCACGCTGGCTGGTCAGAACCTGCAGTGGTGGGACAAGTGCAATTGCATGGATCCGAACATGACGTATCAAGGCGGTGCCGACTTCGGTGAGACCTCAGGCTTCCTCGGTCAGCCGCAGCCGCGGATGTTCAAGCTCAGTGTGAGGACCACGTTCTGATTGCGAGGAGAGTGAGGTGCGTTTGCACCTCACTCTTCACTTCTCCCGAAACGAATTGAACCGAGGCGTATAGACGAATGAGCTCGAGAATGATGATCCTCTCGAAGCGGGCCGCGGCGCTGATCCTCAGCGGAGTTGCTGTGATTTCGTGCAGCGACTTCCTCGAGGTGACAGACCCGGGCCGCTACACCGATGATGCGTTGAACACGCCGATTGCGCTCGCTGCGGTAGCAAACGGCATTGAAGGCGATTTCACTTCGCAGATGGGCAGCCTCATCTTCTACTACGGTGAGATGAGCGATGAGCTGATGGCGACGGGCACCTGGAATCCCGACTTCGACATCGACAATGGCCGCGTACCGACGTTGACCAGCCAGGGGTCGGTGCAGTATCAGGGCAACTGGCTCGGATCCCGAATTGCCTCCCAGAAGGCGCAGGAGCGCTTCCAGACGGTGATGCCGGACAGCGCGGACCGCACGCTGCTCATGGCGCGCGTCGTCGCGATCGAAGGCTGGGCAAACCTGTTCCTCGGCATGTACAACTGCGAGAGCCCGAAGTCGGCCAACGGCGACATCGTCTCGGACATCGAGATGTACAAGATGGCGATTCCGCTTTTGACCAAGGCGGCCTCGATCGCCAAGACCGCTGGCTCGGTGCCTTACGAGCGCTTTGCGATTGCGGGGCGTGCGCGCGCGAACCTGTTCGCTGGCAACCTGGACGCTGCTCTGGCCGATGCGCAGACGATTCCCGACGACTACGTATACTCGGCCAAGTTCTCGAATGCTGGTGGCTCGGTTTCCATGTACCTCGTGACCGTTGCCTACCGTGGCCGCAACAAGGCAGCGGGTCTCGACAAGATCCACTGGGCGAAGGTGGACACGATCGCCGGCTTCATGAAGGATCCGTACAGCGGTCAGCTCGACAAGCGCATGCCGATCACGCACCCGCGCAATGAGCGCGGCGCCGACGGCGTGACGCAACACTACAACGAAGAGAAGTACAAGGATCCGGCGGACGACGTGCCGATGACGCACGGCAGGGAAATGCGCCTGATCGAGGCCGAGGTTTATTACCGCAAGGGCGACTTCGTGAAGGCGATGGAGCGCATCAACTACGTGCGCAACCTGGGCCAGATGCCGCCGATCACGGGCGCGACGACGGACACGCAGGTCCGTGATGCGTTGCTGTGGGAGCGCTTCGTGAACCTGTTCCTTGAAGGGCAGCGCATGAATGACCTGCACCGTTTCGGGCTGACGAGATCCGTCCTCGGCCCGAACCGGCCAACGAAAGCGCCGCTCACCACTAACGAGATTAACCTGAACCCGAAGGTCAATGGCAGCTTGAGCGGACGCTGCCTGCCGATGAGTGGTGCATAAGCAAGAAGGCTAGTGCTAGGGCTAGGACCGACTAGTCACGGGGCCGCGTTTTTGGACGCGGCCCCGTTCGTTTGCACGGACGCTGAACTCTGAGCACGCCGCGTCAATCGCCAGTCCTAGCCCTAGCCCTAGCCCTAGCCCTAATGTTCGTTCGCGCGTCTCGCGCATTCTCATCACAAACAGGAGAACTCGCCATGACGGGTTATTCGTGGCGCCTACTCGGCGCGGCCCTGCTGCTTTTCAGCGCGGGCTCAGCATCGGCGCAGACGCAGACGCCGGACTACCGGCGTGCGGAACAGTTTCTGGGGTGGAACGCATCGCTCATGGTCGCGGGCGATGTGGTCACTCCGACCTTCCTGAACGACGGGAACCGCTTCTGGTACCGCAACAAGACCAAGGGTGGAACCGAGTTCGTCATCGTCGACCCGGTCGCCAACGTCAAGCGGCCCGCCTTCGATCATGCGCGGCTCGCTGCGGCGATGTCGATCGCCAAGGACACGGCTTACGAGCCGCACAAGCTGCCGTTCAACACCTTCGATTTCGCCAAGGGCGGTGAAACGGTCATCGAGTTCAACGCGTCGCGGCGGCGCTGGAGCTGCAACATCGTGACGTACGCGTGCACGCACGGCGACACGCTGCGCTTCGCGAACCGCTACATCGGCTCGCCCGACTCGACGATGGAGGCGTTTGCCTCCGGCAACAACATCTGGGTCCGCAAGAAGGGCACGAACGACTCGACGCAGATCACTACCGATGGCGTCGACTACTGGTCGTACGGTGTCACGATGCCGCGCCCCAACCAGCTGCAGAACCTGCGCGTTGGCCAGCCGGCGAACCCGCAGCGCGCGCAGCTGCGCTGGTCACCCGACTCCAAGAAGATCGCTGTGCTGCGCACGGACGAGCGCAACGTGCAGCACATGCACTACATCTCGTACACGCCGCAGCGGCCGCGTCACTTCTCGCAGCCGTACGCGCTGCCGGGTGACAGCATCGTGCCGGTGCCGAACATTCACGTGATCGACATCGCAACGAAGAAGAACGTCGCGATGAACATCAAGCCCGTGCCGAATCAGCTGCAGCTGGGCGGCTCGCCGCTCGATTCGCTCTGGGCCGACAACTCGCGCCACATCCACTTCAGCTTCCTGACGCGTGGCTCGAAAGGCCATTACCTGATGGAGGGCGATGTAGAGAGTGGCGCTACGCGCGTGATCGTGGCCGACTCAGCGAAGACCTGGGTGGAAACGATTCCCGGTGGCCGCCCGAGCTGGATGGTGACTACGGACGAAACCGACGCCATCTGGTGGTCTGAGCGTGACGGCTGGGCACACCTCTACCGCGTGGACAACAAGACCGGCCATATCAAGAACCAGATCACGTCGGGCACCTGGTTCGTTGCGGAGGTGCTGTTCGTCGATCAGGTGCGCAAAACCATCTTCTTCACTGCTGGCGGCCGCGAGGATGGGTTGCCGTACAACCGACGGCTGTATCGCGTGAACTACGATGGCACTGGCATGACGCTGCTCACGCCGGAGGACGCCTTCCATAACACACGTTTCTCTCCGAGCGGCCGTTTCATCGTCGACACGTACTCGTCATTCGAGAAGCCGCCCGTCACGGTGCTGCGCTCGACGCTCGACGGCCGTGTGCTTCGTACGCTGGAGGAAGCTGACCTCACGCGCCTCACTGCGGTCGGCTGGAAACCTGGCCAGGTGTTCTCGGTGAAAGCGCGCGACGGCATCACGGACATTTACGGTGTGATGTGGCTGCCCACGAATCTCGACCCGAACAAGAAGTATCCGGTGATCGAGAACATCTACCCGGGCCCGCAGATCGGCAGCGTGGGGCAGTGGATGTGGCAGTCGGGGAGTGAGAACAAGGCGTTGGCCGAGCTCGGCTTCGTGGTGGTGCAGCTCGATCACCTGGGCACGCCGTACCGCTCGAAGGCGTTCCACGACAACTACTACGGCAACTTCATCGACAACGGTCTGCCGGATCACGTCGCGGGCATCAAGCAGCTCGGTGTGCGTTACCCGTTCATGGACCTCGACCGCGTGGGCATCTACGGTCACTCGGGCGGCGGCTTCGCCTCCACGGACGCGATCCTGCGCTTCCCTGATTTCTTCAAGGTCGCCGTCTCCGGCGCGGGCAACCACGACAACCGGAGCTACAACATCTACTGGGCGGAGAAGTACCAGGGTCTCATGAAGCGCGACACGCTGCGCAACACGGACAACTTCTTTCCAGCACAGTGGGATCCGAAGCTTGGAATTCACGTGACTTGAAGTCGCGGCC
>JADMIO010854397.1_pt1 | contig 78083 bp, 70 predicted proteins | sample 8958161 | NCBI WGS metagenome assembly JADMIO01 (sample SAMN16585339, study PRJNA669376) | soil metagenome | isolation source: Crop rotation soil | place: USA: Cullars Rotation, Alabama | collected 2011 | reverse complement strand
CGCGACTTCAAGTCACGTGAATTCCAAGCTTCGGATCCCACTGTGCTGGAAAGAGGCTTTGAAGTCCGCGTACGGCCCGCTTGAGCCGAAGCCCTTGATGGAGCCCATGACTATTTTCGGATTGATCTCGTGGATCTTTTCCCAGGTGAAACCAAAACGGTCCAGCACGCCGGGCCCGAAATTCTCCATGATGATGTCGCATTTCTTCAGGAGTTCGACAAAGACCTGCTTGCCGTCGGGATTCTTCATGTTTACGGTGATCGACCGCTTGTTGCAGTTGAGCATCGTGAAATAAAGACTGTCCGCCTTGGGCACATCGCGCAACTGGCCTCGCGTCGCGTCGCCAGCCGGATTTTCGAACTTGATGACATCCGCCCCCATCCATGCGAGCAACTGCGAACAGGTCGGCCCTGCCTGCACGTGGGTCATGTCGAGAATACGCACGCCTTTCAATGCTTCCATTCCAATCTCCAAAAAATCTGCGGGCGATGCGCCGCAATTGCCCTGCTGTTTACGCTTGAACTATTTCTTTTTGGCGCTCTGTGGATTGAGACTCGTGATGCGGCCGCTTTCGGTGCCCGCCGTTTCATCGATGACGGCGTTGATCAGCGTCGGCTTTTTCGAGCGAATGGCTTCTTCCATGGCTTTGCGCAGTTCGGCCGGCGTAGTGGCATGCGCGCCGACGCCGCCGAAGGCCTCCATGAGCTTGTCATAACGGGCGCCCTTGACGAATACAGTTGGCGCCACATCGGGACCGCCGGCCGGGTTGACGTCGGTGCCGCGATAGACGCCGTTATTGTTGAAGACGACCACGCACACCGGCAGGTTGTAGCGACAGATGGTCTCGACTTCCATACCGGAGAAGCCGAAGGCGCTGTCGCCTTCGATCGCGATCACCTGTTCGCCGCTGACCACGGCCGCCGCGACGGCAAATCCCATCCCGATGCCCATCACACCCCACGTGCCAACGTCGAGGCGCTTGCGCGGCTTGTACATGTCGACGATGCTGCGCGTGAAGTCCAGCGCATTGGCGCCTTCGTTCACCAGAATCGCATCCGGATTGGCCTTGACGATGTCGCGCACGACGTTCAGCGCGCTGTGAAAATTCATCGGCGTTGGATTTTTAGCCAGCGTTTCGGCCATCTTCTCGAGGTTTTTGTTTTTGCGCTCGGCAATTGCGCTTAACCACTCGGCCGGCGGCTTGGACCAACCCGGCCCGACCGCCGCAAGCAACGCCGATACGCACGACCCGATATCGCCCACCACCGGCGCGTCGATGCGCACATTGCTGTCGGCTTCCTGTGGCGAAATATCGATCTGAATAAACTTCTGACCGCCCCAATCCTTGTGTGATTTGCCGCCCCAGGTCTTGCCTTTGCCGTGGGAAAGCAGCCAGTTCAGGCGCGCACCGATCAGCATGACGACATCAGCGCCAGGCAACACAAAGGATCGCGCCGCAGCGGCGGATTGTTCATGCGTGTCGGGAAGCAGTCCTTTCGCCATCGACATCGGCAAATAGGGAATGCCCGTTTTCTCGACGAGTGCGCGAACGTCTGCATCAGCCTGGGCGTAGGCGGCCCCTTTGCCAAGCAGTATCAGCGGCCGCTTCGCACTCTTCAGCAGTTCGAGCGCGCGTTGAATGGCGTCCGGTGCCGGAATCTGGCGCGGCGCCGGATCGACAACCTTGATCAGCGACTTCCTGCCAACCGCGGCGTCAACACTTTGCGCGAAGAGCTTCGCCGGCAAATCGAGATAAACGCCGCCGGGACGTCCTGACACGGCGGCGCGAATCGAGCGCGCAATGCCGACGCCGATATCTTCGGCGTGAAGCACGCGAAAGGCCGCCTTCGCAAGCGGCTTGGCGATCGCGAGCTGATCCATCTCTTCGTAATCACCCTGCTGGAGATCGACGATCTCGCGCTCGCTCGAGCCGCTGATGAGGATCATCGGAAAGCAATTGGTCGTAGCGTTCGCGAGCGCGGTCAACCCGTTCAGGAAGCCTGGCGCCGATACCGTCAGGCAAATTCCCGGCTTGTGCGTCATGAAGCCGGCGATCGCTGCCGCATTGCCCGCATTCTGTTCGTGACGAAATGAAATCACGCGCAAGCCGGCGCCCTGCAGCTTGCGCGTAAGATCGGTGATCGGGATGCCCGGCAAGCCGAAAACGGTGTCGATGCCGTTGAGTTTCAGCGCCTCGATGACGAGCTGAAATCCATCAGTCATTTCAGGCGTGACCGTCGCGGCGTCCTTACTGTCAGTAACTGTGTCCATGGCTGCCTCCTGCGGGGTATGAGAGGTATTCGCTGTTCGAGAAACAGCTTTTCCTGAGGGGCTTCAAATATATGCAGCGCACGCAGTGAGGGCCTTGACCACGGTCAATTTCCGCCGTTTTGGTATACTTTTGAATTCCCGGCAACCGCGCGATTGCTTCACCCGCCAAAGTCGCCGCCCGTGTCATGACAGCACTCGCCCGTCACTCCGAAGCCAAAATCGTGCGCCTGCAACTGCGCCAGAACGGGGTGCTGCGCTCGCTGACTCGCGATGAGTGGGAACGCCTCGAGCCGCTGCTGGAAATTACCGATTACGCCAAAGGCGCTTTGCTCGAAAATCAGGGCGACTCGTCGATGCAGCAGTATTTTATCCTCGACGGCATCCTGAAGCGCGTCGTGTCGACGCCGGCCGGCAAAGAAATGATCCTGCGCTTCGCTGCCGAAACCGAGATCGACACGAGCTACGCTGCGTGGAGGCTGAAAACGCCGATGCCCTATTCAATCCGCGCCGTCACCCGCGTGCGTACGGCGCGGCTGCCGCTGGAAGACTGGAGCGCATTCATGGATCGCCATCCTGCGCTCAAAAGCGGTTTCGAGTTCGAAGTAATGAAACTGATGAGCGAAGTCATGGCGCATACCATCACGCTGCATTTGCTCGACGCTCCCGGCCGCGTTGCCCGCTTCATGCGCAAGCACCCGGCGCTAGTGGAACGCTTGCCGAAGAAAGAGCTGGCGGCGTATCTCAACCTGTCGCCGGAAACGCTTTCCCGCCTGAAAAAGCGCGGCAAAATCTAGCACCCCCCGCTCGCAGCACTTAGGTCATAGGACCAGCGGCCGACCGGCTATCAGGCTGGCGATCCGCCATACCCCCGCGGATGGCCCTCACGCGCGTCACTCGAGGCTCTCCTCTCTACTGAGGTCATAGGACCTCAAGGATATTCAGTTTCCCGTTGCCTGAACTGAGAATGGTTTCAACGGTAAGCGGCTGCATGAATTCGACCACACCGCTTGCAGAAATCGTTCGAACCACAGCGCAAAAACGGGAGGCAACATGGAACAAGTCGGTCGTTACGTAGCAATTGATGGGGTTCTCGCCGATCAAGTGGAGATCGTCGGCAAAGCGCTTTGGTACATCACGAAGCGAGTGGCTGGAGTACTCGCCCTGCTCACCTTCACTTATGGCCTGCTCGCCGCCGAAGTGGAGCTCGCGAAAATCGAACAGGCGACAATTCCGGCCAATGTCAGCGCGCTGCAGATGGTGCGCGAGCATTGGTAAACTCCTGCGTACGCAGCGGTGGCAATACCACCAGCGCAATCACCGCCGCGAAGGCAATCATGCCGGCCGCATAGTAAAACGTTGCCTGCCAATCCGCTGTCGGTAACAAAGTTGCACTAAACGACATCACGATCAGGGCCGCCGTGCCCTTGGCGGTATAGAGCAAACCTGCATGCGTTGCCGCGTATTTCGAGCCGAAAGTATCGGCGGATGCTGCGGGGAACAGGCTGTAAATGGCGCCCCAGCCAAAAAAGATAACGCCCGTCAGCAGTACGAACACGAGCGGGTCACGGCCATAGAGCGCCAGTGCCACGATTGCCGCCGCCTCAATCCCAAACGCAAGACCCATCGCGCGCTCCCGCCCCAGGCGGTCTGATACCCAGCCGAAGATTGGCCGCGTCAGCCCGCTGAAAACACGGTCGATTGCCAGCGCAAAAGCAAGCGCTGGCAGCGTGAGATCCAGAATCGATACCGGCACGTTGGCGATCTTGAAGTCCTTGGCGATCGGCGCGAGTTGCGCAATCGCCATCAAGCCACCCATTGCGACGAGCACGAACATTAAATACATGACCCAGAAAGCCGGTGCCTCTAGGACTTGCAGAGGGCCATACGCAGACCTGCCGCACGCTGCGTCGCCGCCTTGCAGCGCTGCGGGGGGCTGCACCAGGAAAGAAGCGGCAAGTAACACGATGAGCCCCTGGCCGAGGCCGAAGTAGAAAAAAGCGGTTTCGAATCCCTGCGCTTGTATCAGGGTATGAATAGGCAGCACCGTCGCCGCCGAAGCCGTCCCAAAACCTGCGGCCGTCAGGCCGACCGCAAGCCCGCGCCGGGCGGGAAACCATTTAAGCGCGTTACCGATGCAGGCGCCGTATACCGCAGCTGTGCCCGCCCCGCCGATCGCTGCGTTCATATAGAACCCGGGCAAAGATCCGGTATAGGCGTTAAGTCCCCACGATAATCCCGCCAGCACGCCGCCTGCCATGGCGACACGGCGCGCCGCGAAGCGGTCGCAGAGAAAACCGGCAAGCGGCATCAGCCACGTGGTGGTAAATACGAAAATGGTAAAAGCACGCTGGATTTCAGCACGGCCCCACTGGTATTTGGCATCGATGGGCTGCACGAAGAGCGACCAGCCGTATTGCAGATTGGCCACCATCACCATGCAGATAATGCCGAGCGCAAGTTGCAGCCAGCGTTGGCGGGGGCTTTCACTGCCGAATGCCGGATCTCGTTCCATCATCCCCGCCCTGGCTCATGGATCTTGCGTACTTTGTTCCGGCGTGCGCCGCCTGCCGCCGGATTTTTATTGTGTTGCGGCTTTTAGCCGCCGCGCAGGCGCATCAGCAGTTTTGACAGCAGCGGCCAGAATAACATCGCAAGTGACAGCGCGGTAATGCCGCCCACCAGCCAGTTCGAGAAGAAGACGCCGACCTGGCCCTGCGAAATCAGCATGGACTGACGGAACGAATCCTCCGCCCGGTCGCCCAGCACGAGCGCCAGCACAAGCGGCGCCAGAGGGTAATCGAGCTTTTTAAAGACGTAACCGATCACGCCGAACAGCAGCATGAACCAGATATCGAGCATCGCGTTATGCACGGTGTAGGCGCCGATCGCGCAGATGACGATGATGACGGGCGCGATGATCGAAAACGGGATGCGCAGAATCGCCGCGAACAGCGGCACGCAGGTCAGCACAATGATGAGCCCCGCGAGATTACCCAGGTACATGCTCGCGATCAGTCCCCATACGAAATCTTTCTGCTCGACGAATAGCAGCGGGCCGGGTTGCAGGCCCCAGATCAGCAAGCCGCCAAGCAGCACCGCGGCCGTGGGCGAACCGGGGATACCCAGCGCGAGCATGGGCAACAGGGCACTCGTCCCCGCGGCATGCGCAGCGGTTTCCGGCGCGATCACGCCCTCGATTTTACCGGTGCCGAATTTATCGCCATCTTTTGCCATGCGTTTCGCCACGCCGTAGCTCATGAAAGAAGCGGGCGTAGCGCCGCCCGGCGTGATGCCCATCCAGCAGCCGATCAGGCAACTCCTGAGGGATGTGAGCCAGTAGCGCGGCAGCTTCTTCCAGGTTTCGAGCACTACCTTGGGATTGATCTTGGCGGTCTTGCCGGTAAACGACAAGCCTTCCTCCATCGACAGGAGAATTTCGCCGATTCCGAACAGCCCGATCACCGCAATCAGAAAATCGAACCCGCGCATGAGATCGGTAAATCCAAAGATCAGGCGCAGTTGCCCGGTGACCGTATCCATCCCGACTGCGGCGAGTGCGAAACCCAGCGTCATCGCCGCAAGCGTCTTGAAGGGCGAGCCCTTGCCCATGCCGATGAAACTGCAGAACGTCAGCAGGTAAACCGAGAAAAATTCGGGGGGGCCGAATTGCAGCGCGAACTGGGCGACGAGCGGCGCGAGGAAAGTGATCATGACGACTGCAACGAGGGCACCGACAAACGAAGATGTGAACGCTGCTGTCAGCGCCTCGCCGGCATGACCTTTTTGCGCCATCGGATAACCATCGAACGTCGTCGCGACCGACCACGGTTCGCCGGGAATGTTGAAGAGGATGGAAGTAATCGCACCGCCGAACAGCGCGCCCCAGTAGATGCATGAGAGCATGATGATCGCCGAGGTCGGCGGCATCGTGAACGTCAGCGGCAGCAGGATCGCCACGCCGTTTGCGCCGCCGAGGCCAGGCAGCACACCGATGATCACGCCCAGCACGATGCCGATCATCATCAGCAACAGGTTGAATGGACTTAAGACGACCGCAAAGCCATGAAAGAGCGCGCTCAGTTCTACCACGGCGCCTCCGCCCGCAATGTGGTGCGCTGGAGTGACTTCATGCTCAGTAACCCAGAAACTGCAGCGGATCCAGGTCGCCTTTGAAAAGCGGAACCTTGAACCACACTTCGAACATCAGAAAAAAACTCACGTTGACCGCGACGCCCACCGTGATGCCGCGCAGCCACGAATATTTGCCGAGCCACACCATGAAGACTGCGATGTAAATTGCGGAGGCGAGATATATCCCGATGTATTTGACGCCCAGCACGTAAACCGCCGCCGGGATCAGCACCGTCATTACCAGCTTCAGAGGACCCCACTCGACAAACAGACCGCCCTCAGCGGGCTTTGCCAGCAATGCCTGCACGAAATTCACGACACTCGACAGGCAGATCAGCAGCCCGATGTAAAACGGAAAGTAACCGGACTGGGGCCCATCGCTGCCCCATTTCGAGCCCAGGCGGTAACTGTCATACACGACGACTGCGCCTGCAGCGAAAATAATAGCCGCCACCACGAGTTCCATCGCGCGAGTCGAAATGCCTGCGCGCACCGAATTTTTATTATGGTCCATGAAAATGGCTGGCTTTTCTGTGCGTACTGCTGCGCGCGTGACGCTCACGACCGCGCGCACTGGCGGAAAGACGAAGTGCGCGGTATTTAAATTATGGTTTTGCCAGGAAGCCCGCTTCGCGCATTAATTCGCGATGGGTGCTTTCCGCCTTCTCGACCCACTTCGCATACTCGGGGCCGCTCATGAACGTTGTGTTGAACGCGCCGTCTTCCATGAATTTTTTCCAATCGGCGGTTTCGCGCACGCGCTTGAATAGATCGACATAAAAATCGACCTGCTCCTTGGTGACACCAGCCGGCATGAAAATGCCGCGCAGCATCACGTAGTCCGTATCCACCCCGGCTTCCTTGCATGTGGGTATGTCATACCACGACATGCTGTCCGTCACCTTGGTCTTATACGGCATGCGCGTGTCGTCGAACACGCACAGCGGCCGCAACTTGCCGGCGCGCCATTGTGCAACCGCCTCGATCGGGTTGTTGACGCTGGAGTCGATATGCTTGCCCACAAGTTGCACAGCGACATCGCCGCCGCCCTTGAAGGGAATGTAAGTGAATTTCGCGCCGGTGGCTTTTTCGATTGCCACGGTGATGATCTGGTCTTCCTGCTTCGAACCGGTGCCGCCCATTTTGAATTTGTTGGGACCGCCCGCCTTCACTGCATTCAGATAATCTTTTGCGGTTTTATAGGGCGTCTCCGCATTCACCCATAGCACGAACTGATCGAGCGCCAGCATCGCCACGGGTGTCAGATCTTTCCAGTTGAATGGCACGCCGGTCGCAAGCGGCGTCGTGAAAAGGTTCGACAACGTGATGATGATTTTGTGGGCGTCGCCCTTGGCTTCCTTGACAGCGAGGAAACCCTCGGCACCCGCGCCGCCCGACTTGTTGACGACAATCAGCGGCTGCTTCATTAAATTGTTCTTTGAAATGACGCCCTGCAGCAGGCGGGCCATCTGATCCGCGCCGCCTCCCGTGCCCGCAGGAACGACGAACTCAACGGGCTTTGTAGGTTCCCATCCGGCAGCCGATGCTGTCGTGACGCCTGCGACCGCCGCCAATGTAACCAGCGAAGTCAGGGCAAGCCGCAATCCTGAACTTAAACCTTTTTGCACAGTTTTCTCCTCGGTACTCAAGCCTGATGGCTCCCTGGTCCAACTTGTTATTTGTCTAGGCTATGACAACCGCGATCGTAACGAATTCACTTCGGGCGCGACTTGACCGCAATCAATAAAACGCGGCTTTCTTATTTCACGAGCACGAGCGGCACGTCGATCAGGTGCAGGACTTTTGAGGCGACCGACCCCATCAGCATGTTGGCGACAGCGCCCATGCCGCGTGTGCACATGACGACTTCATCGAGCTTTTTTTGCTTGACGAACTTGCAGATCATCTCGGCAGCCTCGCCCACGTTGATGTGGTAGTCATATTCGAGGCCTGCCCCATCGAGGAGCTTGCGCGCCCCGGCCAATGCCTTGATGCCTTCGTCGTGATGGAACTTCTCGGCCTGCTCACGCACGCCGCGGACGGTGCCGGGAAAAGGCCGTTGCACATTGAGCAAATGGATTTCCATCGGCTCTTTGTAAATATCCGCATGGTCGATCAAATACTCAATCGCGCGCAGACAGTTTTTCGACCCATCGACCGGAACGAGTACTTTCAGCATTGCTTGCTCCCTGTATTTAACGAGGCTGGCCCGATTTCGAATGTTGCTCGTCAGCCGCCAGATCGACGGCTTGCTCGCGTTCGGCGCGCACCGCCATGATCTTGCCGGCAATAATGACGAGCGCCGCACCGAGAATTTGTGCCCAGCTGATTTCACCGACGAGCGGCAGATGAATGTGCATCCACGGCGTATGCGTCGCGATCCAGTTGACGAGGATCGGATCAGTTATGAGCATCTCACCGGCGACCCAGCCCAGCAGCGCAGCGCCACCGGTAATGATGATCGGATAACGGTCCATCAGCTTCAGGATGATCGTGCTGCCGAAGATGATCAGCGGAATGCTAATGCCGAGCCCCAGCATCAGCAGTATGTTGTCGCCTTTGGCGGCAGCCGCGACGCCAATAACGTTGTCGAGACTCATGACCAGGTCGGCGATCAGGATGGTGCGGATCGCGGCCCACAGGTTGCCGCTGCTCTTGATACCGTCGTCATCATTGTCTTCGGGCACCAGCAGTTGGACTGCAATCCAGAATAGCAGCACTGCACCAACCAGCTTGAGATATGGCAGCTTCAGCATTTCGACGGCGAGGATCGTCAGGATGACCCGCATGATGATCGCGGCGACCGACCCCCAGATGATCGCCTGCTTCTGCTGATTGGCCGGCAGCGAGCGGGCCGCCAGTGCAATGACAACGGCGTTATCGCCGGACAGCACGATGTTGACGATGATGATCTGGCCCAGACCAACCCAGAATACCGGATTTGAAAGATATTCAATCATGCAAAATGCTCCTCGAAATGCCTTGTTTTATCGGTATCCAACCAGGTCAAATCCATGCGTGGGGCGAAACTATACACGTGGCAGGCGCGACCGTCACGGGGCGCTGGCGCCCGAAAAAAGGCCCCGGCGCACCCGGCTCGGGCCCGCAATTAAAACAGGCCTACGACTTTGCCATCATCCGTAAGATCGATTTTCTCGGCCGACGGAACTTTCGGCAAACCTGGCATGGTCATGATGTCGCCGCAAACCATCACGATGAATTCGGCGCCTGCAGCCAGCCTCACTTCGCGCACATTGATGATATGCCCCGAAGGCGCGCCGCGGACTTTGGCGTCGGTCGAAAAAGACGATTGGGTTTTTGCCACGCAAACCGGGTAGTGCCCATAGCCGTCTTCCTGCAATTTCTGAATCTGACCGCGCACTTTCGCATCGGCGGTCACTTCTTTTGCGCCGTAGATTTTGGTCGCGATCTTGTTGACCTTTTCCCACAGCGTGTCCTTGTCTTCATACACGTACTTCATCGGTGTCGGCTTGGTGTCGATCAACTCGACGACCTTGCGCGCAACATCAGCGGCGCCGGCCCCGCCTTCGGCCCAATGCCGGGCGACGAGGACCGTCGCGCCGAGCGCCTCGACTTTTTTCTTGAGTAGCTCGACTTCGGCCTGCGTGTCGAACGTGAAGTGATTGATCGACACGACGCATGGCAATCCATAGTTCACCGTCACGTTATGCACGTGGCGTTCGAGATTGGCGATCCCTTTTTCCAGCGCGGGCAGGTTTTCCTTGTTCAATTCCTTCAGATCGGCGCCGCCGTGGTATTTGAGCGCGCGCACCGTTGCGACCAGCACCACGGCCGACGGACGCAGGCCCGACTTCCGGCACTTGATGTCGATGAATTTTTCCGCGCCCAGGTCGGCGCCAAAACCCGCTTCGGTCACTACGTAATCCGCGAGCTTCAGCGCAGTCTTGGTGGCAATCACCGAATTGCAGCCGTGCGCAATATTGGCGAACGGACCGCCATGCACGAAGGCGGGATTGTTTTCGAGCGTCTGCACGAGATTCGGCTGCAGAGCGTCTTTGAGCAACACGGTCATCGCACCGTGCACGTTCAAGTCGCGTGCATGCACCGGCTTTAGGTCGCGGGTATAGGCGACGACGATGTTGCCGAGCCGGTTTTTCAAATCCTTGAGCGAATTCGACAGGCAGAAAATCGCCATGACTTCGGAAGCGACGACAATGTCGAAGCCGTCCTGGCGCGGATAGCCGTTGCCCGGGCCGCCCAAGCCGACGGTGATATCGCGCAGCGCACGATCGTTCATGTCCATGACGCGCCGCCAGGCAATGCGCCGCACGTCGATACCGAGCGCGTTGCCATGATGGATATGATTGTCGAGTGCGGCGGCGAGCAGATTGTTCGCCAGGGCAATCGCATTGAAGTCGCCGGTGAAGTGCAGGTTGATGTCTTCCATCGGCACGATCTGGGCATAGCCGCCGCCGGCCGCGCCGCCTTTCACGCCGAACACCGGTCCCAGCGACGGTTCGCGCAGACAGATCAACGCTTTTTTGCCGATCTTGTTCAGCGCATCGCCCAAACCGACGGTCGTCGTGGTCTTCCCTTCGCCCGCGGGCGTCGGGCTGATTGCGGTGACCAGTATCAGCTTGCCGTCTTTTTTCTGTGCGAGGCTGTCGACGTATTCGAGCGAAACCTTGGCCTTGTAGTGGCCATAGGGCACGAGATGCTCTTCCGGAATTCCGAGCTTCTCGGCGACCTTCGTGATGCGCTGCATTTTCGCGGCTTGCGCGATATCGATGTCTGACAAAGCCATGATGCTCCACCTCTAACAGAATTTATGAAGACGGGAATTCGTTTTATTTTCGTAGCCGCTTTTCACCATCACCCGCGCGGACTGGGGAATATAGGCTGCAGCCGGCGCTTCGGCCTTGACCGCAGTCAATTTTCCGCCGCGCCTACTCGGGTTTCACCTGCGCATCCCGGACGACCTTGCCCCACTTTACACGCTCGGCCTCGAGGTAGCGCGTAAATTCGCCTGGCGAGTCGGCGATGGGTTCGAATGCGGTCTGCAGCAGTTTCTCCCGCATATCCGCCGTGTCGACGATAACTTTGATTTCGCGCTGCAGTCGTTCGATTACTGCGCGCGAAGTACCCGTCGGCGCGACGATGCCATTCCAGTTGTTCGCCTCGTAGCCCGGCACACCGGCCGCCGCGACGGTCGGTATGTCCGGCACGACCAAAGAGCGCTGCGCGGTGCCGATTGCAAGCGCGCGCAAACGTCCGGTCTTGATGTGGCTTTGCACGGTCGTCAGATTGGCGAACATGAGGGTCAGGCGTCCGCCGAGCAAATCGGTTACGGCCACAGCGCCACCTTTGTACGGCACGTGGACGAGCTCGATGCCGGCCATGCTGCGAAAGAGTTCAACAGACAGATGGCTGGCGCCGCCCACGCCGCTGGAGCCGAATGTGTACGTGCCCGGGTGCGCCTTAGCCAATGACACCAGTTCTTTCACGGTCTGCGCGGGTACCGCCGGATGAACGACGAGCACATTGCTGGTCGCCGCGATGTTCGTAATGGGCGCAAAGTCGCGCACGACGTCGAACGGCAGCTTCGCATACAGTGCCGGCGCCACCGTCAGCGGCGGCGTCGCCATCAGCAGCGTGTAACCATCGGGAACGGCATGCGCCACGATTTCCGTCGCGATCAGCGTGCCGGCCCCCGTGCGGTTATCAATCACGACGGCCTGACCAAGTGATGCCGTCAGTTTCTGGCCGATCATCCTCGCCAGTACATCGGTCGAACCGCCAGCCGCATAGGGCACCACGATACGCAGAGGGCGGGCTGGATAGTTCTGCGCCGATGCTGCCGGGGCGGCGCATAGCGCGATGAGCGCGCAGCACGTTCTTGCGGGTCCCGATTTCACGCCAAAGACCGACCAGGACACCGCTTACCCGCGATATAGCGGCGCGGGCTGGGTCAGGAACGCAAGCAGGATGTGATAGGCGATGGCGTAATTGACTGCTTTCGTGCTGTTGTGCGCGATGCCCGGCATCACCGCGAACTGCTTGTCAGCGTTGGGCAGTAGCTTGAAGAACTCGAGCAGATCGTCCATCGCGGCAATGCCGTCGTACTGGCCGCGCATGATGAGCGTTGGCGCCGTGATCTTGAGCGGATCCACCAGCGGCAGTTTCGAGCACATGTCGACGTACGTCCCGGTGGGCACCGAATCGTCGAGCGCGAGTATCTGCTCGGCATACGCATCGATCACCGCCTGGTCCGCACCGCCATCGTGGTCGCGCGTGAACATGGTCTGCACGAACGCGCGGTCGATCTTGCGGCGGTTATTGGCGAGGTATTCCGGCAGCTTTTTCGTGCGCTCGGCGAGCGTAGGGCTGCCCTTGCCGGTCCACACAAACGCGGACAACACCAGCCGCGCGACCCGCTCGGGGTGGCGCTGGGCATAGAGCGCCGCGCGCAATGCACCCGACGAGCTGCCGTAGAACAAAAACTTGTCGGTGCCGCGCGTCTTGCTGATGTAGGTAATTGCAGCCTCGAGATCGTCAGCACCGTTGGCAACATCAAAATTGATATTGCGGTGTTTGGACGAGCGCCCGTAGCCCTCCATGTCAATACACCACGTGTCGAAACCACGGTGCGCGAACCAGTCCATCATCGATGCATCCGGCTTGCCGGGCATCTGAAAATCGAAGCCCGGCGTCGATGCCATCGACGAGCCGTGCACAAACACCAGGGTGCCGCGTTTATTGGCGATTGGCGATTGCTTTTCCCACAGAAAAAGCTTTACGTCGCCTTTATGCGTCCAGTGCTCCTGCCCGACGATCGCTGCGCTGGTATGATCCATAGGGTTATCCGTAGTGTTACGCCGTAACCGGCGCTTTGAGCGCCTCGCCGCCGCCGTAGCTCGAGCGCGGCGTCAATTCGCCCCCGCGCATCAGCTTGACCGCGCAGTACTTGAACTCCGGAATTTTGCCGAACGGGTCGAGCGCCGGATTGGTGAGCAGGTTCGCGGCCGCTTCGTAGAAGCAAAACGGCACGAATACGGCGCCGCGCGGCGTGCCGTCGTCAGCGCGCGCATACAGCGAAATGATGCCGCGGCGCGATTCCACGGTAACAACGTCCCCCGGCTTCGCGCCGATTGCATCGAGGTCAAGCGGATGCACAGAGGCGACCGGCACCGGCTCAATCGCGTCGAGCACCGTCGCTCGCCGCGTAATCGCGCCCGTGTGCCAGTGCTCGAGCTGGCGCCCCGTGATCAGCACGAACGGGAATTCGCGATCGGGTTGCTCCGCGGCCGGAATGATGTCCGCGGGCACGAGTTTCGCGCGGCCCGTTGCGGTGGGAAATTTTTCGACGAACACGACAGGCTGGCCCGGATCGCCTTCTTTTTCGCACGGATAGGTCACTGCGGATTCCGCCTCGAGGCGTTCCCATGTGATGCCGGCGATGCTGTTCATCGCCAGGCGCATTTCATTGAACACGTCGCGCGCGTCCGCGTAGTTCCAGTCGAGCCCCATGCGGCGGGCGATCTCCTGGATGATCCACAAATCTTCTTTCGCTTCTCCCGGCGGCGTCAGCGCCGGGCGGCCCATCTGCACCATGCGATCGGTGTTCGTTACGGTGCCCGTCTTTTCAGGCCAGGCGGTGGCCGGCAATATGACGTCGGCGTGATAGCAGGTTTCCGTCAGAAAGATTTCCTGCACCACGAGGCAATCGAGCTTGGCCAATGCGGCGCGGGCGTGATGCGCATCCGGGTCGGACATCGCCGGGTTCTCGCCCATGATGTACATGCCACGAATCTCGCCCTTGTGCACGGCGTCCATGATCTCCACGACTGTCAGGCCCGGCTGCGAATCGAGCGGCATGTTCCACAGTTTTTCGAATCGGGCACGCGCTTCGTCGTTGTTCACGCGCTGATAATCGGGATAAAACATCGGAATCAAACCTGAATCTGAAGCACCCTGCACGTTGTTCTGGCCTCGCAACGGGTGCAGGCCAGTACCGGGACGGCCGATCTGGCCCGTCATCATGCACAGCGCAATCAGGCAGCGCGCGTTGTCGGTGCCATGGATATGCTGCGAGATTCCCATGCCCCACAAAATCATCGCGCTTTTCGACTTTGCGTAGAGGCGCGCAACGGTCTTGATGGTTTCGGCGGGTATGCCGCACACGGGCGCCATCGCCTCCGGGCTGTAATTGGCGACGTTGCGCTTCAGTTCCTCGTAGCCAATTGTCCGGCTGCGAATGAAAGTGTCGTCGACCAGTCCCTCGTGAACGATGGTGTGCATCATCGCATTGAGCAGACCGACGTCGGTGTCCGGTTTGAATTGCAGGAAGTGTGCGGCATGACGCGCGAGCTCGCCGCGCCGCGGATCGGCGACGATCAGCTTGGCGCCGCGCTTCACCGCGTTCTTCAACCACGTTGCTGCGACCGGATGATTGGAAGTCGGATTGGCGCCAATCACGAAAATTACTTCCGCATTGGCGACGTCGTTGACCTGGTTCGAGACGGCGCCTGAATTGACGCCTTCCATCAGTGCAGCAACGCTGGACGCGTGACACAAGCGCGTGCAGTGGTCGACATTGTTGCTGCCGAATCCGGTGCGCACCAGCTTCTGGAACAGATAGGCCTCTTCGTTGCTGCCTTTAGCCGAACCGAAACCGCACAGCGCTTTGCGTCCGGACCGTTCGCCATCGCGATCGCGTATCTGTTTGAGTTGATTGGCCGCGTAATCGAGCGCCTCATCCCACGTGGCTTCGCGAAAATATTCGAGCGGATTGGCCGGATCCATCATGAATTCGGCCGATTTCGACACACCGGACTTGCGAATGAGCGGCGTGGTCAGGCGTTGCTTGTGATTGACGTAGTCAAAACCGTATCGGCCTTTGACGCACAGGCGCTTGTGATTGGACGGGCCATCGCGGCCATCGACGGACAGGATCTTGTTGTCTTTCACGTTGTACGTGAGCTGGCAACCGACGCCGCAATACGGGCAGACGGAGTGCACCTGCTTGTCGGGTTTAACCATGCCGACATCGCGCGCCGGCATCAAAGCGCCGGTCGGGCACGCCTGCACGCACTCACCGCAGGCGACGCACGTCGAGTCGCCCATCGGGTCATCGAGGTCGAATACGATTTTCGAATGATCGCCGCGGAAAGCGTAGCCGATGACGTCGTTGACCTGCTCTTCGCGGCAGGCACGCACGCAGCGCGTGCACTGAATGCACGAATCGAGGTGGACGGCCATCCCGAAATGCGAGAGGTCGGCGGGCGGCTGGTGGCGCGGCGCGAAACGCGGCTTGCCTACCTTGAGCTTACCGGCCCACTGATCGAGTTCCGAACTGAGCGTGTGCCGCTCTTTCGGCATATCGGACATTAATAACTCGAGCACCATTTTCTGCGCAGCGACCGCGCGCGCATTGTTACTCGTGACTTCCATACCCGGCGCCGGCTTGCGGCAGCACGAAGGTGCGAGCACGCGTTCACCCTTGATCTCGACCATGCATGCCCGGCAGTTGCCGTCGGGACGCATGCCTTCCTTGTAGCAAAGGCGGGGTATGTCGACGCCCAGGCGCTGCGCCGCCTGGATGATCGTTTCGTGGCCGTAGCCGACGACATCCTTGCCATTCAGCTTGAACTCGACCGGCATCGCTTCGTATTCCTGTTTGCTCATCGCCGTCATGACGTTCCTCGTCTCAATCAATCTCGTGCGCAAAATGTTTGGCGACGCAGCGCACCGGGTTCGGCGCCGCCTGGCCGAGACCGCATATGGATGCGTCAGCCATCGCAGCGGAAAGTTCCTCGAGCAGCGGCTTGTCCCACTTCGACGCCTGCATGAGATGCAGCGCCTTGGCGGTGCCGACACGGCAGGGCGTGCATTGTCCGCACGACTCCTCGGCGAAGAACTTCATCAGGTTGCGTGCCGCCGTGCTGGCCTTGTCACGATCCGACAGGATGATTACCGCCGCCGACCCGATAAAACAGCCATAGGGCTGCAGCGTGTCGAAGTCGAGCGGAATGTCGCCCATGCTCGCGGGCAATATACCGCCCGACGCGCCGCCCGGCAGGTAGGCGTAAAACTTTTGCCCCGGCAAAATGCCCCCGCAGTACTCGGCGATCAACTCATTGACGGTGATGCCGGCCGGCGCGAGATGTACCCCGGGCTTGTTGACTCGACCGGACACCGAGAATGAGCGCAGGCCTTTGCGCCCATGGCGCCCATTGCCGGCGAACCAGTCGGCACCCTTTTCCAGGATGTCGCGCACAAAGTGCAGCGTCTCCATGTTGTGCTCGAGCGTTGGCTGACCAAAGAGGCCAACTTGCGCCACGTAGGGCGGACGCAGCCGCGGCATCCCGCGCTTACCTTCGATCGATTCGATCATCGCCGATTCTTCGCCGCAGATATAAGCGCCGGCGCCGCGCCTCAGGTGAATAGGCGGCAGCGGGCAAGGCGGATTTTTTTGCAGGGCAGCGATTTCGCGCTCGAGGATCGCGCGGCAGCCGGCGTACTCGTCACGCAGATAAATATAGACTTCGGAAATCTGCGCAGTCCAGGCCGCAATCAAAATCCCTTCGAGGAAGCGGTGCGGATCGCGCTCCAGGTAATAGCGGTCTTTGATAGTCCCTGGTTCCCCTTCGTCGATGTTGACCGCCATCAAGCGCGGGGCGCGTTCGCCGCGCAGGATCCGCCATTTGCGGCCGGTCGGAAATCCCGCACCGCCCAGTCCCCGCAGGTTCGAAGCTTCCATGGTCTTCAGAATATCTTCGGCGTCGCGCTTGCCTGCGAGGCACTCGCTCGCAATCCTATAGCCGCCGTTTTTGCGATACTCATCGTAGCCCACGTACTTGGCTACCACACATTGCGTCTTGCCGGCTTCGACAGCGGCTTCGACGCTGGCCGCGGTTGCGCCAGCGATGGGGTTCTGCCCGACAACCACCGCAGGCGCCTGCTCGCAACGGCCGATGCAGGGCGCCGGGATGACGCGGACGCTTTTGCCGAGGGTTGCACGCAGCTTTTCGAGCAGCGGCAGCGCGCCGGCCATCTCGCACGAAAGCGAATCGCATACCCGCACGGTAAGCGGCGGCGGCGGCGTGTCACCTTCCTTGATTACGTCGAAATGATGATAGAAGGTCGCGACCTCGTACACCTCGGCATAGGCGAGGTTCATTTCGCGCGCGAGCGCGACGAGGTGCGCGGCCGAGATGCATCCATAGCGATCCTGGATCTTATGCAGATGCTCGATGAGCAAATCGCGCCGGCGCGGTGCGTCGCCCAGCAATGCACGCACGTCGGCCACTGCCGCCGCGTCGACCGGACGGCCCTTGGTCTTGCCGCGCTTGTTTTTTTTCTGATTGGTTGCTTCCAACTTCGCTCCTTCTCCGCGGCGCGTTCTGCGACGGGCCGCTGAAACAAATTGCGCCCGGGCTACAGGCGCAATTCTCGACGTGTGATTGCCACGGCGCTCAGCGCCACTTATCCGGCTCGTTGCCTACTTGAGCACCGATTTCAGAAGTTTGCCCATGTGCGCCGGATTACGCGTCACTTTGATTCCGCATTCTTCCATGATCGCAAGCTTTTCCGCCGCGGTGCCCTTGCCGCCTGAAATGATGGCGCCTGCATGACCCATGCGCTTGCCCGGCGGGGCGGTGATGCCGGCGATGAAGCCAACCACCGGCTTCTTCATGTTGGCCTTGATCCAGCGCGCGCAATCTTCTTCGTCGGAACCACCGATTTCGCCGACCATGATGACTGCCTCGGTGGCGGGATCGTCGTTGAACATCTTCATGATGTCGATATGCTTAAGGCCGTTGACCGGATCGCCGCCGATGCCGACGCATGAGGATTGTCCGAGGCGCTGCTCGCGCAACTGTCCGACCGCCTCATAGGTCAGCGTACCGGAGCGCGACACCACGCCGACCGGACCTTTCTTGTGAATGTGTCCGGGCATGATGCCAATCTTGATTTCGTCCGGCGTGATCACGCCCGGACAATTGGCGCCGATCAATTTCGTTCGCTTGCCCTGCATTTTGTACTTGGTGCGTATCATGTCGCGCACCGGTATACCCTCGGTGATGCAAATGACGAGATCGAGATCGGCCTCGACGGCTTCATCGATCGCGGCGGCCGCAAAGGGCGGCGGCACGTAAATGACGGAGACGTTGGCGCCCGTCTGTTCCTTCGCTTCGCGGACGGTGGCAAATATCGGGATACCTTCGTAAGACTCGCCCGGCTTCCTGGGGTTCACTCCCGACACGTAGCAATTCGCGCCGTTCGCGTATTCCTTGCCCATTTTCGTATGGAACTGCCCGGTCTTGCCGGTAATGCCCTGCGTCATCACGCGGGTATTCTTGTCGATCAGGATGCTCATTTTTTCCCCTTGCCCGCGGCCTTGCGCGACGCCGTACGTTTCTTCGCGGACCGGGTCTTCGTCTTCGCAGCAGTCTTGCGCGGTTTCGTTTTCACCGGCTTCTTTTTCACGGCTTTTTTTCGCGGCGGCGCAGATTTCTTCGCCGGGCGCGATTTGGCCCTGGCCTTCGGTGGCACTACCCTGGCTCGGGCTTTCTTTTTAGCCTTGGCTTTTGCCGGCCGCTTCGTCGTCGCGGCATCGCCCGCGGATTTGCTCGCGCCAACAGCTTTCACCGCTTTTTCTGCCGCATCCGCCATGTTGTTGGCGGAGATGATTGGCAACCCGGAATCGGCCAGGATTTTTTTGCCGAGTTCGACGTTGGTGCCTTCGAGCCGCACGACCAGCGGCACCGTCAATTTGACCTCGCGCGCCGCCGTCACGATTCCCTCGGCGATCACGTCGCATTTCATGATGCCGCCGAAAATATTGACCAGAATCCCCTTCACATGCGGATTCTTGAGCATGATCTTGAAGGCTTCGGTCACCTTTTCCGCTGAGGCGCCGCCGCCCACGTCGAGGAAATTCGCCGGACTGCCGCCGTAGAGTTTCGTAATGTCCATTGTCGCCATGGCGAGACCGGCGCCATTGACGAGGCAACCGATGTTGCCGTCGAGCGAGATATACGAAAGGCCGAATTTCGAGGCTTCGATTTCCGCCGGATCTTCCTCGTCAAGGTCGCGCATCGCGACGATGTCGGCATGCCGAAACAGCGCGTTGTCATCAAAATTCATTTTTGCGTCAAGCGCGACCACATCGCCGCTGCCGGTAAGAATCAGCGGATTGATTTCGGCCAGCGATGCATCGGTTTCGTCGAACGCTTTGTACAGTCCCTGCAGCGCGGGTCGCGCATGCGCAAGCGACGCTTCAGGTATGCCGATTTTGAGCGCCACTGCATCCGCGTCGCCGTCCTGCAAGCCGGTCGTGGGATCGATGAACACCTTGTGGATTTTCTCCGGCGTTTTGGCAGCAACTTCTTCGATGTCCATGCCGCCTTCGCTGCTCGCCATCAGGCAAACGCGTTGCGTTCCGCGGTCGACGACCATGCCGACATACAGTTCCTTCTTGATATCGGCGCCTTCTTCAATCAGGAGCCGCCGCACTTTTTGCCCTTCCGGGCCGGTCTGATGCGTTTTGAGCATCATGCCGAGAATCTGCTTTGAATATTGCTTCACCTCATCGACGGACTTCGCGAGCTTGACGCCACCGCCCTTGCCGCGCCCACCGGCGTGGATTTGCGCCTTCACCACCCAGACCTTACCGCCAAGGCGATTGGCGGCATCGACGGTTTCCTCGACGCTGAAGCACGGAATGCCCTGCGGCGTCTTGACCCCAAATTTGCGCAGGATTTCTTTTGCCTGGTATTCGTGGATCTTCATTTACTGCCTTTTCGTTGCGCGCGACGCCGCCTTATAGGGCACTGCACGCGGGTTAGCGATAACTTAACCGCGGCCCACTGGACTGGCCTTGACCGCAGTCAATATTGCCGTTTTGGGTAAATGCAGACGTCGGCGCACGGTCTGGCTGCTTTTGCGCGCCGCTTATTTCCCCGCCCTGATTGCGCATTTGGTGCCGACTTCCGGTGGCCGGAGTCAGCGCAAAAGCGCCGCGCAAGTATAGCCGATTCCCCCGCACCTCACGTGTTACGCAGATGGCATGGCGCGACGGCTTCACTCAGAAGCGTGTGCGAATCTTTTGTTAAGCGGCGCTTGCGTTATGCGGTTGCGAAATGTTGCTCTCCCCCTGACGGCCAGAGAGCGCCGCACGGCGTCGGCACATTCCAATTTCGGATTTGTAGCCGAAGGTTTGGTGCAGCTGCGCCAAACTTTCCGACCGCACAAAAAAAGAAGCGCAACCCCGTAGGGCTGCGCTAAGGTTCCACCAAAGGAGGAGGTTTTGGAGGATGTGCGCCGACATCTGTAAAGATGCCCAACGCAAGATCATTGTGGCCCAAGACCAGCCCATTTGCAAGCGTTTTCTGTTGCTGTGCAATATGTGACGTTATGGAAGCTCAACAAGGCAAAAATAATACTAATTTTCAATAATATACCGGACATCCTGAAAAACAACACCGCCTCAAAAATAGGCAGTTAGAGTGCGGCGCGTCAGCGAATGACCATCACGGGGATTTTGGAATAGGTCAAGACTTTGCGGGTCTCGCTGCCGAGCAAAACCGCAGCGAGCCCTTTACGGCCGTGCGAATGCAAAAGGATGAGATCGCACTGCCGGGCGTCTGCAATTTTCAGGATCGCATCGTGCGGATGGTCGCTTGTTTCGCACACCGTTTCGCATCGCACGCCCGCGTCAGCGCACGATTTCTGGATGAATTCGAGATGGCTGTTTGCCCGCGCGCGCGCCTCCAGTTCGATTCGTTCTTCGGTGGCCGCATCGAAGGCGCCTTCATACGCCACCATGAGGTGATAGTCCGGAATGGCGTGCACCCCGGTCACCCTGGCGCCGTGAAACTTCGCCAGTTCCACGCCGGTTCGAATCGCCTTCTGCGATAGCTCGGAACCATCGGTAGGGATCAGGATATGCTTGAACATACGACCCTCCTCGCGCCGCCAGGAAAAAGCACAGTATCAAACGCGGGTAGCGAGGGCAAATGCGCGCGCGGCTGGCGCTATCTTATTCCGGGGCGATTCCGGCCTGTGCGACGACCTTGATCCATTTTGCAATTTCGGCGCGGTTGAACTTGTCGTATTCCTCCGGCGAACTTGCGACCACTTCAGCGCCCTGTTTCGCCAGATTGTCTTTTACGCGGGGGTCGTTGAGCGCCTTGGCCAGTGCGGCATACAGCTGATCGATGACAGCGCGCGGCGTGCCGGCCGGCGCCATCAGGCCAAAGCCGCTCGAGACAACGAAGCCCGGCACCCCTGCTTCCTCCATCGTTGGCGTCGTTGCGGCAGCGGCCGACCGCTGCTTGCCGGTTTGCGCAATCATGCGCAAGCGTCCGGTCTGCACGTGCTGAATCGCCGCCGGCATGCTGGGAAACTGCATCTGGACCTGGCCGGCAACGAGGTCAACCATCGCCTGACCGGTGCCTTTGTACGGCACGTGGACCAGCTTGATGCCGGTCATCGAGCTCAAGAGTTCAGCGGACAAATGACCCACAGTGCCGACGCCTGCGCTCGAATAGTTGATCTGACCCGGCCGCGCCCGGGCAATCGAGATAAATTCTTTGACGGTCTTCGCGGGCAGCGAGGGATGCACGACGAATGCGGTGGGAACGTCGGCGATGATCGACACAGGCGCAAAGTCTTTGACTGAATCGTACGGTAATTTTTTTACCATGGCCGGATTGATCGTGTGTCCGGCGGAGACCATGAGAATGATGTAGCCGTCGGGCGCGGCACGCGCGACGACTTCGGTACCGATTACACCGCCTGCGCCGCCGCGGTTTTCAACCACGATCTGCTGACCCATGATTTCGGACATCGCAGGGGCGAAGGCGCGCGCAATGATGTCCGTATTGCCGCCAGCGACGAACGGCACGATCATGCGCACCGGCTTCGTTGGATAATTCTGGGCCTGAACGGCGCCGGCGATCAGCGCGCCCGCGATAATAGAAGCGGCAACGCGCATCGCATTGTTGACTGTCATGAGTGTCTCCTCGGTGACGTTGCGGCGGCAGCAAACCCGCCGCTTTGAGCCGTGCTATTCTTGTCGCGGCTCATTATAAGGGCCCGTCGCGCGCCGGCCACCCGCAATTTGCACGACGCGCACGCCGCACGAATCAACTCGCTGGCTTACACAACACGCACTGGAAATTTTATGTCCCTCAGCATGATACTCACGGGCGACGTCAACCTGATGAACGTCACCGATCCCGATGTTCCGTTTAAACAGGTGGTCAAAGAGTTCCGCGCAACCGACGTCGTGCTCAGTAATTTTGAATGCTGCCTTTACGACCCGCCCGGCGAGCATTCGGTCGACACGTCAGAGGGCTTTTACGCGCATCCCGGCGTCGGCGGCGAGGCGTTGAAACGCGCCGGCATCCACGCGGTTGGAATTGCCAACAACGTGAATTACGGCGACGCGGCGATCACCTCCTCGATTGCGCGCCTCGACGAGCTGCGCATTCCCCATACCGGCGCCGGCGCGAATCGCCAGGCGGCGCGCGCGCCGGTCATCATCGAGCGCAGCGGCGCACGCATCGGTTTTCTGCAACGCACCTCCGTCTACTGGCCGACCAACCATGAAGCCGGCGACCATGCCGCAGGTGTTGCCGTCATTCGAGGCCATACCGCTTATCAATTGCCGCTGCACAAAACGCGGCCCGAAATTCCGCCATGCAACCGGCCGGGCCTGCCGCCGATCATCAAAACGTGGGCTGATCCTGTTTATCTCAAGCAATACGTCGATGACGTCGCCGCGCTGCGCGAGAAGTGCGACATCCTGGTCGCGTCCTGCCATTGGGGACTGCATCAGGAAGTGCTCGAGTACATGCCGGAAATTGCGCACGCTGCAATCGATGCGGGGGCCGATGTGGTGTTCGGCCATGGGCCGCATTACTCGCTCCCCGTCGAGGTCTACAACGGCAGGCCGATTTTTTACGGGCTCGGCAGCTTTTCGTTTCACACGGGACACGGCGGCAAGAAGCACGGCGACTGGGTTGGCATGATGGCGCGCCTCGCGTTTGACGGCAAAGCCATCAAGAGCGCGACCTTCCAGTTCGTGCGCCACAACGACGCGAACGAATCCGTGCTATGCGCGCTTGCGAAGGAGCAGGCGACGCTGGAAGACATCCGGCAGCGCAGCGCCCAGCTGGGCACGCAACTTACGCCGCAGGGCGATCAGGTCGCCTTCTCGCGCAAGCGGTAACGCCGGTTTTACGGGCCTTCGTCCGCAGGCTGGCGCAGTTTGCGCGTCGGGTAGACTTTGCCCGGGTATTGCTTCAAAGCTTCTTCGTCGATGTCGATGCCGAGACCCGGCGCCGTCGGCAGGTCGATGTAGCCATTCTTCGGCTTCAGTTGATTCGGCGAAATCTTGTCGCAGAATTCGACGAACGGCAGGAAGTATTCGGTAATGACGAAATTCGGCATAACGGCTGACGCGTGCACAGTCGACGACAGGCCGAGCGTGGTCGAATTGTAATTGTGCGGTGACATCGCAACCATGAACGGCTCGGCCATCGCCGCGATTTCCTTGAGTTCCAGAATGCCGCCGCAGCACGCCACGTCGGGATTCAAAATGTCCGCCGCGCGCGCTTCGAGCAGCGGGCGGAAGCCCTGCTTGAGATAAGTCGCTTCGCCGATCACGATAGGCAAGCCCGTAGCGCGCCGGATTTCAGCGAGCCCCTCGGGATTTTCGGCGATGCACGGCTCTTCCATCCAATACAAACCGAATTCGGCCAGCTTCTTGTCGAGCGGAATGGCATGCATCGGTGCCAGGCGCCGGTGCTGGTCGATCAGGATGTCGACATCCGGTCCGACCGCATCGCGCACCGCTTTGATTACCGCGACTGCGCGCTTTTCATGTTCCTTCGGTATCCAGCTGCGCCACGGCGAGGGCAACGGATCGAGCTTAAGTGCCGTGAACCCCTGCGCTACGACTTTTTCCGCGGCCCGCGCGTAATCGGCGGGCTCCTTCATCTGGTAACTCCAGCCGTTCGCATAAACGCGAATGCGATCGCGGCAACGCCCGCCCAACAGGTTATAGACGGGCTGCCTGCAGGCTTTTCCTGCGATATCCCACATCGCCTGCTCAATGCCGCTGATCGCGCAAAAAAGCTCGAGCGAGCCGCGTCGGGCCGCGTAGTCGTCGAAAGCCATTTGCGTGAACTGCTTGATGTTGAACGGATCGCGGCCAACCGCGTAGCGCCCCAGCGCAATCAACTGCGCCATCACCGCCGTATCGCGGTCGTATTGCGAATATGCTTCGCCCCAGCCGTGAAGGCCTTCGTCGGTTTCGACTTTGACGAGGATCAGATTTTTGCGCCAGCCCGGATGGATCGTGTACGGCTTTACCGCGGTAATCTTCAATTGTTTACTCCCGAACTGAGTTGAATTGTTGAGCGGCCGCCGCTGACTTGCCCGTGGCCGATAGCCTGGTCCGCCAGCTTGCGCGGCGCGTACCAACCTTCCATACTATGTTCGCATATTTCCCATAATAATTCTTAACGCCACCTTGATGCGCGGCGGCGAAGCGAGGAGGTCCTGTGAAAAAAGCGATCGCTGCAGCGTGCTGCGCGTGGTGTGCGACAGGCGGCGCATGGGCGCAAAACTATCCAGCCAAATCCATTCGCATCATCGTGCCGTACCCGGCAGGCGGCACGTCCGACATCCTGGCGCGGCTCCTGAGCGCGAAACTCAACGATGTGTTCGGCCAGACGCTCATCGTCGACAACCGCCCCGGCGCCAACGGCAACATCGGCGCCGATCTGGTTGCGAAGTCGCCGCCCGACGGCTACACCGTGCTGCTCGCCGATCTCGGTGCGCTGACGATCAGCCCCAGCATCTACAAATTGCCGTTCGATGTCGTCAAGGATTTTGCTCCCGTGACCATGGTGACTTATTCGCCGCACTTGCTCGCGGTGCATCCAGCAGTGCCCGTCAAAACCGTGAAGGAACTGGTGGCGCTCGCCAAGTCGAAACCGGGCCTCCTCAACTTTGCGGTTTCCGGAATCGGCGGCGCGCCGCATCTGGCCGGCGTGGCGTTCGAAGCGCAGACCGGCGTCAAATGGACTTACATCCCGTACAAAGGCGGCTCCGATGCGATCATTGGCCTCGCTTCCGGCCAGGCGGACGCGATATTCAACGGCATGCTGGCGACCTACCCGCACGTCAAATCCGGCAAGCTGAAACTCATCGCGGTCTCCAGTGCCAAACGCGTCGCCTCGATACCCGATGTGCCGACCGTCGCTGAGGCGGGGCTCAAGGATTTTGAGACGGGAAGCTGGCAGGGTGTGGTTGCGGCCGCCGGCACGTCGAAAGACATCGTGGGCCGGCTGAACACTGAAATCGCACGCATTCTCGGCACACCGGACATGAAGGAAAATCTCGCCAAGCAGGGTGCCGAGGTTTACACCATGACGCCGGAGCAGCTCGGCAACTGGCTGAAGACTGAAATCGACAAGTGGGCCAAAGTCGTCAAGGCCGCTAACCTGAAGCTTTAGCAGCTGAAAAAAAAGCCCGCGCGCGCGGGCTTGCAGGTCCGTATCGGCTACTTCATTCGCCGCGCGCGCCGACGTTCAACAACTGGCCGATTTTCTCCGACGCTTTCAAACCCGAGCCGGTCAGCACCAGCACGGTCGTATCGGCACTCGCGATCGCACCGCTCTTCAGTAACTGGCGCAATCCCGCGGCAGCCGCGGCGCTCGTCGGCTCGACATACAAACCTTGACGCGCAAGCGCGCCGAGCGCCGACACGATTTCATCTTCGCTGACTGCAATGATGCTGCCGCCGGAGTTGCGCGCCGCCCGCAGCACGTCGCGCACGCGCGTGGGCTTTGACGAGGCGATGCCTTCCGCAATCGTCGTCGAAATGTCCGTGGGCACGAGCGCTTCGCCGCCCGCCTGGAACGCCGCAAAGTACGGCGCGCAGTTCGCCGCCTGCACGCCAAAGAGACGCGGCATGCGCTCGATCTCGCCGCGGCGCTTCAATTCTGCGAAGCCGCGCTCGCAGCCGCACATGTTGCTGCCATAGCCGACCGGGAAGACGATATTGTCCGGAATTTTGAACCCGAGCTGTTCCCATAATTCGTACGCGAGTGTCTTGGTGCCTTCGAGGAAAAACGGCTGCCAGTTGTGGCTCGCGTAAAAAATCTGCGTCGAATAGCGCAGCGCAGCGTCAGCAACGTCCTGACGCGAGCCTTTGATCGTCACGACGTCGGCGCCGGTCGCCGCCATTTGCGCGATCTTGGGGTATGACGCCGTCTCGGGCACTAAGATCCGGCTCTTCATACCTGCAGCAGCTGAGTAGGCGGCCAGCGATGCGCCGGCATTGCCCGAGGAGTCCTCGAGAACGCTCGTAATGCCGCGATTCTTCAAGTACGTGATGAGCGTGGTCATGCCGCGGTCCTTGAACGAACCTGTCGGCATCATGAATTCGAGCTTCAACGTGACCGCGACACCGTCGAGCTTGCCGCAGATGAGCGGCGTCCATCCCTCACCGAGCGTGACGGCGTCCTGATCGTCGACGAGCAGCGCTTTGGCATAGCGCCACACCGACCGTCGCGAACTGTCTATTTCGCTGCGCGTCAGTCCCGGCGCATCGCCCAGGTTGAGGTACGCGCCGCCGTCGCCGCACCAGCGTGGTTTATCGAGTGCATAAGTCGCGCCGGTCGCGGAATCTACATAATTCATTTTTTGAGAAATGCGCGCGTCAGTTCATGCACGCGCGCGACGTCGTCGAGATTGTTGTAAAGATGCAGCGAGAAGCGCAGCACGCCGCGGCGAATCGAGAGCTTCACGCGATTTTCGCCGAGCCATGCATAGAGACGATTGAATTTGTCGTCATTGCTGCCGTAATGATTGTCGTCCATCGTACCGACCGTCACGATGTGCGCGAGATGCGGGCCGGGTTTTCCGCCCGATACCGGCAGGCCAAGGTCGAGGAACCCCTGAGCGAGCGCGTGGCCGAGCTGCGTTACATAACGCTCGACTTGCTGGGTCCCGTGGCTCAAAATCTCACCCATCGCAGCGTCGACGGCGGCGGCCCCGACATAATTGTAATTGCCGAGGTCGAAACGCCGGGCTGCCGGCATCAAATTGAATTCTGCCGTGCCCATCGACGCTTCGTGTGCTTCACCCAGGTCGACGCCGAAGCGCGCGAGATAAGCAGGGCGCATTTTTTCCGCCCATGCCCGCCGGCAATACACAAAACCCATGCCGTAGAGGCCCAGCAGACCTTTCTGCGTCGACACGGCAAGCGCGTCGATGTTCGATTTTTTGACATCGGTGTGCAGCACGCCGACGGACTGGGCGCCGTCAACCAGAAACAGCACGCCGCGCTCGCGGCAGGCGCGTCCCAGCTTGTCGATATCAGTGCGAAATCCCGGCGCGAACGTGACCGTGGAAACGGTGACTACGCGAGTGCGCTGGTCCATTTGCGCGATGATTTCGTCTGCCGGAATGTGCCCGGCGACGGGCTTCACCGCGCGCACTTCGAGTCCGCGCGACCGCAGGTTGAGCCAGACGTAGACGTTGTTCGGGTGCTCGAGCTCCGGACACACGATAACGTTGTCGCCGGTTTTCCAGTCGAGTCCGGTCGCGATCATGTTCAAGCCGTCCGAGATGTTTTTCGTATAGGCGACTTCATCCGGTTCGGCATTGATCAACTGCGCGAATTTCGCGCGCGTGCGCTCGATCAGCGCAAAAAACTTTTCCTTGTCGCCGCCGTTCATCATGCGCTCGTCGAGCTGCGCATCGACGGCGGCGCGCACGGCGCGCGACAGCACGCCGCGGCCGGCGAGATCCATGTATGTCCACCGCTCGAGCGCGGGATAGTTCGCCCGCGCGGCGGCGATGGTGCGAATTCGGTTACGGGTTTGTTCATTCTCAACCTCCTGGTGTAGCCATTCGCAAAACAGGCGTCGTATCAACCGCCATCATAACGCGCAGAACAAGACTACTGAATTTCCATCGGCTTGATTCCGGCCGTTTTGACGACCGTTTTCCAACGCGCGATCTCGCCGGTGATGATTTTCGCAAATTCCTGCGGCGTGTTGCCGACTGTCTGGTATCCCTGTGCCAGCAGCCGCTCGTTCACGTCCGGTAGCGCAAGCGCGCGAACAGCATGCTCGCGCAATTTGTTGACGATCGCGGGGGACGTCCGCGGCGGTGCCAGCAATGCCTGCCAGGTACGCACGTCGAAACCCGGTATCGTCTCGGCGATTGCAGGAATTTCCGAAAACGCCGCCACTCGTTGCAAACTCGTCACCGCCAATGCGCGCAGTTTCCCGCCGCGCACGAGCGGCACGGCGGTAGGCATCGTACTGAAGGATAACTGAACCTGTCCGCCGACCACATCGGTAGTCGCCTGCGGCGCCCCTTTGTAAGGGACATTCACGATGTCGATGCCTGCCATCGACTTGAACAACTCGCCGGCGAGATGCGAGCCAACACCGATCCCGCCCGATGCGTAATTGATCTGGCCCGGCTTCGCCCTGGCAAGCGCAATCAATTCGGCAACCGTTTTCGCAGGCACTGACGGATGCGCTACGAACAGGTAAGGCGTCGAGGCCAGCATCGTGATCGGCGAGAAGTCACGATCGGGGTCGTAAGGCAGTTTGCTGTAGACACTCGCGTTGATGGTATGCGCCGAGGAAACCATCACGAGCGTGTAGCCGTCGGGCACCGCTTTCGATGCAATGTCCGAGCCGATGATGCCGCCGGCACCAGCGCGGTTGTCGATGACGACCTGCTGACCCAGCGACTCCGCCATTTTCTGGCCGATCGTGCGCGCGACGATGTCCGCGCCGCTGCCAGCGGGAAATGTAACGATCAAGCGTATCGGTTTGGTCGGATAATCCAACGCGCCTGCGCCGGCCGACAAAAGACCGCCTGTCGCTATCAGGATCGATGCGCTCAAGCGGAATTTCATCAGCGTGCCGAATTCGGTTTCGAATGGCGCAGCGGCGCCTGAAAATCGCCCATATTCGAGGTGGCCTCAAGGCGTGCAACGCGGGCCAGACAATCATCCATGTTCGCCTGCGGAAGTACCCGCCTTGCGTTGCGTAAGAACTTGTCGATCAAGTCGGCATGCACCTTGTCGCCATCGACAGCCGGCACTGAGAACCCGGATTTGATGTGGCGCGACACGGTCTTGCCGTTTTTGAGCTTGATCACGACTTCCATGCCGAGAAAATCCTTGCCCTTGGTGAAATCGAGGCCGGCCATCGCCGGATGCGGCTCCAGCGTCACGCGCTTGATCAGGGCGCGGATTTTAGGGTCCTGCGCGCGGCTTTCGTAAAACTGCTCGACTTCGAGCTGACCGTCGGTCAACGCCGCCGCGAGGCAGTAATGCAGGCTCAGCTTGCCTTCGAGCCCGGTCTGCGGATTGTCGTTCCACAGCGAGTGCTGGGTCATGTGATTGGTCAGGCAGCGCACGCTGTCCACGTCATCGCCCTTCACGCCGTCTTCGCGCATCATCTGCAGCACCGCGACCACGCCCGCCTGGGTGTGAAAGTTCGACGGGAAAATCTTGAATGCGAGCCCCGGGTCGAGAATCTCGAGCGGCTCGCCGATTTTCGCCGCGAGTGCCGCGTAATCGCCCGGCTTGCCACCGGAGAACGCGTGGGCGTAGCCGTGTGGATCTTCGATCAGATCGGGCGCGCCGACGAAGCCATCGCGCGCGAGCATCGCCGCCGCCATCCCGCCGCGCGCGGCAAGACCCGCATGCAGCGGCTTGGCCATCCGGCCCAGATGCGGACGGAGCCCGCAGGAGTGTGTGGCCGCGAGGCCGAGCGCGTTTTCCATCATGGCAGCGTCGAACTTCCAGACTTTGCCGACGGCAGCGGCCGCGCCCAGCGTGCCTATGATGGCGGTCGGGTGATAGCCAAGCTTGATGGTTTGCGGCGTGATCAGCCTGCCCATTTTCGCGCACACTTCGACCGCGGCGACAAATGCGGTGATGAAATCCCGGCCGGTGACGGCCTGCAATTCGCATGCGACGAACAATGCGGGCATGGTGACGACGCTCGGGTGGCCGGCCATGCCGAAAGTCGCATCGTCGTATTCTTCCCAATGCGCCATCGTGCCGTTGAACAATGCGGCGGCTTCCGCCGACATCCTCGCCGTATCGCCAATGATGGTGGCGTCGCCCGTCGCATACTGAGACCACACGTGTTTCCTGACGATCTTCATGCCCTCGGCGGGACAACCGGCCAGCGCCACGGCGAAATAATCGGTGACAGCCGCCTTCGTCCAAGGCACTACCGTCTTCGGCAGGTCGTCGAATCGCAGATCCACTATCCAGCGTGCAAGTGTTTTGGTAAAGCCCATGTTCCTCTCCGTCCAATCGCGCAAAAAAAATATCTCGGCGCCGCATTTCACGCGCCCGAACTTACATTATTCGTTTTCCATGCGCTTCACGTGCCGCTTGCGGATGCCTTGCGTCAGCGCATTCAGCGGCTTTGCCTGTCCTCCCAGCTAATGCAGCCGTTTGTTAAGGTTTGTCCGTAAACCAGCGGCTTGCCACCGTGCGGCTCACCGGCCTAGCCGCTGCTCGCGCACGTCGCGTTCGCAGGCGGCGTCGCTGCGCGCGGTCGCTTTGCCAAAGCCGCCGCCCGCGGGCGTCGCAATGCGCAGCACGCTGCCGCGCGGCAAAGCGAGTTCGCCCGCCGCTGCCGGCAGCCTGCGTTCGTCGGCGGTATTGGGATTCAGGATAAATGCGCCGCGCGCGCCATCACCACCGCCCTGCATGCCGCGCGCCGCGACGTTCTGGCGTTCAGAAGACAGGCTGACGACGATGTCATCGCCAAGCACGCGATAGTCACGCACGACCCCCATGCCGCCCCGAAACTCGCCCGTGCCGGCCGAGCCTTCCCACAGCGCATAGCGTTCGACGCGAAACGGATAGGCATGCTCGAGTGCTTCAACCGGCAGGTTCGATGAGCCCGATGCATGCACGCGCACGCCATCGACGCCGTCGCGATTGGCGCGCGCACCCATGCCGCCGGCGAGGGTTTCGTAATTGACGAAATAGGCGCCGGTGCGGGGATCGGAGCCGGCGAGCACGTACAGATGATGCGGCCCGCTGCCGGCGAGCGCTTTGGCGGGCATCGCCTGCGACAGCGCGTTTGCGATCACATCGCCTAGTACGCTGGCCGAGATCGACCGGCAGCCGATGGCGGCCGGCGGCACGGGGCCAACGACGCAGCCGGGGGGAGCGGTGATGTTGAGCGTGCGGTAATAGCCGGCGTTGGCGGGCACTTCCGGATCGAGCAGGCTCTTGGCGACGGTATAAACGGTCGCGAGCAAGGCGCGATAGGGAATGTTGCGTGCGGTTTCGAGTTGTTTATCGGAACCCGTGAAATCGAAATCGATGCGGCCGCGGCCCACCGTCATGGCAAGCTTGATGCGGCAGCGTTCGCTCTCGGTATTGCCGTCAAGAAAATCCTCGGCTTCGTAGCGGCCAGCGGGCAAGCGGTTGATCGCCGCGCGAAAACGCTTTTCGGTGAAATCGAGATAAGCGGCTATCGTCGCGGCGGTGTCGTTCGCGCCATAGCGCCCGAAGAGCTGCAGCACGCTGTTCATGCCGACGTTGTTCGCGGCGAACTGCGCCTTCAGGTCGCCGATGCGCTCGTCCGGCGTGCGCGAGTTGAGCAGGATGATGTCGATCACGTCGCGATTGAGTACCCCGGCACGCATGATGCGCACCGGCGGAATGCGAATGCCTTCCTGATAAATACTTTTGCACACGGCGGCTTCCGAGCCCGGCACCATGCCGCCGACGTCGGCGTGATGCGCGATGTTTGCGACGAACGCCACGATTCTTTTTCCGATAAATACGGGCGCGATGATATTGATGTCCGGCAGATGCGTGCCGCCGCCGTTATAGGGGTCGTTGGCGACAAACTGGTCGCCCGGCTGGATTTCGGCGAGCGGGTAGCGCTTGAGTATCTCGTCGACCGCGCCCACCATGGAGCCGAGGTGGATCGGCACGCGCTGGGCGAGAGCGATGACCTGGCCTTCAGCGTCAAAAATCGCCGTCGAGCAATCGGCGCGCTCCTTGATGTTGGGTGAAAACGCCGTGCGCATGAGCGTGGCGCCCATCTCTTCCGAAGTCGCGAGCAGGTAGCGTGCGACAACCTCGGCTTTGATCGGATCGACGGTTCTGGTCGCTCTTACCTTCTTGGGCTTACGGGCAGGCATCAGCGTGCTCCCTGGATGTGGACGGGCTCGACTTCCATGTGCAGATAGCCGAGTTTATCGTTGCGCAACCTGGCGCGCGGCGGCACCACGGTCGTCGTATCCATTTGTTCAATGACTGCCGGCCCATTGATGCGAGCATTGACCGGCAGCCTGGCGCGATCGTAGACGGGCGTGGTGACGAAACCCGTTTCCGGAAACCACACTTTGCGCTTTTCGAGCACGGCGTCTTTGACAGTCGTGCGCGCGGGATGCGGCTTTTCGTGCGTCGGTGCGCGCCGCTCGACCGTCACCACCAGCCGCAGATTGACGACCTCAACCGCCTGCGCTGGCATGTCGTAGCCATAGATTGCCTTGTGCCGCTTGTGATATTCCGCAATCAGCCGCGCGAGCGATTTGGCGTCGAGCCTGCCATCCTTCACCGCGAGAGACAGCTCGTAGTTCTGACCGAGATAGCGCATGTCCATCAGCCACAGGTATTGCGCCCTGGCATTCTCGCCGGCTTCACTGGCCAGCCATTCGGCGCCGCGTTCGCGCAGCTCGACGAAGCCTGCATTGAGCGCCTTGATGCTGGAAGGGATGGCGACAAGCAGCCGCGTGAGGCTGAAGTCGCCGCGCACGTCGGCGTGCAGCAAGCCGAGCGCCGACAACAAACCGGGGCGCGGCGGCACCAGCACGTGGCGAATGCCCATATTGCGCGCAACGTCGGCTGCGTGCAGCGGCCCGGCGCCGCCGAACGCGACGAGCGTAAAGTCCCGCGGATCCACGCCCTGCTCGACGGATATCACGCGCACCGCGCCCATCATGTTGACGTTGATGATTTCAACCACGCCAGCCGCTGCGCGTAGCAAATCGACCCTGAGCTGCGGAACCAGTTCGTCTTCGAGCACTTTGCGCGCGCGGTCCGCATGCATCTCCATGCGGCCACCCAGCAGCGACTTGGGATTCAATCGGCCGAGCACCACGTTCGCATCCGTTACCGTCGGCTTGGCGCCGCCGCGTCCGTAAGCCGCCGGGCCGGGGAATGCACCCGCGCTCTGCGGCCCCACTTTGAGCAGGCCACCCGCATCGACCCAGGCGATACTGCCGCCGCCGGCGCCGATGGTGTGGATATCGATCGTGCGCGTCCGTACCGGAAAGCCGCCCATTTCGCGCAGATCCTTTTTGGCCGGTTCGCCATCGCGAATGAGGCACACATCAGTCGACGTGCCGCCCATGTCGAAGGTGATCAGGTTGCCGATACCGAGTTCGGCGCCGAGCCCTACGCTGCCGACGACGCCGCCGGCGGGGCCCGAGAAAAAGGTGTTGACCGGCAACCGCCGCACCGCACCCGGCGTCACCGCGCCGCCGTTTGACTGCATGACTCGCGGCGCCACCTTGATGCCAAGGTCGGCGACCCCGCGCTCGAACCGCTCGAGATAGCGGTCCATGATCGGCATGAGGCTCGCGTTCACGGTCGTAGTTGCGAACCGTTCGAATTCGCGGAACTCGGGCAGCACTTCGGACGAGGTGCAGAGATAGGCTTCAGGCCACAGCTCCTTCACGAGCGCGCGCGCGCGGCGCTCATGCGCCGGGTTCGCGTAGGAATGCAACATGCAGACGGCGATCGCCTCAACGTTCTTTTCGCGCAGGCGCGCAACTGCATTGCGCACGCCCGTCTCGTCAAGCGGCGTCACTTCGGCGCCATCTGCCGCGATGCGCTCGGTGACTTCCACCCGGCAATCGCGCAGTGCCGGCGGCGTCGGCTTCAGGATATCGAGATTGAAATAGTGCGGACGGCGCTGGCGCGCGAGCTCGATCACGTCGCGAAAACCGGTTGTCGTGATCATGCCCGTGCGCGCCGTTTTACCTTCGAGCACCGCGTTGGTGCCGAGCGTCGTGCCAAGCACGAGGAATTCAACGCTTTCGCGCGGGAGCTGCGCGAGGTCGCTGACTTCGGCGATGCCATCGAGCACCGCCTTGGCAGGGTCACCGGTGGTCGTCGGCAGCTTGTGATACGTGTAGCGGCCCGTCGTGAGCTCACACAGCACGAGGTCGGTAAAGGTGCCGCCGGTGTCGATGCCGATCCAGATTTTTTTCAAGAGAAAACGCCTGACGTCGCGGGGGAGAGTGGGAATTTAAGCACGCAGTCATTAATATAACAATTACGTGTTCTCTCCTTACTTATAGGTTTTCCGTATGAATATTAAACTGCGCCAGCTGCAGGGTTTCGCCGCCGCCGCGACTCACGGGTCATTCAGCGCCGCAGCGCGCGAACTTGCGATGACGCAGCCGGCTTTTTCACAGCTCGTGCGCGAGCTCGAAACGTCGCTGCACGTAAAACTATTCGAGCGCACGACGCGCCGGGTCGAATTGACCGATGCCGGCCGGCGCTTTCTTGCAATGATCCGGCGTCCGCTCGATGACCTCGACGATGCCTACCGGGTTGCGCGTGAAATGGCGTCCGGCACGCGCGGCCGCATTGTGTTCTCGTCGCTGCCGTCCGTCGCATTCGGCCTGGTTACGATGGCGCTCGCGCGCTTCAAAGCGCTGCACCCGGCCATTACCGTGCGCCTGATTGAAGATCAGGATGCCAACATCGCGGAAAGAGTTCTGCACCGTGAGGTCGATTTCGGCATCGGCACGCTCAAGACGCCGCGCGAAGGACTGGCATTTCGCGAGTTGCTGCCCGACGAGCTGCAGGCGGTATATCCGGCACGTCATCCACTTGCGGCCAAACGCCGCATCACATGGCGCGATTTGGCCGCCGGCCCGCTGGTGCTCCTGCCCAGGCAATCAAGCGTGCGCACGCTGGTCGAGCAGGGATTCGCGGCGGCCGGCGTCACTCGCGAACCGGACTATGAAGTCGCCAACATGGTCACGGCGCTCAGCATGGTGCGCGCGGGCCTGGGCGTGACGGTGATGCCGCGCATGGTATTGGCAGCACTCAATATGAAGGGCCTCGCCGCGGGCCGCATCAACGATCCACGCCCGGTGCGCAGCATCGGCATCGTCACCCGCCGCGACCGGCCGTTATCGCCGGCCGCTGCCGCGTACGTCGAACTCCTCTTCGCGACGGCGAGCGGCGCAGCCTATAATAAACTTCGCCCTTCCGGCGACGCCGCAGTCTGATCGCGGCATAAATCCATCAAGTCAGAGTGATCACCATGCCTACTGCCATTCCGCTTAAAAAAACTGCCGCGACCGCTGCGCCGCTGGCGGACGATTACACGCAGCGGCTCTGCGAACAGCTCGCGCGCTGGCGCTATGAAGATTTGCCGGCCGAAGTCGTGCGCATGCTCAAGTTTTTTCTGCTCGATACGCTTGGCGTCATTGGGGGCGCCGCCAATGCGCCGGGCATTCGCGAGCTCAACCAGCGGCTGTCGAAATGGGAAAGCGGCGGCTCTGCAACGGGGCTCATCGGCAAACGCCGTTATTCGCCGCCCAGCGCGGCGCTCGCAAATGGCGCCGCCGCGCATGCGCTCGATTTCGACGATCAGCACGATCCCGCTCGCGTGCATACGAACTGCGTGGTGCTGCCGGCGTTGCTGGCAACCGCTGAGGACATCGGCCATGTCAGCGGCAAAGAGTTTTTACTGGCCTATGCGATCAGCACCGAACTGCACGCCCGGTTTGGTCTTGCCTGCTATAACAGCCTCGGCAAGGGCTGGCATCCAACGATGGTTTTCGGCACGCCGTCGGCGAGTCTGGGCGCCGCGAGCCTGCTCAAGCTGGACGCCGAAGGCATGCGCAACGCGCTGGGCATGGCGTTTCATCAAACGAGCGGCTCGGCCCAGAGCATGCGCGACGGCGTAATCTCCAAGCGCCTCGGCGCAGGATTCGCCGCGCGCTCGGCAGTGCTCGGCGCATTTCTCGCGGCCGACGGCCTGACGGGCACCCGCCGCAGCCTCGAAGGCAACGCCGGGCTGTTTACGCTATACGAGCGCGACGAAGTGAAAACAGAGCTCCTCACCGAGGATCTGGGCAAACACTGGCGCATCGCCGAGTACAGCTTCAAGCCGTACCCGTGCTGCCGGTGCAATCACACGCCGATCGGGCTCGGCATCAAGCTGCGCGGGCAGGGCATCAAGCCGTCCGATGTGCGTTCGGTCGAAATCGGCATGGGCAAAGTCAACTGGCTGACCGTCGGCGAGCCGTACGACGTCCGGCGTGATTCGGTCGTTCACGCGCAGTTCAACGCGGCTTACACGTTTGCCCGCGCGCTGACCGATGCGCGCGTCGACCTGCGCAGTTTTCGCCAGGCGGCGATCAGCGATCCCGCAGTGGTCGCGCTCGCCGGCAAAGTCAGCGCCGTCGACGATCCCGCCATCGATCCGACCGCGATCGAACCGGCGCGCGTCACGGTAACGCTCAACGACGGCCGCGTGGTCGAAGTGAAAAGCGATACCGTCAAAGGCAGCCCGCAGGAGCCGATGAGCGAAGACGAAAGGCTGGCGAAATTCCGCGACTGCCTTGAGTTCGGCGTCGGGGCGAAGCGGGCGGAGGCCGACAGGCTGGCGGACGCGATCATGCAGGTCGAAAGTGCAACTGACGTCGGCGCCGCGCTGGTTGGTGCGTTTCCGCAGCCGGGATAACTACGCCGTTGTCAGCACGACTTTGCCGATGACCTTACGGCCTTTGACGAGCGCAAGCGCCTCGGCATAGCGCTCGAGCGGAAACGTGTCCATGACATACGGCTTCAATTTTCCGGCGGTGTAAAGGTCGAAGAGCTGCTGGCGCACGACGCGGCATTTTTCCGGCTCGCGATCGCGATAATCGCTGAACTGCAGGCCGATCGCCGCGATATTCTTGACCAGCAGATGACCGGCCTTGATTTCAGGAATGCGCCCGCCGGCAAAACCCACGATGACGAGACGCCCGCACCAGGCGACCGCGCGCATGCACGCATCGAACACGTCGCCGCCCACGTTATCGACGACGATGTCGACGCCGCGTTTGCCGACCGCGGCAAATACCTGCTCGCGCAATTTTTCGCGCAGGTCGGGAACGCTGGTATCGATGATGTGATCGGCCCCCGCTGCTTTCGCGGCGGCCGCTTTGTCGGCGTTGCTGACCGCCGCGAGCACCGTGGCGCCGAGCGCTTTGGCCACTTGCACCGTCGCAAGTCCGACTCCTCCTGCAGCGCCTGTCACGAGCACAATTTCGCCGGGTTTCATCTGCGCGCGCTCGACGAGTGCAAAGTGCGCAGTGTTGTAAGTCAGTCCCATCGCCGCCGCTTCAGGAAAACTGATTGCGTCGGGAACGATATGACAATTCACCGCTTTGGTCGTCACCTGCTGCGCGTAAGCGCCGTATTCGACTTGCACCATCACGCGATCGCCAGCCTTGAGCGTCGTGACGCCCTCACCCGCCGTACGCACAACGCCCGCGCATTCCTTGCCAGGCACGAAGGGCAGCGGCGGCAAAAACTGGTACTTGCCGTCGATCACCAGCAGGTCGGGAAAATTGATGCCGGCCGCGCGCACGTCGATCAGCACTTCGCCGGCGCCCGGTGCTGGCACGCTCCAATCTTCGACTTTGAGCGTATCGGCGGCGCCGAATTTTCTGACGACGAGTGCTTTCATGACGAACGTTTCCTGAGTTGGGATGAGGCGGTGCGGGCGAACGCGGGATATTAACAAACGGAACTCCCCGCCTACAACGAGTACAAACAAAAAGGCGGGGAGAACCCCGCCTTTTTTTTGCTTCTTATCGCGCCGTGTTGCCGCGATGGGCGAGTTACTTCTTCGCCGCGTCAGCCTTTGCTTTGGCTGCGTCTTTCTTCGCTTGGCGGTCGGCCTCTTTCTTGGCTTTCGCATCGGCTTTGGCTTTGGCTTTCGCTTCTTTCTTCGCTTGCGCCGCGGCTTTCTTTTCTTCTTTCGTCATTGCTTTCGGCGCTTCCGCTTTGGCGGGGGCAGCCGGGGCAGCAGCAGGCGCCGCCGGGGTTGCGGGGGTCGCCGGCGCGGCTTTCGGCGCATCGGCGGCAACTGCGGTCAGGGTGGTGGCGGCGAATGCCGCGGCAATCAACGTCGCGATCAATTTGTTCATTTTTTGGGTCTCCAATGGTTGATCCGGTAATCCGGATGAGCCTAATAACGCGCGGCAGGCATGAAAGTTGACACGTCATTTAAGGGGCCGCGGCTGGCGTTGGGACCCGGTGATCAGGCCGCCCCCGCCCAGCAGCGCAGCATTGCCCCAGAACACCGCGAACAGGCCGAACACCGAGCCGACGGCGCCGAACAGCACCGGCGTTATGACGCGCGTCAGATGGTTGACCGTGAGCCGCAGGCCCAGAGCCTCGCCCGACCGGCCTTCGGTAGAGCCGCTGAAGGTGAGCATCAAGGTTATCGGCTGGCAGCAGCCCATGCCGATGCCGAACATAAATGACGTCAGCATGAGGAGCCAGCCTTGCTGGAATAGCGGCACCAGTGCGAAAGTCGCCGCGCCCAAACCGAACGAATACGCGAGCAGCTTCTCGACGCTCCAGCGTTTGAGGAGCTGCGGCATCACGAGGCGCACGACGAACGCCGCTGCCGCAAATGCCGCCAATATGACGCCGGTGACTGACGCCGACAGTGCGATCGAATGCGCGTAAATCGGCAGGTAAAACTGGAACATGTCGATTCCCGTCACGACCAGGCTGCTCGTCGCCAGGACCCGCCACACGCCGGGTTTCGTAAGTGCTTCAAGGAGACTCCCGGTTTTTGCCGATTTCGCTTTTACCGGCGGCAACGCCATCTTTTTCACGACCAGCATGGCGACCGGCACCAGCGACACGGCGACGAGGCACAGGCAGGCATAGCCGTATCCCACATGGTCGATCGAGAAACCGACAATCAATGGACCGCCGAAGTTGGCCAGGGCGAGCGCAAGGCTGAAATTGCTGAAGTTGCGCGCCTGCTCATCGGGACCGCTCAACAGGCCGACCAGATTCTGCAGCGTGACATTCATGAAAGTGAACGAGAACCCGTTCAACACGGCGGCTACAAACAGCGCGGGCATGCGGGGCAGAAACCAGGGAATCAGCATTCCAAGCCCGCCACCGGCCGCGCCGATCAATAGCGGCAGTCGCGCGCCGACGCGATCCGCGAAGCGTCCGGCAACGAGCGAAAGCAGCATTGGCGGCACCGAGAACGCGGCGGCAAGCACGCCGACCGTGAACGGCTGGGCGCCCAGATGCAGCGCATAAAGCGCCAGCAGGACGCGCCCGCCGCGCACGCCCGTCATGCTGAACAGCGTGAGTGCTAAGACATAGCGGACGGATATCATGCCCGGCGCCGCGCGGCAGCGCCGGTCATGAGACGGTTCGTACGGTCACTTCTTCGCGGCGTCCATTTCAGCGAACGCTTCGCGCGCGAGCCGGAATCCGTCGATGCCCGCGGGCACTCCCGCGTAAGCCGCAACCTGCAGCAGGACTTCCTTGATTTCTTCCTTCGTTACGCCGTTGGTAAACGACGAGCGGATATGCAGCTTCAGTTCGTGCTGCCGGTTCATGATCGTCAGCATCGCGATGTTGAGCAGGCTGCGCGTTTTGCGGGGCAGGCCCGGGCGCGTCCAGATGCTTCCCCACGCCGCTTCGGTCGCGAATTCCTGCATGGCAAGCGCGAAATCGTCCGCGCCCTTGATCGATTTTTCAACGTACGCTTCGCCCAGCACTTCCTTGCGCACGACGAGACCCTTGTTGAACAGTTCGCTTGGCATGACCTTTCTCCTTGCACGTTGAACGAAAAAAAGCGGAAACACCGGCGAGCGCCGATGGATGTGTCGATGGTAGCACCTCCGCCACAGTGGATTTTGCGTCAACTCAAAGGATGCAATGCTCGACGTGGACGCACTGCGCGGACGGGTAACTATTCGAACGATCTACTCAATCACTTTTGTTGCCTGAACAAGCACCGAATTCGGCATTTTCATGCCGAGCGCTTTCGCGGTTTTCATGTTAACGACGAGTTCGAGTTTCGTCGGCTGCTCGATCGGCAGGTCGCCCGGTTTCGCGCCTTTGAATATCTTGTCGACGTAGGTCGCTGCGCGACGAAAAAGTTCGCTACCATTGATGCCGTAACTCATCAGACCACCGGCCTCCGCGTGCCTGTGATAGGAGAACATGGACGGCAGCTTCTGCTGCGCCGCGAGTTTCACGATCTGTCGTACATGCGCGTTAAAAAACGAGTCGTCGACGACCAGCAGAGCTCCCAGGCGATCGCGGGCGATTTTTATGAACGCTTTCACGATTCCGTCGAGCGTGTCCGCGTTTATAGGAACGATCTGCTTCTTAAGCTTGCCGGCTGCGGCTTCGATGGGAGCAAGCTGCTTGGGCGTTAAGTCGTTGCGAGGATTCACCATCACCGCGATCCGTCCCACCTTTGGCGCTCCCAAGGCAAGAAATTCCATCCGCTTAGCATAAAGGTCCACGCCCATGCTCGACATGCCCGTGACGTTGCCGCCCGGCCGCGCGAGGCTCGCAACCAGTCCGCTCACGACCGGGTCGAAGGCCGCCGCAACGATGGGGATCGTCTCTGTCGCTTGCCGCGCAGCGCGTACCGCTGGCGTCCCATTCGTGACAATGACATCCACATTGAGCCTCACGAGCTCAGATGCAAGCGCCGGCAGACGGCCATACACATCATCCGAGTAACGCCACTCGTAGACGACATTTCGACCCTCGATATAACCCAGCTCGCGCATTCCCGCCACGAAAGCGCCGTAGCGCCCCGCCTCGCGGGCAGCGGCCGGCGAATTAGAGGAGAGAATACCAAGGTGCCAGATTTTATTGGACTGCGAAAAGACGCTCACCGGCGTGAGCGCTGCACCGATTGCGATGAGTATCTCGCGCCGCGAAGACATTCGCTTGCCCCTTTTTGCACGCACCAATGTGTGCAGCAATTGGTCATTCTAACCCGCAGGGTACGCTATTTTACCGCGAGGAACGGCGAATTATTCTTTTGGCATGTTGGCGCCGGAAGCGGCTCCTTGCCGGCTACTCCACGCGAGCGCCGGTTTCCTTCACGAGTTTGGCCCAGCGGGACATCTCGCCCTTGATGATGCTCGCGAACTGGTCGGGCGTGTCGGCCGGGAGTTCAAAAGCTTCGGCGGCGAGACGTTCGCGCACATCCGGCAATTGCAGCACGCGAACGATTTCACCATTGAGCTTGTCGACGACGGCGCGGGGTGTGCCCGCAGGCGCCAGCATCCCGTACCACGTCGACGTATCGAAGCCGGGGACGCCCGATTCCGCGATCGTTTTCACGTCCGGCATCACCGGCGAGCGGCGCGAACTGGTGACGCCGAGCGCGCGCAGCCTGCCTGCTTTCACCTGCGGCAGCGACTGCGCGATGTTGCCGAACACCAGAGAAACTTCGCCGCTCAGCACCGCCGTAACGGCGAGCGAATTGCCCTTGTAAGGAATGAGCAGCAGGTTCACTTTGGCCATGCTCTTGAAAAGTTCGGAGGCGAGCTGCGAAGCGCTGCCGCCGGATGCGATCGCAATTTCACCGGGCCGTGCGCGCGCAAGCTTCAATAGATCGGCCACGTCACGCACGGGCAGCGAGGAATGGGCGACGAGCACATACGGTGCGACGCCCAGACGCGCGATGGGCGCGAAATCGTTGATCGTGTCGTAGGGCAGCTTGGCGAACAGCGCGGCATTTATGCCGTGCGTGCCGCTGGTGCCCATCAGAAGCGTGTATCCGTCAGGCGCGCTTTTAGCGACGATTTCGCAGCCGACGACGCCGTTGGCGCCGGGACGATTGTCGATCACCACAGGCTGGCTCCACGCCTCGCTCATTTTCTGGCCTACTACGCGCGCGAGCAGATCGGACGGTCCGCCGGCGGCGAGCGGCACGATGATGCGGATGGCCTTGACCGGATACTGCGCGAATGCGGATGGCGCGGCGAGCAAGAGCGCGCACCCGGCGACGCAGCCCGCAAAAAATCTATTGACGGACATAGCGCCGCAGCACAAGGCGCAGCATGTCGCGAAAATGCGGCCGCACTTTGGCAGTCCACGGTGTGTCCACGGCATTTTTCCATGCCACCGTTGCCTGCACTTCGGGCGCATTCAAGTGATAAAGAGCGATGTACTTATGCGTGCCGCCATGGGTCTTAAACCGCCGCGCACTCAAACAGCCCGGAACAGCGCCCAGCGCCGGCAGGTGTTCTTCGTTGTACCACGCGTTGAACTCGGCTTCCGCTTCCGGTGCGACATTCATGGCGACCATTAGCATGCCTTGCGCGTTGGCGGGGGCAGCGGCACGGCCTGGCACGATTTGCTCGGCTTCGAGGCGGCAAATGCGAATTATCTTGCCGGTGATGCGCTTGGACCACGGCGATAGGTTAGGACCGGCGATGGCGGTGTATGCAGGGCTTTTCAGCACGGCGGGACTATCAAGATCGTAGGCCGCAATCGAGATGAACGGATCGTCGACGCCCAGCCAGCGCTCGGCGTTGACGAAGCCTTTCACGCGCAATCGCTCGGGCACATGCTCCGTGTCGTACCAAGCGTTGTATTCCTCGGTGCCCACCGGCGAGTAGTTCATGCCGGCGACCAGCAATCCCATTGGTTCGGCCATGCTAGTCGACCTTGATCCCGGCGGCCTTGACGACCGGCGCCCACTTCGCAATCTCCGAGTGGATTTTCTCGCCGGCTTTCTCCGGAGTGCCGCCGACCGGCTCGAAGCCGTTGTCGATCAAGCGCTGGCGCATGTCCGGCGCGGCAATGATCTTGTTCAGTTCCGCATTGAGCCGCCCGATGATCTCTTTGGAAGTACCGGCCGGCGCCAGAATCGCATTCCATGAAGTCACTTCGTAGCCGGGCACGCCGCTTTCGGCGATCGTCGGCAAATCGGGCAGCGCAAGCGCGCGCTTGGTGCTGGTGACCGCCAGCGCCCGCACCTTCCCTGCCTTGATCTGCTGGACGACTGTCGCCGGCTCGCCGAATATCATGCTGATTTCACCCGACAGCAACGCAATCGCCGCCGGACCGCCGCCTTTGTAGGGCACATGCACGATTTTCGTGTTCGTCATCATCGTAAAGAGCGCGCCGGTCAGATGGTTCATTGCGCCGCTGCCGGACGAACCGTAACTTAATTGGTCGGGCTTTGCCTTCGCGAGCGCGATCAGGTCTTTCACATTTTTCACCGGCAGCGACGGATGCACGACCAGGACCTGCGGAACTTCCGCGGTCCAGATGATGGGCGCGAAATCGCTTTCCTTGAACGGCAGTTTCGAATAGATGCTCGGATTGATCGCATGCGTCCCGGCGTAGGCGAATACGATCGTGTATCCATCGGGCGGCGACTTCGCCGCCATTTCCGCACCGATATTGCCTGCTGCGCCGCCGCGATTGTCGACGACCACCTGCTGGCCGAGCGCTTCGCCGAGTTTCGGGCTCACGATGCGTGACAACACGTCGGCACCGCCGCCGGGCGGCCACGGCACGATGAAGCGAATCGGCTTCGACGGATACGATTGCCCGAGCGCTGCGCCGGTCGTCATTAGTGTGCATGCAATCAAGGCCTGCGCAGTTTTTCCGCTCTTCTTCATTGTCAATTGTCCATTGTCAATTATCAATTGCCTCAATCCACCTTCATGCCGGCGGCCTTGACGACCTTCGCCCACTTGGCCGTCTCGACGCGAATCAATTCACTGAGTTTTTCCGGCTCGCCGCCGACGGGTTCGTAGCCGTTTTCGATCATGCGCTTGCGCATCTCGGGCGCGCTGATCGCTTTGTTGAATTCCATGTTGTAGCGCTTGACGATATCGGGCGGCGTGGCGGCGGGGATCAACATGCCGTTCCACGACGTCACGTTGTATCCGGGCACGCCGGATTCGGCAACCGTCGGCAGTTCCGGCATTGCCAGCGAATGTTTTGGCGTCGTCACTGCGAGCGCGCGCACTTTGCCGCTCTTGATGTGCTGGACAATCGTCGCCGGCTCCGCAAACAGTATGCTGACTTCTCCCGACAGCAACGCGATCGACACCGGCCCGCCGCCCTTATAAGGCACGTGAATCATTTTGGTGTTCGTCATCAGTTTGAAAAGCTCGCCGGCAAGATGGTTGATCGCGCCGCTGCCGGTCGAGCCGTAGATGAGCTGATCGGGTTTGGATTTCGCGAGCGCAATGAGCTCCTTCACGTTCTTCACCGGCAGCGATGGATGCACGACGAGTATCTGCGGCACCGCAGCCGTCCATATGATCGGCGCGAAATCGCTTTCCTGGAACGGCATCTGGCTGTAGATGCTGCGGTTGACCGAGTGCGTGCCCGAGTAAGCGAACAGAATCGTGTAGCCGTCGGGCGGCGACTTCGCCGCAATCTCCGCGCCGATATTGCCGCCGGCGCCGCCGCGATTGTCGATGATGACTTGCTGGCCGAGTGCTTCCGAGATTTTCGGACTCAGCATGCGCGACAGCACGTCGGCGCCGCCGCCCGGTGGAAAACCGACGATCCAGCGAATGGGTTTCGTGGGCCAGTTCTGCGCTGAAGTGTCAGCCGCCGCGACCGTCAGTGTTGCAGCGAGTACTAAAATCAGAGGTTTCATTTTTTGTCCCCGGGCGGCGTCATCCGCGGCGAAGCGGGTCGATACACTGCGATCGTCGCGTCGAACGCCGGCACTTTATTGGTATCGACCACGGCGATCCCGCGGTACGGCGTTGAATGGTCTATCGCTTCACACTTGAGCCAGGTGAATTCGACGCCGCCGATCGCACCTTGCGGCCGTTCGCGATCGGCAACCAGCATGCATTGGGCTTCGCCGACGACCGGCGCATGGTCGAGTCCGGAAAACAGATTGCGCTTGTACCAGCGCTTGTCGATCAACGGAAGGAATTCGCCGAGCCCGCGCACGGATTGATAGTACGGGTCTTGGAACACATCCGCCGAAACGAAGCTGTAAATCGCGAGCGAGGGCGAAGACATTGGATTGTCTGTCTTGAAGCGCTGTGCCGACGAAACACCCGGCACACTCGCCATCAAGCGAAGATGCTCGAGATACCAGACGTCCCAGTCCGCTGCGCGCGAATTGTCGAGGAGTCCGCTTTGGCTGATGAAAATCATGCTTTCACATTTTCTGCCGCGTTGCGCCCCGCCAGCCGCCCGGAAATAAACGCCCAGCCCAAGTGATGGCCATGGCCTTCCAGCAGCAATCCGCCTTGGCCTGTCGAGCCGGCCGCATACAAACCCGGAATGACGCTGCCGTCTTCGCGCTGCACCTCATGCTTCGTCGAAACCTTCAATCCGCCGTCAGTAAACACGACGTAGCTTTTCACCGGCCCGAGCGCGTAATAAGGACCCTGATCGATGGCGGGCCGCGTTTCGCGGGTTGCATTGTATTCGGTGAGCGAGCGCTTGAGACTTTCCGGCGCAACGCCCATGCTTGCGGCCAGGCCTTCGATCGTGTCGGACTGGTGATAGATATCGGCGCGGTTTCGCCGGTAATCGGCCAGATAAGCGTATGCAACGCCGGGCGCGGTCGACACGAAATAAGGCCAGCCCGAAAATTTTTGCGCGAGCCGATGATCGAATACGATCCAGGCGATGCGGTCCGGTTGCTTCGCCGTGTACAGGTTCGGCTTGCCGAGCTCGTCGGTAAAGCGCTGGCCGCTCTTGTTGATGAGCACCGCGCCTTCCTTGTAGAGATCAGGCGACGGCCCGAGCGCGGTGGTCAGGAAACTCATCAGGAACGGCCGCAGGATCCATTGCGGCATATGGCCCATCGCCCACGCGATCAGCTGCGCAATGATTTTGGTCGGCGGCAGTTTTTGAATCAGGTTGGATCGCGTCGGCGGGATGAAGCGCATGATCGGCCCGCGCACGATATCGCCGTTGATTACGGTTGCGCCGAGTTCGAGCGCCATCCGATGTCCGTCGCCGGTCGCCGTCGGGTTTACCGCGTCGACTTCGACGACATCCGGTGAAGCGAAACGCGCCTTCATGTCGCGGCCGTTGCTGTAGTCGCCCGCCGCGAGTATCACGCCGCCGCGCGCACGAAACTCGTGTGTAGTGCCGTCGCTTAGGCGCGCTTCAACGCCGACGACCCGGCCGTTTTCCGTGATCAGCCGCTGAGTTGCGGTATTGAGGCGAATATCCACGCCGAGCTCGCGGCAGTGTTTGGTCAGGTGATACGCGAATGATTTGGAATTCGGCACGACGTTGTGCATGCGGTTATAGCGATGCGGAGGTTCGGGCATCGGCCCGACGAATACGACGCCAAGCGACATCAGCCAATCGAGCATCTCCGTCGTGTGATCGACGAGGACGCGGCGCAGTTCGAGATTGTCGCGCGGCGCGAGCGAACCGGCATGCAGCGCAAGATCTTCAAAGTGCTCATCCGCCGAATCCTTGATGCCGGCTTTCTTCTGATGCGGCGTGTTGGTGGCGGTGATCGAGCCGACCGACCACGACGTCGATCCGCCGGTCTGCGGATTTTTTTCGAGCAGTATGACTTTACGGCTCAGCCGCGCAACTTCGGAGGCTGCGGCAAGCCCTGTGCCGCCGCCGCCGACGACTATAACGTCGGTGAGTGTTGTTTCAGCCAATTATTTCTCCAACCAACGTCGTGCTGTAAATAAAAAGGCGGGCAACGCCCGCCCCTCTTCACCCCTCACGCCTCACGCCTCACCCCTCACCCCTCACGGCCGCGCGGCGGCTCAGTTTCCCGGCAGATTGTGAATCTCGGGAAAATAAATGTCTTTCCACGACGCTGCCTTGGTCTTGATCGAACCGACTTCAAACATGAAGTCCGCATACTTTTGAATGTTACGCGGCACTTCGGTGAATACCAGGTTCGGATCCTCGAGCTGCTTCTGGATCTCGGCCACCGTGCTTTTCTTGTCGCCGGACACGCGCAGATAGATTTCCGCCGCCTGCTTCTTGTCCTTGTTGATCATCGCAATCGCTTCAGTGAACGCGGCCAGCACGGCCTTGAACACGCGCGGGTTCGCATCGTGAAACTTGCTCGTCGAATACAGATTCGAGAAAGTGGTCGGCCCGCCCATCACGTCGTCCGAACTCAGGATCCGATGGATGCCGGGCTGCTCGAGTTCCTTGTACATGAACGGCGGCGAAGTGAAATGGGCCGTCACGTCGCGTTTCGAGAGAAACGCAGCCATGCCGTCAGGATGCGACATCGAGACCGTCAGCGGGTCGAGCTTCGCATAGCTGTCTTTGCCCCACTCTTTCAACGCTGCCATCTGCATGATGATTGCCGGAATCGAGACCTTGACTGCAGTGACCGCGATTTTGTCTTTCTCAGTGAAATCCTTGATGCTCTTGATCGCGGGGTTGTTGACGTTGAGCCACATGGGCGTCAGCACCATGCCGGCAACGCCTTTGACCTCGTTGGCGCTGCCCTTGGTACGCGCCCAGATCGTAATGATCGCGGGCGGCCCATTGGTGCCGAAATCGATCTGCCCCGACAGCAAGCCGTCGTTCATCGCCGCCGGGTTGGAAAGCGTCATGAACACGCCTTTGACTTCGGGCAATCCCGCCGCCTTCGACTGCTTTTCGACCAGCTTCTGGTCTTCCATCACCATCAGCGGCAGGAAGCCGACACCGAATTGCTTGGTGATTTTGACTTCGCTGACTTCCGCGTGGGCGGCGCTGCCCAGTAGCGCCACGCCGACGGCGATTGCCCATCTTGTGCTGAACGTCATGCTGTTTCCCGGTGGTTTATTTTGAAAACGTCAATCACGCCGAACGCAAGTGCTTGACCGCGATCTTCTGCGAGTCCGGCTCGGACAGTTTGCGCAGCAGGCTGCCGCAATCCATGATTTTCGGGTCGACGTTCATGGCGGCGTACGCCTGCCACGCAGAGGCCTGCACTGCCGAGTAGACCGGCTTGCCGAGATCGCGTTCGAGCATGTCGAGCACCTCGAGTGCGCGCAACTGTGTGCACGCGACGAACACCGCCTCCGAATCGGGCGTCGTCATTTCCTTGACCTTCGCGTAAATCTCTTCAGGCAGAATTTTTGCGTGATCGAACATGTCGAGCATGTCGAACGTGCCGAGCTTCGCGACTTCGACGCCATGCGCTTTGGCGAACTGCTTCAACCGTTCGTTGGTGACTTCGACGTACGGCGTGACGACGTCAACTTTCTTGTGCCCGCCGGCCATCAGGCAGGCGACCATCGCGCCCGCAGTGGTAATGGTTGGGGCCTTGGTGATTGCGGTGAGCTGCTCGCAGATTTTTTTGTTCCACGCCGGGCCTTCGAAGAAGCTGCCGCTCGTGCAGCCATAAACGACGACGTCGGGCTCGACCATGCCGACTTCTTCCGCCGCTTTCTTGCTGGCGTTTTCCATGTTGCGCAGCTCTTCGGGCGTGCCTTCGCGGCCGCCGGCGATGCGCGCGGTGTGCACCGATACGCCTTCGGGCGCAATGCGCCAGAACTCAGTCTCCATCGTCGTGTTGATCGACGGCACCAGCAATCCGATACGTCCACGCCATCCGTACATGAAAGTTCTCCTAAAAAATAAATTCAATCGTGAGGCGTCAGGCGTGAGGCGTTAAGCGTGAGGCGTTAGGCGTTAGGGGGCCAAAACAAAATTCTCAATGCCATCACCCCTCACGCCTAACGCGTTTCGTGTTTCGCCTCACGCCTCACGCTTAACGCCTCACGCCAGCTGCGTTTCTTTGCTCGGCGCCGTCAGATCACGCAGCAATCGTCCGTAGCCCGGCACGCCTTCGATGCGGCCGATCGCGCGCAGAGCGGCCCAGATAGTGACCTGCGTCGTCGACAACACCGGCTTGTTAAGTTCGCGCTCGAGGCGCTCAATTACGTCCATCGTTTTCCAGTTGGTGCACGCAAGCACGATGGCTTCGGCATCGGGACGATCAATCTTCTTCGCCAGCTCGTACGCGCTCGATGCATCCAGCCGGCCGACCACCAGATTGTCGACGAGCCCAAGACCATGCGCAGCGAGCACGTTGAAACCATTGGCTTCGAGAAATTTTTGCGCGATGGCGTTCACTTTGTCGTCGTACGCCGCTCCGAGCACTACTCGCGACACGCCAAGATACTTGAGTGCTTCGACCAGCGCGGTCGACGTGGTCGTCGCGCGTTTGCCCGAGGCCGCCTCGATTTTCTGCGCCATCTCACGGTCGTAGCCAAGACCCTTCAGAAAACTCGGCGCCGCCGCGCCCAGCACGATGATGTCGACATCGGCCGTCGCCAGCGCGCGGCTTTGCACTTCGATGTGGTTTGCCGTATTCGCAATCGAATCGGTGGCAATCTGCGCCAGCGGCAGGCGCGCGACGTGCAGCGTGACTTCTTTTGGCAACGCGCGATAAAACTCCGGCTCCACTGTCGTGTTGGAGGATGGGACCAGCAAACCTATGCGGCTCAAAAGAATCTCCGGAAGATTTTGCGCACCTGCTGCGGGGAAGTCGCGCCTTGCGCGCCTAGCAGGGATGGCGGCGCGAACCCCTTTTATAATCTAGCGGCTAAGTGGTGTCAAACGCGCAGGAACGGTCATTCCCGGGGAACTTACGTACGGTTCGTCCGGTTTCAACGCCCCGTTACGGTGCCGCCAAACCTGGCAGCGAAGAGCCGATTATTTCTTTGGCGCAGCCTGCGGAATCTTGTCGACTGCTTCAACCGCGGCATCGTATGTTTTGCGTGCCGACGCTTCACGGGCTTTGGCGGCCTGCAATTTTTTCTGCGCGGCTTCGGCCTGCACCTTCAGCTCTTCGGCGCGTTTCTGCGCTGCTTTATAGCTGGCGTCGGCCTGGCCGTATTCCTGCTCCGCCTGTTTGGTCGCAAATTCGGCTCTCTGCAGCTCGCCAAACGCGGCGCCCGCTTTGACTTGCGCAGCCTGCAGTGCATTGTCGGGCGTCTGAGCATGCAGGGTCGCGGCCAGCAGAAACATCGTCATGGCAAGTGGAAATCGCATGGCGCGTCCTCGAAATATTTAATCGAACTTGATGCCGAGCCGCGTTACGAGCTCGCGGTGAAAGGCCAGTTGCTCGGCGACGAAGCGCCGGAACTCTTCCTGCGAATCGCTGACCGGATCGACGGCGAGCTCGACGAATTTCTGCACGACATCGGGTGCGCTCATCGCTTTGACGACTGCCTGATTAAGTCGCGCAATGATAGCGCGCGGCGTATTCGCCGGCGCGAAAAGGCCGAACCAGCCGGCATTCTTATACGACGGCACGCCGGATTCAGCGACGGTCGGCACATCCGGCAACGCAGGCGAACGCTTAGCACCGCCGACAGCAAGCGCTTTCAGGCGTCCTGCTTTCACGTGCGGTATGGTGCCGCCCGCCATCGGCCCGAAATAAAACTGCGTCTCGCCTGCGATCGTTGCCGTAATCGCCGGCGCGCCGCCTTTGTAGGGCACGTGGACGGTCTGCTTCATGATGTCCGCGGCACTCACAAAGAATGCAACCGCGAAATGACTGGTTGAGCCGGTGCCCCCGGACGCGTAATTCAGCGTGCCGGGCTTCGCCTTCGCAAGCGCAATCAGCTCCCGCACATTCGCGGCCGGCACTGCCGGGTTTAGGACGAGCAGGTTCTGCGCAATCGCGAACAATGAGATCGGCGCGAAATCCCGCACGGGGTCATAGCCGAGCTTCGGGTGTATCAGTGGCGCGAATGAATGAGTAGACACAGAGCCCGCGAGGAGCGTGTAACCATCAGGGGCCGCGTGCGCAGCAATTTCACCGCCGATGACGCCGCCGCCGCCGCCGCGATTATCGATCACGACCTGCACGCCCAATATCTCGGTCAGCTTGTTGACGACGATGCGCGCGATCGTGTCGTTGGCGCCGCCGGCGGGATTCGGCGAGATCAGGCGGATGGGGTGCGTCGGGTAATCCTGCGCCATCGCGCTGCCCGCGAGCAGAAGCGCGGCAAGCAATCCGCGTGTGATGTAACTCGTCTCACGCTTCATCAAGTCTCCAGCGGCAGCTTGATCGTCTTTCCGCTGGCCGCTGCGCGTTCGATCGCAATCGTCGTCTCAAGCGTAATGCGGGCCTGCTCCGGCGTCGTGTGCATCGTCGGCGCGCCGGTAATCAGAGAATCGAGCCACGACCGCGTTTCGTTGCCGAGCGGGCCCCAGAAATCGCCGCACGCCCAGTCGCCTGCCGTGTTGCTGCCGAGGAATGCCATCTCGACGTTGTGATCAGGCACGTACGCATGCGGAATGCCGCGCTCTGAAAACAGCAGATGGTCCATATGATCGTCATCGATGATCATCGTGCCTTCCGCGCCGAGGAGTTCCACGCGGTCGGACTGGCCGAGCGTTGGATAACGCGTCGGCAATGCGTAACTCACGCCAAGATTGATCACCGCGCCGTCGGCGAGCGTCACGATTCCCCACGTCACATCGTGGGCGTCGTAGCCGGCTTCCTTGAACACGCCCATCTGGCCGCGAGCAACCACTTCCACCGGCGGATTGCCCTCGAGAAACCAACACATCAAATCCACGTAGTACGTAAGCACGTCGAGCACTGGCGTAGCATGCGCCGACCGCTTCAATATGGAAAAAGCCTGCGCGCGTGAATTGTAGACACGAGCTGTGCCGCCAACGACGCGCCCGAGCCGTTTATGCAGCATTTGTTCCTTCGCGCGCAAAAAACATTCCTTGAAGCGCCGGCTGTAACCGATGCGCAGATTGCCGCCGGTTTTGCGCCAGGTTTCGAGGATGTCGTCGGCGTCGTCGAGTGTCAATGCCAGCGGCTTCTCAACGAGCACCGGCTTGCCGAGCTCGAGCGCTTTCTTCACCGGCGCCGCGTGTTCGCCTTCGGGCGTCGACACGAATACCGCGGTCACTTCGGGCCGTGAAATAACTTCATCGTTGCTGCCGGAATGAAAATCGGCGCCCGTCTGCTCCGCCAGCGCTTTCGCGCGTGCCGGGTCCTGGTCCGAGATGGCGAGAAAACCTACCGACGGATGCTTGGCCGCAAGCCGCGCGCGCAAGGTTCCGATGCGGCCCGAGCCGACGACTGCGATACCCAGTTCTTGCAAGATGTTCTCCGTTGAGATTTTGAGCGCGTCGATGATAGCAAAGAAAGCGCGCACCTTCTCAACACGGACAGCCTTTGTTGCTATGATGCATTCAAATTAAAAACTGCCCCACGGCCGTTGGAGGAAATCCATGCACCGCCTGAGAAGTTTGACGTCCCTGATTCTGATCCCCGTCGCGACGCTCGCGTCGATTGCGAACGCAGACGCGCAAAATTATCCAACGCGTCCGATCCGCTGGATCGTGCCGGTCCCCGCAGGGGCGACGACGGACATCGTGACACGGCTCGTCGCGCAGAAGATGGGCGAAGCCTGGCAACAGCAGGTCGTCGTCGACAATCGCGCGGGCGGCGCGATGATCATCGGCACCGACACGGTCGCGAAAGCAACACCTGATGGCTACACGATCGGCACACTGCTCACGCCGACCATAGTGAATCCATTCGTGCTCAAAAATCTGCCTTACGACACGCTCAAGGATTTGACACCAGTGTCGCTGATGGTGATGGTGCCGGGCGTGATGACGATGTTTCCCGGCGTGCCCGCGAACAATCTCAAGGAAGTGATCGCGCTCGCCAAAGCGAAACCCGGCACGCTCAATTACGGCTCGCCCGGACCGCTGACCTCAGGCCACCTGTCGATGGAAATGCTCAAGATCACCGCCGGCATCAACATGACCCACATTCCGTACAAGGGCGGCGCGCCGGCGATCGCCGATCTCATTGGCGGCCAGATCCAGTTTCTGATCAGCGGTCCGCCCGGCGTATTGCCGCATATCAACAGCAAACGATTGAAAGCGATCGCGACCACCGCCGCAAAACGCTCGCCGGGTCTGCCCGACACGCCGACGTTTGCCGAATCGGGACTGCCCGGATTCGACACCTACGAATGGTACGGCGTGTTTGCGCCGGGCAATATGCCGAAGGATGTACTCAACAAACTGAGCCGCGAAATCGCGCGCATCATCAACCTGCCCGACATGAGCGAGAAGCTGTCCGTGCAGGGCGCGATTCCCGTCGGCAATACGCCCGCGGAATTTTCCGCGTTTGTGAAACGCGAGATGGATACGTGGGGCAAGGTCGCGCAGCAGGTGGGGTTGAAGCCGGATTGAAACACCGTTGAGCTTGATTCAATCCCAAAACAAGTTATTCGGATTCCGAACCAGGCTGCGCATACATCACCAGGCGGTGCCCTAAAATAAAGTCATGCGGTTGCGATTAGCCAATTTCCGTTTGTGTGGTGAAACAGTGCCCGCGCGCCGTCGCTTGCTGGTGCTGGTCATGGTCACGGCCGGAAGTGTGCTCGCGGCGGCGGCATCTGCCCAACCGGCGACGAAACTGCATCGCGTCGGCATATTGTCGCCGTTCAGCGGTTCAAACGATTCTTTTCGGGCAGCAGTGCAACAGCGCCTGCGCGAACTTGGATATTTCGAAAACCGAAACGTCATCATCGATTACAGGGCTGCAGACGGAGCCGTCGGTCGGCTGCCGCGACTTGCGAGCGAACTCGTCAAGCTCAAGGTCGACGTCATCATCACGACGAGCGCGGCAGGCGTGCAAGCCGCCAAGCAGGAGACGAGAGCGGTTCCTATCGTAATGGCGGGCGTGGATGACGCAATCGGCCAGGGGTTCGTGCCGAGCCTCGCGCACCCAGGCGGCAACATAACGGGCACCACCTGGCTGAACACGGAGTTGAGCGCTAAGCGCGTGGAGTTGCTCAAGCAGACGCTGCCATCGCTCTCGCGAATCGCATTCCTGCGCGAAGCTGTCGGCGCTGCATCGTCGCTGGTCGCTGCGGAAACGGCGGCGCGCGCGCTCGGACTTCGGCTGTTCGCGGTGGAACTGCGCGTGCCAAGCGAAGTCGAGGGTGTGTTTTCGTCGTTCGCGCAAGACCACGTGGGCGCGCTGATGGTAGCGGAAAGTCCGATGATCTCCGGCCATGAGAAGCGCATCGTTGAGTTGGCGATGAAGTACCGCATGCCGACGATCTTCTCTCTGCGCACTGCCGTGGAGAACGGCGGTCTCATGAGTTACGGCCCCAAATCCGCCGATCTATACCGGCGCGCAGCCGATTATGCGGATCGGATCCTGAAGGGCGCAAAGCCCGGGGCGTTGCCAGTGGAGCAACCGACAGGCTTCGAACTCGTAATCAATCAGAAAACCGCAAATGTGCTGGGCATCAAATTGCCGGAGTCGATCCTGCTCAGCGCTGACGCCATAATTCGGTAGTCTGCACATCTGCCAGCCGCCGTTTCCATCTTCCACGTTCGCCCGGCATCGGTGATGGCACAGATCGCGGATCTACTTGGACGCGCTGGCGTCTGCATCCTTGACGAACACAACGGCCGGAACGCCTTCCTGGCTGATATTCGCCTGGATCATGATGAGTGGCTTGTCGCCCGGATTCGCCCAGTGATGCACGAAATCAGAAGGCTCATACTGGATCGCACCGGTCGGCCGCCCCTCTTTCTTGTCGCCGAACGCGATCATTCCGCTACCGGATGCGATGTAATAGAGCGCTGCGCCCGAGCGATGATGCGGAGCGTTGAACGGAAAGCGCGGTGGAAAGGTCACGCGAACCAGGGAAAATTCGTAAGGTCCCGCCTTCAGGCCCGGAATCGGTGCCGGCGTGCGGCGCAGCTCCTCTACGACGGCTGGCTTGCTTTCCAGCGGCGCGTCGAGTTCGACAGAAGTGGATAAAACAAAATGCAAATAGCGCGCGCGTTTGCCGCCGCCTGCCTTTATAACCGTACTTCTGGCTGCTGCAACTAATGCACCATCGCCCTTGGCGAGCGTCTGACTATCCGCGCCGCTCTCGATGTCCACGGCGCCGTCCAATACCAGTACAAAACCCACCGGACCGTTATAAGTCGTCGCCTGCTTTGCCGCAAGACTGACAGTGACCAGCCTGAAGTGGCGCGGCGCGTCGACGACAGTGCGCAAAGACGTGTTCGCCAACACCGTGCGCACCGGACCTGACCCGCCGGGCCCGGACGCCGGCGCCTGAGCTTGCGCAAGCGCGGTGAATGGGAGAATCATCAGGGTTATATAAACCAGCGCTAGCATACGAAGCATGATGTATCCCTTCATTGCAATCTGGCTACGACTCGACAATGGCGACACGTAAACAGGCAAGAACGACAAATATTCCAGAGAATATCGACGATGATGGATGACATTGGGATGCCGATAGTCGGAACAAATATTATGCAAAACATCATATAATTTGTCATGCACAGTCTGCCGATTTTCTTTACTTGACGCTTATGCGGTCTCGTCCCCGACCCTACATTCGGGTCACTGACCGCTCAGCAGGTAACTGGAATAAGTTAGTTGCCTATCCACGCCGTGCACACTCTTCAAAGCAGGCCTTCCATGCCAATTTCCACATTACTGACGAAACGCCTGGGCATCACCCATCCCGTATTGCTGGCGCCGATGGACGTCGTCGCCGACGGCCGCCTGACTGCAGCCGTTAGCGAAGCCGGCGGGCTCGGCATCCTCGGAGGCGGCTATGGCGAGCAGGAATGGCTAAGCCGCGAACTCGACATTCTGGCCGGCCGCAAAGCGCGCTTCGGTGTCGGCTTCATCACTTGGAGCCTTGCGAAGCAGCCGAAGCTGCTCGACCTCGTGCTCGAGCGAAAACCGGCGGCTGTGATGCTCTCGTTCGGAGATCCGCTGCCGTTTATCGATCGCATCAAGCGGGCAAATGCAGTTGCGATCTGCCAGGTGCAAACACTCGCGCTCGCCAAAGAAGCGCTCGCGGCGGGCGCCGATATTCTCGTCGCGCAAGGCAGCGAAGGCGGCGGTCACGGCGCTTCGCGCGGTTCAATCACTTTGCTTCCCGAGATCGTCGATGCGGTGCAGGACCGTGCGCTCGTCGTCGCAGCCGGCGGCATTGCGGACGGCCGCGGGCTCGCGGCAGCGCTGATGCTCGGCGCGGCCGGCGTGATGGTCGGAACGCGGTTTTACGCGACGACGGAAGCCGCTGGCGCAGCGGCGGCGAAAGAGAAAATCCGCAACGCAAACGGCGATTCAACGCTGCGCAGCATCGTGTTCGACATCACCCGGCGCAATGTCTGGCCGGCGCCTTACACCGGACGATGCATGCGCAACCAACACCTGAATGCATGGTACGGGCGCGAGGTTGAACTGCTGCGCGACCTGGATTCAGTGTCGGCGCAGTACGCCGCCGCGCGGAACGAAGGCAATTTCGACATCGCCGCCGTAATCGCGGGTGAGTCTGCCGGACTCATCCACGAGATAATCACGGCACGTGAAGTCGTGGAACGCATTGTGAGCGACGCCGCTTCATTACTAACGCGCGGCGCTTCGCACGTGCAGGTCGATGCTTGATTCAATTATTGAACGGAATGCAGCATGAAAACCGATGAAGAGCAGATACGCGAGCTAGTTGCGACCTGGATGACAGCCACCAAAGCCGGCGACGTGGACACCGTTCTCGACATGACTGCGGACGATGTCGTGTTCCTCGTGTCGGGCAGGCCGCCGATGTTTAAGGATGAATTTGCCGCTGGCATGCGGGCACAAGCCGGCAAAACGGCGCCGCAGTTCGACGGCAAAAGCGAAATTCAGGAAATCAAGGTGCTGGGCGACTGGGCGTTCATGTGGACGAAACTGTCCGTGATCGCGACGCCGCCCGACGGCTCGCCGCCAATGGAACGGGCCGGACACACGCTGACGATTCTGCACAAAGAAAGCAACCGCTGGCGGCTCGCGCGCGATGCAAACCTGCTCGCGCCCGTCAAGCGATGAGTATCGCAACCCCGTACTTGTGGAACTGAAACGGCGCGCTGATTTGACGTGTCGAGGGCAAAGCAGTGCTCAAAGCTCTCCGCGCATAACTGCATTGTGACCAAAGCGGGGATAGAAAATCGCTTTACTGCGGTAGCGACATGACAACGCAACGGAGATGATGTTGACCGGGGACTTGGCGATGCAAGCAATCTACCAATCGGTGGAGATTGTACCCTACGAAGTTGCCTGGCCTGCTGAATACGAGTCCGAACGCGATAGATTGCTTCAGTTTTTCCCGACGACCTTTTCTGCGATAGAGCATGTTGGCAGTACCGCTGTGACTGGTATGGCAGCGAAGCCAATAATAGATATTCTCGCGGTTGTTCCCTCGATGGACGTCGCTGACAAAATAATGACTCGCTTAACTGAGTGCGGCTACCTTTTTTCGGCAGACTTCAATGCCCAGCTCGGGGATAGTCGATGGCTGATGAAACACGCGAACGGCCGCCGAACGCATCATCTTCATTTAGTACTTCCCGACAGCAAGCATTGGGTCGATAAGATTCGATTCCGCGAAATTCTCCGAGCCGACCCTTTCTGGGCGCACAAATATGTCTCCCTTAAGAAGGATCTTGCACGAAAGCACTCTGCAGATCGAGAAGCTTACACCGAAGCAAAGGCAGACTTTGTCAGCGCTGCTTTGGCGTCGCTCGCTAACCACTCGCAACCCAACGCTGAAAGCGGCGGCTGATCGAGAACGTTAATCGTTGCTGCTATTCATTACAGGGAGGCATCATGAAACCAGAACTTTTCTACCTCGGACTCGTTACCGTCCTGACCGGCCTGCTGTGGGTGCCCTACATTCTCGATCGCATCATGGTGCAGGGCCTCGTCGACGCCGTCAGCTATCCCGCGAATCCGAAGCCGCAATCGCCGTGGGCGCAGCGGCTCATGAAAGCGCATGCAAATGCAGTGGAGAACCTCGTCGTATTTGCGACTCTCGTGCTGCTCGCGCACGCGCTGGGAATTTCGACGAAAGGGATCGCCGATTCCGCGATGGTGTATTTCTGGGCGCGCGTGGTGCACGCCGTCGCCTTCACGTTTGCGATTCCGTGGGTGCGCACACTCGCGTTCACGGTCGGCTTCCTGTCCCAGGCGTGCATCGCCTGGCACATTCTCGTAGGCTGAACGTCAGGCGATTGCGCGCAGGTCGAGTTTGCCGCGCGCCATCGGCGGGCACCAGAAGTACGCGCCGGTAACGGGCTGAGTAAATTTGAACAACGCATCGACAATCCCATCCTCGCCGCCGGTCATGCGCTTTAACTGCGCCTCGAACGCATCGACCGAGCGGCCGAAGGCGACGAACATGAGCCCGCCCCGCGTCGCGTCGTTCCACGGCATAGAGCGGCGCATCATGAATGCTTCCGGCGTGAAACTTTCCTGGGCTGTGCGCTTCACATGCGACGACTCGGGCGCATCTTCGAGTTCGACGTTGTCGCTCTTGCGGCGGCCGATGCTGTTGTCTTGCTCCGTGCTCGTCATTGCCTGGAACGCATGAAAATCATGCACCCATTGCTGAACGGCAACGAACGAAGCGCCGTCGAATCCCGGACCTTTGCCGCTGACGATAGCGGCATCGATCGCTGCCTGGTCTTTGGGGTTCTCAGTGCCGTCTTCGTACCCGGTGAGATCGCGTCCGCTGCCGTGCTTGAAGGCATCGACCGCATTGTCGAGTGTAAACGCGCACCCAAGTTTATCGACAAACGCGCGGCTCAATTCGAAAAGGTCGCCGCGCGAAGTTCCGCGCAGCCAGCACCAGAGATCGGACGGCGTCGAGGGCACGGTCGCCTTTTCCGATGACGACTCCGGAAATGGCCTGAGATCCGGCAGCTCGCGGCCGATTGCGCGCAACAGCGATTGGCCGAGGCCAACGACGCAGTTCTCGCCGTTCGCGATGCCGGCCAGAATCTTGAGTGCCCGATTCGCCTGCGCGGGTACGGTGAGACGAAACGTCATATAGCGCCCGTGCGGCGGCACCGGTCCGAGCACGCCTCCCTGGTAATTCTCCATCGCCTTATGCGGCGTACCGCTTCAATGCCGCCTGATCGAATTTCAATCCGTGGCCCGGCTTCGTCGGCACGACCAGTTCGCCTTTGACCGGCTGCGGCACTTCTTCGAACATGCGGCCCGACCACGGCATGTACTCGACCGTCAGGCCGTGGGGAATCGCGGAAACGAGATGCACCGACAGCTCGGGGCACAGGTGATTGACGACCGGCACGTTGAACGCTTCAGCCATGCCGGCGATTTTCATCCAGCCGGTGATGCCCGCCGAGCGCAGCACGTCGATCATGACGATGTCCACCGAGCGCGCTTCGAGCATGTGACGGAACGGCGCGAGCCCGTACACGTATTCGCCGCCGGCGATCGGCGTCTTCAGCGCTTCGGCGACGCGCGCAAGCCCCGCGTAATCGTCGTGCGTCGTCACATCTTCGAGCCAGAACAGGTTGTATTCCTCGACGCGTGCGCCGATCGAGATCGCCTGGCGCACGTCCCAGCGCTGGTTGATGTCGCACATGAGATCGATGTCCGGTCCGATCGCTTCTCGCAGGAGCTTCATGCGCTCGACTTCGCGCTCGGGATTGCCGTCGCCGGGCAATGCCATCTGCGTCTTCATCTGGCGAAAACCTTTTGCGACCAGCTTGGGGCCCGCCTTCACCACGACGTCGAGCGGGAAGTGCCGCATCAGCGCGCCGCTTGCGTAAGTCGGGACTTTGTCGCGATAGCCGCCGAGCAGATTCGACAGCGGCAGATTGAGCGCCTTGCCTTTGATGTCCCACAATGCAATGTCGATCGCGGCGAGCGCGAGCGTGAAAATGCCCCCGGGCCCGCTCTGCTGCGCAGCGCCGCGCAGCTTGGCGATGATCGCCTCCATTTTCATCGGGTCTTCGCCGACCGTGAGCGCGCCGAGCGCATCGACGGCGACTTTCAGCGCGCCCGTCAGCGCGCCGCCGAAAAACGTGAAGCCGATGCCCTCGATGCCCTGATCGGTGCCGATCGTGAGCGTCACGAAATCGCGGGTCGACCCCGGCGTTGCGGGCCCGTCCGCGAGCGGCTCGTCGCCGGGCAGTTTCACGATTTGCGATTTGATGGTGGTGATCTTCATTGTTATTCCTGCGAAATTGTGAATTCGGGAAATGCACTATATACCAACTCAAATTCCGGCACAGTCCGGCGCCACTACTTCGCGATACTTGCTTTCTGCGCGAGTGTTTCCTCGGTGCGCCTCGGCTCGTACGCAATGCCTTTGCGTGTTGCCCAGTGCACCGTCGGCCAATACAGCGGAATGACAGCGACATCGTTGAACGCAATGCGCGTTGCCTCGCGCAGGCTTGCGAGCCGTTTGGGCTCGTTGAATTCCGTGAGCGCGCGCTTCAATGCCGCGTCGAACTGCGGATTGGAATAGCGCGAGCGGTTGAATGCGCCAAGCCCTGCATCCTTATCGAACGTAGCGAGCACATTCATGAGTCCGATGCTTGAATCGGGCGTCGTCGTGCCGAAACCAAAAATGAATGCGGTGTATTCGCGCCGCGTCGCCGCGCCTGCGTAGACGTTGTACGGCACCGCGAACACGTTGTTCACCTTGATGCCGCCGCGGGAGAGCATCTGGCCAATCACCTGCCCGATGTCGCTGTCGCGCGCGAAGCGGTCGATCGATGTGTGCAATGTGAGGCCGAATCCGTTGGGATAGCCTGCTTCGGCGAGCAGCTTTTTCGCTGCCGCCACATCCTGCTTCGGCGGCGGCAATGCCGGCTCAAATCCACCGAGTCCCTGCGGCACCATCTGGCCCGCAGGTTCTCCCGACCCGTCGAGCAGCCGGTCCACAATCAGTTTGCGATCGATCATCAGCGACAATGCCCGGCGCACGCGCGCGTCCTTAAGCGGATTGCGGTCGAGCGGCTTGCCGGCGCTGTCCGTAATGAACGGGCTCTGGTCGCGGTCCGAATCGAGCGCGAGATAAATCAACCGGCTCGAGCCGATGGAAAAAACCCGCGTGCGGGCATCTGCTTTTAATTGCTTCGCGCCGTCCGGTGAAACCTCGTCGATCAAATCCACGTCGCCCGCGAGCAGCGCGGCGATCCGCCCTGCATCTTTCGATATATATTTCAACGTCACGTTTTCAAAATCGGGCCGCGGTCCCCAGTAGGCGGCATTGCGCACGAGCTTGAGATGCTGCGCGGGCCGCCATTCGACGAATTTGTACGGCCCGGTGCCGACCATGCCCTTGCCTGCATTGAAATCTGCAGTCGTGAGCCCGCTCGCCGCTTTCTTCGACAGAATGAATGCGCGGCCGACCTGCTCGATCAGCGAAGGCACGGGCTGCGACGTCTTCAGCTGCACCGTAAGGCGATCGAGCGCGCGCATGTTGACGATGCTGGCGACCGACCCTGCGAACGACGCCGGACTGTTGGGCACGTTACGCGCGCGCTCGAACGAAAAAATGACATCGTCGGCCGTAAAGTCGCTGCCGTCGTGGAACTTCACTTTATCGCGCAGCTTGATTTCCCACGTGGTCGGATCAATCGCGCGCCAGGACACCGCGAGCGCCGGATATAACTGGATGTTCGCGTCGTTCATGACCAGGCGCTCGAACATTTGCTCGGACGTGCTGTAGTTGGTGCCGCTGCGCGCGAACAGCGGATCGAGCGACGACTGCTCGGTCGCCCGTCCGATCACCAGGTCGGCGGCGCCGGCGGCGCCCGCAACAATGAGCGCACAGAGCAATCCGCCAAGAATGCGCGCGATGTTCACAGCGGCTTCAGTGATTTGAGCGGCACCAGCGGCAGCACCACGTGCGATGCGCGCTTGCGATCGACGAACACAGTGTTGGTCGCCACGCGCTGGGTCTGCGCGCGGCCCTCCGGCTCGCCGGTGTTGTAATTTAAATCGTAGCGCGGAAAGTTGGAAGATGAGATATCGAGGCGGATGCGATGCCCTGCCTTGAACAGGTTGCAGGTGGCGAAAGGCTCGATCGTGATCTCATAGGTCTTACCCGGCGTCATCAGCGACGCTTTCTCCCATGATTTGCGATAGCGGCAGCGCAGAATGCCGTCGCAGAGGTTCATCGCAAACCCGCGCGGGTAATCGGCGTTCGGCGGATGCACGTCAATCAGCTTGGCGGTGAAATCGGTATCCACGCAGTCGGATGCGACATGGAGCTGCACGACGATCGGGCCGATTACGGCAAGATCCTCTTCGAGCACCGCCGATTCGAACGCGAGCACATCGTGGCGCGCGGCCAGTGGCAGTCCCGGACGGCGCACCCCGAAAAAGCGCTTGTCCTCGACCTGATCGAACGCGCCGCCTACGAACACCGGTGCGCCCGATGTCAGGGGTCCGCCCATGGTCGGGACCGGATTGGCGGGGTCGTAAATGTACTGGCGCGGCGACGCATTCGCCGCGGGTTTGACGCGATCGAGTGTGCCGTCGGCGTGCATATAGAAATTGACGAACTTGGTTTGCGGCAGCGGCCAGTCTTCGCCGGCGATCCAGCGCCCGCCATGGTCCATGCGGCCTTCGAGATTGCGCCGGCCGCTGCCGCCGCCCATCAAAAACAGGCGCACGGCAGGATCCTTGTCGACGCCATTGGCGACGCCCTTTACCCAGTGGTCGAACCAGCGCAGGCGAAATGCGCGCCAATGCTCGGCAAGATTGTTGTCGATCGTGGATGCCGGGCCGAAATCGACGTCGCCCGAAAAAGTCTTGCAGCGGTCGCCGTGCGTCCATGGGCCCATGATCAATCGCACCGGCCCGCGCTTTTTTTTGCGCAGCGCAGTGTAGTTGTCGATCGCGGTGCGCACGTAAGCATCGTACCAGCTCGACATGTGGATCTGCGGCACGTCCGCGAATTTCTTGTAATAGCCCTCGGCGTAAATGCCGAGCTGCTTCCAGTAGTCATCGAATGTGCCGTGCGTCCACTGCTCGAACAGGTAGTTCTCATACTCTGGCACCCAGCGCACCGGCGACTGCCCGGGCTTCCACGGCATCGCTTTGAACCACTCGATCAGATCTTCGGCATCGAGCGCCGCGCGCACGCTCGCGTCAGCCTTGGCGAGCGGACTTTCCTTCGCCTGATTAAACGCCCAGGTCACCTGTTTCATTTCTAGCGCGCCGCCGCTGCGGATGCCGGACAGATATGCGTTCGAGAAAGCACCCGAATCGATCACCATCGCCGCGAGCCCCGCCGGGTTGAGGCAGGCGAGCGAGCCCTGCGTATGCGCGGCGTACGAAAGCCCCATCGTTGCGATTTTGCCGTTGCACCATGGCTGCTTCATCAGCCAGCCGACCGTGTCGTAGCCATCTTCGCCATCGGACAGGTATTTGACGAACTCCCCCTCGGATTTATAACGGCCGCGGCAATCCTGATAAACGACGATGTAACCCTGGCGCACGAACCAGGCTGCCACTTCCGGGCGCGGCCGCGAGGCGGTCATGCCGGTGTCAATCTCGGACCTCGATACCTGCGCTTTGCCGTACGGCGTGCGTTCGAGGATGACCGGAAATTTCCCTTCGACGGCAACGCCGCCGCGCGCGGGACGGTAGATATCGGTCGCGAGTTTGACGCCGTCGCGCACGGCGATCATCACGTCACGTTCCGCGATGCAATCGTAGTCCGTCTTCAATGCCGCGTCGTTCATGGCCCGGGCCTCCGGTTCATTGATTTTTTATGACTGAACGCAAATGGGTAACAGCTTCGGAGCGCGTCCCTATCCAGATGTCATCGGCAGACTTCGAGATCTGCATGATGCGCTGGAATATCGCCATCCCCGTCGGCCGGCCGAAGACATGGGTGTGAATGGCAGGATCCATGCGCGCGGCGCCGGTCTCGTATTTGCGCGCGTATTCGAGCCAGTCTTCGAACACTTCGAGCATGATGCGGGGGGAATTCCCATGGCGCATGTAGATCGGCAGGTCATTGACTTCGGTGTTGTTGGGGAACGCGACGATCGACTTGTCGCCGAAGCGGACGAGGTACGGCAGATCGTCGTTCAGGGTGTCCCCGTGCCAATCGTAACCTGCTTCGAGCAGAAGGCGCGGCGTGCGCTGGCTCGGCGTGCTGCGCGGGCTGATCCAGCCGCGCGGCTTGACGCCAGTTGCACCCCCAATCAAATCCGTCGTGCGCTTGATGTTGGCGCGCTCCTCGTCTTCGGTTAGATACACGGGAATGACGTCCATCGAGTACGAATGCGCGACCACATCATGGCCTTCGTCATGAATGCGCCGCACGATTTCCGGATAGCGCTCGGCGAGAATTCCGCACACGTTGATGGTTGCCCTGATGCCATTGCGCTTGAACGTGTCGAGCGCGCGGAAAATGCCGCGGCGATGTCCGTACTCGGCCCAGCCGACCGCATTGAGATCCACCACCCCCGCTTTCAGCGGATTGCCCATCGGCCCGATGCCGGGCCACTTGCCGTCCGACCACCATTCGAAGGCGACGCGAAAAAACACCGCGATGCGCTTGCCGCCGGGCCAGCGAAAATCGGCCGGCAGGCTAACCTCCGTCCCGCCGGCGTGGATGTCGAGTTGTGGATCCATGGTTGTCTAATCCTGTTTAATCCCGGCGTCGCGGATCACGCGCGCCCATTTTGAAATTTCGGATTTGAAGTACGCAGCAAAATCTTCCGGCGAACCGCCGACCGGCTCGGAGCCTTCACGCACGAGGTAATCGCGCATTTCCGGCGATTCCACGATGCGGACGCTTTCACGATTGAGTTGGGCAACGATGTCGCGCGGCGTTTTCGCTGTCGTAAAAATTCCGTACCACGACGACGCTTCGAAGCCAGTGAGCGTCTCGGCAACCGTCGGCACGTCGGGCAACGCCGCAGAGCGCCTGGAACCGCTCACGGCGATGGCGCGCAAACGGCCCGCCTTCACGTGCGGCAACGTCGGCAGGATTGTGCCGAACATCCACGATACTGCGCCGCTCAAAAGATCGATAGTGGCCGGGCTCGCGCCTTTGTATGGAACATGCGCCATCTGCACGCCGCCCAGGATGCACAGGAGTTCGCCCGCAAGATGCGTCGCAGTTCCGGTGCCGCCCGAGGCGTAATTGATCGCCCCGGGTTTCGCTTTAGCCAGCGCAATCAATTCGCGCACTGAATTGACCGGCAGCGACGGGTTGACCACAAGCACATTCGGCGACGACGCCAGCCGCACTACCGGCGCGAAATCGCGCAGCGTGTCGTAAGGCAGCTTTTTGACCAGGCTCACGTTCACCGCATGACTCGTCGATACCATCAGAAGCGTATAGCCGTCCGGCGTTGCATGCGCGGCGAGATCGGTGCCGATAATCGTTCCGCCGCCGGGCCGATTGTCGATGATCACCTGCTTGCCCCAACTCTCGGTGAGTTTCTGGCCAACGAGTCGCGCAAGTATGTCATTTGGGCCGCCGGGTGCGAAAGGAACGATGATACGTATCGGCTTCATTGGATAGGCGGTATCTGCGGCGCGCACACCGAACACAAGTGCGCAGAAGAGCAGCGGCAGGAATTTCAGCATCGCGCAATACTACCGCAGGCAACGCTGCCCGGTGCGGCCAGGCGCTCAGCAGGCTTTCACAACCGGTGCTAATCTACGTCGACGCTGGCCGTTTTATCCCCGCAAAAATCGTTTTGCCTGGGCGAATCGCTCGGAGGGACTTTGTTCAATCGTGGGCTCGACGCGCGCCGACAGTGCGCGCTTGGGTATTTCTTTATTGCAATGATCGCTGCGCTCAACGCGACCGCGGCGGAGAGCGGCGCTGCTTTTCCGGCGCGCCCCGTGCGCTGGATCGTGCCGTTTCCGCCTGCAGGCAGCATCGACCTCGTGGGCCGAGTGGTCGGCCAGAAGTTGTATGAGACATGGGGCCAACAGGTCATCATCGACAATCGCGCCGGCGGCGGCGGCCGTCTGGGCGCACAGGCCGGCGCTGCCGCGGCGCCCGACGGCTACACCCAACTCTTCTCACTCAATACCTCGTTCACGATCGACCGCAGTCTCTTCAAGAACCTGCCGTACGATCCGGACAAAGCGTTCGTGCCAATCACCATCATCGCATCCACCTCGCAGCTGCTCGTGACCAATCCTTCGTTTCCGGTGAAGAACGTGCGCGAGCTGATCGCGCTGTGCAAGGCGCGGCCGGGCGAAGTGAACTATGGCTCGTCGGGCACCGGCGGCTCGCTGCATCTCGCCATGGAGCTCTTCAAATCGATGGCGGGTATCGACATCGTTCACGTGCCGTATAAAGGCGGCCCGCCTGCCGCTACCGATTTAATCGCGGGTCAGATTGCGCTTTTGTTTTTCAATACACCGGCGGCACTGCCTTACATCAAGGCCGGCAAGTTGCGTGCGCTCGGGGTAAGCACCGCCAAACGCTCGCCGCTGTTACCGGAGGTGCCGACCATCGCTGAGGGCGGCGTACCCGGTTTCGATACCGATGTATGGTTCGGGCTGGTCGCGCCGGCCGGCACTCCTGCGGACATCGTGACCAGGACGCAGCGCGAGGTTGCGCGCGTCGTCGCGTTGCCGGACGTGCGCAAGCAGCTGCTCGACATCGGCGCCGAACCGGTCGCGAATACGCCGGAAGAATTCGCCGCCCGGATCAAGACAGAAAGCGCGCTGTGGGCAAAGGTCGTGCAAGCCGCCCGTATCCGCTTCGATTAAGCAGTCGTCATCCCCATCACACCAATGAAGAGTGAACCCATGAACAAGACCGCCGCGTTTTCGATGCTTGAAGTCCTGCCGCTCCCGCCCAAGCCGCGCAAGAACTGCATGATCCTGATGTCTGAAGTCGGCATTCCGTTGCGCGCGGCCGAAGACATCATCGAAATCGCGGCGCCGCTGATCGATTACGCAAAGATCACCGATCATGCCGGCCTCGCGGACCGCTTGTCGGCGGCGTGGATCAAAAAGAAAGTCGCGCTGTATAACAAGGCCGGCATCGACGTGGTGCCCGGCGGCATCCCGTTCCAGCTTGCCGTCATTCAGCACAAGGTCGATGATTACCTGAAAGCGGTGCGCGATCTCGGCTTTGCCGGCGTGGAAATGAGCGAAGACACCATGAAGCCGCTGGAGACGGGCTACCGTGAAGAGCTGATTGCGCAGGCGCTCGGCATGGGACTGAAGGTGATGACGGAAATGGGCCGCAAGAACGTGGACATTCCATTCGACGCGGACGAGGTGTGCAAGCAGATCCTGCGCGATATCGAACTGGGCGTTTCAAAAATTTACCTCGAGAGCAGCGAAATCCAGGCAATGACGCGAACCGACCCCAAAGCGCTCGACACGATAGCCGCGCTCGGCAAAAACGAATACCTGCTCTTCGAGCTTGGATTGATCGAGCCGCAGGAAAAGGCCGCATGGCTGGTAGAGCGCTACGGCTTTGAAATCAATTTCGCCAGCGTGAGCCCGGCTGACGTGGTGGCGGTCGATGCGATACGCCGCGGCATGCATCGCAAGTCGCATTACAGTTTCATGGCGGGTAAAGGCGCTTAATTCCGGTCATGGGCGCGCTCGACGGCAAAGTAGCGGTCATCACCGGCGGCAGCCGCGGGATCGGCCGCATCGCCGCGGACCTTTTCGCGCGCGAAGGCGCGAGCATTGCGATCTGCGGGCGTACCGAAGAAACCTTGCAGAAGGCGGCCGAGGAGCTGACGGCAGCGTATGCGGCCAAAGTGATCTGGCAGCGTGCCGATAGACTTGACACCGCGTCGGTCGACAGCTTCATCGCGCACGTCGGCAGGGAATTCGGCCGCATCGACATCCTGGTCAACAACGCGGGCGAATCGTCACAGCGCGAAGTCAACGGCCTCAACTGGCCGGTCAACGCAGTCGACGCGGTATCGCAGCCGCTGCCTAAAGGCCGCTTCGAGGCAATCACCGACGACGAATGGCGCGGCGCCCTCGAGCAGAAAGTGCTCGGCATGATCAGGGTCACACGCAGCGCATTGCCGCTGATGCGGCGCGCCGGCGGCGGCAGCATCGTCAACGTGACTTCGATCAAGGGCCGCCAGCCCCCGCCGCGGCTCGTGACCTCGGGAGTCGCGTGGGCAGCGGCGATGAATCTGTCCAAAGGGCTGTCGCTGGAACTTGCAGGGGATAATATACGGGTGAATGTCGTCAGCGTCGGCGGCATCATGACCGGGCAGATGGAAGCCGGCCGCCGCAAATGGGCGCCGGAAAAATCACTCGAATCGTTTCTGGCGCCGCGCGTTGCGAACATTCCGCTTAAGCGTCTCGGCACCGTCGAGGAAGTGGCGCAGGCGATTTATTTTCTCGCCTCACCGCTGTCGTCCTATGTGACGGGCCAGTGCCTGGCTGTAGACGGCGGCGGGTTGCGATCGATCTGATTTTTTCTGGAGATCCAAATGGCTAACACTCAAACCAGGCATGCACACGCTCAGGCGAACGCACCGGAAAACGTGCAGGTCGTGCCGAGCGGCAAGGCCGTCGGCGCGGAGATCCGCGGCGTCGATCTCTCGCAGCCCGTGCCTGAAGCAAGCAAGGAAATCATGCGCCAGGCGTGGGCCGATCATGGCGTGCTCTTGTGGCGCGATCAGAAGCTGCCGGATATTTCATTCCTCGAAGCCGCCGGGATCTTCGGAGTTACCAAAGAACCCGCGGCACGCAAGTATCAAGTCGCCGGCGGTTACAAGATCGGTGGCAGACTCGTGCCGCTGCATTCGCACGTGAGCCTGATTTCCAATCTCGATGAAGAGGGCAATCCGGTCAAAGACAACGGCACGCTTGGCAGCTACGAAGTGGTCTGGCACAGCGATAACTCATACGTCGAAGTGCCACCTGCGGGCAGCATGCTCTACGCCGTGATCATTCCGGAGGACGGCGGCGGTGACACGTGGTTCAACAATCAGTACATGGCCTACGAGGATTTGCCCGACGATTTGAAAAAAGCGATTGCGGGCAAATCGCAGATTCACGATTCGACGCGCAACAGCGCGGGCGTGCTGCGGCCGACGGTGAAGATGCCGACAAAACCGGAAGAAGTGCCGGGCCCCGCCCATCCGCTGGTGCGCGTGCACCCGGTCACCAAAAAACGCGCGCTATACCTCGGACGCCGCCGCGACTGGCCATCGAACTACATCATCGGCATGTCGAATGCCGACAGCGAGGCGCTGCTCGACAAGTTATGGGCGCACGCGACACAGCCAAAATATGCGTGGGGTCATAAGTGGCGCGTCGGCGATCTCGTGCTGTGGGACAACCGCTGCTGCATGCACTATCGCTCGGAAGTCGACCCGAACCAGCCGCGCGTGCTCTACCGCACGGTAGTCAAGGGCGATCCCGTCATCGCGGGGTAAGCCACCCAACCCGCGGGCCGGCGTCAGCTCGACGCGGCGCCAAACTTGTCGCGGAATACGAATTCGCCCGGCGCTTTGCGCACGCGCGGATTCAAATCCTTTTTGCGCACTTCCTCGGGCAGCGACTCGACCTTGCCGCGCCACCCCGCCGCGACGATCGCCGCGACACGGAACGGTTCCGGTATGCCGAGGCCGCTCAGCAATTTCTTTTCATCGTAGCCGGCCATCGCATGGATGGTCATGCCCATCGCGTATCCCTGGATCAGCATGTTCTCGAGCGCGAGCCCGCAATCCAGCAGCCACGTGTGCAGGCCGTTGCGGTCCGGCTGCTCGGCCGGATTGCCGACAATTACGATCTTCACCGGCGCGAAGCTTGCCCACGGCTTGTTGCCCGCGCTCAGCGCATCGTCATAGACAGCTTGCGCTTCCTTGCTGGTCGGAAAGATCAGGCGCCATGGCTGGCGATTGCTCGACGAGGGCGCCCAGCGAAAGGCTTCGATCAGAGCATCGATGTCGGCTTGAGCGACGGGACGAGCGTCGAAATGGCGATCGCTGCGGCGGGCTTTGATGACATCCAGTATTTCCACGGCTTCTCCCAAAATTGGTTTTAAGTATTCCACTCGCGCCACCCGGCGAGCAGCGGAAAATATAAGCCGAGTTTGGTCGGCCGCTCACCCAGGGCCGCAGCATAGCGCACAAGCTGCGCTTCATAACGCGTGCGTTCCTGGTTCAAAAACGCGTCGACGTTGCCGCCTTCGTGGCTGCTCGTTTTGTAATCGGCGATCCAAAGCACGCCATGTTCATCCCGAAATACGCGGTCCATCACGTAGCTATGCAGCACAGTGCCGACCATGCGGCGAATGCGGTACTCGCTCCTGGCGTCGACCCGCGGGCCCAACAGCCAGCGCCCCCGTTCATCGTTCATTGTTTGTGTGAGCGCCTGCACGACGCGCGCGGATGCATCCTTGCATTCAGCCGGCCGCACGCCCCGCCGAGCCAGTTCGAGTGCAATCCGCGGCCGCATCGCCTCGATGCGCGCCGGCGTCCAGCCTTCGAGCGCATCGTCCGCAAGGCGCTGCAGCCAGCGATGCACGACGGTGCCGATATGGCGCGCGGTCTCGCCTGCCCATGAGAACTCGATGACTTCCTTATCGTGTTCGTCATCAGGCGGCGCCTGCCATTGCGCCGCCGCGGGCAAAGCCGGGAATTCACAGGTGCTCGCAAGCCGGGTCAGCACTTGCGGCGGCTTGGGTGCATCTCCATCCGTTGCGGGCGCTGACGATCCTGCGCTTGCATGCGCCGCGGCTATCGCCCAAGCCTTGCCCAGCAAGGACCGCTTGCCCGGCGCTTTGATTTCGCCGTCCTTATCGCATTTAGTGCAGCCAAGCAGATGCAGATGCGAAACCGCTCGTGTCGCTGCAACGTAAAACAAGCGCCCTGCTTCGATGTCTTCCGACTCGCGCTCGAGCCTGCGCACATACTCATAAGCGGCGTCTTCTTCAGCGCCTGCCTCGCGAATCGGCGCAAGCAACAGCGTTTTATCGTGCAGCCCTTTGGAAATGAGCAAAGGCGGCTCGCTGCTGCGCTGGATGCGATCGAGCCCCGGCATGATCACCGTGTCGAACTCGAGTCCTTTCGCTTTGTGAACCGTCATAATATCGATCGCATCATCGCCTGCCGCGGTGTCGGGCAGCGCATACAGTTCCGCCAATCGCTCCGCGAGCACCGCGTAATCGACGAGATCACCCGCCTCGTCCTGGGCGGAGAGCTCATCCAGAAATATCTCGGCGTCTTCGAGTTCGGTTGCGTGCTCGCAACAGGCCGGGCCGCCCAGTGCGAGCCACACACCTTCGACACAATCGCGCAAAGTGCCGCGCAGCCTTTGCCCGAGCGCCATATCGAGGACACTGCGCACGCGTTCGATCCGGCTTCGCGAATCCGCATCGAGCAACTCGAGCCGCGCTTCATCGTGCATGGCTTCCTGAATCGTGCCGCGCGTGTTTTCAACCAGCTTTGCAAGTTGCACGGGCGCAAGCCCGCACCAGGGAGCGCGCAATACCGCCAGCCACGCGGCGCGATCGGCTGCATGCACGAGCGCGCGCGTCAATGCGTAAAGATCCTGCACGACCTGCTTTTCGCCGAGCCGCTCAATCTCGACGGCGCGAAACCGCAGGCCGGCTTCCTTGAGCGCGGGAACGATGTGATCGAGATGGCTGCGGTTGCGTACGAGTATCGCGATCGTGCCGTGCGCATTCGCGGCGCGAGCAGTCCTCGCGACATCCACTACGCGCTTCGCTTCGTCCGCGCGTGATTCGAACAAATGCCACTGCACTGCATCGCCTGCTTTTAACGGATGATGCGCGACCGAAGGGGAGTACGGCACCGCCCCTGAAATGCGATCTTCGGCTGCGGGCAATACCCTGGCAAAAGTTAAATTTACCCAATCGACGATGCCGGCCTGCGAACGGAAATTGGTGGTGAGCAACAAAGGTTCGAGCTGCACGCCTCCCAGCCCGCTGTGCCGCGCTTCGAGGAAAAGCGCCACTTCCGCCTCGCGAAAGCGATAGATCGACTGCATCGGATCGCCGACCGCGAATACCGTGCGGCCATCGTCGGGCTGCCATCCCGCCGTCAAACGCTCGAGCAGTTCCCACTGGCTCGTCGAAGTATCCTGAAATTCGTCGACGAGGATATGTTTGATGCGCACGTCGAGCGACAGCAACAGATCGGTCGGTTCGTCAGCCGTGCCGAGCGCCCGTACCGCGCCTTGCGCTATTTCCGTGAAATCGGCCTGGCCGCGTTCGCCAAACACGACATTGAGATGCGCAACCGCGCGCGGCAGCAATTCGAGCATCGCGCTCAGCGTTTGCCATTGCGCGTCTGAATACTGCGCGGGTGGCAATGCAAGCAAGGCGACGAGCGCAAGGCGCAGCGCTTCGTTGCCTTCGAGCGCCTGTGCGACGGCATTGCGTTTGCGCCACGTGCCCTTCTGCGTCAGTACCGAGTTCGCAAAATCCTCGCAGGCCTCCGGATGCAAGTTGCAGGCGGTCGCAATCAGCCGTTCGCGTTCCGCGCTGAAGGCCGCTTCGAGCTCGGCACGGGTCGGCGCGCGGCCGGTTTTGCGCAGCCACTGATCGCGGCGCGCCAGCATCGCGGCCAGCAAACCCAGCACCGCCTCCAGATTATTGTCGAGATGCGCCAGCAAGCGCTCGGCCGGCGGATTGGCCGGCTCGAGCGCGAGCGCACGCCGCGCAGCATCCCGATACAGCTCGCGCGCGTCATCGACGATTTCGGGCTGCGCGCCAAAGTGCGCGAGTACCGGCATCTGGCGGGTGAATGAGGCGCAGAGCGCATCGATCGTCTGTACTCGCAACCGCGGCGCGATGTCCGCGGCGGCTTCCGGCGCGAGCACCGAGGGCAAATGCTCGAGTACTCGCCGCTTCATTTCCGCTGCGGCCTTGCGCGTAAAGGTAATCGCGAGTATCTCTTCGGGACACTCGACCGTGGCGAGCAAGCGCAGATACCGCTGCACCAGCAGTTCGGTCTTGCCCGATCCCGCGGGCGCCTGCACGATGTAAGAGCGGCCTGGATCGAGCGCACGCGCGCGCGCTTCAGCGTCTGCCACCCCGCGCGAAATTTTGTCCGCACTCATTCGTCGTCGCCCTCGTCTTCGTCCTCAAGCGCAGCGAGGCGTTCGTGCACACGGCACAACGGCTGTAAATCACAATGCCGGCAGGTTTTGAGGCCCCGCTTCGGATCGACGATCGCGACACCCCCGGCGAACTCGCGACCCAGCGCGTCGAGCTGGCGCTGCCACACTTCCAGCAGACCGCGCCAGCCATCAACTGCTTTGACCTTGGGCAGAATATTGCCTTCGAGCGCGAGCCCGGTGAACCGCATGTCGCCGGTCTTGATACGCGCGAACGCGAGTGCGACGACATCTTCCTTCGCCGCAATCGCATACAACGGCAATTGGGGATCGTCGGGCCGCTCGTCGAGCCAGTCTTTCGGCGTTGCCCGGCCGGTCTTGTAGTCGATGAGCACATGGCCGCCGCCCTGCGGGCCGGAAAGCCAATCCATGCGATCGATGCGCCCGTTCAATACAAGTCCCGCGACGGTAAGCGTGCGCTTTTCTTCGCGCGCGACAACTTCGAAGTCGCCGCGCAATCGCTCGACCGTGAGCCATTCGTGCGCGAGCCGGGCAAGCCGCGCGCACTCGAGTTCCGCGAGCCTTCCCTCGAGCACGCCGGCGCGCTGTTCGCGGACTTTTGCGACGGCCGTGCGCGCAGCTTCATCGATGGCCGCGGCGAGTTCAGGCGCTGGCATCGCGTCGAGCGTTGATTTGACGCCCAGCGTGCCCCACAGATGCGCCATCAATGCATGCAGAAGGTTCCCGCGATCGCGAGCGTCCAATCCGTCAGCGGGCGTGGCAAGGCCTTCCGCGTCCAGGCGATAGCGTGCAAAGGCGCGAAACGGACAGGCGGCCTGGTCGGCAAGCACACGGACGCCGCCGCGGACTTCTTTAGCCGCGTAAGGTGGCGCAACGCCGTCAGGTAATTTTTCCACGCTCCGCGCGCGATGCAGAAGCTCGCGATAGTTCGGATAGTGCGGAAGATCGACGTCGCGTTCGGGGATCGATGCGATCAATGCGCTCGGCAAGAGATCGCGATCCTTTTCGCGCAGCGCATGCGACACGACAACCTCCGAAGCCGCGGACATCCAGCCGGCCGTAATGCGCCGGTCGAGCGCGAGCGCGGTATCGGCAGCCGCTTCCGGTATACCCGCTTTCTTTTGCAGTGCGACGGGAATGAATGGATTCGGCCGCGCGGCGAGCGGCCAAGCATCGTCGGTCAGACCGCTTACCCACAGATGATCGAACTCAAGGCCCGCGGATTCAAGTATGCCGAGGATCTGCACGGGTGCCATGCGCGACTCAGGCTGGAACAAAGTGTCGGCGGCAAGCCGGCGCAAGCGCATGAGTGCCTGCGCACAATTAAGTCGCGGAACGACCCGTTCGAGCAGCGCAAATTCGGCCAGTACTTCATACCATTTCACGCGCGTCTGGTATTCGGCCGAATCGAGCGCCCGCTCGCCGGGAAAGCCCGCGGCTTCGAGCAATTGAGAAAAATGCCGGGCCCATTCATGCGGCGACTGCGCACCGGAAAGATGCGCGCTCGCGTAATTGAAGAGACCTTCCAACCGCGCGCGCAACAACGGACAACCATCGATTGCGCCCACCATTCGCGCAAGCGAAATGCGCGCAGGCAACTTCTCGCGTAGATCTGCGTCGAGCTGTGCCCGGCGTGCAAGCTCCGACTCCCCCCCGCCCAGGAATGGCGAACGCACAAGCCGGCTTGCCAGTGCGAAATCAACCTCTCCCGCAGCCAGCGCAAGAAGACCGAGCGCCGCATGCGCAAGCGGATAAGACGCAAGCGAAACGCCGATGGAAATGTTGAATGGCAGCGGACGTACTGGCGCGCCCGGCAGGTTCCACCCCGGTTGCATTACGCGCGAAAAGACCCGCTGCACTTCTTCGCGGCGGCGCTCCAGATTGGGGACCACCACCGCGATGCGGACAAAATGAGCACCTCGCTGATGCGCCTCTTCAAGTCGGGCGCGCGCCCACTGCGCGGCGGATTCGAGTTCTTCGCGCGCCGAAGAACGCGTCAGGCGTTGCGGCGTCGCTTGTCTGCGCTGCGGACCACATTGCATTACTTCGATACCAGCGGCCAGCGCAGAGCGCAAAAAATCACCTGCTTGCGCCGGCACTATGTCAAAAGCATAGGCCACTAGCAGGCGCGGCGGAGCGATCGATTGCACACCGAGCAGTTTTGCCACGACGTCGGGCAAACGTGCCGCATCCACATCGCGCGCAGTGCGCGATGCATAAGCACCCGCCCACTCCGCGAAGGCCAGGGCATCGTCATTGCCGGGAAATTTGCCGAGTGCGCCCTCGATCCGCCACGCGTTCGCGAGCCGCCAGGCGTCTCGGCATTGGGCCGACGTTCGTGCCGGAGACAGCAATTGCGCGCTCCAGGCGCTGCCCGCGATGATTTCTTCCCACAAGGCCTGCTCCTGAGAAGCGGACAACAGCACCGGCAAACGGGCGCCCGCGTCCGAATAGATCGCGCTTTCGAAGAGCCGCTCAATGAACGAGCCGAACGGCAGGATATCCGCCGCCTCCCACGACTGGAGACCCTGGGCGATCCGGTTAGCGTCGAATTCGCGCGCGAGTTCCTGTGCGAGCCGGCGGTTGGGAGTGACTACAGTGACAGCGGACTGGACGCCTGTGGCGAGGCGTTCGAACAACTCGGGTTTGGAGAGGCGCGGAAAGTCTACGGCAGGCATTCGGCGCATCATAGCGCCGAAAAGTCGTTCGTTACATTACTTGGTGATTAGCGGATCTCTCGAGCCTGAGCGCTCGTAATCGACGATGTGAAGCTGCGCCGCCACAAGATGCGGACAACAGATCTGCCCGCTATTTCTCCAGCAAATGCTTCTTCTCTTTTATCTTCGCCCACGCGGGAGCATAGGGACATTGAGCGCGGAACAGGGGCCCCGCTTCTCGCGGGGATGTGACCGCGAAAGGGCCACAAGATGCGGACAACAGATCTGCCCGCTACTTCTCCAGCAGATGCTTCTTCTCTTTTATCTCGCCCACGCGGGAGCATAGGGACATTGAGCGCGGAACAGAGGCCCCGCTGTTAGCGCGGATGTGACCGCGAAAGGGCCCCAAGATGCGGACATCAGATCTGCTCGCTATTTCTCCAAGAGATGCTTCTTCTCTTTAACCTTTGCCCACTCGGAAGCATAGGGACATTGAGCGCGGAACAGGGGCCCCGCTTCTCGCGGGGATGTGACCGCGAAAGGGCCACAAGATGCGGACAACAGATCTGCCCGCTACTTCTCCAGCAGATGCTTCTTCTCTTTTATCTCGCCCACGCGGGAGCATAGGGACATTGAGCGCGGAACAGAGGCCCCGCTGTTAGCGCGGATGTGACCGCGAAAGGGCCCCAAGATGCGGACATCAGATCTGCTCGCTATTTCTCCAAGAGATGCTTCTTCTCTTTAACCTTTGCCCACTCGGAAGCATAGGGACATTGAGCGCGGAACAGGGGCCCCGCTTCTCGCGGGGATGTGACCGCGAAAGGGCCACGGGATGCGGACAACAGATCTGCCGGCTACTTCTCCAACAGATGCTTCTTCTCTTTTACCTTTTCCCACTCGGAAGCGTATGGACATTGAGCGCGGAACAGGGGCCCCGCTCTTCTACGGGGATGTGACCGCGAAAGGGCCACATGATGCGGACAACAGATCTGCCGGCTACTTCTCCAACAGATGCTTCTTCTCTTTTACCTTTTCCCACTCGGAAGCGTATGGACATTGAGCGCGGAACAGGGGCCCCGCTCTTCTACGGGGATGTGACCGCGAAAGGGCCACATGATGCGGACAACAGATCTGCCGGCTACTTCTCCAACAGATGCTTCTTCTCTTTTACCTTTGCCCACTCGTCAGCATCAGGCGGGCCGTCTTTTTTCTCGATGATGGGCTTCCAGACTTTAGACAGTTCGGCATTAAGTGCCGTGAACTCCTTCTGGCTGTCGGGGACGTCGTCTTCGGCGAAAATGGCTTCCACCGGGCACTCGGCGACGCATAAGGTGCAATCTATGCATTCGTCAGGGTCGATGACCAGAAAATTGGGCCCTTCGCGAAAGCAATCGACCGGGCAGACGTCGACGCAGTCGGTGTATTTGCACTTGATGCAGGTTTCGGTTACGACGTAAGTCATGGTAATCCTTGGCTAATCAAGCCGTGTTCGCGCTGATAAAGTCCGCCATTTTAGCAGAATCCGTGAGGGCGACGCCCACGCGGCGATGAGGGTCGCGCTGACTTCCCAAATATGCGGTTTTTGGTTAGCATACGCGCCATCTATCCCGTCCTCTGCCCCGCCCCCGTGTTACTGTTGCGGCGGCAATCCCCGCACCCGATCAGCAGGAGAAAAAAATGAGCGAACATATTCATCACGTGACCGACGACACCTTCGAGCCCGAAGTGCTGCAGGCCGACAAGCCCGTGCTCGTCGATTACTGGGCTGAATGGTGCGGACCGTGCAAAATGATCGCGCCGCTGCTCGATGACGTTGCCAAGGACTATGCGGGCAAGCTCAAGGTCGCCAAACTCAACATCGACGAAAATCAGGCCACCCCGCCCAAGTATGGCATTCGCGGCATCCCGACCCTGATGCTGTTCAAGAACGGCAATCTCGCGGCCACCAAGGTCGGCGCCCTCTCAAAATCCCAACTTATGGCGTTTATTGACAGTAATATCTGAACTGGTTAACCTAGTTTCAAATTATCCGGCAGCCTGACCCACTCGGGGGCATGCCGGACGGGCGCACGCACTGCGTCGGCCCCAA
>JADMIO010814474.1_pt1 | contig 78089 bp, 84 predicted proteins | sample 8958161 | NCBI WGS metagenome assembly JADMIO01 (sample SAMN16585339, study PRJNA669376) | soil metagenome | isolation source: Crop rotation soil | place: USA: Cullars Rotation, Alabama | collected 2011 | reverse complement strand
CGCGACAACTTGTCCACGTGGAATTCTAAGCTTAGGATCCCAATGTGCTGGAAAGCTGCTCCGCGCCATTCAGGAGGGCGAGGTCGATCCGGTCGGCGCGCGAAAGCCGGTCAAGGTCAATATCCGGCTCATTTCGGCGACCAATCGCAACATGATCGACATGGTGAAGGCCGGCCGCTTCCGCGAGGATTTATACTATCGTCTCAATGTCTTCCCGGTGATGGTTCCACCGTTGCGTGAACGCAAGGACGATATTCCAGCGCTGGTCGATCACTTCATCACCCGCTTCGCCGCCGAAGAGGGCCGCAAGGTCCGCGGCATCGATCCTAACGCCCTCTCCATGCTCCAGGCCTATGCCTGGCCCGGCAATGTGCGCCAGCTCGAGAATACCGTCTTCCGCGCTATCGTCTTGTGCGAAGGCGATATTTTGGCGGTGGAGGATTTCCCGCAGATCGCTTCCCTGGTCGAGGGCTATGAGGTTAAAATCCCGCCCGTCCCGGTCACCCAGCCCAAGCCCGCAGCCGCGGTCGGCGCCTCCGCGATGATCGGCGCGCCCGGTGTCGGCAAGTCGACGGGCGGCGCCGTCTCCGACGGCATGGCGCTCGGTATTCCGGTCGTCACCGATGGCGGCCATATCCGCAAGCTGGAAGAAGTCGAGGCCGACATGATCCGCCTGGCGCTCCATCGCTATCGCGGGCAAATGTCTGAAGTTGCTCGCAAATTGGGCATCGGGCGGTCGACGCTCTATCGCAAGATGCGCGATCTCGGCCTGGATGAGCCGAAAGAGGCGAAAATGTAACAGGGGGCGCGAAAACGAAACCGCGCCGGCTCTCCTACGTTGAACCCTTGGCGGAGTGCCACTAACTTCTGCCAATCCGGAGGCGTCGATGAAGCTTGTATCCCGGCTGCTTGCCGGTCTGTCTGTCGTTGCGTTAGCCCTACCGTTCGCCGCCCTGCCCGCCTCGGCGGAAAAAGGCGAAGGATATAAAAGGCTTATGCATACGGGCAACGGCCCGTCCTTCATCGATTTCTCGTCCAAGCGGCAGAAGCAGGTCAAGCGCTCGAAGTCGCGCAAGAAGGCAATCGACCAGCAATATGAGCAGCCCGCTGGCGAGGAGGCGGAAGCGACCGAGGAGCTGGCCGTCTACCGGCCGGAAGAACTCGTCACCCTCAAGCTGCTGAAATCGGAAGGCGTTTCGCCGTCGGACCCGCTCGCTTCTGCGATCCGGGCGGAATTGCTCGATCCGCCGAACGCCATCCGGGTCACCTTGGCCGAGCGCAAAGCGATCCTCGCCGATTACGAGGCGCGCGGTTTCAAGCCGCTTTGGGCGGATGCTAATGGGCTCACCCCGCGCGGTCGCGAAGTGCTTGAAGTCCTTGCCAAATCCGGCGACGACGCAATGCACCCCCAGGATTACTTGCCGAATGTTCTGGGTTCCTTCGAGGATGACAGCGCAAGTCTCGGCAACGATCCCGCCCGCCTTGCCCGCCTCGATCTGGGCCTCACCGCCATGGCGCTCAAATATGCCCGCGATGCCTCGAGCGGCCGGCTCATCCCCGAGCGCCTGACCAATTACAACGACCTGAAGCCGGAGCGGGTCGAAGCGGCCAAGACCATGAAACTATTGGCCTTTAGCCCCTATGCCGCGGCGTGGCTGAAACAGCAGCAGCCGCAGCATCCGGCTTATGCGAAGCTGAAGGAAGCCTATCTCGCCTTGCGCGATGAGGCCGATCTCGACGCGACCCCCATCCCGGCCGGCAATCGCGTAAAGCTCGGCCAGACCGACCGCCGCCTGCCGGCGGTGCGTAAGGCGCTGTTCGGATTAGGTTTTTACGAGGCCGAATTCCGCGTCGATGTCGAAGGGATGCCGCCGGCACTGCGCCACGCCGCGCTCTCCCGTGAAACGGTGCTCGATTCATCGCTCGCAAGCGCGATCAAGTCTTTCCAGCAGAAGGTGAATTTGAAGCCGACCGGCAATCTCGAGCCGGGCACGGTCACCGCCCTCAACCAGCACAGCCCGCGCGAAAATCTCGACCGTCTCGCCCTCAACATGGATCGCATGCGCTGGCTGCCAAAGAACCTGGGCGAGCGCTATGTTTTGATGAACCAGCCTGCCTTCGAGTTGCGGCTCATCGACAAGGGCAAGCAGGTCTGGCGCACCAATGTCATCATCGGCAAGCCGCACACCCAGACAGTTTCCTTCCACGACGAGATGGAAACCGTCGTCTTCAATCCGTCCTGGGGCGTGCCGCAATCCATCATCGCCAAGGAAATGCTGCCGATTTTGAGGAAAGACCCCTCTTATCTCGATCGCAACGGCTATCGCGTGATCCTGCCCAACGGCAAGATTGTCAAATCACGCTCGATCAATTGGCGCGTTTACGGCAACAAGATTCCGCTCTCTGTGCAGCAGCCGCCGAGCGACGATAACGCCTTGGGCGAAATCAAGTTTCTGTTCCCAAACACGCACAACATCTACATGCATGACACGCCGACGCGCGCCCTCTTCGCGAAATCCGTCAGGGCCTTCAGCCATGGCTGCGTGCGCGTTGAGAATCCGCGCGAATTTGCCAGCAAGGTCATGGAGTTGGATCGCACCGAGATCGATTCACGGATTGACTCGGGCGAAAGCACGACAGTGCGCTTGAAGCACAAGCTTCCCGTCCACCTCGTCTATTTCACCGCCTGGCCCGACGAACACGGCCGCATTGTCTATTACGACGACATCTATGGCCGCGATGCGCGCATGGAAAAGGCCTATGGCGAGATCGCCGTCGCCGAAAAGTAGCGATTTTCGCTGGCGTGTCTGATCATGCGGGTCTCAATTCGTCTGATCAGCGCCACAGCGGAAGCCCGGGACAGCGCAAATCAAACGATTGACAGGTTTGGGTTAGCTGCTTCGGCGATCATGGCAGTATCGCCACGTCCTAAGAGCTTCGCCGAGCTATTTGTTGGACTTTCAATTTACCATCCTATCTACCACGGGTCCAAACGAACTTCGGCTCGATTTCATAAACCCACCGACACCGTTTATGCGAGCGCCGCACTGGATTACGAAAAGTGGGTGAAGCCAGAGTGGCACGCGCGTGTCGCCGCAGTCGCGCAAGCTACCGAGAAGGCGATCAACGCGATTGGCAAAGCCCGGATCACGCCGGATGAGCGGGATTCGCTCTTGGCCGCGATCAGTTCCGCGCAGCACGAGATCGAACACAACCCACCTGCGAACTTGATGCCGCTGGAGCCGATTTATATGGTCAATTGGTCTTCCGACGATCCAATGCGTTCGATCTCGTTTGCGCCGCCACTCTCAGCGCCGTTTTCCTCTCGGGACGTGATTGAAATCCCCCCAGTGGCCGCGCGAAAAAGCCTCAAGCTGAAGATCGCGCTTGATGATCCCGCGATGTTCAAACTTTACCGCCGCGCGAAGCAGGGTCTGGAATATTGGGAGGCGTGGTACTCAAACGAAAAAGTCGTCGAACACAAGGGATTGTGCGGGGAGAATGGGGAAGTTGCTGAGCATGAAGCTTCTGATGCCGAAACTGGCCGCCGCATTCTGGTAAAGCTAAGGAGCGCAAAAAAAGAGGCGGGATTCAAACCGATCGCCCCCTCCCGGCACGCGATGATTGTGGTCGAGGGCCCCATTGACGGGTTCGGCGCCCAGCATGACTTGGATGTCCGCGGAAAGCTCGAAGATCAGCTTGATGAACTCCTCGGCTTGCTTGGGCTCGGCCATTGTGACGGTGGCTCGACGGGATCGGGCTCAATGGAAGTCTTTTGCATGGTTGTGGATGCAAAAATCGCGATTCCGGCGATCAACCTGGCACTGGCGGCAACGTCTAACTATGCCGGTTTTATTGCACGCAGGGCAGAGCGATAGCAGCTGTCATTACCCCTCGCTCCCGATATAGGCGATGCGGAGCATGTTGGTGGCGCCCGGCGTGCCGAGCGGCAGCCCCGCCGTGATGATTACCCGCTGACCCGGTTCGGCAAAGCCTTCGCTCCTCGCGATGCGGCAGGCGCGCTCCACCATGTCATTGAGATCCTTGGCATCTTCGGTCAGCACGCAATGCAGCCCCCATGCCACCGCCAGGCGCCGCCCGGTCGCGATATTGGGGGTGAGCGCGATGATCGGCACATCAGGCCTCTCGCGCGACATCCGCAGGCCCGTCGAACCCGAGCCGGTGAAGCACACGATCGCCGCCAGTTTCAGGGTCTCGGAAATCTGCCGCGTCGCCGCTGAAATGGCATCCGCGCTGGTCGCTTCGGGCTCGTTGCGCTGCGCTGTAATGATCGAGCGATAGAGCGAATCCTTCTCCACCGATTGGGCGATCCGGTCCATCGTGGCAACCGCCTGCACCGGCCATTTGCCGGTGGCGCTTTCGGCCGAGAGCATGATCGCGTCCGCGCCTTCGTAAACCGCGGTCGCGACGTCGGAGACTTCGGCGCGGGTCGGCACCGGCTCGACGACCATTGATTCCAGCATCTGGGTTGCAACCACAACCGGGCGACCGACTTTGCGGGCGGCACGCGTGATCTGCTTCTGTCGGGCGGGCACGGTTTCCAGCGGTAGCTCGACGCCGAGATCGCCGCGCGCCACCATGATTGCATCGGAAAGCTCGAGAATCTCGCCAAGCGTCAGCAATGCCGAGGGTTTTTCAATTTTGGCCATGACGCCGGCGCGCCCTGCGATCAGCTTGCGGGCTTCCGCGACATCGTCCGGCCGTTGCACGAAGGAAAGCGCGATCCAGTCGACCCCAAGATTGGCGGCGAAATCGAGATCGGAGCGGTCCTTTTCGGTCAGCGCCGGGATCGGCACAACGGTATCGGGAAGGTTAAGGCCCTTGCGATCCGACAGCGTGCCGCCAAAAATGACCTTCGTCACAATACGTTGCGGCGAAACCTCGATCGCTTCGACGCGCAGGCGGCCGTCATTGAGCAGGAGACTGTCGCCGACTTGCGTCGAGGCGAAGATTTCAGGATGCGGCAGATGTACCCGGTGCGCGTCTCCGGGCGCAGGATCGGCATCGAAACTGAACTCCGAGCCCGCGATGAGCTGAGCTTCCTTGTTTTTGAATGTTCCGATCCGCAATTTCGGGCCTTGCAGATCGGCAAGGATGCCGATCGGGCGACCTTGCTTTGCCTCGATACGCCGGATAGCCGCGTGCATCGTTTCGAGCGAACGCTGCGGCGTGTGACTCATATTGATGCGGAAGACATCCGCGCCGGCGATGAAGAGTCGCTCGATCTCGTCCGGTTCGGAGGAGGCCGGACCTAGTGTGGCAATGATTTTGACGCTTCTGTTGCGCCTCACTGCGTCTGCGCCCCGGTCGAGGTCTTCTCGCCGGAGAGCGAAATCGTCCAGTCGGTTTCCTCGCCCGTATCGACTTCGAAGAACCCGGTTTTCTGGTATCCGCGGCTCTCGCAATCGGTGATGCCCCGGATCGTGAAGATCTTATCGCGGGTGCACATCATCGACTTGCCGCCCCACGAACCGCCCTTGTCGTAGTCGACCGCGAATATGTAATAATATCGCGCGATCAACGGGCCCTTGAGCAGCGTCTCGCAATTATTGGGGCCGACATTCCACCAGCCCTCCGACGCCCAGCCTTCCTTGTCCTTGTAGCCGAGAGCGACGCCGACCCGGCTGTCCGTCTTGTTGCAAAGCTTAAGATCGGCGAGTGCGGCCGTCGATGACAGGCCAAACCCCAATGCCGCGAGAAATCCCAACGCCAGTAAGCGTTTCATTGGTACGCGGATCTCCACCCCAACACTCGAATCGGTCATAACCTTCCCGCTTGCTATAAACTGAACAACTCCGAAGGCCAAGTTTGGCAAGATGATGACGCCCCCGGGCGGGCGGCCTATAGCATGCCGAAGCTTGCCTCAGACTACCGATGAAGGATTAAAATTTGCCCGAGCCTGCCGCAGGGGCCCCCTCCCCCTTCGAAAGTTTCACGCGCGTTCATGGAAATCAAGCAGCTGGGGTGATCCTGCTCTGCGATCACGCGCGCAATGCCTTGCCCCCGGAATATGGCACCCTGGGACTGCCGCCGGGCGAGTTTCAGCGCCATATTGCCTATGATATCGGGGCCGAGGGTGTGACCCGCGGCCTGGCAGCGCGACTCGGCGCCACCGCGCTCCTGACCGGCTATTCGAGATTGCTGATCGATCCCAATCGTGGTCTCGATGACCCGACCCTCATCATGAAGCTGTCGGACGGCGCCATCGTCCCCGGCAATCGTGACATCGATTGCGCCGAAAGGCAGCGCCGAATCGAGCGCTACTATCGCCCCTATCACAGCGCCATTGCCGCTGAGATCGATAGCCTCCTCGCCGCGCATATCCGCCCGATCCTGGTTTCGATCCACAGTTTCACGCCTGCCTGGAAGGGCAATCCGCGCCCTTGGCACGCCGGGATCCTGTGGGATCGCGACGGAAGGCTCCCGCGCCTCCTCCTCAAGGGATTGAGGGCGGATAACAGCCTGATCGTTGGCGACAATGAGCCCTATCATGGCGCGCTTGAGGGCGACACGCTCAATAACCACGGCACCAAGCGCGGCCTTGCCCATGCGCTGATCGAGATTCGCCAGGATCTCATCGCCGATCAATCAGGTGTGGATGAATGGGTCGATAGGCTCGCACTGATCCTGGAACCGGTTATGAAGGAACCTGGATTGAGATGTGAGGCCGGCCAAGCGGGCTGATCATGGACATGGATGAAAAGACCAGGACCGAGTTCGAGGCTGCCGCCTTCCGGCGATTGCTGGAACATCTCCGCGAGCGCTCCGATGTGCAGAATATCGACCTGATGAACCTCGCCGGCTTCTGCCGCAACTGCCTGTCCAACTGGTTTGAGGACGCCGCTCGGGCGAAAGGTGTGCCCGTCAGCCGCGAGGCGGCGCGCCAGATGGTCTACGGCATGCCGTACGAGGACTGGAAGGCGAAGCACCAGAGCGGCCCCGCGAAGCCGCACGACACCAACCACAAGCATTGAGGATTGCCATGCCGGACCAGAAAACCAGCTTCGCCCAGGGCCAGCTCAAGAGCCTTGTCGAGCGCATCGAGCGCCTCGAAGAAGAGAAGAAGACCATCGCCGGCGACATCAAGGAAGTCTATGCCGAGGCCAAGGCGAACGGCTTCGATACCAAGATCCTGCGCAAGCTGATTTCGATCCGCAAGAAGGATCGCAACGAACTCGAAGAGGAAGAGGCAATCCTCGATCTCTATATGAGCGCGCTGGGAATGCTGCCGGGAGCGTCCGAGGCCGCCTAGGGCCCTTAGGAAGCCTGCCAGCCACAGTTTATGGGCGGGTCATGCCCGCCCATAAAGGTCATTAGGTAGCTGTCGTTCTGGCGAGAGTGCTTGCGCTGCCCGCTCGAGGCTGGCGCTACTGCTCCACCTGGCCGAGCTTTTGCCGCTTCTGCAACACGATCGGGCTGTCCATCAGCAGGCTGCCCTTGCTCGTCCGGTTCACGACCAGCCGGTCAGCCTTGCCCGTGGACGTCGAAACCGGGCTCAGGAGCGATGCAATGCTCAGTTCCTGCGTACCTTCGGCGACCGGAGCCTCAGCTGCGGATGCCTTGGCGGTTTCGAAACCTTCAAACTCCTGCGGAGCGCCGTCGCGGCGTACCGCCTGATCCGGGCTGAACATCAACTTCTTGGGCCACCAGAACAGGTCCTCGCCGCTTGCAGACGCCTCCAAAGGCTTGATCAAAGGCAGATTTTTGGCTGTTCCATCGCGCAGCTCGTCGGCGAAGCTGCCCTTCGCCGCGACATTCGTCGACTGGTTGCGCGGTTCTTCGATCATCGATTCGGCGCCAGCGACCATGCCAAGACTATCGGTTGCCGGCTTGCTGCGTTCAGCGAAATTAACCCGCGGAACCGGCGCCGAGGCAGGCTCGATCGTCATGTTCGCCGCGGCAATCATCAAGACTTCGATCGGCTTCGGCCGCGGCTTGGGAACCGGGTAGCCCTGCACGATCTCCTCGGTGGCCTGCGCAACCAGATCAAGCTGCTCGCCCGTGGCGGGCTTGTTCTTTGGCAAGGCCGGCTTCAGCGTCCGCTTTGGCGCCGACTCGGCTGCCTCGTCGGCATCTTCGTCCACGCCCTCATAAGCTGTCGAAACATCGGACGGCGCCTCATCATCCTCGGGCGTCGAAACGGCAATCATATCCTTGCGATTGAGGCGGGCGCCGACCGTCTTCTTGTAGTCGCGTTCGATCTTCGCCATCTGCGACGCACTGATCGCCGGGCCCCAGTGGCGGACATTGCCCGAATCGATATGCACGAAGCCCGACGGACCGCCGGAGCTGCGATAATAGCCGACACCGCCGATCTTGCGGACGAGAGCACTATTGCGGAGCTTCACCGTCGGCACGTCGGGGAAATACATGTCGATCGCTTTGCCGACCATATGCTGGCTCTTGCGGGCGACATTCCGGCCAATCCTCTTCAGGAAGGCATTGGTCTTGGGGCTGCGGAACCCGCAAATGATGTGAATGGGGCGGCTGGAGCCCAAGTCTGCATGCAATTCCCACATGAGATCGACCGTTTCCGGGTCCATCTTGATCGATTCGTTGCGCCGCCAGTCGCGCATCAGGTGGTTGATCTTGGACATGGCCGAAGGAATGTAGCGCCCATTCACCTTGTAGGTGACGGTCAGGCTTTCCTTCGTATGAACGTGGTAGAGGGAAATCGTGCGAGATTCGCCGCCCGCCTCACTGGGCGAGGTCGGCATGAAAAGCGGGCTGGCAACCAGGGCGGCCGCAAGCGTCGTAGCAGCAAGGATTCTACGGAAGCGTTGAAGCAAAGTTGTATTGTGTCCGGAATTGATCCCGACTGAACGCATTACCCACACTGACCGGGTAGATCCCCGATTCCCCTCATAAACTTCCCCTGCACTTTCCGGTGGACCGGCTTTGTTGATCCCGGATTACACCGTTTACATGCTTACGACAAGAATGCGGCGGTAGGTCGAATTACCGGGCATCCCTACAAATTGAACTAGTAAGTTTAACGCGCACTTAAGGGCATGTCCCCACTCGCCTTTTCCCGCTCTGGCGCTTGACCGGCATATCCGGGGATGGATGCGGCAATTTTGAGGCAGGCAGCGAATCAATCTGGCCGCTCAGATGGCTTCCTCATCCGCCGCCAGTTCCTCGACCGCCTGTTTTGCGCCCTCAAGTTGTGGGTTCACCGCAAGCGCATCCCGAAAGGCGGCAAGGGCGGCTTTCTTGTCACCCTGCTGTTGCTTGATCATGCCGAGGCCCGACAGGGCTCCAAAATGGCGCGGCTCGAGGTCCAGCACGTGATTGATGTCGGCGAGCGAGTCATCATAGCGGCCGATCATGAAATAGACCGTAGCCCGCTTGTTCCAGGCCTCGGCGAAATCGGGATGGACCGCGATCAGCTTATTGAGAATGGCTAGGCTCGGCTGTTCCTCCCCGGCCCCAAGCGCTTTGATTGCTTGCGCGAGCAGCAGCTCCGCGGTCGGGCTGTCCGAACGCATCCACAACTCCCAGATGGCGCGTTCGACGGTCTGGGCTTCGACGGGAGATTCGACCTTTCGCAGTCTGGCAAAAAGACTGTCGAGAAGATCGGCGCGGACTATCGCTGGCGGTTTGCGTTCGACCGTCGGAGCGCGAGGCCCACCCGGCTCCCGGTTCTGCTGGGCGAATGCGGGGCCGCTCAGGAGCGCCGCCGCGATTACACAGGCAAAAAAGCGTGCAATCCGTTTCATGGAAACAGATTACACGCCCTGGATGCGTCGCGCAAATTAATGCGCGGTCTCGTCCTCAACCCTGGCGGGCTTTGAAGCGAGGATTGGTCTTGTTGATGATGTAAACGCGGCCCTTGCGCCGAACCAGACGGTTGTCGCGGTGACGTTTGGCCAGCGATTTCAACGAATTACGAACTTTCATAGCGATCACCACAAAGGTCGGCTGCGCCTGCGCATGGGCGCATTCGACCCGCCGATTTCCGGAATGCCGCTGCTATAGTGACGCAAGGCTTGACTGTCAACCAGACTCGGTCGAGGAAGCCAGTCGTGAAGGTCGAGACAATCATAACGACGGCCGCTCTCGTGGCTGGATTTGGCTTGCTTGCCTACGGGGTAATCGCCGAGCGGCGCCCTCGGACGAGCCTCAACCCAAGATTGATTCCCACCACGCCAGTCATGTTCGCCGGCGTGATCATCATCCTTCTGGCCCTTCTCCATTTCGCGACGATTTTCGGGATCCAGTTGCCAAGCCGAAGATGAATGAATAGGCCCCGCCGTGCTTTCGCAACAAGCGGGGCCAATTTGCGGGCCTCTTGGGGGAGAGCAAGCAGCCCGCGTTTTGATCTGAAGCAGTGAGAAAACGTGGCGTGCGGGATTAGGTTCCCGAGCTGTCAGGCGCGTGCGTCTTGCTGGATCGGCTGGGCGCCATCGTCGGCCACGACCTGATCGCGCCCGCGGTCCTTGGCGGCGAAAAGCCGCCGGTCGGCGCAGGCAATGAGCTCATCGAGCGTGCGGGCGTGGTCGGGAAGCGTGGCAACCCCTGCACTGATCGTAACCATGCCGGCGGCGCCTTGCGCGCTCCCGGTCTTGACCGCAAGCCTCAGCCGCTCGGCCAGCAGGCTCGCCGCGGCGTGTTGCGTGTCCTTGCACAGCACAAGGAATTCTTCGCCGCCATAGCGAAAGGCGAGATCCCCCTGCCTGATATTGGCGGCCAATTCCCTGCCGATGATCCCCAGGGCCTGGTCCCCGGCCGGATGGCCAAACCGGTCATTGATCGACTTGAACCGGTCGGCGTCAATGATCAGCAGGCTCAGCGGCGTGTTGGAACCGCGCGCCGTCTGCACCGCCTCCGGCGCAAGCAGTTCGAATTGTTCGCGATTGAGGAGTCCCGTCAAGGGATCGACGGATGAGCGCTTCAAAAGCGCTTCGTATTTCTCGCGATAGGTAAGCGTATCGAAAACATCGGCGATCCTGACGCTGCTCCGTTCGGGCCGGCGCTCAAACCATTTGAGATAGAGCGAAACCAGGAAACTGAAGAACAGCGCCGCGACGATTTTCGCCACTAGACCACCGATGAACACCTGCAGCGGAGCATCGTAGAGATAGTTGAGCGCCAGGAAGAAGCCGATCTGATCGAAAACGAGAACCACCGCAGCGCTCGCGAAGATCCGCGCGAAGATCGCATTCCTCAGGAACTGTCCCAGCCGCTCGTAAAGAAGAATGATCGCGATGCCGTCGATGAGCAGCAATGTCGTGCCCCAGATCATGAGGATGCCCATCTCGTCGAGGAATGCGAGATCGGCGGGGCGCCCGGCCGGCGACAGCATCTCATGCTGGCGCAGGATGACGACCAGGCTGACGAGCAGCAGGTTGCCGATGAACAATCCATAGATCGGCTGGCGAACCGTGCTTGCGTCCTCGCGGATATAGAGGAGCAAAAGCATGATGAGCTTGCCCGAGAACAGCACCGTCGAGCCCGGAGAAATCACACCGAACGGCAGAGGTATGTAGAATACCGCGGCGAGATACGTCTCGAGGAAATGCATGACCCCGAGCGCGCACATGAAAAGGCCGATGCCATAGCGGTGACGCGCGCGGAACAGCGCCGCCATGACACCGAAATAGATCAGCGCCTCGACGACAAGAAGCAAAGCATTGACGACGGCCATGTTCATCGCAGTGAAGAAACCCGCAATCCCGCGGGCACCTTAGGCATAGGCGCTTAATAGAAAGTGGAAGCGGAAGCCCCACCTCGCGCCGCCCCACGGCCTGTCGTCAATTGACAGGCGCAACTTCAAACTGAGTGATATGTTGACGCGGGACGACCACTACTGCTGAGCGATGGAGTGACGTATACTCGCCGTTCGGTTGCGGAAAGATCGCCCGCAGATCGAGGGATGGCGTCGGTTCATGATTCAGTTCGCGGCAGGGGCAATACCTCCCGCCAATGGGTTCCAGAGTGTTCGTCTGGGGCTGCTTGCGGCGCGTGGGATTCTCATCATTGCGGCTCTCCACCTCTTCATGGTCGCACCAGCCGCGATTTCAGCCGTGGCACAAACCCTCGAGAAAACGGCCGGGCCTGAGCTCCCCCCGCCAAATGTCGTAACGCTCGAGAAGCTTCTGGCGGAGCCTGACGTTCAAGCCTGGCTTCGCACTCATACGATCGACCAGGGGAGCGCGCGCGCGGCCGCCCACCCGGAGCCGTCACATTCCGCCAAGCCTTCGCACGCGTTCGCCGATTATGTTTCTGCCATCCGCGGTCACATTTATGGCTTGGCTGCGGCCATGAAGGACCTTCCCGTGCAATTCGAGCGGGCGGGTCGAATAATCATCGAAGATATCGAAGAAAGCGGCATTGCCGGCCTTCTGGCGCTGGTCGTCGCACTCTTGCTCGCCTGTGCTGCGAGCGGTTTGATCTACCGCAACGCCACTTCAGGAATACGGCAGCGATGGTGCGAGGCGCCCCCGGCGACGACCTGGGATCGCCTCTCGATCAAATCCAAGCGCTACCTGCTCGATATCGGCGAAGTCGGGGCGGTTGGAATCGCGGGAACCGCGGCGTTTCTGGCACTGGATTATTGGCCGGACGTCATCGAGAAAATCATCCTGGCCTATCTCTTGGCCTATGTCGGGTGGCTGTTGATCCGCGTGACGAGCCGCTACCTCTTGCTTGCCGAAAACGGGTTCAGGATCATACCAATCGGCGGCAATGAAGCTGCCTTCTGGACGAGACAGATCGATCTTCTGGGCGCCGTGGGAACTTTCGGTTCGGCGACCGTGCTTTCGATCTGCCTCCTTGGATTCTCGGACGAGGCCTGCGAAATCGTCGCCTACGCACTGGGTCTCCTGATCGTCGGGATCGCACTCTATACCCTTCGCGCTTCGGGAAGCATTGCGGATGATGAAGGACGCCTGCCCGAGCGTGGCTCCGGCTTTCTCGTCCTGTCGCTGTGCCTCGTCGCCCTGTGGTGCCTTTGGGCGCTCGGAGCGACACCGATATTCTTGATGGGTTTGATCGTTCTAGGGGCGACCTACCTGATCAAACTGAGCGCCCTGTGCATTGACCATTGCTTCGCCGATCCCACGGATTCGCTGGTGGTTCTAGGCAACTCGCAACTGACGGCGATCCTGATTGAACGCACCATTCGCTTCGGCCTTATTCTCCTGGCGCTCGGCCTGGCGATCTGGACATGGGATGTGGATTTTGTCGCTCTGAACTCGGTAGACTCCCGGATGGGTCGCCTCGTTCACGGTCTCATATTCGCAGGCATCATCCTTCTCGCTGCGAACTTCTCCTGGACCATGCTGCGAACGCTCATCGACCAGCAGATCGCGCGCGTGCGCGCTGGCACCGTCGATCCCCAGCAGGCACACCGGTTTGCAACGCTATTACCTGTCCTTCGGAATTTCCTGTGGGCCGCTATCGCTGCCTTCGCAGTCCTGATGGCGCTTTCGGAACTTGGCGTCCAGGTGGCACCGCTTATAGCGGGTGCCGGAGTTGCCGGTGTTGCAATCGGCTTTGGCGCGCAAACCCTGGTCAAGGACATCATCAGCGGCATCTTCTATCTCGTCGACGATGCATTCCGCGTCGGCGAATACATAGAAAGCGGCAGCTACAAGGGAACGGTCGAATCCTTCAGCCTGCGCTCGGTCAGGCTTCGCCACAATCGCGGGCCGATCTTCACGGTTCCCTTCGGCGATCTGGGCGCGGTGCAGAACATGAGCCGCGACTGGGTCATCGAGAAACTGCGGTTGACGATCACATACGACTCCGACGTTGAGAAGGCGCGCAAGATCATCAAGCGTATCGGTCTCGAGCTCGCCGAGGATCCCGATCTGAAATTGGTTACGATCGAACCGCTGAAGATGCAGGGTGTCGAGGATTTCGGTGACTACGGTGTCGTCCTTACGCTGAAGTTGAAAACCAAGCCAGGACAGCAATTCCTGGTTCGCCGTCGCGCCATGGTCTTGATCAAGCGGGAATTCGAGGCGAACGGAATCAAATTCGCTTCGCCATCCGTGCAAGTCACCGGTACGACAGCTACCACGACGGATCACCAGCGCGACATCGTGGCCGCCCACGCCATCGCCGCCGCGGCAAAGCCGGCTCCTGCAAGCTGATGGTCAGACGGAGTCGCGAATAAGCGGCGTCGTCGAGCAATGGATGCCGCCGCCGTTGAGTTGCATCTTGGCGTAAGGCAGCACTGTCCATCTCACGCCGTGGCTCGCAAGTGCATCGAGCGTACGGTTCGTGGCACCCTCGGGCATGATGAGCTCGCCCGGCGCCACCGCCAGCGAATTGATGATCCATTTGTCGTCGGTCGGGGAGATTTCGACGGTGAGAATCTTCAGCGCCCTGAGCCGCTCGAGGAAGGAATAAGGCAACCCAAAGGGATCGACCAGCGCAAGGTCGCGATCGACCATCAGGAACGAGCCGTCGATATGGATGTCATATCCGACAAGATCGATGATGATGAGGTCTACGCCCTGGCGCTTCAGCACCTCGCCCACCTGCTCGGCCCCTTCGCGATTGACGCGAATGCCGCAGCCGATGACCGCGGTTCGATCATTGATCCAGGCGAAGCTGCCACCTTCCATGAGAGCGGTGCCACTTAGCGTTCTCAGGATCGGCACGCCAAGCCGGGCCAATGTGCGTGTCACGGCCAGTTCCTCGCCGCGCCTTATGCGTGTTCCCATCCGGCAGATGATGGCGCCGCCCTTGGTCATGATGAGCGGATCGCGCGTGTAGCAGGATTTGAGCCGCTTGCCGGGATCGCCATCGACAAACTCGATTTCGACGCCATGCGACATGAGGGCCGCGACGAGCGCATCATGCTGGGCCTGCATCTCATCGACGGGCGGCACGCTGTCGCTCTGGAAATACCACCCCGCATCGAGATCGCCGAATGATCCGATCGCCTCGATCCGTTTCGCCGGATCGATCACCGCCATCTCGGTTCCCGGACGATGCATCAGGACCGAGCGGATGCGCCCCACATCATTGTTGATGCCCCAGGCCCTGCCCCAATGGGTGCGAAGCTCGGCTTCGTCCTCAAAGGGCGGATCGCCAGGCGTCGCGAACATCCGCACTGTTTCATTGTAAACCCAGCCGGGTGGTGCCTTGTCAGTCATGAAGCGCCCGCGTCCGTGATTGCGACGTCTCATCCTCGCAAATTGCCATGCGTTTGCAACTCAGCCCTGCTGCGCACTCCGGTTGAAGGTCGCAATGAGAAGACCGGCGATGACGATCAGCGCACCGAGAAGGCCTACCGGGGATGGAAACTCGCTCAACACAAGGATCGCCAGTCCGGTGGCAATGACCGGCTGGCCATAGGCCGAGATGGCAACAAGCGTCGTCGGCAGGTTCGACAGAGCGCTATTGTAGAGTGCGTAGCTTGTGAATGTCAGGACGCCGTAGATCGCCAAATAGATCCACCCATAGGCATCATGCGGTATAACGACCTCCTCAAAGGCGCCGAAAGGCAACGCGCCCATGGCACCGCCCAGTATGACCCAAGGCGTCACGCTCCGACTGTCGATGCGCCGAACCAGCCCCGCCGACAATAGCAGCGATCCCGCATAGAAGACCGCGGCGCCAAGCGCCATCAGATCGCCGATGAGGCTCGACTCGCCACCCTTGCCGCTGAACGCGATCACCGCCGTGCCGGCGAAGGCGATGAGTCCGCCAAACAATAATCTGCGATCAGGGCGCCTTCCGAAGAGACCGATCTCGGCGGCAGCCACGATGATCGGAAACAGCATGACGAGGACGGTCGCCTCCATCACTGACGTCATCAATATCGCGTTGTTCCAGAGAACCAGATCCCAGCCGAGCAGCAGCCCGCTCAGCAACGCGAGGAGCATGTCGCGCGGTTTCAGGATGAAACCGACTCTCCCCAGCCAGAGGGCGAGCGGGAACGCGATGGCGAGCCTCCAGAATCCGGTGGCGGCAGGATCGACCGGACTTTCGCGGACCAGAACAGGGCCGATTCCCGCAATGACGATCGCGAGGAAGAGCAGACGCATCGGCGTGAACTGAACCATTGGCCGTTGTTAAAGCTCCAAGGCAAACGAGTTTTCAGGCTGCAAGAAGTCTTTTGGTGACTTGCGCTCCAGAGGTAAGCCAAATGATTCATCGATGCAGCTCAATTCGGGAAATCGGGGAGACCTTAGCAATGACCGTCGAATTATCGATTCTCGCCTGGACACTGGTTCTGGCGGTCTTTCAGATCCTGTTGCCTGCGGCCTTACGCACGCGCGAAACAGGCGTCGAATACAATGCAGGTCCAAGGGATAATCCCTCGCCGAAGCCGGTCGGGACGATCACTGGGCGGCTTCGCCGTGCACAAGACAACCTGTTTCAGACCCTCCCGCTGTTTGCCGCCGCAATACTGATCGCTCATGTCACCGGCCGTGAGGGCGAACTGACCGCGTGGGGAGCATGGCTGTATTTCGTTTCCCGCATCCTTTACGTCCCATTATATGCGGCCGGCGTCCCTATCCTGCGTTCCCTGATCTGGCTAAGCGGGCTTGTCGGTTTGCTGTTGATCCTGTTCGCGGTTTTGAGACCGCTTTAAGAGACTTGTGCGTGCAAAGGAGATTGGAAGGATGAAGGGCTACTGGCTTATCCTCGGAAGCAAGATCACCGACCAGGATGCGCAAACGGAATATGGAAGATTGTGGGCGCCGATAGCCGCAAAGTATCAGGCCAGGATCAATCCTACCAAGACGCCTCCCCTGTTGCAGGAAGCCAGAGACACCGCGCGCGTTGTCGTGGTGGAATTTCCTTCCCTTGCAGCAGCCAAAGCTTGTTATGCCGACGCGGCCTACCAGGATGCTATGCAATACGCTTTGCGGGCATCGAAACGGGATTTGATTATGTTAGAGGGCGACCTGGGCTAGCCCCGGTCAAGCATCGCCGAGCGCGTTCAGCAAGGATCGAGAGCACATGAAGGGCATTCGCGTCATAGACCTGACACAACATCTCTCTGGCCCGTTCTGCACCTGGACGCTCGCCAATCTTGGCGCGGATGTGATCAAGGTCGAAGCCGTAGGCCATGGCGAGAGTTCGCGTGAATCTGGACCGTTCGTGAATGGCCGCAGCATCTATTTCGATAGCGTGAACCGCGGAAAGAGAAGCATCGCGGTCAACCTTAAAACGGCGCTCGGCCGCGACACCTTGCATCGCCTTGTGGCCGGCGCGGATGTCCTCGTGGAGAATTTCAGGCCCGGCGTGCTGGCACGCCTCGGCTGCGCAGACGAAACGCTCAAGCAAATCAACCCGCGTCTCATCATTGCTCATGTCACGGGCTTCGGCCAGGACGGCCCTCTTTCAAAACGAGCCGCCTATGACGTCGTAGTGCAGGGGATGAGCGGCATGATTAGCATTAATGGCGAAGTCGGCTCCGCGGGTACGCGGGTCGGATTTTCGATTGGCGACGTTGCCGCGGCAATGTTCGCGACAATCGGAATCCTGGATCGCCTTTACGAGAGAGACGCTAAGGGACAGGAAGCAAAAGACCTCGATATCTCGATGCTCGCCTGCCAGTTCGCGTGCCTCGAGAACGCTTTTGCGCGTCATCTGAATGCCGGGCATTCGCCAAGACCGAACGGGTCGCAGCATCCCTCCATCACGCCCTTCGGGCTTTACCAGGCGAAGGACGGCCCGATGTCTATCGCAACGGGCAACCAGAAGGACTGGATAACGCTGTGCAGCGTGATAGTTGCTGAGGAACTCGTTGACGATCCGAGATACGCGACGATCGAAGACAGGATCGCGAACAAGCATGAGCTTGAACGCGACATCAACCGCGCGCTGCGCGCTCACTCGCGAGAAGACTGGGTCGAGAAACTCGTAGGCGTCGGGCTTGCCACCGGCAGCGTGAATACGATCGAGGAAGCCGCCGCGACGCTTCTCGAAGACACCGACAGTCTTTCTCGCATTTTACACGAAGGCCGCGACTGGGCGTTCGTGAAGAATCCTTTGAGATCCGATGACGCGGGACCCGAAGCGCCGGCACCGAATGTCGGCGAACACACGCGCGCCGTTCTGCGCGACTTCGGCTTCGCAGCCGACGAGATTGACGATCTCTACGCCGAAGGGGCCGTCGGCTGATGCAAGCAGAAAGCGCGATGAACAAGTCCCCGATCCTGACGGAAAAGCGCAATAAGGTGCTTTATGTAACGCTCGCTCGCCCTCCGGCGAACGCCATTGACGCGGCGACGAGCCGGCTGATGGGCGAAATCTTTGCCGGGTTCAGGGACGATGACGATTTGCGGGTAGCAGTCGTGACCGGCGATGGCCCTAAGTTTTTCTGCGCGGGGTGGGACTTGAAGGCGGCCGCAGCGGGCGAAGCGCCGGATGCTGATTTCGGGATAGGCGGCTTCGGCGGCATCGCCAGCCTGCCGGGCCTGCTCAAACCGATCATCGTCGCCGTGAATGGAATTGCGGTCGGCGGTGGCTTCGAGCTGGCGCTATCGGGCGACATCATCATCGCGGCGGACCATGCGCGGTTCTCCCTGCCTGGCGTCCGGGTCGGAGCCCTGACCGACCGCGCGGCAACCGTGTTGCCGCGACGCATCCCCTATTATCAGGCGATGGAACTTTTGCTCACCGGCCGATGGATCGATGCCAACGAAGCGCTCAAGCTGGGTTTCGTGAACGCCGTCGTCCCAGCCGACCAGCTGGCCGTGCGAGCGACGGCCATGGCCGGGCAGATAGCGGCCGGCGCCCCCCTCGTTCAACAGGCGATCAAGGACATCGCACGCCGGGTTGACGACACGACCTATCAACGGGTTTCAACTGCGATCGCCAATGGCACGCTCCCGTCCGTCGCAAAGCTCCTGGCCAGCGAGGATCTGCGCGAGGGTGCGCAGGCTTTCGCTGAAAAACGGGCTCCGGAATGGAAAGGCCGTTAAACCGCGACTGATTTCCGAAGGCTTGCGCTCACCACCGTCACCCGGTATAGGGCTCCCGCAATTGGCGGGCGGTTAGCTCAGCGGTAGAGCACTACGTTGACATCGTAGGGGTCACAAGTTCGATCCTTGTACCGCCCACCATTTTCCTCCTTTCGTTACAATCATTTGGACGAAACCAGCTTCAGGGCTGGCGCGCCCACTTCTCCGCCAATGGGAGCAAAGTGGGAGCTATTTGCTATTAGCGTTCTGTTTTTGAGCATGCCATTCAGCCGGACCATGATGCGGTCTGTTGCTATTTTGGCCTCTCGCAAGAACTCCGGATCGTAGCGTTCATACCAGCTGGTGGTGTCCTGGGGCTTGTGCCCAAGCCATTCCTCGCGCTGTTCCCGGTCGACGTGACAGCCTTCGATACGTCGAACATTCGTCGCCATGAAATGCCGCAAGACGTTCGGCGTCATCTCAGGGATGCCGACGGCGTCGGCGTGAGAGCTAAACACCTTCTTGATCGTCGTAAGCGGCTTGCCGGTCTCCTGGACCGGATAGTCACGGTTCCATTCCTGAAGCCATCCCCTGAGGTTGTCTGTAAGCGGTATCGTCGGCCGGACCTTCTTGTTCTGCCGGCGGCCCGGCGGATTGAGCTTCACGACGTCAAGGTCAAAGTCGACCTGCGTCGGTACATGAAGCTCGAGCACGGCTTCCGATCGCGCCCAGGTGTTCAAGGCGACGACGACGTAGTGGAAGAGGTTCTCCTGGCGGCGATCCCATTCGCCCTTGGCGGTGCGGCGCCCGATCGTATCGATGAATTTGGCCAGCTGCTCCCAGGTCGGTATCCAATCGCGAGGTGCCGACTCTGGTAGCTTGGTGATGCGCGAGATTTCGTCTCCCTTGTAGATGACCGGGATCGTATGACCGAGCAGCTGGACCTCGCGCGCGGTGCCGTCCTGGTCGACGAGAATGCGCTTCACCCCGTGGCGGACAGCGGCATTGATCATCGACATCACGCGGGAAATGTAACCGACAGAGTGACCCTTAGATGTCGCACACCACTTGATGAAGGCTGTCTGCCATGTAATCGACAAGTCCGCAACCACCGCCGCATCATGCTTCTGCTCGTCGACAAGCCATTCTAAAAGGACAGCCCCTGCCCTTCTGGCCTGCTTGGCGCTGGGGATCGCATCGGAATGCGTCAGCCAGTAGTGATCGAGAAGAGCAATCACAAATACGTTTTCAGGTGATTTGGCGTCGACAGTCGGACGATTTACGACGATGGCGGCGAGCTGCTGCTTGGCCGTTTCAAAATCTGGCGTGCCCGTGCTCCGGCGGCAGACTTTTCGAGCGTCCCCGGTTCCGTCGTACCAGTAGCGGTAAATGTTTGCTTTGCCGGGCTCTCTTCCGAGCCAATAGGGTCCAAGTTCGAAGAGGGCGGTTGTCCGTCGTTTTGACATGGCTTCCTCAGATGGCGACCAAGATACTCGCGAATTCCATTGAGAGTGAGCCAGCGGCCCCTGCCCTTCTGGACAAATTCAATCTCACCACGGCTCATCGCCATGTTCAATTCATTCTCGGTGAATCGGCCCGGCCACTTGGCCAGCACCTCTTCTGCCGAAAGCATATCATCAGGATCTACGTGCTGAGGCATTTGCGGGCACCTATGATGCTGGCTCGCCCCGCAGCTTGGGCAAATCGGCCCGACGGCAACGGATCGGCGATGTCCGGCTCGCGCCGTCGCTCTTGAACAAGAGTTTGGTGCGGCCCGACTGGAACCAGCGGGTTACAGTTTTTGATGAGACGCCGACTGCGCGCCCTATTGCGCGCGCGCCGACGAGAACTGGGGCCGACCCTACGGTTCCGGCGCTAGGCGCCGCCGACCTCGCATTACGGACATGCCCTTTGCCCGGCGCCTCGTCGGTAAGCGCAGTGTCGATTGTTTTTAATGATGCAGGCTGAATCATGGCAATCCCTGGCCAGACCTCGCCTAACCCGCTGTTGTTCCGCTGAGACGTTTGGCAACGTCCATAAGCAGGCCGCTTCCGATGATTGCTGCATCAGCGAGATAACCTAAGTGCAAGGGTTCGCGCGTCCAACTGTGACGGTCTCTACGGGGACGGTCGATGTAAAGGGTGCGGGCACTTTCGCCATCGGGATCGACCCAGTCGAACTCAACCGCGATCTGCGTCTCGACATCATCAGGATCTTGCTTGAAGCGGAGCAGTGCGATCTTCGTAACTTGCTTAGCGTTCTTCAACGTGTAGTCGCCGAGGATAGTGGACATCAGTTCTGCGAAGGTGACGACGCCAAGGAACTGTCGACCGAATGTGTGGAGGCCGAAATAAGCTTTCGCATGGTCTACACAGTCACTAGCAACCGGCGTCGCAGCAGCAGCGACGATCATCCAGCAGGCTTCTGGCGCGGTTAAATGATGAACCGACAGGCCGCGGCCGTGAACCTTCACGTGGCCGGCGGCGCGAAGCTTGCGGGTACGAATATCAAGGTCCGCTGGCGTGCGCGGGCTTGTCGATGCAATCAGCTGTTCTAGTTGGCGGGCGTACATTTGCTACTCCTACGGGGAAGTTCTCTTTAGGAGCATCAGAGGTTTTGTCAACGGGGAAGTTCACATTTGTCGTAGCAGTCCCCATATCCAGCGCATGAATTCAAAGTTTACCGCCTCCTCGCCGCCGGCATCCGTCAATCTCACCACATTGGCAGTAGTCAAAAATGAACTCGGCATCACGACCAGCGACGATGACGCTTACCTCTCGAAGCAGATCACCGCCTTGTCGCAATTCGTTGCCACGTACCTCGGTGTGAGGCCGACCGATGACGGCGCCCGCGGCCTTGGCCAACAGGAACTCACCGAGACATTCGACCTGACGAAACGTGCCAGGACGTTGCGTCTCTCGCGCTGGCCGCTGACGGCAGTCGCATCGGTAACCGAGGACGGTACCGATCTCGCCGCCGATGATTACGAGCTGGACGCGCCGGCCGGGCTGCTCCGGCGGCTCTGCAATGACAGCCTGGTCGCGTGGAACACCGGACAGGTGACTGTGGAATACACGGCTGGCTATGTCCTGCCCGGTGAAAGCGGCCGGACACTGCCATACGATATCGAAGATGCCGTTCTCGATCTCATCAAAGCCGATCGCGCCGCCCGCAACCGCGATCCCGCTCTCCGCTCCGAAGAGATCGTCGGCGTGGTCACACGCCAGTGGTGGAACGGCACCACCTTGCGGCCTGGCGAGCTGATCCCGCCGGAGGTCGCGCGCAACCTTGACGCCTATCGTGAGGTCTCAATAGGAGCTTTGAACGCAAGACTTTGGATGACGCCCTGGCGCGCGCCGGGACCGATATCATCATCCGGCGGGTGTCAGGCCTGCCGCCGTTCCAGACGACGGTAGATGTCGCTTGCCGGGCGATGGTGCGATCCTGGTCAAGCGCCGGCCCGCAGCCGCAGGCAATGGACGGGATGACGACGCAATCCGATCGGCTCGTCATCATGAGCCCGACACAGATCTTTGCCGCCCTTGGTGAGGACGAAACCAAGTTGCCCAAGCGCGGCGACAAGGCCATCGAAGGCGGGAAGACCTCGAATGTGGAGGCTGCCAACTTCATCCGCATGAGCAACGAGATCGTCAGAATTGAACTTCATGTTAGAGGATAACCAGAAGGCTCGCGCCGCTCACGAAATCCCAAGCGAAAGTTCGTAGTGTCGAAAGAGTCCTATACAATTCAAGTCGTTCCTGATTCGACACCTGTGCGAGACTTTGTAAGCCATGGCATCTCCATGCAGCTTTCCGAGGATCTTGCTCCTGAGTATAGCCTGATCGTCATCGGACCTTCCGTATGCTGTTGCGAAAACATCATCCGGCTTGGCGCTGGAACCTCCATCTCCAAAGAGCAGTTTCAAGTTCTGATCGTGGAAATGCATGCCCAGGAAAATAAGGGTTTTGGCGTTTACGATGGCATTGCGGATCATTGCAAGCTCATCATTCTCATCTAACTGCTCAGAGTATGTCTTGATGCCCAACGCGATTTCTTCTAGCGGTGCCTGCTTATAGTCGCCGAAGGCAGTCCCATCCCGTTGTCTGGAGTTCGGAAGCGCACCCACTGTCCCGTAGGGGTGAAGGATGCGAACTGACTTTATCACGATCTCGTAGGCTGCGGCGGGGCTAAGATTGTACAGGCCGGCAAGCGCCCTGGTAAGGAAATGCTCAATGCATCGATCGTAATTGAAATTGATGAATGTCAATCGTTGAAACGATTGTTCGATGCTCGATAGGCCAGGGCCTCTTCCAACCGAACGGAACAATCGGCGAAGCCAACTGTCCTCTGTCACCTCACGTCCAGTGGCCAGATTTGAAGCTGACTCCGCCTGCAAAATGCATCTCGCGATTAGAATCTTCCCACATGTAACCAATGCTTGGTCATCGCGATGGACATCTAGGAAGTCATCGATTGAGGATCGATACAACACCCCTTTATGGATTCTCGACGCGGCATTGTAGACTGCCTCACGATTTGGCCCCGACATTCGTTTGATCGTTGACAGCAACACCTTATCGGTGAGTTGGAGTTGATGAAGGTCGCCAGTTTCGCTTGCGCTGGCCGCCGCAATCGCCTTCTGCAGCCCTTCACCAAGCGGCATTCCGAAATCGACGCCGGCTCCAGCGCCCACGACCAGCACTATCGACACGCGCACGTCCGTAAGTGGAGATGCTCAGCGAGTCCTTGGCATTGCATTGTCCTCATACCTGTTTCACCCTCCGATGTTGACGCTGCGCTACATCAGAAATACAGTCAATCCAAATCTAAGTCTGAGCAGTTGGAATTGTGCCGCTAACGGCAGGCGAATGGAAAGACGTGTATGAAATGGATCACGGCGTCTCACCTCGATAGTTGGGCAAAGACACTAGTCGCAAGGAGCGAATTGCCTGGGCTTGTCGCAGACCTTATTCGAGCCACAGCACTAGAAATCACGGCGTTTAGATTTCCTCGCGGCGACAAGAGCCAAGTGAGGGGATTTGATGGCTGGCTTCACGCAACGGGCGTTGATCCATATGTTCCGGACGGTTTGTCATTCTGGGAGTTTGGCGTTGGCGCTGGAAAGTCAAAAGCTCTTAGTGATTACGAGAAGCGTACGAATGCGGTTCTCGAGAAAGAGCGTAAATCCGCGACCCTTGTTCTTGTATCGCCTGCAACATGGGACGATCAAAACAACTTGCTTCCTGATTTTGTCAACGATCTGCGCAGTAAAGGTGAGTGGGCTGACGTGCGATTCTTGGACGGCAGCCAATTGGAGGATTGGTTACATCGTTGTCCCGCCGTTGCCGCCACCTACGCCGCCGCCGTGGCTGGAAGGCCACAAGTTGGTGCGAGAAGCACACGAGAATTTTGGGACGAGTACGCACACCGATTTAAAACCCCACTCACCGAAGAAGTCCTGTTGTGTGGGAGAAGCGAGCAAGCCTCTCAATTGCTCGAGAGGCTAACGCTTCAAAGTGCCGGTGCGATAGAACTCGCAGCGGATTCCCCGGATGAGGCAATAGCGTTTGCGATAGCAGCAGTACGAAAGTCGGACGACGCTGTTAGAGCGTATCTTGAAGACCGAATACTGATCCTAGATGAAGCCGAGGCAGCGCGCCAGTTTGTAGATACTCAGAAGCTAATTTACTTTCCGCGCGCGCAGGCTGACAGCTTGTCCGGATTATTGTCGACAAAGGGGCCGACGCTTATCGCTAAGGGTCGTGACCAGATTGGCGCGAAAGGCAACTACCTCGCGCGACCTTCAACTTCTGAATTTGCGAAAAGCCTGGAGACGATGGGACTGGCCGCAAAGGAGGCTGCCCGTCTAGCACACGCAACCAATCGCAGTATGACTGTGCTAGGGAGGCTGTACCCCGCCGGAAACGCTTCAATCCCTCAGTGGCGCGATAGCGGTGCTTCATTGATCCCTGCGCTGTTGGCAGGCAGTTGGGATGACAGCAACCAGGCTGACTGCGAAGCGATGAGGGCTGTCGTTGCTCCTACTGACTATAACGAGCTTGATCGCCTATTGAGACACCTGTCGAAGCTGCAAGACCCCCCGATCGATCGCGTGGGGTCAATATGGGCACTCAGAGCGCCAGTAGACGCATTTGTACATTTGGCTCATCTTCTCTCGAGAGCTGATCTCGATAAGCTTCGCAATCTTGCTCAACTTGTTTTCTCATCCATATCGCGCGCAGACTTGGAGGATGGCCGCGATGATGAGGTCTTTCTCCCATCTAAGCTCACTAAACGATACAGCACATGGCTGCGAGATGGCATCGCAACAACTTTGCTGTTAGTCGCAACCCTTCACGAACAGGCTGACATTCAAATCACCGGGCTCGATCCCCAAGGATGGGTTAACGACATCATCGCAAACCTACCGGAGCTTGACACCGACTACCGTCGCATTTCAAGCCTTCGAGGGGAGTTTGTTACTCTTATTGAGGCAGCTCCCCGCCCTTTGTTGTCGGCCCTCGAGCACCTGCTCGAGGGTGATGGAAGCAACGCTCTCGGATTCTTTGAAGGAGACGAAGGCCTGTTCTCTCCGACAAGCCCGCATACATACATCCTCTGGGGACTCGAATGCATTGCCTGGGACCCTAGACATCTGCTTCAGGTATCCATCATCCTCGCAAAACTCGCCGAGATCGATCCGGGTGGACGCACTTCTAATCGCCCGATCAATAGCTTAAGGAGCATTTTCTTGGGATGGGCACCGGGTACTTTCGCATCACTCGGCGTGAGAAAGAATGTAATCGAAGAGCTCGCGAACAATTTTCCCCGCGTCGGGTGGGAACTTCTGCTTCTACTGCTACCACGAAACAGTGATTCTAACATTTCGACCGACAAGCCTAGATTCCGGGATTCAGGAGCTTCTCAAGCGGAACAGCTCACAAAAGGGATGGTACGAGAGTTTTTCGAGTTTGTAATAAATCAAGTGCTTTCGCTAGCAAATGACGACCCTTCGCGCTGGATCGAGATCGCCAAGCGTCTAGAGCACTGGCCGAAAAAGAAACGTCAAGGCGCCATTGAGAAGCTTGGCGAATGGATGCGATCGACCGGGGCGAGTAGAGACGCGGTCTGGCTAGCATTGCAGGAGGTCTATAACCGTCATTGTGCGTTCAGAGATACTGATTGGGCGATGAGTGAAGATGAACTGTCTGCAATAGATGGTGTCTTGCAGCAATCGGCGCCTGCAGACGAACTCGCGCGGATAGCGTGGTTGTTCGATCAATGGTCACCGCTAATGATTGGCCGATACAAGGAAAACGAAGAGGAACTAGCAAGGGCCCGAAACGACGCTCTCGACAGTATACTGTCTTCTGCCGACTATGCGAAACTACTGCGAATCGTTGAAAGGTCGGGAGAACCGGCCACTGTAGCGTTCGCCGCAGCGCAAAACCTCCACAGCTTTAACGAATTCGCAGCTCTTCTAATTCTGGCGCTAGAAAGCGGCACCGCAAAATCTAGGCAGTTCGCGAAAGTATTATCCTCGAGTGGACGGGAAAAGTTTCACGCTGATTGGGAGAACTACATCGCCGAGTTAGCAAAAAGCGACGACTGGCCCGAAGACGTTATCGTCGACCTTGTACTGGCATGGCCCGATTCCGCGAACACGTGGAATTTTGTTGCGCGCTTAGGTGATAAATACTCGAGTATTTATTGGCGGAGTAAGTATCCGCTCGCTCTATCTGGTGATGAGAGGGCTAACCTAGAGGCTATTGAGAATTATCTGCGGGTAGGAAGGGCGGACGCAGCTCTTATGGCGGCCCATCGCATAGTTGGGTCACTGCCTACTAAAATCATCGTGCAGATGCTGGAAAAATATGCGGCACGATCAATTCCAGACAAGAACATACCGAACTCAATGGTCGGATACTACATTGAACATCTCTTCGAGGAATTGGATAGGCGGCCTGACATTCCGGGTGAAGAGATAGCCCAGCTTGAGTACGCGTTTTTACCGGTGTTTGAAAATCGAGGCAGAACGTTATCTATTCACAGACTGATGTCGACTGACCCGAAGTTCTACTTCTCCCTAATACAGTCCGTTTTTCCGCCTGTCAGCGACTTAGGTAATGAAGCTCAGGAACCGACGGCCGAACAGCGAGCAAAGTGGCGAGTTGACTATAGGCTTTTGCTTGAATTTGATAAAGTGCCTGGGACCGACAACGGGACAATTGATTCTTTTGTCCTCAAAGAATGGGTTCTCGCCGTGCGGTCATTGGGTAGCGCCACGGACAGAAGCGAGATTACTGATACGTACATCGGACAGTTGCTAGCGCACTCTCCGCCGAGCAAAGATGGCATCTGGCCCCAACCAGCAATATGCGAATTGATTGAGACGATACGCTCCCCAGCACTCGAGAAGGGAATCCGCACAGAACGGTTCAACATGAGGGGCGTCTATACCAAATCGTTGCGTGAGGGTGGCGCTCAGGAGCGGGAGTTGGCCGATCGATATCTAGAGTGGGCCAAATCATGCGCCGATTACCCTAGAGTTTACAATCTTCTTACTACTATCGCTGAGAGTTGGAGACTTTACGCAGCCAATGAGGACACAGAAGCCGAGGCGAATCAGTTGAAAGGCTGAAGCACTCTACACAAAGATGAAGCCGTCTTTTCTCTCGACAGTGTTGTAAACGGTAATGTTTTGATCAGAGCATGCCGCACGCGACACAGCCATTGCGCATGCAACGGCACCGTCTATGCGATCTCGTGACTTGCCTTTGTGAAACGACTTGTTGCCCGCCTTGTCGACTTCGACGGCGAGGTTGTCGAAGCACCACCGGAGAACGGGATTGCCGCCATGCCGGAACTTCCGGCCGATGATCGCGCGCTCCAGTTCCTTGATCGCCGGACCCATGGTGATCCAACCCTGCCGCATCGTGGCAGTCGGAAACCCATCCTCGGTCAACGGCGCCATCACCGCCTGCGCATAGGCGGGATCGAATGCGATCTCCTGGACTGAGTACGCCTCGCAGAGCTGGCGAATGTGGGCTTCGACCGCTCGATAGTCGGTGACATTGCCCTCGGTCGGGATGATGAAGCCTTGGTCGCGCCAGCGCGGATAGGGTACCCTGTCGCGATCGGCTCGGCTTTGGATATTGTCGGCGGGACAGAAAAACCAAGCCAGGACAATGTAGCCGTCGTCCTCGTCTCGGAAGGCCGCGACCACCGCTGTCAGATCTGTCGTCAATCCCATGTCGACGGCGATCCAGCATGGCTCGTCCACGAGCGCGTCGACATCGATCGGCGTCTCGCCCTCATCGTAACCCGCCATGTCGACAAAGGGTGATGCCGAATAATCCAGCCAGACATTGAGGTGAAACTGCCGGAAATCATCGCGTTCGGCCGGCCGCTCATTGGCTTCGCGTGCGAGCTGTCGCATTCCGGCGATGTCGGGGAAGCCTAGTTCCAATCCGGGGTTCACGAATTGCCATATCTTCTCGTCGCGCCAGTCGCCATCCGGTTCGGCCTCGAAGACGACAGGCAGGAATCCTGGATCATCAATGGCGCCGGATTGGACACGGCGTGCGTAGTCAAAGAGTTCAAAGGCGAGGTTGTTTTGGCCCCGGCCGGCTTGCGTGATGACGATCAGCAGCGACCCGGCGGTCTTCACGAGACCGGTTCGCAATGCCTTCCAGAGATTGCGGTTACGCCAGGCGATCAACTCATCGGCAAGAACGAAGTTCGGCGTCCGACCGAGCTGGACATCGCCATCGGCCGGGATTGCTCGCATCTCTGACCCCGACTTGCAGTGCTCCATTTCAAACGTGGATTCTTTGAGCTTGGCGGACCGGATCAACCAGGGCGTCGCCTTCACGATGCCGGCGGCTTCATCGTAAGCGATTACCGCCTGGTCCTCTGCGGCCGCTGCAGCGAGCGCTAGACCAACTTCCGTTCGTTCCCACCCGAAGGTGTGCAAGATGCTGAGACCCGCTCCTATCGTCGTCTTACGGCCGCCGCGGGGCATCAGGATGAAGACGGTCTTCACGACGCGATTGCCACGATCATCGACGGGGCCATAGATCCTGCGGATGATGCGATCCCAGAAGTCGGGGAGGTCGAACGCCTTGCCCTCCAGTCTGGATTTCGGATGTTTGAGCGACCGCAAGAATGTCACCGCCCGCTCGCCGTAGCCAAGCGGGTCCGCGATCTCGCTGCCATCATAAATCCAAGCCGGCCGGTGCGCCTTCATTGGCGTCCTCCTCTGGCATCTGCAGACCCTTGCGAGATCGGGCAGCGGGTGTGAGACCAAGCTCCGCCCCGAGGCGGGCGATCAATTCGTTCGCCTTACCCATGACGCCGTGCGCCGGGTGAGGCTTGGGCTCGCCGGTCTTCGTCCGGGCAAAGGCCCCATCAGCCTCGATCGCCTTCACACATTCAGCGACCTGCCATGTGGCAATTACGTATGAGGCGACAACCGAGAGACTCGTCGTCGTCAGGAGCTTGCGCGCGGCAAGGTCCGACACGATCCTGTTCCACTCCGGGATGACGCTCTTCGGGATATGCGCCGGCGCCGGTGCGACGTTCGCCAGGCCGCCATGGATGGGCTTGAGATCAGGTCGACGGCCGCGCATCAGGCGTCGCTCCTGATGTTCGTCGATGTCGTCTTCCTAGCGCTAAGAAGACGCGACTCATCGCCGGCTAAAATATCCGGATTCGGCGGTTTTTCGGATTTAGATGTTGGTTTCGCAGCGTTGCGAAACCGACCGTCGCCAGGACTGGCTTCCTTGTCCCAAGCACCGAATTTTCCAGAAACCGAATTCGAGATTTCTTCGCGTTGCCGACCTCGGACGGTCTGTCCTCCTTGGCCGAAAGTCTGCACACCCCCCCGGTCGACATCATTCCCGTCGCTAGGTCGACGCCGTGATTGATCTCTTCCGGTACGCTGCGAATGATGATGCTTGCAGAATGGTCTCAGGTTGTGCCTCGCTAAACGGAGATCAGGACGCTCTCTCACGCTGAGGATATGGTCGACCTCTGTTGCAGGCTCGCTGCATGAGGCGATGCAGCAGCGAGGATGGTCCTTCAGATACGCGGCACGCAATGCCTGCCATTCAGCATCGTAGCCGCGCGCTGCAGCGTTTGGCCGTTGCCGATCGGCTTCAGCCTTCGATGCACGCACGCAGATGCAGGTCGCGCCGCTTTCGACGCGGCGACCGCACCTGCATATCCGGGCTGCACGCAAAGGCATCATACAACTCCAAGAGGGGTGACGCGGGGCGATCCGGAGGAGACGGTGCTCCGCGTCGTTGGCCTGGCCATGTGTGAGAGCCAGGATGAAGAGTGGGCCCTTGGCGCTAGGAAGGCGCTGGTGCCCGCGAGTGCGATCCAATTGACCGGTGAAAGAACCTTGTGCGCCCCGGATCGGACCTATCGTTGTCGGAGCACCCGTGGGCCCCTCCCAAATGCGGCGCCAAAGCTCGCTATGCCGGCGGATTCGCCGTTGGTGCGTAACGGGGATGACCGAGCACCCAGACACCCGCGATGAAGACGTTGCCGCTGTCATTTCCAGAGGGGGTGATCGTCACACGAACGTAGCGTTTCGGACCGACGTAGCCGATCTTCCTCACCTGGTTGTCGTGGCTGAAGTCGAAGCCAGCCAAGGCCTCGGTGCCGATCAGGTACTTGTCGTCGACCGCCGCCGCGTCGGAGAGGTTGGCGGCGTCACCGTCCTCGACAAGGACAGCGAAGGTCGCATTGGCGTCGGTGTTGGCGCCGATGAGCGTCAGCCATGTCACGCTATCGAATCCAAGCCGGTCGAGGATCTCAGAGGCGTAAGCGGTGTTGTCGGTCGTCGCCGCCTTGGGGCTGAGGCCCCGTTTCGGGGTGATGTTATTAGCTAGATCGCGCATGTGAGCGCCTCCTATTACGTGGTGCTGATTTTGAGCTTGCGCAGCGCCTCGGCCTTGCCGACGCCACCGGCCACACGGCGGCGCGCATGGAAGCGTGTCATGCCCTTGCTGGCCTGCGAGTACGGGTCTCTCAAGATGCTGAGAGCGACGCGGTCGAAGATGCGGTAGCCCTGGCTGAAGTCACCGAAGATCACCGGGAAGTTGCCGGCGCCGATGTCGGGCATGTCTGGCAACTCTAGCACCGGCTTGCCGAGCAACGTAGTTGTCGGCGAATTGCCGATCGCTTCGGTCATGAGCAGGTATTGGCCGCTCGTGCCGTCCTTCAGCTTCCGGACCGCGGCGAGTGTGGCGCCGTTCATGCCCCACACCGCGGACTGGCGGTATGCCGGTTTGATCGCGTGATAGAGATCGATCAAGCCGTCAGCCTTGATCAGCGACGCATCGGTGCCAGGCGTGTAGCCGATCGATGTATCGGACATGAAGCCCATCGGTCGCTTCACTCCATCGCCGGTAACGAAGGCACTGCCTTCGGCGGCGCCGAATTCTTCGCTCAGCTCGTAGGCAAGCAGTGCGTTGATGTCGAAAGCACTGTCTTCAAGGATCTGATTGCTGACGTCGATCCAGCAAGCGATTTCCGCCACTGGATAGTTCTGAGAGCCGAAGGCAACATTCGCTTCCGGTCTGTCTTCGCGCTCACCGACCCATGACGCAGTTGGTCCAGAGGTCCGCTTCGGCAAAGTCACCGACGGCGCGCTGGTTGCGGCCACGCGTGCTACAGTCCTGATCGGGCTGTAGAGTCGGACGTTGCGAAGCAACTCGGTCAAGAATTCCGCCGGTGAAAGCACGCCGCCCTGGGTATCGTCGGATACCGACAGCGCCTTGACTTCATCCGGCGTCAGCGCTTCGCGCCCTTTGCGCAAGAACTTCTCGAATGCCTTGGACTCGAGCGTCGGCTCGCCGTCCTTCTTGTCGGTGTCCGGGCGATTGCGCCTGGCGATCTCCTGGTCCAAGCGATCGTTGGCGGCCTTGAGGTCGCCCTCGAGCTTGGTGAACTTCTTCGCGATATCGCCGCCAAGCGCTTCGATAGCTGCCTTGACGGGATCATCGACGTTGTTGCCCTCTGCATCCTTGAATTCGAGGGGTGCGGCGTTAAGCCAGCTGCTATCGAGACAGTGCTTCACTGTGTGAGGGCCTCCCGGACCCCTGAGATGGCCTTCAGAAGCGCCCGCGCGCGCTCCGGATCATGGGCCTTGATGGTTGAAACGGTTGCTCGCGGATTCATCGGGAAGGTCACAATGCTGATCTCGACGAGATCGACCTCCTCGACGAAGCGAAGGCCCTTTGGTCGGTCAAAGCGGTCCTTCAATGTGCGGAAACCAATTGATAGGCCATCGAGAGCGCCGGCCTTCATGAGGGCATGCGTCTCGCGTCCTTTCGTGGTTTCCATGATCAGGCGGCCGGTCGCCTTCAGTCCTTTGCTGTCTTCGGTGAGTTCGGACCACACACCGATCGGTTCGGAGCTGTCGTGCCCGCGGAGCATCTTGACGCGCGCCGCCGGGCGACGCGCCAGAGATTTCGCAAAGGCGCCTGCGACGATGATATCGCGTCCCAGATCTTGGGTGCCGAACGTGCTGGCATAACCCGAAAATTCGCCTTGATCGGTGACGGCCTTGGTATCGAGTTCGAGAAGGAAGCCGACTTCATTGGTCATGCCGCGACAGCCCGTGGTTTTTTCTTCGGCGCGCTGTCGGGCTTGCCGGGAGCCTCGGTGTTGAGGGGAACGCGGAACTCGTCGCCGCCCGGATAGGGCGCGCGGTTTTCCATCGATCGGATTTCGTTCGGGCTCAAGATACCGTTCGTCACCGCCTTCGAATAGGCTTCGAAGCGTTCGGCGATAGCGGCCTTGACGAGTTCGTCGACGAGGAACTCCGCATAGATTGTCTGCTGGTCTTCCGGCGACAGAAGGCGTGAGATCGCCCCTTGCCAGACCTTAAGACGCGGCAGGATCGTGAAAGTCAGGAAGGCCTGCGCCATTTGTTCTGAGTTCGACCACGTCGCCCTTGAGAAGTCCGCGATAAGGGACGGCGGTACGGCCAAGGCGCGGGCGATCTCGACGAGCTGATAGGCGCGAAGCTCCAAGAACTGGAGATCGACGCTTTTGAAGGTCAACGCTTCGAATGTCACGCCGTCCTCGAGCACAGCAGTCCGGCCGGCGCTCTCCCCGGCGTATTGCTGATCCCATGACTCGCGAAGGCGCTTCAGGCTCTCCGGCGTGAGTCTTTTGCCATATTGCAAGATGCCGGACGGTCTGCCGCCAGCTGCAAAGATCCGGCTGCCATGACGTTCCAACGCCAGGTACAAGCCGACTGCATCGGCGGCTTGGCGGATCTGCGATAAGCCGCCAAGGGCGGGGATATGAAGGATGTCGGCATAGCCGTACTTGCGCTGCCCGCCGTTCTTGAGGCTGACCGTGTATGTCGGCTCAAGCATGTCACCGATATCGACAGACACCGCCGTCGGCTGGAGACGGATGAGTTCGACGATCTTGTCGCCGCTGCGATTGGCGAGCGCATATCCGGCGCCATACAGGATCGAGTCCATCTCAAGGGACATGATCAGATCGGCCGATGGCGTCCACGGGTTCGCCATGCCGTGCAACAAGCGATAGAGCGGATGCTTGTCGGCTCGGCGCTTCCCGCCATCGTCCTGGCGCTCGTACACATGAACCGGAAGCGATCCGAGAGTCTCGCACCGGACGCGGACGCCTGCCATGACGGGCACGCAGCGCAATGCGGATGTCGGACTGACTTGGATTCCGGCCGCGCTATGCGCACCGGCGTCGACAAGCGCTTGCCAGCCGTCGACGGCGACGGACTTCCGTTCAAAGATCGATTTCAGCCAAGCGTACATCCGCCTTCACCATTGGCGGATCGATCCCGGCTATCGCAATGCCAAATCAGGGGTATACTGACGAAAGTAGGGACATTTGGGGACATTAGTCGGCGGTAGCGCTGATTTTCGCGCGAGGCCATTCACCAAAAAGGAGGCCGTCCCGCTCTGGATGCAAGAGTAAGCATTAAGCCGCGCTTCAGCACAGCATATTTTTCGGCGGAGAGTGTCAATGTCTTATAGGCGTGTATGTTTCCAGCCGCTGCACTGCCTTCCGGTGGGGACATCTCAGCAAGCTCATACTCGCGCGGAGTCAGGCCCATCGGATCTCGATCAAATTCCATCCACAGTTGAGCGTGTCGTTTGTACTTAGCCAAAAGCCTTTCCCATTCTTTGAAGTCATTATCCCAACCGCTTTGTGTCCGGTAGTCTGCGGGATCCGACAAGAGTAGGCGTTCAGCCAGAGTCTCAATCGAGTGAGACAGTTTATCGGCATACGAGATCGCTGATCGGGCGCGATAGGCATTGACATAGCGCTGGTCGTAGAACTGGTGCCGAGGAGATGCGGCCACCATCGCATCTATCCAAGACCGAAGCGCCTGTATTACCCTTGATAGAATTCGCGTCACGCAGTTAGATTATGCCGAGTATTAGACGCCGTGGTTCGGGGTAGATACCGTTACCGCGCAACGAGTTCATGAAACCGCGAAATGAACGATAATACCAGGGTATCATTCCAATGATCGTCATCCATAAGATCAGGTGAACCTTGTAATCGGGCCGCATGGAATCCCGAATGATTTCGGCAGGATCGCGGGAGAATTCTATCGGCTGCGTCATGAGGTAACCGGTATAGAAGATCAACGGTCCGAGCATGAATAAGCCGAGCCAAAAAGTTCGCACCGCGTAGATGTAGTGGCTCGAAAAACTGCCACTGTAGAGGTACCGTCTGAGTACAAGCAGCAGCAGAAAGCCGAATAAGGGCGCGTACATCAACTTCAAGAACATCAAGTATGAGACCCAGATAACAGCGAAGATGTTATGCTCGCCAATTCTGGCAATTACGGATTGCATCATGCTTGTCGAAACTGAAGCGGTCATTAGTGCCTCCACACACAGATTACTCTACGGGAGTATCGGTGTGGTGAAGATTTCGATTAGCATTTGACTTAATGAGTTAGTTCACGCGCGCGCCGGCTGAAGCTGCTCAAGGAATAGACCTCGCCGGAATTGGCGAGGTTTGAATCCGCCGAGTAGGGGCTCCGTCGAGCATCTGATCCTTGGCGCTCCACCGCGTGGCGAGCCTCTGCCAATTGCGGTCTCTGCGCATCAATTGAAGGTTTGCTTTTTCTCGATTAGGTGGCCGCCAGATAGCCTCGTCGCGCCAGGGTCTCCCGACCAGCGCCTGCCCCGCAAACGCGTTCCTGGCGCATCTGCGGGGCTTGGAGCAGCCTTCAGCTATGCGGCGGCGCGCGATTGTCCTTCAAACCACGGCAAGCACTTGGTCTGGAGATCATCCGGCATTTTACAACCGGGCTCACCAGGGCGCGGCCCAAGGTAGTCAGCCCATTCGCCGGGAACATATGCCATCAGGTCGACGAGCTGGCCCCACGTGCGAAATTTGTTACCACCCCACGTCGACGGCGGTAACGTCTCTTCCGGCAAGTAGTCATACTCGCCCCGATCGATGGCCTCGATGAACCCCTCCCAGCGACGGCCTTTCAAGAACCCGACCGCATGCTTGACTGAAATGTCCTGGGATTGGCGGAAATCGGCATAGGCTGGCAGCGATCGTATGGCGTCGCGCTTCTCTTCGAAGGTCAGCTTCACCCACTCGTCGTAGGTGTCGACCTTGCTCATGTTTTTCTTGCTCGGGTAGCGCAGCCAAAAGATCTCGAACTCAAGCGGATACTCGTATCGACGTTGAGGTGAACCAGCATGATTGCCGTCCGAAGCGTGAGCTTCGGACATCTCTTTTCGTTGTTTATCAGTCTTTCTTACCCTTTCAGTATTTCTTACTGAATCAGTCTTTCTTATAGAGCCGGTTTTACCGACTGTCGGTTTTCCCGGCTCTCCGGGTTTTCCGACTTCCGGCTTTTCCAGCACCGAGGGCTCGGAAACCCGGCTCTCGGTGTGAGGGTCTTGGTTCTCTTCGTTGGGAGAGTCCTCGCCTGGCTGGATCTCAGGCTGATGGTCGAACACGACGTACTCGCTGCCGGAGAAGTGGCCATCGGGTCCGCGCGCCCGTTGACGCCGGATGTATCCGGCTTGCTCGATCTCCTTGAGCATGCGGGCGATCTTCTCTCGACCAAGATTGCCGCTCTTACGCAATTGCGTGACACTCAGTTGCCAGTTGTCTGGCCGACTTAGAAGCTCGGCAAGCATACCGCGGGCTTCATAGGACAGTCGTTGGTCGCGGAGCAGCTCATTGCTGATTGTGGTGAAGTTGTCTGTCTTCTTACGACGGATGATAGGCACGGGAACTCCGTTAGGAAATTGATGAGATTCCCCGCAACGGCGTTGCGACATTGGCCATGATCTGGTAGTCGGACCTCGGGAAGAGGTACCAGATCGGGGCTCGCGTCGTCACAACCGGCGCGGGCTTCTTTGTTTCAGGTTCTTAGATTTGCTCGTCGGATCTGTGGGAGCAAAGTGGGAGCAGACTTATCCGGCGTTCCCGCCGTGTACCCGCTCAAACCAGCGCGAAGCCGTCGCTAACCCATTGAAATCTGGAAGAGCGAAAGAGAGCGTTGGCGTTGACATCGTAGGGGTCACAAGTTCGATCCTTGTACCGCCCACCATTTCCTTCCCTTCGAACCACACCCGCTGTCGCTCGACGGTATTTCCCCGCCTTTTCCGTCGCTTGCGGCGACATCCATCTCGCTGTGCGTGTTTGCTTTCAGAATTGGATGGTATTTCCGCGCTATCCACCGCCAAAATCTCTGCGGCGCCGGATTTCGGTCACGCAACATGATGGCGGCAGTGCAGAGGTCGCATCCAATGGTCATCGCCTGATCATCGTGTCCACTCTTCGAGCCGGGTATGCCCGAAAGCGGTTGGGTCGGCTGCCCGCTACAAGACGGCAACCCTAGTGTTGCTCTTTCAAATGGCGACGAGTCGCCTCCCGCGAGCAGACAGCTCGCCCCATCGATCTGCGGATGGGCCAACGAGACTGAGGATGGTCTTCAGCTGAGGAGCAGTGCCCGTTGGTCATCCCAACGCTCGGGCAGCGGGCATGCCTTGCGGAGGCGTTCGGGGGTGAGCGTCGCATTGTGGTCGCCGGTGACGATGCGTTCTACAATATCGGGAGCGAGGAAGGCCACGGTGATTAGGCGGCTGATATAGGTCCTGTCCACACCAGCGCTCTTTGCAAGGTCAGCGATCGATGAGCTTGCGCCCGACGACAAATCTGCGAACCACCGTCGCGCCTGAAGCATCAATTCGACTAGTTTCGGATTCGGCTGAGCTCGTTCCGCATCGTCGGGCCCCAGCACAAGCTTCACCTGCTTGCCGCAGCGCAGAAGGTGGCTCTTGATCTCAATCTCGAGAGGCGCTGCAGTTCGACCATCCTGTGTCGCAGCATCCTGCGCGTCGATCTGGCATTCTCCGTGATCACCATCGACTTGCGGAACAGTTGCAGCCTCTTCGTCCGCGATGCCGCTGACCCCAAGGCTCTGTCCCAACCCAGGCTCCGAAAGGCTGATCCTTACGGCGGTCCTGGAGACCGTGATCCGGGCGATAATCGACCGGACAATTGTCGGGGAGGCTGTTTTGCTGTCCGCAATCGTATCAGCAAGTCCGGCTACTGCGTTCAGCAGACGCGGCAGCTCTATGATCGGGACACGGGAGGAAAGCCATCGATGCATCGACGGTCTGTCGCTCAGTCGTGTTGCAACGGCGTTCACAACGAGCCGATCAAGATCCCCCGCCGGGACCCTGATGCCAGCCGGATCTCCCTTCGCGTCTCGGAGTCGCCTGGCGGAGGTGTAGTAGTGATATTGGATGCCACCCTTCTTGACGCAGTGCGTGGGCAGCAGCCTGTTGCCGCTGGTATCGAACACAAGTCCTTTCAGCAAAGCGGGGCTCGCCCGCTTCGACTTCGCCGTTTCCCCTGGCCCATGTTCGGTGAGGGTGGCCTGGACCATGTCAAAGAGGTCCTGATCGATGACGGCTTCATGCTGCCCCTCATGCAGTTCGCCTGCGTGGCGGATCAGCCCGAGGTAAAGCGGGTTTTTCAGCATGTGACTGATCGCGCCACGGCCCAGCGCGATGCCGCCCAGCCGGCGGCCGTCCTTGAGCAACCGGGTTCGTGACCGGACTCCCTGCTGGCCCAGTTCCTGCTGCAGGAGGTGAACCGAGCGAAGCTTCAGATACCTCTCAAACATGCGCCGGACGGTTTCAGCTTCTCCCGGTACAATGACGAGCTTCCGGTCCATGACCGCATAGCCTAGCGGCACCGGCCCTCCCATCCACATGCCCTTCTTCTTTGATGCCGCAACCTTGTCGCGGATGCGTTCGCCCGCCACCTCGCGTTCAAATTGGGCGAAGGACAAGAGCACATTGAGGGTGAGCCTTCCCATCGAGGTCGAGGTGTTGAACTGTTGGGTGACGGCCACAAAGGACACCTGGTGCTTGTCCAGCGTCTCCGTCAGCCGGGCGAAGTCCGTGAGTGACCGGGTCAGGCGATCAATCTTGTAAACGAGGATAATATCGACCTTATTGTCCCTGACATCGGCGAGGAGCTGCTGCAGGCCAGGCCGAACCATGTTGCCTCCGGAATAGCCTCCATCTTCGTAGACGTTCGCCAGCTTTACCCAGCCTTCGTGACGCTGGCTCGCGACATAGGCAGCACAGGCATCGCGCTGGGCCTCGAGAGAGTTGTAACTCATGTCGAGGCCCTCTTCGGAGGACTTGCGGACATAGATCGCACAGCGCCTAACCGGAGTTCGTTCAGCCATCTATGCCTCTTGGCACTTTGTTCTTTCTTCCGGCATCCTTCAGGCCGAAGAACCTGGGTCCCGATTGATGGGTGCCGGTAATCGCGCTGGCGATCCGCGAGAGGCTGCGAAAAACCTCTCCCCGATAGACGAACTGGTCTTCCTTGAGCGCTTGAACCTCATGGGTTTCGCCCTGCCACTCGCGCAGGAACCGGGTACCAGTCTTCACGGATGCTGAGGCAGACAGATTGGTTTTGGCCGACGTCTCAGCTGCCGATCTGCGATCCAGTGCCTTAAGCCGCAACCGCGCCTGCCGGCTCAGTCCGCCCAGCAGCTCTTCCTGCAGGCGGAAGGCGATGGCGCGCTTCAGGAATTGGGGGCCGAGTCGAGCCGGGGCATTGGATCCATGAACCTCCCTCCACTGCAACCGCAGCGAATGAAGGCCCAGCTTATCAAGAGCGGCAATCTTGCCATTGATGTTGGCGACATCACCCGCCGGGGTTGCAGGAAGTGTGGCCGATCCCAGAGGATCGGCCAGATTTGATTGCTTGGAAGCATCGATGGTCATGACGCCGCCGTCTCGATCCGATAGCGGCGGGTCCCGCCGTCATCGAGGCCGCTGTGCACGGATCGGCCCAGTTTCTTCAGGTGTCCGGATATGAAGCCTCGGAGACTGTGCGCCTGCCATCCGGTCGCCTTCATCATCTCCGCGATCGATGCGCCGGCTGGACGGCTCAGCAACCCGACAATCTGGCCTGCCTTCGTGCCGGGTTGCTTCCGTGCCGTGGTCTTTGCCGCGGGTTTGGGGACCTTGGTGGTTTTCTTCGCCATGGTGGTGCTCCATATAGGGCCAGCCAATCTGGCCCGTGCACCACACCAAGCCCCGCAATCGCGCGAGGCTGCTTCCGCCTGCATCAGGGCACGTTTGTGTGCCCGTGCTCATTGCTCTAGCAATGCGTCCTTTGAAGCTGAAGTCGAGTGATATCTCCGCCCAAAGCGAAGATAATCGAATAGCCCGACTTTTTCCTCAGACCGTACCGACGGTTCGAATCCCTCCCTCTCCGCCATGAATGACGCCTAGGATATTGAAGTTGTTCGCATTCATTCGCAACGCTGAGTGTCTACCCCTCCATTTCCCCGCCATTAGGCGTGTGACGCTCGGCTGCGGCGATTGAGGTGACGGCGTAGTGAGTCAACCTGTCGCAGGTCGGGATTTAGGTCGTACAGACAACAGTCCCATCATCTCTCTTTGTGACTGTGCAGGACCGCCCTGCCCTCAGTAGTCAGCATCAGATCGTGATCGAGCCAGCCCAGATTCTGGCACTCGTGGGTCGCCGCTTCATCTACAGGTGTATCTTCGAGCCCATCCTCGATCTGGTCAATGCAGCGCAGGACCTTCACCAGCGCTTCCATTGGTATCATGATTGCGCCCCTACCTGTAAGCCCTTTCCGCGACGTTACTAGAGATTTGGGCTTGGTGGAATTGGATCGGCCGGGCTTAGTGGGGGGCGGAAATGGCGGGCTGGGATCCGGTTTAGGGTTCGGACTGGGGTCTGGAGGGGGATTCGGGTTGGGAAGCGTAGCCATGGGCTTTTCCTCATCGCACTACGAAGGCGCAACTGGTGAAAATCGAATGCGTTCCGCATGGCGGATTGTAGACCGGCGGGTGATTGCAAATCCCCTCAATGCGGCCTCATAATTACAGGCGGGCTAGCCCTCTCCAAGGCGACCACAATTCCTTCACTGAACTGAATCATGGACCTAACTGCCGAACTCGTTGCGTTGGTGGAGCGCACAGAACCGGACCCGGGCCCCGAAGCTGGGACCACCGAACACACCGCTGCAGACTTCGCGCTGATGGCTGATGCAGTGTTGGCTCAGCACAATCCGGAGCACCTCTGGGTTTTCGCCTATGGTTCTCTCATATGGAATCCCGAATTTGAGGCAGTCGAACAACGCCGCGCCGTCGCGGCCGGCTGGCATCGGTCCTTCTGCCTGAAGCTGACAAGATGGAGAGGCACACGCGAGTTGCCGGCCCTCATGCTCGCACTTGATCGCGGAGGGACCTGTGTTGGCATTGCCTATCGCCTACCCTCGGGCGACAATCACCAGCAGATCGTTCGGCTTCTCGAACGTGAGATTGACGCTAATCCTCCAACGAACGTCGCCCGTTGGATAAACGTTGCGACAGCGGAAGGGAACGTAAAAGCTCTTGCGTTTGCAGCCCTTCGCAGCGGGGCTGCGTATGCTGGGAAGAAGCCCCTCGCGGAGGTGGCCAGTGTGCTGTCACGAGCGGCAGGTCACTGGGGTTCTGCGGCTCAGTACGCCTTCAACACGATTCACAAACTCGAAGAGCACGGTATTCGGGATCGAAACCTGTGGGAAATCCAGAAGCTGATGGCCGCCGAAATCAGGTCCTATGAGCGAAAGTGACCATTGCTGAAGTCTTAATTACCCCGACTGCGGCTCGCGGCGGGTCACGGTAATTTTCGTCGTGCCGGGCAATGAGAACCGGCGGAGAGCTTAGTCCTCCGATCAATCCAGGAGCCCAAAGCTCGCGCCCAGCGTGGACAATGGACTACTGCTCTGGCACTCGCCCTTTAACCGCCCACGCAGTGGCTGCATAGGAGCGCGGACCGTCTTCTTCGCCATCTGTGTAGGCCAATCTGATTGCTTCTCGAAGGTTGTTCTTTTCATCAAGTGAAAGCGTATTCAAGTATTCGGCGAATGACCCGTCTTTGCCGTCCATCGGCGTCCAAAAGTCATCGAAGGAGACAAAATCCATGCGAATGGTGAGCATGCCGTCGATCACGTCGTGGAGACCGGCATTCCGCCAAGCGCGTGCGAGGTCGCCGGGCCGCGACATTGGTCGAGCGTAAACCTTCGCCCGGCGCACAACAGCTCGTTGATCCAGCATTGCAGCGGTATCCCAGAACATGCGCGACATGACCAGTCCGCCTCGGAAATCCCACATCGAGCCGGCGACGATTCCGCCTGCGCGTGTGACGCGTCGCATTTCGCGCACGGCCATTTCCGGTTGCGGAATGAAAGCGAGAACCAAAAGCGAAGCACAGTGACTGAACGAGGCGTTATCGAACGGCATCGCGCACGCGTCGCCCACTTGAAATCGAACCCGAGCGTCTTTGTTGAGACGCTTTGCATGCTCGATATAGACTGCTGAAAAGTCGATCCCCGTGATGTTTTTTATGCTGGGATTCTGAGATAGTGTGAAAGCCAGGCTGCCCGTGCCGCAACCAACATCAAGAACGTGCTCACCGTCTGTGATTCCGGAGAAATCGACAAACGATGGTGCGAGACTGCGGCTCCAGCGTCCCATTACGCGTTCGTAGCCATCGCCATTGCTAGCCATGAAGGTCGAAGAAGCTGTCGAGCCAACTGCACCCATCGGCGGTTTACTCCAAGCCGAAGCACCCATGCAGTCTACTGTTTAAAGCAAAAGCGAGCCAGTGCTCCTTTGAAGCAGGCATTACCTTCCGGCTCGTGCGGGTGGTATTTGACGTGCCGAGCCATGAGAATCAACGGAGGGATTAGGGCTTGTTTCTTCGCGGGTTCCTAACCGGATCTATAGGTGGCCGCCCTTTAGTTAGGTTACCACATATGCGCATCACCGCTTCATATCGTAGCTCATTCGAGATGTGTGGCTGTGGTGCCTGCTGTGGGAAGACGGACGACCTAAGCTGAGTCGGCTTGACCTCACAGCGTTTCCGGTAGGCATCGAATTCACGCGTTGTAATGAAGTACTTCCGGCCTAGCCGCTCGGCTTTCAGTAGCCCACTTCGAATTGCCCTTCGAAATGTATCGGCGGTCGCGCCCCCGTAAGGAAGAAAGACTTTCACCGCTTCATCAATGGGGTACGGGTCATCATAGCCAATCGGCTCATTCAATGGACTGGTTATTTGGAATGGCCCGCTGGCTGCCGTCCAGCCCTTCGCAATGCCGTTTTCGTTCTCTCCTCCTCTATGAGGCTCTTGATTGCATTATCGACCGGACTAGTCCGGGCAGGATTCGCCAGCTTCTCAAGGGCATCATTGATCGAAGCCCGCGACCACAAGCGTTTTCCACCAATCTTCACGCCGCTTGGAAAATACCCGCGCGAAACATAGTCACGGAACGTGCTCGCGCCCCTGAGAAGATAGCCAGCCTCCTCGTCATCAACCCAGTCGGGGGGATAAAGACGCTCTCGGCTCATAAGAGCGCAAATACCTTTTGTCCTCGATTCGGGCTCTCCCATTCGGGCAGATCACTGAAGGCGGCATCTAGCCTGTACCTATCCCAAACGGTTCTGCTGTTAATCAGCTTTGGCTTGGGCATCCGGCCATCCTCAACCCTCTGGTCGAAGAGAGTGGTTCCTACGCCAATGTAACGAGCAGCTTCAGCCTTACTCATGCCGCGCGGCGGATATTCGTAAGGCGCCACCAGTCTCGGATGAACTTCGTCCATCACTGCTTCTGCGTGAAAAAGGAGCGGCACTTTAGCATGCACAAGGATTTCACGTCTGACATCAAATGCAATCGCTCATAGGCGATATCCCCACAACATTGGTTGTTAGTGGATAACTTTCTAGGGGCGATGTCGTTCGCCGCTCCTTGGTCGCCGGCTCATGCACCACTCCCGGCCACGCTAGTGGCTTTTCTTGCCAGTGATGCGCTCCCAGAACTCCTCGCGATTGTTTGTGCGGGGAAAAGCTTCTGCAGGAACCTTTCGCCCAAGGGCCTCGCACAACGGCTCCCAGCCTTCTTTCACCTGATAAATGAGCAATTGCTCAGACGGAATTGTACCTCTCACTCTATCGGTGTGCGCGTTAAAAGCGTTCCTCAGCCCGTCAATCTCGAGCCCCGGTGGGAACCCTGTTTTCGCAACAACGCTTGCGACCATCTCCAGCCAAGGTTGCATCTCGGGCGGCGCATTACGGCGGCCTTCAAGCGCTTTATAGATAGTTTCCGAGAAACTCTCGGCCCAGCTTTCCGGACTTCTTACAGTGAGTACGTAATGGGCTTTCGGATATTCTGCGAAAAGCTCTTTGGTGAACCCGGCAGTCGGCCAATCCACGGCACTCTTGAAACCCTCGTACGTTTCCGGCCAGTTCGGCCGGCCGGCCACTGCCGCTATCCAGTACGGAACATGGCGGGGCTTGTCGGCTATCACGGCATCCATGTGATGACACGGCCCCAGACCAAGTATTTGGAGCGCCAGTTTCAGTGAGTAAGTTCCGGTGCGGCCGACTCCAAGGCCAATCACTTCCAATGCCATTACCCATTCCCCCATTGATCGCCATCTTGCGTGGCTGGTACGGAGGCTAGCACGGCATAGGGAATTTCCAAGTTTTTCCCTTCTTGGTCGGAAGGAGCCGGCCTTCCGACCGGGACTATGCCTTAGGGTCTTCCCGAACCACGACAGTCGTGGCGATCGAGCTGATTTCGTCTCCCGGCATCCCGACGCGCCGCGCGTGTTCGCGAAGCGCATCCGCATCGGATGCTTCATAGATGCAGATAGTCCCTAGCTTGCCGTCATCCTCCTTGACGACGTAGCTGCGTATCCAGCGCACCTTATCAGGCATCTCCTCATTGCCGACTTTTGAAGACTTGGCAGCGGCAGCCTCAAGGGAATTCGAATCTGACCAGGCACTGCGACGACGAATTGCGAAGAGTTCCATCGGGACTGTCCTCCATCTCGCACATCGGTAGACTATCAGCCGCTCTAACAAACGAAAACCCCGGACATCGCTGACCGGGGCTCGGATGCAAAAACCCACAATAAAAGGCCGCGCCAATCAGGCAGCCGTTGCGGTCCTAAAACAGAATCCACAAACAAGACGGCGCCCCTATTTCATTACAAAGACGCCTTTGGTGGTCTTTGCGATAAGTACCTTCTTCTTCGGCGAAGGGTCGTTGGCCTCCGCGGTGATCAGGCACGAGGAACCAATTGTTACGCGATGGCCACTTTCTGTCGTGTAAGTTTGGCCGCCGATCGTCAATTCGCCGCTCGCGGCCACACAGCAGACAGCGGTGTCACCGCCATTTGCCGAGCATCTATTGAAAGCATCGATCCTCTCTTGGAGCGTTCTCGACATCGCCGGCGTGGATAAAGAGATCGCAGCTACGATTGCCGCGGCAGACAAAAAACTTTGGCTGCGAATGCTCGATTTAGCTTCTCCTCGAAGTGTCACTAGGAATATATCATATCGCAGGGAACCGTGAGTGAATGGGCCGTTCAGGAAGTATATAGAAACCCCGGCCACTAGGACCGGGGGGTTCTTTCGGAGTTGGAAACAATTAGTCGCGCGGCGGGCTAATTCAGTCGAGCAGCCGGCGCAATATCCGCGTCACCTGTAGATCGGTCCATAGCCAGCAGTTCGAGCCCTGCAGCGAAGGCCCATTTCCCTGAAAGCTAACCTGTTGATTTCATTGGCCTCGCGCTTTATGCGGGATCTATGTCGAAAACGACCAAATGCGCCATCGTCTGCCAGTGCGGGCACAAGGGCCGCGTGGTCTGCATTACGACCGATCAAGCCTTTAGCGGCTTCCGCGAATCCTACCGGCTGGAGGGTTTTTTCGGCCTGTGCCTGACGGTCGCGAGCGAAACCGAAAGGCCCGTCGAATACGATAGGTGCTCTCAGTCCCCGCTGCCCTAAGTGCAAGAGCCAGGCGATAGCCTATGCCAAGCCTTTAGAGACATTCGAGCCGGCCGCGATCGAAGCCATCGTGTCGGAGTAACGACCGGGTTTGGGGCACAACCTAGCCCCCAGACTTCAGCTTCGAGATCGCGTGTACTTTACCGTCGTCGCGCATTTCATAGAATCGATCACCGTCGATGTATACCGCGTGACACTGCTTTGGCTGGCCGCCGGCTTGTGAACAGGCTTTGTCTCTGTCAAACGTCCATTTAGCCTGTACTTTCCCCTTCTTGCCGTCGAGGACATAGCTGCCGCTGATCCGCTTCTTTTTCCAATCCCACCTAAGAGTCGCGGTAAGCGATTTTCCCGCATCATAGATGACCACTTCCACTGTCTTCCCGTTCACGAATGCAATGAAGTCATCTTGCGTAGCAATCTTTGCATTTGCCGGAAGGCTGGGGTCTCCAGCATAGCTCGTCGAGATCGACAGAACGAAGCCAACGGAAACACCGGTCAATACGCGCATCGTGAGTTCCTCCCCATGAATATCCAACTGGTATACTGTGCCGGCTCTTATTTCGAGACTGCGGCAGGCAGGGATAATTGGCAAGGTTCGCGCGTGGGCGGGTCGCTTTCGGTCGCGTCTCGATCTAAGCCGCGATCCGCTCCGCCAATTCCGGCCCTTCGTGCTTCACGTTGCCGACCCTCTTGTCGACCGGCCAGATTGCCATGCGGCTAGCGTCGAACGGCTTGAGCATAGCCTTGAGTTCGTCAGGCGAAGCCTTCTCCTCGCCTAGCCACTTCGGCCAATCCTCATGACCCAGGATGACCGGCATGCGGTCGTGAACCTCGCCGAGTAGCGGGTTCGCGTCGGTCGTGATGATGGTGCAACTCAACGTCCAGTCTTCGGCATCCTTCAGCTTCCACGCCTCCCAAAGCCCCGCCATCGTCATCAGGCCTCTGTTGCCCATGGCTATGGCAAAAGGCTGCTTGTCGGATTTTCGCCATTCGTAGAAGCCATCCGTGATAATCAGGCAACGCCGGCCGGCTTTCCAAGCGCCGCGGAACGCAGGCTTGGAGTCAACTCCATCGGCGCGCGCGTTAAAGGTCGAATAGCCGATCTTGTTGTCTTTTGCCCAGGATGGGATCAGGCCCCAGCGCATTGGGTCGAGGATCCGCTTACCGTCCTTCGATCGCAGCACCGGCACCGGTAGCGTTGGCGGCACGTTCCAGCGCTTGGGGAAGACGCCGGCGATGCCATCCGGAAATGGATCGATCTTGATTTCGGAATAATCGTCGGGAAGTCTTACGCGGCCACACATGGGTGTAACGGTAGCCGAGCCCCGATCAAGGTCAAGCGGTGACGGGGTTCGGGGGCTTGAGACGTCATCCGATATCGACAATTCGTGCATCATCACTCGACAAAGTTGCGTCGTAGCAGGATACTTGGGCGACGGCTAAAATGGGGATCGGGCAATGCCAAGCGGAACAGTGAAGTGGTTCAATTCTCAAAAAGGCTTCGGCTTTATACAACCGGATGACGGCGGCAAGGACGTCTTTGTGCATATCAGCGCCGTTGAGCGCGCTGGCGCGAGCAATCTCAATGAAGGTCAAAAGGTCAGTTATGACATGGTGACCGATCGCGGCAAGACGAGCGCGGGAAATCTGAAGCTCTCGCGATGACCTTGGACCTTGGATATCGCGAATAATGGGCAAAAGAGTCGAAACTGAAATACTGGTGAGCCGCGTTTGCGCCCGAATTCGCGAAGAGACAGGCGTCGGCCCGCTTCCCTCCGCAAAGTCTGAAATGTGGGGCCAGGTTGTCGGCCTGCGAAGCGATTTTCCTGATCTGACGGACGATGAAATCATTAGCGTGGTGATTTCCGATTACGAGCCGACTACCTGAAGCGGCGCGGGATGCTGGGATGAGCGTACCGAAAGATCGTTCCAAGCAAAGCCGTGAAGAGCGCCATGCTGCGATTTCTGCCACTGTCAAAGGTATGGCTGTTGAGGAGAAGGCCGTCCAGGACGCCAAGTCGGAGAAGCTTCGCAATCTCAGAGAGGCGCGAGACGCGGCAGCTGGCCCGCCCGATAAGAAGAAGGCGGTCAAAAAGGGGAAGCGGTGAGGCTATGAACGCTCAGAACTTTAGCAAGCTCGCCGCAGTCATATTCGCGCTTATCGCCATATTGCAGCTCACCCGCGCAGTGGCAGGTTGGCCTGTAACCAGCGGCGCAACCGAAATTCCGATCTGGCTGTCGTGGCTTGCTGCCGGTGTCGCGGCCGGACTGGCCTGGGTCGGCTATCGAGCCTCTCGCACTCCCTGAAGCGGCGCGTTTGGCTAAGAGGAGATGGTGATGGAAAACGATCTCACCTATGACGCTCTTGTCGATCTCAGAGCTGCAATCGAAAGGCAGATCGAGCTGCAAGCCGAGACCAACTTACTCCTGCGAAATCTGATCACTGTGCTGACTGCAAACGGCGAGGCAACTGCGAACCTTGCCGATGTAATCAGCCAAATGGGGCCGGACGGAATTATCCCTACCCAGTGAGAAGCGTCGCCCAGCAATGAATAAAAGGGGGGAACGTTCCCCATGGGCCCACACAAGGCGGCAAGCCTGCCACTGCAGGCGCGCATCAAGCCGACATTGAACCTGCGTCCGGCCGTGCGAGGGATGACGAACCAGTCCAACCAGACCGCCAGGCGGGTCGTCGACTACCTTCACCGGGAGATTCTCGCCAATCCCGAGAAGTTTCAAAGATACAATTTCGAAAAGGTCGGCGGCGCACTCGGCCTCGATCCTAAGAAGGTGCGCCTAAGCCTTGCCGAGGCGGGCCCTGCTTGGGTCAGCGTGGAGGTATCGGCAAAAGATCGGGCCGCGATTAAGAGGGTGCTCCCGAGCAAAGTCTAGCGCCGCTCTTCGGAGCGTCCCATCACCCCAGTGGGTTATTCCCCACTTACACGGAACGTCCCGGTCACACCATTGGAACGAATGGCATCAAGCGGCACCCAGTTGGGGCCTTTCGGCGTTGATGATGGCGTCAGGACGACATCATAACTTTTGCCATCCTAGATCAGCGAGTTGGCCACCGATTGGGTGCGTTCAAACCGCCGCCGTAAGGGGCGATTGCGCGTACGCGGATTGCGCAAGGGGCTCCTCATATTCAGGCGACTACGGAACTTTTGCGACCGAGGCACTATTCGATGGCATGCGCCATGACGACGATCCACGAAACGAAATTGGGAATGAAGTTGGAGCGCTACTACTGCTAGGCGGAATCCTCCTCACTGCTGGCGTGCTTCTCCTGAACTGGGTTTAGAGCACTCGGCCAAACCGAATAGCCCCTCGCATTCCAGCTTGGCCGCTTGAGTGCCACGCCCTTGGCTCCGCATTTCAAGCAGCGCAGCCGTTCCCGAATCAAGTCGGTTGACGCCTCCATGCCCCAGCGGATCGCATACGGCGCGAGGGCTATAGGCATGGAATGCCCGCACCCCATCCGCTCGCAATAGGCGAACATCCATTTGAGGTCGGTTCGCAAGAAGTCGCCTATCGTTGGCACCGGCCCTGGCTCGATTATCCGGGGCCGGCGCTCATGGATACTGCCAAACCATTCGACCGTCTTCTGCATGTCGGCATGTTGCGCCAGCCGCCAGGGCGGTCAATGCCATAGGCTGTAGGACGCGATTAGAAAGCCGCTAGGCCTTGCGTTCGATCGGGGGCATGTTCTAGAGCCCTCCCATGGAACCGGGAGGGTGCTCATAAGTTTCTCCGCATCATGGCCGCAACCCTCAGACAAGAATTTATCGAGAGTGCTGCCAAGCGGCAATTCCGACCTGATTACCCCGGCCGTGAGTGGGATTGCATCGAAGCCGCAAGCGCTGAAATGGACCGGCGCGCGCTATACCTCTTTCAGGCCGAGGAATACCTCATCACGCACGGCGTCATCGCCCCGCTCGCGAACGCGTCATAGCTTCCCGCTGAGGCATCCCAAGGAACCGGGGCGCCGCGCGGCCGTTTGGAGCATGCCATCCACGATCCACCGTTAGGCCTCGCATCTTGCGGGGCCTTTTTCTGCCCGAAGCCCTGACCACGGATGTACTGGCGGGGCTTCTGGGCGGGAGCGGGCCGCAAGGTGCCCCACCCTAAAATCTCTACAGCACCTGTCCAACGCTGGAACTACTACCAAGAGTCAATCTTCCGACTCCGACTCAGCGTCAGTTAGGGTGCGTAAGTATGACAGAAGATGTTCCAGCGCCGGCCGGCCACAATAGCAACCGGATGAGCCTTGAAGACTTCCGACGCGGCTTGGCTTCGCTCATGAGCCTGGATTTCGAAGAGCTCGTTGCGGCCGGTGTATTTCATGAATGGCAAGGCAAAGACTGGGAGACGTTCCGCAGGGATCCATTTAGAAACTTTTTCTATGCAGATGAGGCTGCGGCCGACGCGATCTGGAGCCTAATCGAGTCTCGTCAACTGAAGCGCCTGGCTGCCTGACGATGAGCAAGCTTATGACGCTTTACGCGGGCTCCCGCCGGGAAGAAGAAATCCCGGTCAATGTCGATCCGCTGGGTGCTGGAGCTGGGGAAATCAGGTGCATTGAGTGCGACGGAACGGGGGTGTGGACCGTGCTTCCCGGCGATGGTCCGATCCGCTGCACGACGTGCAAGGGTACCGGCAAAACGCTCGTATCCGTCTAGGAACCGCGCTCGAGCTCTGCGCATTGTTCGCTTGCCGAGCTCCATGTCTCTCCAAAGGCTGTTAGTTCGGTCAGTCTGGCGCAGACGGCCTCGGTTCAATATCGCTATCGGCCTGGGGCCGTCTCGTCAGTCTTCATGTGGAGATACAATTTTACCTGTCGCTTCACCGGACCTTCAGGCGCATCCGGGCATGATCCTGAGAGCCAAGGCTGTCCCCACCCTTCCCTTGGTCCCATGGCCACCGGTCTCACCCCACCGGATCGGTGGCCACCTCTTCCTACTGGAGATAATTCAGAGGGATTCGAGCCCCAAAACACGACCGCGGTTTGTCGCTCACAGCAGCACGTCAAGCGGCGGGTTCGGGGCCTACAAAGGTTACCCTACGCATCTTGCCTCCGCCAATAATCGCGATAAATTTCCCCCAACTCTGGGGAGGTACGGGGATGTCGGTGGTGCTGTTTAGGTGCCCGGCAACGGGCAAGTCTATCGATATAGGGATTGAGTCGGACCAGGAAAGTTTGAATTCCATCCGCAGTGAAGCGACGGAGGTGAGTTGCCCACACTGCGGGGACAAACACACCTTCATCATGAGAGAAGCCCGGCTTCGGGATCACCGCTTGGCTCAGTGAGCGCCGCCCCGGATGTACCGGCGGGCTTCGAGGCTCGCTAGCCTCTCATCTCTGGGGGCAACAGGTCACCGAAGTACACCTTAGCCAGCGGCCGATCTTTGCCGTCTGTAATCTCAAAATGTCGTCCGTTGGGGTGCGGGTTATCCTGCAACAGCTGTTCGACAATGCAGTTTCTCGCACTTGCGACTGCGGACTTCTTGGCTGCTGCTAGGTCGTCACACTCTCTGCCCCTGGTATCGAGGATTTTTCTGTCGCCGTGAACGAGATGAAAATGAAATCGGGGCATGGTGCTCTCCTGAGCTGTCATCCGCTGCAACGGTCTCACCGTCCGTCAAGTTCCGGCTCAAACGGGACTTTCGATCACGGCTTATCCACCTTGCCCCTGACGCGTAATAGCCTCAACTATAGGCAGGTGGAGCAAGGGGTGGCCACCCATGCGATCCGAAATCCCGCGATGCGCGTGCACCGCGTCGCTTCCAGATGGGTATCATTGCAGTAGGCGGCCTATTGGCCGGCTATTTCGCCGCGTCGATAACAAGGGCTATCGTGGCGGGCGGGTCCGAGAGCTCAAGGGTTATGGTCTTGAGGCTCGCCGCTTGGACCAGGGCCCCTACGATGTCTTCGAGTGCAACATTTTCGCGTGGGTGTTTGTCCTGGATTTCCTGTGCGGCTTCATAGACGCTTATGTAGCGCCCGTTGCCTTCAGCTTGCTGGACGCGCGCTTTTATCGCTTCTCTGATCATTTGACTGACTGGGAAAGACATATTTGCCTCCTTGGGCTTTGAACCCAATTTGCGCTTGTTCGGAGGCAATTCAATTCCGCAAACACTGCGTCAGTGGTATCGCAGTAAAGGGCCCCCCTGCACGCGAAGGCCCTGAAAACGTGAATGCCATCTATTGCAATGAATGAGTAAGTGTCCCACTTTGAGCCCTTCAGTGAAAGTGTGAAAAATGGCCGAGCGGGAAATCCGTCTGCAGATCATGATATCGGATCAGGAACTAGATGCCGTCGAGACTTGGCGCTTCAAATCCCGAATGCCTAGCCGTGCCTCCGCTATTCGTGAGTTATTGCGTCGAGGCCTGATCGCTGAGGGTTTCGAAATGGCCGGAGCGGGCCAGCGGTCCAGCGATTTCGGCATTACGAACGGACCCGATAAGGATTGACCATGGTCCGTTCGGACTGGCCGCGAGAGCCAATCAATCCTTCTTCTCTTTGCGCACGCCTTTGAAGGGCTTCGCCTTTGGATCTTTCTTCTGATCCATGAATTGTCCGGTTCTCTTGCTTCGCTTGGTCCAGTGCGCTTCACCTTCCACTTTCGTCTTTAGTTGCGAGCGCTTGCGAACCGCTCCTTTTCGCGCATTATCGCCTTTCGGCTTATTGACAGCCATGGCGAGGCCTCCGTTGGATAGGCGATAACGAAAAACCGATGAATATTGTTCCCCGCGGGAACAAAGAGCAAATGCAGGGAACTCCCCATGGTCGTTTGGACTATGGTGTTGATGTCGCTCCTAAATGCAATCCACGACATAGAAACACGCGCAGTTGATGACGCGGGACTCAGACGCGTGTCGACAGAGGACTTGCCGGTGCAGCGACTAGGAGCCCCAAACACCTTTCGTTACACCCAACAAAATGGGCCCGTTAGCCGTGCCTGCCTTGCGCGCATTAGAACTCTTGTCATCCCTCCGGCGTGGACAGATGTACGGATCGCGCGTGATCCCCAGGCTCATATCCAAGCTATCGGTCGGGATGAGGCGGGGAGGCTTCAATACATTTATCATCCAGCGTGGGAAGATGTGCGCTCCGAAATCAAGCTCCACCGGGTCTTACAATTGGGCAAATGCCTGCCCAGAATCAGGCGGGTGGTCGCGACTGAGCTATCTTCGCGAGGTGCTAATTGGCCTTTAGCGGCTGCGATTCGCCTGATTGACGTTCTTCATTTTCGCGCCGGTCACGAAGGGTATGCTGGGGATGAAGGGGGACGGGGAGTAGCAACGCTTCTCAAGCGCCATATTACTTTTGAGGAAACGGGTGTTCGCCTGCGCTTCCGGGGCAAGGGTAGCAAGCTGATTGATAGGACAACCTGCGACCAAGCGCTTTGTTCTGCACTGCGAGAACTTCACCAAATACGCGGCGCGCGCCTTTTCAAGGTCAAGGCAGATGGCGGCTATCGCCCTATAACCGCGACTATGCTCAACCGATATTTAGCTGAAATTGCCCGCCGACCGGTTTCAGCAAAAGATTTTCGGACTTTTTATGCATCGAGCAGGGCTATCGAGCTGTTTGCCCGGGAGCAACCGCCGACTACGAAAACCGCGATAAAGCAGTCGATATCGTCGGTGGCGCGGGCCATCTCAGTCGACCTGGCCAACACCCCGACAATCGTAAGGAAGAGCTACATACACACCTCCGTGATCAAAGCGTTCGAAAGCGATAAGGAGAGGTTTGGTTTCCGAATTCGGAAGCGCCGCGGACTTAGTAAAGCGGAATCTCTCCTTGTCGGCTTTTTGGATAGGAACGGAATATCTGCAAAGCCAGCGTAGTGTTCAAATTTTATGGCCAACTGGCGCGGATTCTCGCCCCTGCCGGTGCCGATAATACGCGCCGGCCGGCCTTCGTGGCTCTCGATCCATTTCCGAACGTGCTCGTGATCAATGATGGGGGGTTGTTGAAGACATCGACGCCTCCTGAAATCGCATCCATGAATGACGCGACGGTGGCGAAGTTCAGGTGGCCGAAAAATTTGTCGCCGCCTCCGGCGCGGCCGAGTACACGGTAACACCTTTTCTAACGGAACCCCATGGCCTGGGCAATGTCGGTCTGACCTTTGTCTTGGGCGTGCTTGATGCGGTTCTGCCCAGCGGATACGTCTCCGATCGGCTTATGACTTGTTGAGCAGTTCGCGAAAGACTATCGCATTCTTTATAGCATGGCCCTCTCGGTCATTATTAAAATAGGCCCAAACATGTTGGGGTTGGGCGCTCTGGATTCTATGCGCCCACACTTCGAGTTCCTCCGATGTGTAGTCGTGGCGATACCATCTCTTCGTCCCATGAAATCGCACGTAAATATCGTCCGCCGTCTTGATTAGCTCGTCCGGCAATCGCGGTCCACTGCATGAACAAAAAACAATCCCGCGCTCTCGGAAGGCTGAATAGACCCGCTGATTCCACCAACTTCGGTGTCTAAACTCGACAACATTGCGTTTCGTTGGCTCAAGCTGCGTCACGATCGATTTGAGCCGCGAAGCCGTGTAATTGTAGCTTGGAGGCAGTTGAAACAACAGGCATCCCATGTGGGATCCAAGAAGATCTGTGATGAAACCAAAATCACTGACGAGTTGCCCTGTTCGAACGAACCGCTTTGTGTGAGTAATGAGCTCATTGACTTTCACGGTGTAAGTCAATGGGCTGCCATTAGCTTGACGAACCCACGTCTTAACCGCGGGCACGGTTGGCCACGAGTAAAATGGCGCGTTGAGCTCCACGGTGCTGAAGAGGCTGGAATAGTGCTCGAACCAAGCTGAGGGTGGAGCATCTGCAGGGTAGATAACGCCCCGCCAATGCCAATAGAACCAGCCTGAGCAGCCGACGTTAATCCGTGGCAGCGGTGCCTGGTCAGGAAGCGGTCTCTCACCATCATATGCGAGTAGAGCGACGTGCATCTTCTGAGCGCGAAGGATGTTCTGCGTCCGCTGGCGCGCGCGTCGGTCCTCGCGTTTCAGCCTTCGAGTTTCCCAGGAATCGTCTGATGATTTCACTCAAGAGCCTCTGGAAGCGACATTAGAACTACGACGTACGAACCCTCCTACGGGCGAAGAACGACTTTAATGACTCCATCTTCCTTGTCTCGAAACTTCTTATACATTTCCGGGGCGTCCTCGAGATCTGCAGGATGCGTTACGACGAAGCTCGGATCAATCTCGCCAGCCTCAATTTTTGCGAGGAGAGGCTTCGTATAGGCCTGGACGTGGGTTTGCCCCATCTTGAACGTCAACCCCTTATTCATCGCCGCACCGATCGGTATCTTATCCCCCATGCCCACATAGACGCCGGGTATTGAGATTGTGCCGGCTTTTCGGCAGCACATGATTGCCTCGCGCAGGACGTGGACGCGATCGGTTGCTAGAAAGGTGGCCGCCTTCACTTTGTCGATTGCGGCATCTAAAGAGCCATGACCGGATGCCTCACAACCAACGGCATCAATGCACCGATCTGGGCCGCGATTATGCGTGCGATGCATCAATTCATCATAAACGTTCGCCTTTGAGAAGTTTATTGTCTCTGCTCCTCCAGCTTCCGCCATCGCTAGACGCTCGGGGACTTCGTCGATCGCAATGACGCGGCCCGCTCCCATCATAAGCGCTGAGCGAATGGCAAATTGGCCAACGGGGCCGCATCCCCAAATCGCAACTGTATCGCCCCCCTCTATTTGAGCATTTTCAGCAGCCATATAACCGGTCGGGAAGATATCGGACAGGAAAAGAGCTTGCTCGTCGGTCACGCTGTCGGGAACCTTAATCGGTCCAACATCGGCCATGGGGACTCGCAGGTATTCCGCCTGGCCCCCGCTGTACCCGCCAAGCATATGACTAAATCCGAAAAGGCCTGCTGGCGATTGGCCCATTGCCTTCTTGGCCATATCAGCATTCGGGTTAGTCGTATCACAGCACGAAAACAGACCCTTCTTGCAAAACCAGCATTGACCGCAGCTTATCGTGAACGGCACGACGACCCTGTCACCAATTTTCAGATTACTGACTTCCGCTCCCAGCTCGATCACTTCGCCCATATTCTCATGACCGAGAATGTCGCCGCTCTTCATCGTAGGCTGATAGCCGTCCAGAAGATGAAGATCTGAACCACAGATCGCGCAGGCGGTGATTTTGATAATTGCATCCCGGGGATGTTCAATCTTCGGGTCAGGCACGGTATCAACGCGAACGTCGCCTTTGCCGTGCCAACACAGTGCGCGCATATCGGATTCTCCTATTGAAATGAGGACACGCCTTATGGGAGACGTTGATCCAGAGTGAGTGGAAAAGACCCCGCCAAAGGCGGGGCCTATCCTGTCAAGGGTTACCGAGACTTTTTGTAGAGTTTGGTAGCAATCTCAAACATCTCTTCGGGTGCATAGTCTGGAGCGAACGCCGGATATGTCCCTTCGAGTTCGGGGATTTTACCGCCTTCTGGAGGCCCATCGACCACCTCAAGCTCACCCGGCGGATCTGTCGGAAGCGCCTTCTCGCCATTGCCCCAAATGCCCGCCATTTCCCGATAATCGTCCGGGCTGAACCGGTAAAGTCGGCGATGCGAGCCTTCATCAAGGTATTTCTGGGATTCGGGGATGCGATCAAGCGTGATGTTTGGAGTCGGAAGCATCTTCTCGATTTCGACACCGGTTATTTTCTTAATTGCGAGTGCGTAGGCGTGAGCGTGAACTCCACCCCGCACTAAGAGGTAGCCGCAGACTTCGCGACCCGTAGGGTCAGATAGCGTTTCGTAAACGCGCAGCTTATGCAAGCGGGCGCCGCATTCCAGATGAAAGTTGTGCAGCAGGTCGAATATGACGTTGCCGGTCGTGGTAACGAAATCCATGTTCCAGGAGTTGCCATTGCTGTTCATTGGCATGGCGCCTCCGCCATTTGAGAAGAAGGAGGCAGCGAGCCGGATATCCTGCATGTCTTCGAACGGGGCGCCCGAGATATCGGCTTCGCTCTCCTGATCTCCAGGCCCATTATTGAGCATAGCAACACCGTTGCTGACCAGCTCGACATGCCCAAGCTCTTCAGCCGTGATATTTGCGACTAAGCTGTAGAACGGACGCAACTTCGCTTTGCTCCGGAAATTGAAGCTTTGGAACATGTAGTTGCTGAGCGTCGACGTCTCACCGTACTTTCCGCCCAGCAGCTCCTGTAGCGCAGCAGCGGCGTTCGGGTTCGGCTCGTCCGGGACGGGTAGTTCGGTTTGTAAACGGTCGATACGCATAAACATAGAATTGCATCCTTTGGCGGGGGTGGCCGGTCAACAATTGTTGGGCGGGACTGTGCAACGGGCCGCGGGGGGCGTTGTTCCGGCGATTTCGTCATATCTTCAGAGGACGATTTATTACTTCCAGGCCGCTGGTCGTAAAGAACCAAGGTCAGTAGATTTTTACCCGTGCAGAACGTGGGCTTTCCTAAACCTGAGCCTAACCGGCGGATGAACCGGCAGGGCTTTCGGTCTTGGGGTTCTGACTTGCCCCGGGCGACTAAGGCTGCTGCAGATGCGGCTGACCGCTGGTCTCACAGAGAAGGTAAATCACGTTGGCAGGATTTCCTGTGCCGGTTTCCCGTCCAATCAGTCGCCAAGCTCTTTGAAAGCTTGCATGTCGCCTTTTTTCGCCGTGTCCAAGAGTTCCTCGCTATCTCCCGCAATATGGGGGTTGCGTCTCCAGCGGCTTCGATCTCCGCCTTGAGCGCATCGGCAGATGGTTTTGACTTCGGTCGACCTGACGGATTGCCGCTCTGACTTCGAACCGCTTTCTTCCGAGCCAAGCCTTGTGGTCTCCCAAGATTGTCAGCCCGGCCAGTCTGGCGCGACAGCCTCGGTAACACGCAGTGCTGGGGTTTCTCGTCGTCTTCAAGCTCCGACGCTCTCGAGACTTTGTGGGTTCCCTATGACGGCGGAACCAATAGGAGCCGAATTAATTCTCCCTTATCGACGAGGAGAACAACCTGATGCCATCATCCAGAAGCCGGAGCGCCAATTCGCTCCTTAACGATTTGAGGTCGATGGGCTCCGCCCTGCTCGATTCCCGCAAGCTCGCCGGCGCGGAGAAGCTGGCGAGCCTTGCCGAAGCCGCCCAGAACCTCAGCGGCAGCTTGGAGGATACACCCTTCCTTCAGCACTACGCCGACCTTGCTGGGGAAAGCCTAGAGGGCCTTGCCGACTATGTTGAGCGCACCGGTGTCGAAGACATTTTCGAAGACGCGGTCGAACTTGCCAAGGCGCAACCTGTCCTCACTTTAACGCTAACTATTGTGGGGGGCGTTGCGATTACTCAGATGCTGCGTGGTTGGCGAGCCGAGGGTCCTCTCCCCTTGCGTCGCAAGGCCCCGTCGAAACGCAGTGCGCGTGGCCAAGCTAAAAAGTCGCCGGTCAAGAAGATAGCCGCGCGCCGTAAGGCTTGAACATGAAAGGCCAGTTTGCACAGGATGGCAACCTCGTGGACCGTTTTGATGAGCTGGTTAGCAATGGCCGTGCATGGCTTGTAAGTGAGATTGCCCTTCTAAAAGGCAAGGCCGAATTCGCCGCCCGAACGTACGTCGTCGCAGTTGGCATTTTCCTGGTTGCGGCGTTCGTTTCGGGTACGGCACTTGTATTTCTCGCGCTGAGTGCTGTGACGGCTATGACACCGTATGTTGGCTTGGCAGGTGCCTATGCCATCATCTCCTTGGGCGGTCTCACACTTGGCGCCGCGCTGTGCGGTTATGCCTATTGGTCGATTACACAAGTCTCGCGGGATGCTGCTGAGAAGATAACGAGGGCTACGGAATGACACAGCGCGAGCTGGAGCGCTTGGAAGCGGAAGCCGCGAAACAACGCCGCCGCTTTAAAAACAGCTGGGAGAGTTTGCAAGAGGCTTTGCCCGGAAGCAGGACTGCGCGGCCGCACCGCCCGCATCTACGGCCGCAGGAACTATCGTCGCTTTCGTGTACAGTTATTGACTTGTGCCTGTTCGCCGTAGCGGCCGGCTGTGCAATCGAGATTTACCGGCGCATTTCCAAGGCCGCCGCTGCGCGAGCGAAAAGCCTGCCTAATCCGCGATTACGCATTAAGGAAGGAGATCAACAATGGAAGACACCATCAAAGAAGTTACCTCGCAAGGCTCTGGCCGCAAACAGGCATCGAACTCTGCCACAAAGAAACGGCGCAAGGCCGCTGTCGCCCGATCTGGCGAACGGTCCGCGCCAGATCAACTGATGTGGCGCGGAAAGGGTCTTGTGGCCAAGGCTGAACAATGGGCAGGCGGTGCAGCTCGCCTAGCTTCGCCGTTAGGCGACGTTAGCGCTAATGCGATCTTCATGGGTGTTTTAGGCATTGGCGTAGGAGTGGCAATCGGCGCCATGCTCCCGCGCATGAATATGGGAGATATGATGCCGGCCCGGAAAAGCGGCAGCAGGAAGAGCTCGCGCAAGGCTTCGCAATAACAATTGGTCAATGCGCGGAGCAGAAATGAACCGCTGGATGGTTGCCGTGCCGGTTGCCCTCTAACAATTAGGCATGTGAAGTCCTGTCTCTTTGGAATGCACAAACAGCGGTTTAATTACTTTTGTCGGACGGCCCGGGGGGCGATTGCAGTTCATCACGCGGTTGGAGGCGATGTCCGTTGAGGAGAATTGCCAGACCTGGCCACGGGCGGGGTAACGGTCTTGCGTGCCGAAATCTTTGGCACCTAAACCCAGATCGCATTCTGGCCGTCGATCTCGCCACCCTCCCAAGCACCGGTCTCCTCGCCAAGCGGACCCTATGCGCTCCAAGGGGGCTCCTTCCCAATAAGAGACGCGGCCATGCCGAAGACGCGCAGTTACTGCGTTGGTTAGCTATCCGGCGTTTCAGCTCGAAGCGAAGAGGCGAGGCAGCAATCCCACTTAGAGCACTTAGAGTCATGACCGACCGAACGCCCAAGAACTCACAAGCGACAGCGAGAGCCAATCTTTTTCTTCTTTCTAAGTTTTGAGGTTAAGTCGGTATGTCGGCAACAATCGTCGCGGTGTAGCGCAGCGCTCGTCGCCCGCGAGTAAGGCGTCCACCTCTCCTCGCTGCCCCTATGTTCACTTGCCCTCGAAAGGGTCCTGGGCTCTAAGTTGCGACGGCAGGCCATCGTTGTATAGTGCCGGGGTCCCAACCTCGGGGGCCGCTGCTTTGCGAGAGAAGCACGATACCGTGATTATTGGCGGTGGCCAGGCGGGACTGGCCATGAGCTATCATTTGCGCCAACGCGGCCGTGAGCACATTATTCTCGAGCGGAATCGAGTGGCAGAGCGGTGGCGCACTGAGCGTTGGGATTCGCTGCACTTCCTCTTGCCCAACCAGTGGCTCTCGCTTCCGGGCAAATCCTATCAAGGCCAAGAGCCCGGGGGCTTCGCGCATCACGACGTCGTCCTGCGCTTCGTCCTCGACTATGCGGCGGAGATCGATGCCCCTGTCCGCACCGGCGTCAACGTAACGAGTCTCAAGCAACGCGATGATGGCGCCTATGCGCTCGATACCAGCGACGGCGGAATCACGGCGCGCCATGTCGTCATCGCCACCGGCCCGTTCCAGCGTCCTTTGGTTCCCGACTATGCAAAGGCTCTCCCAAAATCCGTCCATCAGATCGATGTCATTCACTATCGCAATCCGAATGAATTAGCCCCCGGGGCGGTATTGGTGGTCGGTAGCGGCAATTCCGGATGCCAGATCGTTGATGAGCTTCTGGACCATGGCAGGCGCGTTTTCTTCGCGCTCGGCCGCCACAATCGCGTGCCGCGGCGCTATCGCGGCAAGGATTTTGTCTGGTGGAATGAAGAGCTCGGCCGCTTCGACATCCCCGTCGATAGTTTTCCCGGCCGGCGCTATCCGCCGACCTCGATGTTGACCGGCGTCAAGGGCGGCTATGATCTCAGCCCCCAGCGCTCGGCAGCCGCCGGCGCAGTCCTGCTCGGGCGTTTGACCGGCGTCGAAGGCGGCAAGCTCGCCTTTGCGGATGATGCCGGTAGGCTGCTCTCCGCGGCGGAGCAGAACTACAACACGTTAATCGCCATGGCGGAGAAGCTTGCCCAAACGCGCTCCGATCTCGGCCCGGCGGATTCCGCACCTTTGCCTGCCGCGCCACCACGCAAGGACATTCCCACGCTCGATCTGGCGCGCGAAAACATCGGCACGATCATCTGGTCGAGCGGCTATGGCTATGATTTCGGTTGGGTGCACTTGCCGATCCTCGATGCGAAGGGCGCACCGCTCCAAACGCGCGGTGTTACCGCGTGTCCTGGCGTCTATTTTCTGGGGCTTCACTGGATGCACACATTCCGCTCGGCGATCATGCCTTTTGTCGGCCGCGATGGCGCCTATATTGCAGAACACATCGACGGCCTGATCACTGGGGCCACCGTGAAACCTGTCTGACTCCTGCCTACGGCGTAGGCGAATCTCCGGAACTAAGACGATGGATAAGGTCGGCCGTGGGTCAAAACCAGAGATACAGGGTATTCCCTCGCCGTAAAGTTCCGATCGATCTCCCCGCGCGCCCCGGCGCCTATCTACGCAACAAACGGACCCTATGCGCTCCAAGGGGCTCCACGCGTCTCAGCCACGCCGCAGGCAGCCACACTGCAGCCGGCCACAAGTGGGCCGAGGTTATGTCCGCGGGCCAAAAGTGGATATTCCCGCGCTGTGGCTTTTCACGACCGCGATCAGTAGTCTGTTGCCCCGTTTAGGAGGATCGAACCTGTGAGCCGTCGCCTTGCAGCCATCCTGATGGCCGACGTTGTCGGATACAGTCGTCTCATGGAGCTAGACGAGGCGGGCACCTTTGCCACTCTCAAGGCGCGCAGGCAGGAAATATTGGCGCCATCGGTAGCGCATCACCACGGGCGTCTCGTAAAGGTGATGGGGGACGGCGTTCTGGTTGAATTTGGAAGTGCGGTCGACGCCGTTGGATGCGCCCTCGACCTTCAGAAGCAATTCGCTGAGGCGAACAATGGTCTGCCCGAGGAGCGCGCCATTTTACTCCGTATCGGCGTCAATCTGGGCGACGTCATCGTTGAGGGGAGCGACCTTTATGGCGATGGCGTGAACGTCGCGGCGAGGCTCCAGGGCTTGGCCAAACCTGGCGGCATCTGCGTTTCGCGCAGCATCCATGATCAGGTAAGGCGAAAAATTGACATAGGCTTTGACGATCTCGGAACGCAAACGTTCAAGAACATCGCCGATCCGGTTCATGTCTATCGCGTTCAAAGCGAATCAGAGCCGGTGCGGAAGCAACTGCCGTTGCCCGATAAGCCGTCGATTGCCATTCTGCCCTTCACAAGCATGAGCATCGACGCAGACCAGGAGCAATTTACGGATGGACTGACGGAGGATCTTATCACCGACCTCTCGCGAAACGCCGACCTGTTCGTGATCGCGCGCAATTCGACCTTTGCCTACAAAGGTAAATCCTTGGATGTCCGTACGATCGCTCGCCAGCTAGGCGTTCGTTACCTTCTGGAAGGGAGTGCCCGCCGTGCTGCGGGAACGGTTCGTATCAATGTCCAACTGATCGACGCGATTGGCGGCGGCCACATTTGGGCGGAACGCTTCGATCGAAGCCTCGAGGACGTCTTCGCGGTTCAAGACGAGGTCACGGCCAAGATCGTCGAGGCGCTGGTCGGGCGATTGGTATGGCAACTGCCTCTCAACCGGCCAAGAAACATGGAAGCCTATGATCTTTGTGTGCGCTGCCGGTCTCTAGGTTGGGGCACGCCGCAAGCGAATCGCGAATCATACATCTTGCTGAGCAAGGCAGTTGCGCTTGATCCAAATTATGCAGAGGCGCATCGCATGCTGGCGGTGAATCGGTGGCAGGCTTGGTTGCACCTTGGCGAGCCGGAGCATCCAAACCGGTCTTTGGCTCTGACGCTTGTTGAAAAGTCCGTGGCTCTTGATCCGAGCGACGCTTCCTGCCACATGTCGCTGGCGAACATGCTCGTATACGGACGGCGCTGGACTGAAGCGGATACAGCGTTTGGTGCCGCCCTGGAATTGAACCCGAATTTCGCTGACGCCTGGGCGCTTCTGTCCGACTATTCAGTCCTCAGGGGAAACGCTGCGCTCGCCGTCGAACAGGCACAAAAAGCCCTGCGTTTGAACCCCCATCCGCCAGGATGGTACTATTGGAATTTGGGGTTCGCGCAATACGCGGTCCGCCAATACGATAATGCGGTCACCACCCTAAGGCACGCATCAACATACCGGACTTCCTCACGACGTATTCTCGCGGCTAGCCTAGCTCAACTTGGGCGCATGGAAGAGGCCCGTCAGGAGGGAACCTGGTTCAGGGCGAGTCATCCTGACTTCACGATCAGCCACTGGGCTCAAGCCCAACCATTCCGCGATGAGAGCGTGCGAGAGCATTTCGTTGACGGTTATCGAAAAGCTGGCTTACCGGAATGATCGCGAGAGGGGCGGCGCCTGATTGATGACCGCTTTGGGCCAGAAGCTTCATTTTTCGCCATGTCCGCTACACGCCGGCTGATCCCCTGATCGCGGACGAAGTGTTAACTCAGTCAAATCGACGCGAAGGGCCATAACCAGCCTCTTCCGTGTGCCACTGGCTGCAGTCAACGGCTCCTATGTAGCCTACTTCTCATGCCCTCATGCCGAGATGTGAGCTTTGCGCAAACCATCGAGCAAATGGTCGAGATCGGCCAAGTTTTCGTATGGTTCGATCGCCGCAAACTGCAACAATGATCGCTCCGGTTGCTCCTCCCGGAATTGGGCACCCCAGGCCTGGGCTTCGGCCAACCGGCCCAGTTGGCCCAACGAGGCCACAAGATAGAGGGATATCCACGCGTCCACGATGCTCTCTCGCGAGAGAATGGCCGCAGCCTCTTCGTAGCGATGCAGACCGTAGAGGACCATCGCTTGGCAACCTGCGAACCAAGGCGGTGGATACGGATTGAGCCGGAGGGCGGTGTCCATCCAGTCCAGACCTTCTGTTGCTCTGCCGCGGTAGGTCGCTAGCCAAGCCATCACCTCCATCGCGCGGGTGTTGTTTGGGTTCAAAGCGAGGGCTCGTTCCAGGTGAAATGCCGCTTCGCCGAACTCCTTTCGATAGAGGCGAACGCAGCCGAGCATATTTTGGCATTGACTATCATTTGGATCCAGAGTGGCACCGCGCTTCGCTTTTATGAGGGCCTGCTCTAAGTCCTCGGCCGACTGCATGAGATACCAGTCCCGAAAATGCAGTGCTGCAATCCAGGAATAAGCAATTGCAAGCTTGGGATCTGATGCGAGGGCTTTCTCGAACCATTGGCGAGCCACCGGTTCTGCGTTCCTATCCATTGTCAGATAGAGTTCGACCCCGCGCAGATAACAATCGTAAGCAGTCATATTTTCCGGCCGCTTCCGTCGAGCCAAACTCATGCCGGCCTCATCGATTCTTCCTGGCAGGGTGGCGACGATGGCACGCACAATTTCGTCTTGAACTGCGAAGATATCCGTCAATTCGCGGTCATAGTGCTCCGACCACACTTGGCTGCCGGACTCGGCATCGATCAGGCGCGCGGTTATCCGAACGCGATTGCCGGCGCGGCGCACACTTCCCTCGACGACGAGCCCAGCACCCAATCTTTGTGAGACTTCTACGACGTCAATCGCTTGACTGCGGAAAGCAAATGATGAATGGCGGGCGATGACCGTCAGCGAGCGCAGGCGCGACAACTCAGTGATGATGTCCTCGGTGAGTCCGTCGCTGAAGTATTGCTGTCCGGGATCGCCGCTCATGTTAACGAAAGGGAGAACGGCGATGATCGGTTTCGACAAAGCTGGCGTGTGCGGCTGTGGCTTGTGAGTTGGAACCACTTGCGCGTGATCAGGGGACGGCGCTGTCGATCCCCCTGGCCGTTGTCGGATTTCACTAAATAGCGCCTCAGTCTCCGGTGACGGTATGGCGTCCAGGTCGCGTTTTAGCATGACGCGGCACAGCTCATACTGGCGTAGTGCGGCGCTGGCCTCGCCGGCTTCGACATAGAGCCTCATCAACGCCCGATGACCTTCCTCCTGCAATGGGTCGAGCGCCAACAGCCGTTGGTCGACAGCTATGGCACTAGGCCCACTATCGTGGGTCAGCAGCTTCTTGAGTACAGTCGCCGCAAGCCCTCGCAATCTCTGTCTTTCGATAGTCAACCAATACTCGAAGGCCGCATCGCGAGCGTCGAGTCCGTCAAGCAGATCACCCGCATACAACTCCGCCGCACGTTTCAGATCACTCGTGGCATCGCGGGCGGCAAGTCCCTCAAATATGAGCGCATCAACCTCCACCGTGGCCGGATCGAGTGCCAGCGTATCCCGCAGTTTAAGCAGCGGCGATGGTTCGACGGCGCTAAGCGCTTTACCCAGTTCCGTGAGAGCTTGCCTCAGGCTGTTCCGGGCCTGCTCATCCCCCCGATCGCTCCAAAGCAGACCGACCAGCTTGTCGCGGGAGTGGGGCCGCCCGGTCGGAAACGCTAGATAGGCCAGCAGTGCCCGGCTCTTTCTTGTGGCAATATCCAGCACCGGCCCGGATATTATCTGGGCTTCAAAGCCGCCGAGAAGCTTGAGCCGCAGACGCCCCAACTCGCGACACTCCTTCCAACCGGCCTTGGACTTCAAATGTTGGCCGATTTCCCGGGCCATTTTTACCCGCCGGCCGTAAGAATAAACGCTCGGTTCACATCCTCCAAGCGTCCCCTTCACGCTCCTCGATTAGAACAGAGCCAATAGACGGGTAGCACAGGGAGCGTCATGATGACCAATCTCACAGCAAGCGAACCATCGGTGCTCGAGAGCAAGCTTGACAACAGCAACTGGGTTGGCCGGTTTTGGGCGCGACTTGTAAATATCAGCGCAACCGCTCTTAGTTCCCTGCAGCAAACTTCGTCGCGGCGGATTCAGGGGATCGGGGTCGACCACGCACTTCATGACCAGATGCGCTACGAAGTTATGCGCCACGAAGCGCGCCGGCTCTCCTAGGCTCTCAATTTGCTCAGGCACAGAAACAGACAGCAGAGTATTCGCTAGCTCTAAAGCCCGCATCGGTCTCCCGGGATGCTCGAGCACCGATCTAATCGACGCCCGGACCCTTTGCGCTCCAAGGGGGCTTCTTCCTCAACGGGAGACGATAGCGCCCATGCGCCGTATGCGGAGTTCCTGCTTAGGCTCTATATCGTGTGTCTAATTGGGAAGGGCGAAGAAGCTGCGGAATAGGGAAGAAGCAGAAAGCCCGCATAGAGCGCATGCCGGGCTTCTAGGTCTGGGGCGCTCGGCGGCCTCTCCCTCCCACCGCGCAAACAACCCCGAGAAGGCCCGCCCCGCTCCCCGCCACCCTACCCTCACCCGCCGCTCAAAAACCGCTCCTCGCCCTTCTCTCGCCTTCTCTGGGCCTATCCTGTCCTCCCAGGCTGGGACGTCGGCATTCCGCTCCCCCGAGCGGGCGCTGGGGGAGTTACCAGCAAGAAATATCGTCCGAGGACGGAGGCTTAGCCGCCGCGACCCTAACCTTGTGAAGTACCTGCTCGGCCGACGTTACGGAATCTATCCGTTGGCTGACGATCGATCAGGGGATCGGGACAGGGGGATGTTTCCGGCCGTTAACGACGGGCACAAAAGTACTTGAGCATTGGGTCTTTCGTGTTGCCGCTCAGCGATCGACGGCGATGATCCCTCTGATCCTCCCATTCCCTGGGTACCCTCGGAGTCGCGTTGATAGCTGATGGTTCGTCCATGGCGCTACCAGCGCGGACGTCCGCGCGGAATCGCGTTACCCGTAAGGACAGCCGCGCGAAACGCCGTTACCCTCGCGTGCGCTCGCGCGACCATCGCGTGTCAGATTTGCTGGAATCGTCGGATTTGGCTCGCGCTAGATACTTGGCGTTAACAGGCCGCCGCGGACCCAGAGACGATGACGCCGCCGCGATTCGTAGAATTTACTGATCGCAACTCTTGAAGTCCACGCCCGAACGACGAAACCCGTGATGTAGCCTGGATGCAATGCTAGTTTTCGCCGGAGCGCGGCAAGCCATCCACGTCTCGTCCCTGTCGACGATCTAGCTGTCGCATTATCGGGGTCACCGTCACCCCATGTAGCAAGATCGAGAACAGCACCACTAACCCGACGATCGCCAGAGACGCTCTCCCTCCTCGATCTGTGTATGGTTCAGGCCGTAGGCCAGATAGTAGAACGAGCCGACGCCACGGATGCCAAAGAAGGATAGAGTAAGCTTCTCAGTCCGTGATGCTCTAAACCCAGTTAGCCCAAGTAGGCCCGCGGCCGGACGGACAATGATCAAGATGGCAATCACGGCGCCCACGTCGACCCATCTGATGGGCGACAGAAGGCCGCCTAATAGCGCGCCGCCAAACAGGACAAGCAGGACCATCATCGCCAACCGCTCGATCTGCTCGGTTACATCGTGCATGTCGCGGTGGAAATCGTGATTTCGGTGTGAATGACGATACGTGAGAGCCGCAACGAAGACGAGACAGGCGATGGTCTGATTGCGTTGGCGGCAACTTGGGAAAATGGGAGTTTTTGACCCCAACATCATGCTGCACGTGAAAGGGAACCAAAATCAACCGCTCGCGGTGATGGGTGGATGCGCGAGGGGAGGAGATGGTTCATACTCCATACTAAGCTGTATCACTTGGGCGACCTCCGGTCCCGCTATTTTCGAAACGATGCTAATTGCGAAGTCAATCCCCGAGGTGACGCCGCCCGAAGTGAAGATTTTGCGATCTCGGACGACTCGCCCCTTTTGATGACTGGCGCCAACCATGAGCAGCAGGTTACGCACTGACACTCAGTGCCGAGCAGCTCCATCGGGTCGAGAAAAATTGCTTCAATTGCGACAATACAAAGAAATCCCCGGTTGTCGGATATGGTTTATTACAACTGCTAAGAGCAATGAGGCCGCCATGACCCCCGCCCAGATCGTGCAGCAGCACGACTCGTCCGCATTTCCGATAGCCGGCCCGCCGCAGAAAAGGGATCGCGCGTTCTGTCCGGATGACCATCCGGAAACACCGTCCGCCGTTCAACTCGAACAACAACGGTTAGCGGCGCTTGACCGACACGACATACTAGATACGCCGAAAGAGGAGGCGTTCGATCGTATTACCCGCCTTGCTCAGAAATTGTTCAACGTGCCGTTCGTCATAATTACGATGATCGATGCGCACAGAGCCTGGTCTAAGTCCCTCCAGGGCATGGAGTTATCAGAAGGTCCGCGAAACCTTTCATTTTGCCAGTATACAATCCGGGGAGATGGCCCGTTAGTGGTTCCCGATGCCACGCTTGAACCCAAGTTTTCTGATAGTCGTTACGTTGTGGGAGAGCCCTATCTTCGCTTTTATGCGGGCATACCACTGGCGACCCGGGATGGACAAAATCTCGGAACGCTATGCCTCATCGATACGAAACCCCGGGAATTCTCCTCAGATCAGACCGAGCTTCTCTTTGACCTCGCCCGGCTAGCGATGGACGAACTTGAGCTTCGCCTGCTCTCAACAACAGACAGCCTTACGGGGGCATTGTCTCGGCGCGCATTCAAAGAACAAGCGCATCATTCCACTGCACTCGCGCTGCGCCACCAGCATGAACTGAGCTGCATTGCGTTCGATCTCGATCACTTCAAGTCAATCAATGATACCTACGGTCACGCCGTTGGCGACGAAGTGCTTGCGGCTGTCGTAAAGACGTGTAAAGCCGAGCTTCGGGAGACTGATCTCCTTGGCCGGTTAGGAGGCGAGGAATTTGCAGTCTTGCTGCCGCACACCAGCCGTTCGGCAGCGTTTGAGGTCGCCGAAAAGCTCCGGGGAACAATTGAACAGCTAAGCTTTGGCCCCGAGGGGAAATGTTTCCGAGTCTCCGCCAGCTTCGGCGTTTCCTCCATGGGCGCAGCCACTCGAGACGTAGACACCCTTTTGAAGCACGCCGACGACGCGGTCTATACGGCCAAGGCAGCCGGTCGCAACCGATGCGTGGCCTGGCAAAGCAATGATGCCGAGGTTCACATTCTTCGCCGGCGGGTGATGAAAGGTGGCAAGATTTATTTCAATGGCCGGACCGCATCTATCGATTGTACAGTGCGCGGCCTCTCTCCTGAGGGAGCGCGGCTGGATGTGTCATCGACCCTTGGCGTCCCGAATAAGTTCACCCTTGTAATCAGGGCGGACGACTTCGAGAGCGAATGCCAAGTGCTATCGAGAACTGATAGGCACATCGAGGTGGAATACTGCTGAGAACCACACAGCGCTGCCGTCTACTAGCACGATTGAGGCGCCCGAAAATCTCGGTCACTCTCGGTGGTTTGATGACGTGGTAGACCCAATATAGTAACCAAAAAACGATGCAACTTAAAGCAAAGGCAAGCGAGGACGCCCCTCCAAGAGCCAGGGGTTCATGCCCATTCGCTTGTTCGGACGCTGGAGAACGGGAGAGTTCGACGTGACGCTAAGAGGAACCCGACTCGCCCAGCGCCTTTAAGGTTACCGGCTTTCCCACGCAAGCTCTCGGTGGCAGAGCGTCAAGAGCACCGGGCAATCCAAGCGGAACTTGTGCTTGCCCCTGGCGTTTGAGGATAATCGTCTGCCATACAACGGGCGCGGACGGCTGGGAGACGCGAAACGCTCTTGCCCCTACTGGGAAGCAGCGTCGTGGCTCAAACTCCACCATCCAATTTTCTATTGTCATTGCTTCCACCCAACGAGATCAAGCTGCTGACGAAGCATTTCGAAGCGGTTTCGCTTCACCTGCGCGAGCACCTCGAGCACGCCGGTGAATCGGTGGAGTATGCTTATTTTCTGGAGAGTGGCATTGCATCTGTAGTCAGCGATGGCTCTAAAGGACACAGGCAGATCGAAATTGGCCTTATCGACCGCGAGGGGGTAACGGCACTTCCCGTCATTCTTGGTAATGACCGATCACCCCATTCGATATTCGTGCAGATGAGGTCAACGGCACTGGAACTGCCAGCAGCTGCGTTTCGAGAGGCGCTTGCGCAGAGTCCAGTTATGCGCGCCCTCATGCTCAAGTACGCGCAAGCTTTTCTCGTCCAGGTTTCCCAAACCGCTGTCGTTAACGGTCTGGCGCAAATAGAGGAACGCCTGGCTCGATGGATCCTGATGTCACATGACCGGAGTGACGGAGTGGAACTTACCCTCACCCATGAGTTTTTGTCGACGATGCTCGGCGTCAGGCGATCAAGCGTTACTGACACGGTCAACGCCTTGGTGGGCCGGGGGGTTATACGCGCCAGCCGAGGGATAATCGTTGTTCTGGACCGACCCGGACTTACTGAGATTGCTGGTCGATGGTACGGGCTGCCGGAAAGAGAATATCATCGTCTATTTGGCGGAGCGTTGTCTGAGCGCATTGTACCCTAGTCGTCTTCGTTCGGGACGGCGGGCCCGAGATGGATCTTAACTCTTAAGCTCATTCGCGGGAGGCGGCGCTAGCCCAGCTTCATCGGTGACACGGCCCTGGCCAACAAGAAGGGAGTGGCCAATCCCACAATGCTGGCAATTCACGATAATTGTTTTGTGGCCAATCGCTTTGACAGTATCGCGATCAACCCATAGTTTCGAATCTAGTATCTCGTGCGTGACCGGACACCTAAACAGCAAGCGTCCCATTGGCCGCCCCATCGCTCGCAAGCTACAGCAAAGCCGATATCAGAATGTGGGACAAGGCAATGTACGGTATCGTTCAGTTCGAAAAACTCAATCTGGTTGACCTTGGGAGGCGTGGCCCGACGTAGAGAGTGCGCAGTCGATCATCTACACAACATTCGAGATCGCCGTTTTAGAGAGTCTTCATCCGATGAGCACATACTGTTCACATATCGGGTCCCCGGAACAGGTGTTCGGCAATGACGGTGCTTCAAGAGGCAGGTTTTGCAGCCGCGGTCATCGACGCGCTTAGCTCCCATATTTGTATTCTGGATCACGATGGTGTGATCGTCGCAGTGAACCGAGCATGCGAAAATTTGGCGAAACAAACTCCCCTGGCGCGTATCGCTCCGACGTCGGAGATCGTGGCTGCACCAGCAGCCATGGCACACGCTGGCCCCAGAGTGTGATCATTTTGATATCGGGTCACTCCGTGTTCGGGTGTCACGGTGGGAGAAACCATCTCCAGCATGTTGAATTGAGATGCAACTTGAAACAGTGCCCCCGGAATACTCCGGCCTTCGATGTAACTCTCTGACGTCACCGGTCACTAGTTTGACGTTGACACTTCCAGAGGGGCCGTCAGCCAGTGCAGCTCTCTCACGCAAACATTCCAAAGTGACGAGTTCGAACTCGCCGACGGCAGCGCTTTTTCCGTTGGCCAGGGATCTTAGTCGACGGCCATCCACTGCAAGCCGGCTCTGCGTACTGGCGTAATCCTCTTCCTTGAAACCTGTTAATTGCTCGAACCAGTCCATGCCTGTCCTAATGTTTGTTGAGATGACTACTGGGATCTAGCGTGCTGCCAGCTTCGCGGAGACCGACCGAGAGGTGGCAGTCGGTTAGGCACGTTACAGCCTATCGAACGGGTGGCGATCAGGGAAGTATTGGGTCGTTAGACGACGGATGTAGCGCTGGTGCTCGAGTTCGCTCAGCATTTGAACCTTGAGCGGATGGTTGGGATCCTGCGCCAGGTCGGTCTCTAACTCAGCGATGAACTCATCGCATTCGGCCTTGAGCTGCTGGGCACTCTCCCATAGATGCTGCTCCTCCTTCGTTGCCGGCCCCTTGAGCTTGATCTCGCCGGTGCGCATGTTGACAACCACATCATCGGGATGCGGCAAGGGTGGTGGCAAATCGGTGATGCCGAGCTGTTCGCGCCGCCGGAGTTCTCTGTCCCATTGAACTTTGTATTCGAGTGCGGCATCGAGATACTGGTCGTGGAGTGCCTTGTTCTCCCGCTCGGTCGTCGACACCAGGGTAGTAAAGAGCTCCTGTGCCCGTCGTTCGCCCCTGGCCGCTGCGACGGCGATCGCGCGGATCACCGCTTGTGCCATGGGCACACTGACCTGCCGGTTGCCGTCATTGACCTTGATGAGCCTATAGGCCTCCGCGAGGACCAGCGACTTCATCCGTTCTTCATTGAGAGCGGGAGCTTTGTTCCGCGCGCCTCGAGGTCTTCCGCGAGGATTCCCGGACTGGCCCTTCTTGAAACGGGTGGTCTCAGGAGGTTTGCCGTAGCCCACCTCGTAGCCCGTATGGCGGGGGCCGCGCAGGGCCAACTGGCGGCGTGCTTTGACATCCTCCGTCATGCTGCCAAGCGACCTTCGGCGGATCCACCAAGGCCGCAGACAATCTGCTCGGCATCATCCTTTGCATAGGCTTCCCACCGAGCGATGATCCGATCGCAATAGATGGGGTCGAGTTCGCACAGGTAGGCTCGCCTGCCCGTCTTGTGGGCGGCAATCAGCGTCGAGCCGCTACCACCGAAGATATCGAGGATCAGGCCATTGCGCTTCGACACGTCCTTGATCGCATCGGCAATAAGCTGAACCGGCTTCACCGTCGGATGGAGCGCCAACTCATCCATCCGCCCTGCCCTTAGCGTGTTGACGCCCTTGTATTGCCAGACGTTAGTCCGGTAGCGGCCGTGCTGGCCGAGTTCAAAGCTGTTGATATGTGGCGTAGTCCCGTTCTTGAAGGCAAAGACCAACTCATGCCGGGACCGGTAGAAAGTCCCCATTCCGCCATTGTCCTTGGCCCAGACGATCAGGTTCTTCAGTTCATGATAGACGGCGTTTCCGGCGCTCAGCATCTCCGGCATGTGGCGCCAGTCCATGCAGATGAAGTGGATCGAACCGTCAATGCTGTATCGGACCAGATTGGCGAATGCCTGCCGCAGGAACGTGGTGAACTCAACCTGGCTCATCTCGCCTGCGGCCATCGCGAATTCGCGATGGCTGATTGCGCCCAATCCCCCCGCATGGCCGGCGATCGGTACATTGTAAGGCGGGTCGGTGAAGACCATCTGGGCCATCTCACCGGCCATCAGCATGCCGATCACGCCTCGATCGAGCGAATCCCCGCAGATAAGCCGGTGGTGTCCTAGTTGCCACACATCGCCCAACCTGCACCGTCGCGGTCCCTCGTCGGGCAACCGGTCGTCTTCGGGATTCCCCGGCTCTTCTGGTGTCTGGCCGTCGATCAGCTGGTCGATCTCGGCAATAGAGAAGCCGGTCAGATTGACATCGATGCCACTGTCCTCACTGAGCAGCCACTGCAGTTCGTCTGCCAGTAGCTCTTCGTCCCAGCCGGCATTGAGAGCCAATTTGTTGTCTGCGATCACATAAGCACGCCTCTCCGCAGCGCTCAGATGGTCGATCCGCAAGCAAGGGACAGTCTCCATCGCGAGGAGTTTCGCAGCCTCGACGCGGCCGTGGCCGGCGATGATCGTGTGGTCGCAGTCGATCAGGATTGGATTGGTGAAGCCGAAGCGTTTGATGCTCTCGGCAATCTGCCGGATTTGCTTGTTCGAGTGGGTACGCGCGTTGCGCGCAAAGGGCCTCAAAAGTCCTGGGGCAAGGTGTTCTAGTTTTTGGTCCATATTCAGTCTCCTACTTCCCTTCGCCCACACCTCCCTTTTCCTGGCGCTTTCAGCGCTAAAATTAAGCCAATCATACCATATATTGTGGCTACACTAAGGTAATTTCATACATATAGACGTTTTCGAAGCTGCCCGTGCTCCATCCTGTTTTGGCTGGATGGGTGGCCTGCTCCGCCCATTTTCTTCCCTGCTCGCCGCCGCAAAATTCCCTGATCCGGCAGAACAGGGAATTGGCCAGTAAGTCACGGAATTCGCATGCCAATCGCGCGACCACTTGTTCAACTGTCAGCGAATCTCGAACAATTACCGTGTTAATTCCCTGAATTCTGGGAATTCCAACCCGAGACCAGTTCGCTCATGACTGCGTCCACCACCATTTTCTTCCTGACATTAAAATCGCCGCTGTTGCGCCTGTCGCCGCAGGCCCTGTTCACCTTTGCAGGTCTCGGGCTAGCATTAACCCGCTGAATGAATCGATGACGACAAAGGGCACCCTCATGCCGCTGTTCGGGATTTCAAGGGTCGCGTTTTTCCTCATTGCGCTTTCTCTTTCTGCCTGCATTCCTCCCGCCTCGGCCAGCATCTATGGTCCAACCGGCGTCACCCAGGAGCTGAAGGCGCTCGTCGCCTCTGACCCGGCAACCGCCTCGGCGCTAAAAGACTCGTTGAGGAAGGCCGATTGGAACGGCATCTCGACGCTTGAGCAGTTTTACGACTTCGTCGACGAAACGGTGCGGATGGTTCCAACCGAACAAAATGGGCTGGCCCAGATCAGGCCGTTCTTTTTCATGATCGGACAATCCCAAGACCTGAAGTCCAACCCGGCGTTCCAGGATTGGGTCAAGCGATATGTCGCCACGTGGGGCGACTTTCTCGATACGCCCGCGTCAATCGCGGGACTCGAGACATTCCTGAGCGACCCTGATTTCCATATGGACGATTACTATGTTGCGCCGAGCGGCTGGCTCACCTTCAACCAGTTTTTTGCGCGCAACGTGAAACCCGGCAAGCGTCCGATCGCCGGCATCGCCGACAATCGCATTGTGGTGTCGCCAGCCGACGGGATTCTCAAGGACGTACAACCCATCACAAGTGCCTCCAGGGTCCTCGCCAAGGGCGTCGCCTATTCCATCGAAGACCTGCTTGCGGGCAGCCCCTATGGCGATGCCTTTGCTGGCGGAACCTTCACACACTCCTTTCAAGAGGTCACCGACTACCACCACTATCACGTACCTTTTGGCGGCAGGGTCGTCGAGAAACGCAATATCTCCGCGCCGATCTGGCTCGACGTTGCGAGGAAGGCCGACGGATCATTGCAAGTCATCGCTGGCGAAGGATTTCAATGGCGGCAGGAGCGCGGGCTTGTCGTTCTCGAAACCAAGGAACTCGGCCTCGTCGCCATCCTTCCCATCGGCATGGGCCACGTCGGCAGCGTCGTCCTGACACCTGACGAGGGCGCCGAGCTCTACAAGGGAGAGCAGTTCGGCTTCTTCCAGTTTGGCGGTTCCGATGTCGTCACCCTCTATCAAAAGGGCAAGGTGGAGATCACGGCCAAGCTCGGCCAGCACTATCGTCAGGGAGAGGAACTCGGGAGACGGCCCGACTAAGTCACGCCGCGATCATGCGGTCGACCTCTGAAACGAGATCGCGCAGGTGGAAGGGCTTGGACAGGATCTTCGCATCCTTCGGCGCCTTGCTATCGGGATGCAGCGCCACGGCGGCAAAGCCGGTGATGAACATGATCTTGAGCGAAGGGTCGAGCTCGGCTGCCCGCCTTGCGAGTTCGATGCCGTCCATCTCGGGCATCACGATGTCAGTGAGCAGCAGGTCGAAATCCGCCTGCTTGATCTCCTCGAAGGCGCTGGCACCCTCGGCAAAGGACGTGACCTGGTGGCCGGCTCTCTCGAGGGCTCTGGCGAGGAATCGCCGCATGTCCTCATCGTCCTCCGCCAGAATGATCTTCGCCATAACCGAGCAAAACCCTGAAAAACACCGCCGCCGCCCGAAACGGCAGCCCGTTGGACGATTCCGCCACATTAGGAGCCAACTGTAAATGCCGGGTGAAGCGGTGGACAGCCGCGCAACTCATGCCTAAGAATAGGCGACGAACTCAAAACGGACCGAAATGCCCGTCAACTGGCAGCAGGAATTCAAGAACAAGCCCTTCGAAATCGTCGCGCCGCGGGAATGGACAGCCCCTGCGGTCTTCAATTCTCCACACAGCGGCGCCTGCTATCCGCCAGCCTTCATGGATCTCTCGCGCCTCGATCCCATAGCGCTGCGCAAATCCGAAGATTGCTATATCGACCGTTTGTTTGACTGCGTGGTCGATCTCGGCGCGCCATTGCTCAAGGCGCATTTCCCGCGCGCCTATCTCGACGTTAACCGCGAGCCTTACGAACTTGATCCGCGCATGTTCCGCGAAGACCTGCCAGGCTATGCCAATACCGGCTCGATCCGGGTCGCGGCCGGCCTCGGCACGGTGCCGCGCATCGTCTGCGAGGGGGAGGAAATCTACCGTCTCCCCTTAAGGCTCGACGAGGTGCTGCAGCGCATCGACAGTATCTACCGCGCCTATCATCGCACATTGTCGGGGCTCACGGCTCAGGTCTATGACTCCTTCGGCGCCGTGCTTCTTGTCGATTGCCATTCGATGCCGTCTTCGGCCGCCTGCCTCGTCAGCACCAATGAGAGCATTGTCGATATCGTGCTGGGCGATCGGCATGGTGCTGCCTGCGGCGAGCCAATCACCGCGCTCCTGGAAGAACTTTTACGCGCCCAGGGCCTGAAGGTCGTGCGCAACAAGCCCTATGCCGGCGGCTTCATCACCCAGAGCCATGGCAACCCGATTAACGGCCGGCATGCGCTTCAGATCGAGGTCAACCGGGCGCTTTATATGTCGGAAAAAACCTTGGAGATGACCGCAAATTTCGCTGTCCTCCAGCGCATCCTCGGCGCTGCCCTGCGATCGCTGGTGCAGGAACTGGACGGTCTGTTGCGGCCGCTGCGGCTCGCGGCGGAATAACAAACGCCCACAAGGGCAAAAAAAGGACCGGTGCGGCAAAGCCGACCGGCCCAAGTCTAGGGAGGAAACGCCCAGGAAGGGCTACAAGACGCAAACATCGTCCGCGTCTTGCGGGATCGTATTTGCCCTCGCATTGCAGCATTTTCAAGGCCGAAGCCGACCGTTATCCTTGCGAGCGACACCCAGAAACGGAAACTCACCCTCAGTTCCCCAGTAATGCATTGAAATTGCTTGAGGTTTACATTTGTCTCTGGAAATATGCAAATGTCGCCTATCGCCTCTGTGCATATCGCATGGCCGACAAACTGTGATATTAATGTTGCACCGCAAAACTATTTCATTAGATCCGGAGAGAACACTTGAAACTGGCACGCGAAATCGATTGGCCCGAGCTGACGCGCTTCGCTAGGCACCTGGCGGAGGAAGCCGCGAAGGCCATCCTCCCCCACTTCCGCCAGGACGTGGCCGTGGAGGTCAAAACCGGCGCCGTATGGGACCCCGTTACCGAGGCGGACCGCGGGGCGGAGCGGGTGATGCGCAGTCTTATCGAGACGCGTTTTCCCGATCACGGCATTCTGGGTGAGGAATATGGGGCCAAGGCAGGCAATTCTGGCTTCACTTGGATCCTCGATCCGGTCGATGGCACCCGCGCCTTCATTTGCGGAATGCCCACTTGGGCGACCCTGATCGGCCTGAATTTCGAAGGCGAGCCCATGCTGGGCGTCATGAGCCAACCCTTTGTGGGGGAAGTTTTTTTCGGCAATCCCGACGGAGCTTGGGTCGACTATCGCGGCGCCTCGCGTCCGCTCAAGGTCCGCCCGAGGCGGCCCTTGGCCGACGCCGTTCTCACCACCACCGCCCCGGAGCTGTACCGGACCGACCTTGAAAAGCGCGTACTCCAGCGGCTCACCGGGTCGACCCGCCTCACCCGCTACGGCGGGGATGCCTATTTCTTCTGTGTGTTGGCAGCCGGCCAGATCGACATCGCCATGGATGCCCGCATGGAACCCTATGACATTGCCCCGCTCCTGCCGATTGTTCGCGGTGCCGGCGGCGTCGCCTCGACCTGGGATGGCGGTAATCCGGCCATGGGCGGAAATGTCATCACCGCCTCGTCGCAGGAGCTTCTTGAGGAAGCCCTAGCGATTATTCACGCCTGAGGCGTTAGGTCTCCACCGAGGAAGCTGTCGAAGGCGGCAAGAAACTGCTCGCGTACTTCATTGACCTCGGAAAGGATATCGTGGCGCGCCTCGGCGATCGACACGAAGGCGAGCCGTTCGCTGTCATTCGCAAATTGGCGGGCTGCCCCCGTCTCGACCACCCGGTCCCGGCCTGCCGCAACGATCAGGATCGGAATCCGCAATGCGCCGGGCTTGCGCATCGAATCGATGTCGCGCAGCGCCTCGAGCGCCGCCGCGACCCAGCCGAACGTTCCGCCTCCCAGTCCGAGACGCGGCTCCTTCTCCAGAATGGTCGTGCTGCGCAGGAAGCGCCGCTTGTCACCGGTGAGATTGTTGTCGGGGAAATCCTCTGCTTTGAGCGGCCGTCTCGCCTGACCCGGAACGAACATCGAGCCCAGTCCGAGCGCAGTCATCAGCGTGGGAAGGACGCGCACCGCAAAACGCGGCCAGCCGCCCCGCCTCAGGCCCAGGAGCGGGGCGCTCAGTACGGCGCGCTCGAACCAGATTCGCCGCTTGAGCGCGCGCAGGACTATGAGCCCGCCGGTCGAGTGGCCGAGCGCGTAATAGGGCGGCAGGCAATCCGGCAGCACCATCTGGTTCATCACCGCGGTCAGATCCGCGTCATACTCGCCGAACCTGCGAATGCGATCGCGATAGATGTTCTTGTTGCGGCGCGCCGAGCCGCCCTGGTCGCGAAAATCGAAGATCGCGACGCCATAGCCACGCCCGGCGAGATCATTGATGGTCTCGAAGTATCGTTCGATGAAGTCGCCGCGGCCGCAGACGATGACGACGGTGCCCTTGCCGCCGCTGCCGCGCAGATGCGCCGCGCGTAATCCGACGCCGTCCTTGGCGATGACCTCGCGCGCAGTCAACCCCTCCGGCACGGGATTGTCGGGCGTCGTGACGAAATCGGTAAGTACCCTTTCCAGCACAGTGGGATCCGAAGCTTGGAATTCACGTGACTTGAAGTCGCG
>JADMIO011189594.1_pt1 | contig 78096 bp, 68 predicted proteins | sample 8958161 | NCBI WGS metagenome assembly JADMIO01 (sample SAMN16585339, study PRJNA669376) | soil metagenome | isolation source: Crop rotation soil | place: USA: Cullars Rotation, Alabama | collected 2011 | reverse complement strand
GCCGCGACTTCAAGTCACGTGAATTCCAAGCTTCGGATCCCACTGTGCTGGAAAGAAAACACTTTTCGAAGCAGACAAAACAAAATACAATACTACTTTTTTGAATGCTGCGGATAATAATAACACAGCAAAAATTAATCCTACTGCATATGGCGTTGCAGCTTGCGCATTAGATACCCGTCATAACAGGTTATATTTTGCTCCAATGCATTTTTCTGAAATTCAATATTTAGATCTTTCAGGAAAAGATGCAAGTTTTACAGTTGTAAAAAAGAATTTGATTCCTACACCTGCTGCTACAATATATCAACCGGAAGAAACTCAGTTGACAAGAATGGTAATAGCTGCTGATGGGTATGGTTATACATTATCAAATGATGGTAATCATTTTATTCGTTTTAGTACTGCTAAAAAACCAGTTGTTGAAGACTTGGGAAAAATAACAGATGAAAAAGGGGCAGCTATTTCTATTCATGAAAAAGATGCTGCATGGGGTGGAGATATGGTTGCAGATGCCTTTGGCAACCTGATCGTTATTTCTGCAAAACACAATGTTTTCTCAATAGATATCAATGCTAAAACTGCAAAACATATTGGTGCAATTACTGGTCTTCCAGAAAATTATACAACTAACGGTACAGTGGTGGATGCAAATGGTAATTTGATTGTAAGCAGCGCTAACGTATTTGATGGTTTATTTTCTGTTGATACCAAAACTTTGGTAGCTACAAAGATCATCAGTGATGAAAAGAATTTCAATGCTTCTGATCTTGCTAATGGAAATTTATTGTCACAAAAACAATATGACCAAATGCATTCAATTATGGCTGGTGGCTGTGTAGTTACTCCTGCAAATGCTGAAGCAAGAAAGGCTACAGTTTACCCTAATCCTGTTACATCTAATAAATTTAATGTTCAATTTAATAATTTAGATGCAGGAGATTATAATGTTGTTTTAACCAATATTTCTGGTAAATCTTTACAAACGACTCCTATAACTTTAAGTAAAGGTGAAACAACTAAAACTGTAACTATTGGTCAAAAACCAATTAGAGGTTTTTACCTGGTGAAAGTGATCAATGCTTCTAAAAAAACGGTGAGCACAGAAAGAATACTCATCAACTAAAAATACTATATGGGTTAATAAGTGAAGGCTGCACATTTTGTGCGGCCTTCTTTTTTTGATAGGTATTTGTATGATTTTTAAAATTTGTATGATTAATTTTGTAGCATTATATTTATTCATACCAATCATATTCATTTGTTTGAATGCAGGATATAGAACCTTATTATAATTGGCGACACCTCTACACAGCCGAAGAAGATTTTCGTACTCCTTTTTATGGCCGTACATATAGCGAATTCGAATTTTCTCAAACAGTTTATAATTATTACATACATCCTCAATGGGATTTTTTTGGCAGCAAAACATTGTACATGAAAATATTGTTTGCAGATTATGAGCAGCAATATGCCATCATAGAATTACTGGGAGAATGGAATGATGCGATTGAAAATGATATCATGACCATGCGGAGGGATGTGACCGATCAGTTGTATGCCAATGGCATTACAAAATTTATTCTGATAGCAGAAAATGTGTTGAATTTTCATAGCAGTGACGATAGTTATTATGAAGAATGGAGAGAGCAGGTGCAGGATAACGGTGGCTGGATCGTAGTAATGAATATGCCTGAGCAAACTCAATATGATTTTAAAAGAGCCAGGTTAACTAATTACCTTACAATGATCGATTTCCCCCAATGGCGAACATTAAGGCCGGATATTGTGTTTCAACAGATTGATAACTGGATGCTGAAATTATTAGATTAAAAACAATGTGTTGGTATCGTTTGCATAAAAACATTGCTAATTGGTTTGTTTTGAAAATTTGTAACGTACTTTTGTGAACCATATTTATATTATAACTTCTGCTATATGACCTTTAAACAGTTTTTTACCTCATCCATTGGCAAGAAATTTACAATGGGGCTTACAGGCTTCTTTCTTATTAGTTTCCTTATTGTGCATTGTGGTATCAATGCAATGATCTTTTTTAATGATGGAGGGGAAACCTTTAATCATTGGGGACATTTTATGGGAAGCAATCTTATTATCCGTACAATGGAATTAGGATTGTTTGCTTTTTTGATATTGCATATTATTCAAGGCTTAATGCTTTGGTCTCAAAACAATAGTGCCCGCCCAATTAAATATGCAAAGAATAATGCCAGCAGCAATAGCAAATGGTATAGCAGAAGCATGGGTTTATTAGGTACATTAATTTTATTATTTCTTGTATTGCATTTATACCATTTCTGGACACCATCAAGATTTGGTGGCATGGGGCCGGTACATGAACTAGAGCCTACTACACTGACCACTTATAATGCTCAGGAAGTTCATAATTTATATAGAGAGATGCTGATCGTTTTTCAAGAACTATGGGTGGTAGTTATATATGTATTAGGTGTGATTGCTTTATTCTGGCATTTGGTACATGGTTTTCAAAGTGCGTTCCAAACTTTTGGTATCAATCATAAAAGATATACTCCTTTAATAAAAGGATTAGGATGGGCTTATTCAATCATCATCTGTTTGTTATTTGCATCTATGCCGATAGCAATTTATATGGGTTGGATAGCATAACATGTATAAAGTTCAATTGTGCTGAAAAAAGTACAAGTGAGTGACACAACGATGTTCAATAGTAGAACAAAAGCTAAGTTCAAAAAATTTATAATTCATCATTCATAATTAACGATATGGCTTTCGATTCAAAAATTCCGCAAGGCGAAATGAGTGCAAAGTGGGAAGATTACAAAGGGCATGTAAAGCTTGTAAATCCTGCTAACAAACGTAAACTTGAAGTGATCGTAGTGGGTACAGGTTTGGCAGGAGCGTCTGCTGCTGCAGCTTTGGGAGAAATGGGATATAAGGTAAAAACATTTTGTTTTCAGGATAGTCCACGTAGGGCACATAGTATTGCGGCACAAGGTGGTATCAATGCAGCAAAGAATTATCAGAATGATGGTGATAGCGTTTTCCGTTTATTTTATGATACAGTAAAAGGCGGTGATTACCGTGCAAGAGAAGCCAACGTACATCGTTTGGCAGAAGTGAGTGCTAATATCATAGATCAATGTGTGGCGCAGGGTGTTCCTTTCGCAAGAGAATACGGTGGAATGTTAAGTAACAGAAGTTTTGGTGGAACGCAGGTGCAACGTACGTTCTATGCTGCAGGGCAAACAGGACAACAATTATTATTAGGTGCTTACAGCGCTTTGGAAAGACAAGTAGCATTAGGTAATGTAACTCAATATAGCCGCCACGAAATGTTGGATGTGGTAATGATCGATGGTAAGGCAAGAGGTATTATTGCAAGAGATCTGATCACAGGAAAGTTGGAACGTCATTTCGGTCATGCGGTACTGTTATGTACCGGTGGTTATGGTAATGTATTTTATTTAAGTACCAATGCAATGGGTAGCAATGTTACCGCTGCATGGAAAGCACATAAAAAAGGAGCCTTTTTTGGTAATCCTTGTTTTACCCAAATTCACCCTACATGCATTCCCGTTAGTGGCGATCATCAAAGTAAACTAACGTTGATGAGTGAGTCATTACGTAATGACGGACGTATCTGGGTACCTAAACAACAAAACGATAACCGTAAGGCTGCAGATATTCCTGAAGAAGAAAGAGATTACTATTTGGAAAGAAGGTATCCTGCCTTTGGTAACCTTGTTCCAAGAGATGTGGCTAGTCGTGCTGCTAAAGAAAGATGCGATGCTGGTTACGGCGTAGGTAGTAGTAAACAAGCGGTGTATCTTGATTTTGCTGATGCAATTAAAAGATATGGTAAGATCGAAGCAGGTAAACAAGGTATCACAGTTGATGAAGCAACAAACTATAAATTAGGTAAAGCTGTAGTTGAAGAAAAATACGGTAACCTTTTTGATATGTATGCAAAGATCACCGGAGAGAATCCATACGAAATGCCGATGAGGATCTATCCTGCAGTGCATTACACCATGGGTGGCTTATGGGTAGATTATGAATTACAAACATCAGTACAAGGTTTATATGCTTTGGGTGAAGCTAACTTTAGTGATCACGGAGCAAACAGGCTAGGAGCTAGCGCATTGATGCAAGGGTTGGCAGATGGTTATTTTGTAATTCCTTACACATTAGGAAATTATTTAGCAGACGATATCCGTACAGCTTCTATTCCAACAACGCACCCTGCATTTGAAGAAACTGAAAAAGCGGTGAGTGACAGGATCAATACTTTAATGAATATTAAAGGAACAAAATCTGTTGAAAGCTTCCACAAACGTTTAGGTAAGATCATGTGGGATAAATGTGGTATGGCTCGTAATGCGGAAGGATTGCAACAAGCAATTACAGAAATTCAAGCACTTAAAAAAGAATTCTGGAGTGATGTAAAAATTCCTGGAGAAATTAGTGAAATGAATCTTGAGTTAGATAAAGCCGGCCGTGTTGCTGATTTTATTGAACTGGGAGAATTAATGTGTAAAGATGCATTGAACAGAAGAGAGAGTTGTGGTGGGCATTTCAGAGAAGAATCTCAAACGGAGGATGGTGAAGCAAAACGTGATGACGAGAATTTTAGTTATGTAGCGGCATGGGAATATAAAGGTGAAAGTGATTGGCAATTAAATAAGGAAGTACTGAATTTTGAAATTGTACATCCTACACAAAGAAGCTATAAATAAATACTGCCCCTAAATCACCTAAAGGGGACTTTAGAGTATTTAATTTGAAAGAGAATAAAAAGATTTTTGAAATAAATAATAAACATCAAATTTAAGTTCCCCTTTAGGGGACAGGGGCATGAAAGTTAGTGGTTTTACATTTGTAAAGAATGCCATCAAGTTTGGTTACCCTGTGGTGGAATCTATCAGGTCAATTTTGCCGGTAGTAGATGAAATGATCGTTTGTGTGGGAGATTCGGAAGATGAGACCACTCAGTTGATCGAATCAATTGGTTCTGAAAAAATAAAAATTATTCATTCTGTTTGGGATAATAGTTTAAAGGAAGGCGGAAAAGTATTAGCGGCAGAAACGAATAAAGCGATCGCTGCAACTGCAGCAGATAGCGACTGGCTCTTTTATATACAAGGCGATGAAGTAGTACATGAAAAATATCATTCTATAATTCTAGCAGCGATGCAACAATATAAAGATGATAAAAGGGTAGAAGGTTTATTATTTAATTACCTGCATTTTTATGGTAGTTATAAATATACCGGTGATGGAAGAGCATGGTATTCAAAAGAAATTCGTGTGATACGAAACGATAAAAAAATTAGTTCTTATAAAGATGCCCAGGGCTTTAGATGGGCAGATGATCGGAAATTAAATGTGAAGCTGATAGATGCTTTTATATATCATTATGGATGGGTTAAAAATCCTTTAACGATGTATAAAAAACAAGAGAATTTTAGAAAGCTATACAGGCCGGTTGAGGAGGTTAAAGGAGATGTAGCGTTTGATTATTCTCAGATAGATTCACTCACATTGTTTGATGGCACTCATCCAGCTGTGATGAAAGACCTTGTAAGCAAAGAAGATTGGAGTTTTGAAAGAGATATTAAAAAGAAGAATTTTAAAAGTTTAAAGCATCGGGTCCTTTATTTTTTGTCTAAGAATTTTGGATGGCGGCCTTTTGAATACAGTAATTATAAAAAAATTTGACAACATAGCAATTCAATTATATGGAACATTACAATATGAACCTTACGCTTAAAGTTTGGAAACAAAAAAATGCCAACACAAGCGGAAATTTTGAAACATACCAAGTGAAAGAAATTTCAAGTGAAATGTCTTTTTTGGAAATGTTTGATGTGTTAAATGAGCAATTGATCAGTGATGGGAAAGATCCGATCGCATTTGATCATGATTGCCGTGAAGGTATCTGTGGCGCATGTAGCATGTACATTGATGGTAAAGCACATGGTCCGTGGGCAGAAAATACTACATGTCAATTACACATGAGAGCTTTCAAAGATGGCGATACCATTGTGGTAGAACCTTGGCGTAGTAAAGCTTTTCCAGTAATTAAAGATCTTGTTGTTGACAGAACTTCGTTTGATAGAATTATCCAGGCTGGTGGTTATATATCTGTAAACACCGGTAATGCACAGGATGCAAATGCTTTGCCTATTGATAAGAAAGATGCAGATGCCGCGTTTATGGCGGCAGCTTGTATTGGTTGTGGCGCTTGTGTTGCAACTTGTAAGAATAGTAGCGCTATGTTATTTGTAAGTGCTAAAGTTTCTCAATTAGCCTTGTTACCACAAGGTCAACCGGAAAGAGAAAGCCGTGTATTGAACATGGTTGCTCAAATGGATAAAGAAGGTTTTGGTAACTGTACAAATACTTACGCTTGTGAAGCAGAATGTCCTAAAGGGATTTCTGTATCAAACATTGCAAGAATGAACCGTGAATATTTAAAGGCTGGCTTAAGTACAGAAGAATAATTATCGATTTTGTTAAATATCAATGCCTTCCGATGTGAAGGCATTTTTTATTGCAGCAAATAGCTGTTGAGCAGCGTCTTAAACAATATATATTAACTTTAGCAGCATATTCCTGACATACTTGAAAATACGCTCATTATACATCTTCTTTATTTGTCTTTCGTTTGTGCATTTATCCAATGCACAGATACCCGGCTCTAATTTGCGGAGTAAATATGTGAGCACTGCAACCCCAGTTGTTCAATTGGATACGGTTAGTATTATTCCTAACACCATTAATATTTTTGGGGTGTCACCCTCATCTTATTTTATAGATGTGGTAAATTCAAAATTGACCTGGATCAGTAAGCCTGAAGCAGAGAAAGTTTTAGTGAGTTATAGAGTCTATCCGTTTAAATTGAATGCTGTTGTATCGCATCTCAATTATGATAGCATACGAAATAATTTCATTGCTGAAAAACCCTATAAAGTAGCGTATAACAATAAATCAACAGCACCAGTATTTGATTTTGGTGGCATTAATTATAATGGGAGTGTAGGTAGAGGAATTTCTTTTGGTAATAGTCAGGATGCTGTAGTGAACTCCAGTTTGAATCTGCAACTAAATGGGTTCATAGGCGATAGTATGGAATTGACAGCAGCTATTACCGATAACAATATTCCTATACAACCGGATGGTAACACACAAAGTCTGAATGATTTTGATAAAGTTTTTTTGCAGATAAAGAAAAAGAACTGGCAGGCTAATTTTGGAGATATAGATATTCGCCAGAGTAAGAATTACTTTTTGAATTTTTATAAAAGATTGCAGGGTGCTTCATTTTTAACAGACAACAGGATCAGTAAAAATATTACGAATTCATTTCTGGTAAGCGGCTCTATTGCAAAAGGGAAATTTACAAGAAATATTATTACACCTTCTGAGGGAAACCAGGGGCCATATCGTTTACAAGGCGCCAACAATGAATTGTATTTTACTATTCTGGCTGGAACAGAAAGAGTTTTTATTGATGGAGAATTAATGCAGCGTGGTGAAGATCAGGATTATGTGATCAATTACAATACCGCAGAATTAACCTTTACTCCAAAAAGAATGATCACAAAAGATAAACGTTTGCAGGTTGAATTTGAATATGCAGATCGAAATTTTTTAAACTCAAATATTTATGTGAGTGATGATATTACGTTCAATAAAAAACTAACTTTAAGTATTGGCGCATTTTCAAATCAGGATGCAAAGAATTCTTCTATCAATCAATCATTGGATGATAATCAACGACAATTTCTTGCGAATATTGGTGATGGTATTGATACTGCCTTTTATGTAGAGGCCGTAAGAGATACTTTTTCTGTTGATAGGATATTATATAAAAAAGTTGATACAGTTTATAATATTACACTACATGATTCTGCATTTGTTTTTTCAAATACCCCATCAGATACATTGTATAGTGTATCGTTTACTTACCTGGGGCTCGGTAGAGGAAATTATGTACAAGAATATAATGGTACAAATGGTAAAGTATTCAGATGGGTTGCTCCAAATAGTAACAACGAAAAAATGGGAGATTGGGCTCCAGTGATACTTTTAGTGTCTCCTAAAAAGCAACAGATACTGACGCTAGCAGCAGATTACCGTCTCACTAATAAAACAAAAATTAAAACTGAATTTGCTGTTAGTAAATATGATGTGAATCTTTTATCTTCTAAAGATAAGAGCAATGACAATGGAGTGGCGGCAAAGATTGAGATAGTAAGTGATGATAAGAAAATTAATCTTTTTAAGAAAGGCTTGAAGTTGCAAACTATGCTTGGCTATGAATTTGTTCAAAAAAGATTCAAGCCTATTGAAAGATTACGAAATGTTGAATTTAACAGGGATTGGAGTTTGCCGTATACTATTGCTCCTGCTGATGAAAGCATTGCTACTGCTGGATTTATGCTGAAAGATGAAAAGGATAATCTGGTGAAGTATGCTGTCTTTAATTATAATCGAAGTGACAAGTATAACGGAATACGTCAACAGTTAAATCATTTTTCACAGATTAAGAATTGGAAAATAACAGATGGTGTAAGTCTTACAAATATCAATAACCCATTGTTTAAAGGAATGTATCTGCGTCCTGCTGTAGATGTAAATACAACTTTCAAAAAATTGAATAACTACCAGATTGGAGCAAATTATTCTGCAGAATATAATAAGATGAATAGTAAACTCGGTGATACTTTATCTCCATTGAGTTTTGCATTTAATATCTGGCAGGCTTACCTTAAATCAGATATTGAGAAGTTAAATAAATGGGGTATAACTTATTTTACAAGAAACGATCTGTATCCTGTATCAAAAAAATTAATAAAATCAGATAGAAGTGATAATTTCAATTTGTTTACAGAATTATTAAAAAATGAGCGGCATCAATTTAAATTTAATTTTACTTATAGAAAATTGAATGTTATCAATACGTCATTAAGCAATCAAAAAAGCGATGAAAGCATTTTGGGTAGAGCTGAATATTATCTGAATGAGTTCAAGGGCTTTTTATCGGGTAATATTCTATATGAAGTAGGGGCAGGGCAGGAGCAAAAGAGAGAATTTACTTTTATTGAAGTGCCTGCCGGACAAGGAGAATATACCTGGAATGACTATAATGGTGATGGTATCTCACAATTGAATGAATTTGAAATTGCATTGTTTCCTGATCAAAGAAAATATATAAGAGTTAATACACCTACCAATCAATATGTGAAGGCAAATTATCTTCAATTCAATTATGCAGTTGATCTTTCTCCTAAAGCAATCATTGGGAATAATAAAAAAAGGTTATTAAAATTATTAGGGAAATTCAGTTCCTCTTCGGCATTGCAAATAAGTAAGAAAGATATTTCTACAGGCAAATTCCAGTTTAATCCATTCACAAAAAAACTGATAGACACTACTTTGTTGACATTGAGTTCTTTTTTATCTAACACGATATTTTTTAATCGCACTAATAGCGTATGGGGAATGGACATTGCCCACAATTTAAATAAAGGGAAATCATTGTTGACATATGGAATTGAAACAAGAAAATTGAGTACGATCATTTATAAAGCTAGAGTTAATATGACTCGAAATATTACTACATCCGTAACATTAAGATCGATTTTAAATAGTCTTACTACACCTAAATTTGGTAATCGAAATTACAATATCGAAGAAATTTCAGCAGAGCCTTCCCTTAGTTATATTTACCAGACTAAATTAAGAACTACATTATCTTACAATATTGATAATAAAAAAAATACGATCGGATTTAATGAGGAAACAACGAATAATGCTTTAACAGCTGACCTAAAATATAATGTACTTTCCAACAGTACTATCAATGCAAGGTTTACATTGAATACGATCAATTTTAAATATAATACAGGTGGCTCTGCAAACTCTACAGTAGGTTATATTATGCTGGATGGATTATTGCCCGGCAAAAATTATTTATGGAATATTGAATACACTAAACGTCTCGGTGGTAACATTGAAATGAGTATACAATATGATGGACGTAAACCGGGAAATTCAAGAGTGGTGCATGTTGGGAGAGCATCGGTCAGAGCAATTCTGTAAGTTGATGTAGGATGCTTTAATAAAAAACAGCTTATATAATTGATGAATCAATTATATAAGCTGTTTTAATTTCTTGATTTTTAACTTCTAATTAAACAACCCACCTTTTTTTAAATGATGAACTCCTTCGCCGATCTTGAAGCCATTATTGTAAACAACAATTTTATAGTCTCCCGTTGTATAATCTCCAGCTTTCCAATCAAAACTTAATGATTGACGTTGACCTTGAACATAACTGATGGTAAGGTGTTTTGTATATTTCACTTCATTGCCATCTCTGTCTGTAAATGATCCCGATCCTAATCCATCTTCTGTTACCACTTTGCCATCAGGTGTAGTTATAACAACAAAAATATCTTTATTACCGGATTGTGTGATCCTGTTCTCATCAATATCAAAAGTGATGCGGAATTTGTCTACTTTTTTAGCAGTGCTGGTTTCTTTTTCTTTACCACCTTTTCTTTCATTGATACCGATTACATAAAAGTGTGAGGCATGTAATGTAGAACCAATGTCAATAATATCTTCTTTTTCTTTTACTATGTTTTTTGTTGAATCCAAGTCTTGAATCACTTTATTCTTTTCCAGTGTTACCTGTTCTTTCTCTTTTGTCAATTGTATCTTTTCTCCTTTCAATATTTCTACTTGTGATTTATAATCTTCAATAGAAGTATTCAAAGAAGCGATCAAGTTTCTTGCTTCTGCCAATTTTGCTTTATCTCCATTAGCTGTAGCTAAGAGGTTTTGTATTTTTTGTTTTTTCTCAATAATTTCTTTATCTCTTGCAGTGATCGTGCTGTCTTTTTTTACACTGATGGTTTTTAATACATCATAACGATCAGTAGCTTCATTCAAAAGTGTTTGCAGTGTGTCTTTTTCAGTTACTACTGCAGCATACTTTGTATCCTTTTGCTGAATGATCTCTTTATTATTGCTTCTGTCCCAAAGTATGTAGCCCCATGTTCCTAATAAGGCAACAATTAAAACGGATATTAAAATGGTTCGCCAATTGGTGCCTTCTTCTTTTTTAGGAGGCTGTGGCGTAGGAGCGGCTGAAGGATAATTTTCGAAGGTCATAGTAATGTAGGTTGTTTAATGAATGTAAGGCTAAAGTAGACACTTGCCGGATAATTTCCAAAACCATGCCAAAATAAATCAAGGTTTTCCTTTTAGCTAATCCCGGCTAATCATTAATCTTTATTTTTACAATAAATAAGTAGCATATGTTGAAAACCATCACTTTATTAATTTTTTCCAATATGTTCATGACCTTCGCATGGTATGGTATGTTGAAATTTCCGGGAATGTCTTTATGGAAAGCGATCGCTATAAGTTGGGGGATCGCATTTTTTGAATATTGCCTGATGGTGCCTGCTAACAGGCTTGGATATACAAATGGGTTGACTGGTTTTCAATTAAAAATAACTCAGGAAGTAATTACGTTGATAATATTTTCTCTGTTTGCAGTATTCTATTTAAAAGAACCTTTTCATTGGAAATACCTGGTAAGTTTTGCTTTTTTGATAGGGGCTGTTTATTTCATGTTTAAAAAATAAGTTTACCGATAATACCTTCTCCTGCAAAAAATACTGCATTACCAATTTTAGCTTTTCTACAAACATTAAAAGTGTCTTCACTTATTTTTTTCCAGTTGATGCCATCATCTTCGGAGATATCAGCACCATTCAATCCACAGCAAACCCATTTTTTCTTTTCAATATATTCGACACAGCTTCTATAACCTGTAGGAGGTGTTTTAGGCTCTATCCATTTCTTGCCGGCATCTTTAGTTATGAAACAGTTTTTAATTGTGCTGTCTTTTGCCAAATAATCGCCACCAACCACTATATACATTTTATTATTTTTTACAGCAACAGAATTAGCACCGGCTGTTTCAGTTCCTTCAATAAAAGGGATCTCGATCTTTTGATCACGAATAAATAATCTGGATTTTTTTCCCCCACTTACAAAGATCGCTTCGCTATTGGTAGTTTTACAAACATTTGTTCCGCTGGCTGCAAAACATGCTTCGCCTTCAGCTGCCTCGGGGAAATTTTTTGGAGGAATATTGTGCCAGGTAAATCCTCCATCAAAACTTCGGGCAACAAAAAATTTACCATCGATCGGATCCCCGATAACGATGCCGCTGTTCTCATTCCAGAATTCCATAGCATCTAAAAACATTCCTTTGGTCTTATCGACATACACAGCTTTCCATGTTTCGCCACCGTCAGATGTTCTTAAAATATAGGCAGGTTCGCCTGTGCCCATGATCACTGCAGATGTTTCATTGAATGCTTCAATATCCCTGAAATCGGTTGTCTCAAAACCTTCTACGATCAGCCATTTCCAGGTATTGCCGCTATCTAATGACCGGCCAACAGCGCCATTGCTGCCACTCACCCAAATGACTCTATCATTAACGACAGATAAGCCTCTGATGGATACATCATGTGTATCCAATGTTTTGACAGTTTGTGTAAAGCCTTGCAGTATGCCTGCAGTGAATAGGAGTATTAGGAGTAGTCTAGGTTTCATGGTAAGTAAATTTAATAAAAAAATTGCAATCCAAACATCCAGGCGGTAAAAAATCTGGTATCATCAACCTGCAAATTTGTATCTTTGCACCTCAAAAATTTATAGCAGAGAATGGCATTAATAAAAAGTATATCAGGTATAAGAGGAACGATCGGAGGAAAAACGAATGACAATTTTACACCGGTGGATATTGTAAAATTCACTGCAGCATTCGGTACTTTATTATTACAACAAAATGAAAGTAAAAAAGTTGTAGTCGGTAGAGATGGACGCATTAGTGGTGCAATGGTTAAAAATTTAGTGATCGCTACATTGAATGCTTTAGGTATTGACGTGATCGATCTGGATTATAGCACCACTCCAACAGTTGAAATGGCAGTAGTATTTGAGCAAGCCGCCGGAGGAATTATTTTAACAGCAAGTCATAATCCAAAAGAATGGAATGCATTAAAATTATTGAATCATACAGGCGAATTTATTGATGCTGAACAAGGTGCCAAAGTTTTAGATATAGCTGCTAAGGAAAATTTCAATTTTGTTTCTGTAGATAAATTAGGAACGATTATAAAAGATGAATCTTCTTTGCAAAAACATATTGATGCAGTTTTAAATTATCCTTTGGTAGATATTGCTGCTATCAAAAAAGCAAAATTCAAAATAGTTTTAGATGCTGTAAATAGTACTGGAGCTATTGCTGTCCCGGCATTATTAAAAGCATTGGGGTTAAAAGATATTATAGTGTTGAATGAAGAGGTAAACGGCAAATTTGCTCATAATCCTGAACCATTACCGGAGCATTTAACTGAATTAAGTAATGAAGTAGTTAAACAAAATGCTGACCTCGGTATTGCGGTAGATCCGGATGTTGACAGGCTTTGTTTTGTGTGTGAAGATGGAAGTATGTTTGGTGAAGAATATACCCTTGTAGCTGTAGCTGATTATGTATTAAGTAAAAGAAAAGGTAATACTGTTTCTAACATGTCATCTACCAGAGCATTGAGAGATGTTACTGAAAAAAATGGCGGAGAATATTTTCCGAGTGCTGTAGGGGAAGTGAATGTAGTTACAAAAATGAAAGCGGTGAATGCAGTGGTCGGTGGAGAAGGCAACGGAGGAATTATTGTACCTGATCTACATTATGGAAGAGATGCTTTGATAGGGATTGCTTTATTTCTTACTCATTTAGCCGAAAGCAAAAAAAGCGTAAAGCAATTACGCAATACTTATCCAAGTTATTTTATCAGTAAAAATAAAATTACTTTAGAAAATGGTATCAATGTAAAAGATGTTTTTACAAAGATCAAAACAAAATATAAGAACAATCCTATCAATACTGAAGACGGTTTAAAAATTGAATTTGATAATGATTGGGTTCATCTTCGTACAAGTAATACTGAACCGATCATCAGGATATATGCAGAAAGTAATTTTGAAACCACTGCAGATAATATTGCAAAAAGATTGATGAAAGATATTAGTGAGGCAATGTAGAACCCCCTCCGCCCCCTGAAGGGGCAACTGTGAAGAGAATGATGGTCGTGTTCTCCTACATATTTAAAGAGGTTAAATAAAATTAATAATTTTACAAAGGAAAGCCCCTTTAGGGGTTTGGGGTACATGAAAAGAATTTACTTCGATAACGCTGCTACTACTGCCCTTGAAAAACAAGTGCTTGAAGCTATGATGCCTTATTTAACTGATAAATTTGGTAACCCTTCATCTATTTATTCTTATGGCAGAGAATCAAGAATGGCAATTGAAAATGCAAGAAAATCAGTTGCTAAAATCTTGAATGCACGTCCTGCAGAAATATTCTTTACCAGTGGTGGAACAGAAAGCAGCAATACAGCTATTGCTGCTGCAGTAAAAGATCTTGGATGCACACATATTATTACTTCACCGATTGAGCATCACGCTGTATCACATTCCGTTGAGCATCGTCACAAGATCAATGAAGTAAAAGTTAGTTATGTAAAATTATTGCCGAATGGCCACATAGATCTTGCTGATCTGGAAAGCTTACTATCTTCTTCGAAAGAAAAAACGTTGGTAACATTAATGCATGCGAATAATGAAATTGGAAATATTTTAGATATTCATGCAGTGGGGGAGTTGTGTAAAAAGTATGATGCAATTTTTCATAGTGATACGGTACAAACCGTAGGTCATTTTCCTTTTGATCTGCGAAACACTTATGTACATTTCATTACTGCGGCAGGTCATAAATTTCATGGGCCTAAAGGAGTAGGAATTTTATATATCAATGAAAATGTAAAGATCAATCCTCTTGTACACGGCGGTTCTCAAGAAAGAAATATGAGAGCAGGTACAGAAAATTTGTATGGTATTGTAGGGATTGCAAAGGCATTGGAATTAGCTACAGAAAATTATGAAAAAGATAGTGCATATATACGCAGTTTAAAAATGTATATGCATGATGAATTGATAAAAAATATTACCGGAGTAAGTTTTAACGGAGATGTTTTAGCTAATAGTTTATACACTGTATTAAGCGCCAATTTTCCAAGAGCTGAAAGATCAGATATGTTATTGTTTAATCTTGATATCAATAATATTTGTGCTAGCGGCGGAAGTGCATGTACCAGCGGTATTGATATTGGTAGTCATGTTATTCGTGCTATCAATCCTGATTCAAATGATGTAACCGTTCGCTTTAGTTTTTGTAAGAATAATACAAAAGAAGAAATTGATATTGTTGTAGAAAAACTAAAAGGATTAATGTAATAGTTAACGGATCAATACCGTTGTTCCTTTTGAAAATTTCTTTATTCCGGTTTCCGGATTTGTATATTCCAGCCACCAAACATATGTTCCCGGGTCTTGCGGATTTCCTTTGAAAGTACCATCCCATTTATTTGTCCAGTCTGTCGTTTCAAAAAGCAATTGTCCTAGCCTGTTATACACTTTAAAATGTAAGTCAATAGCCTTGTATGCATTGGTCGGATATAAGTAATCATTCAGCCCATCGCCGTTAGGAGTAAAGCCTGATGGAACAGCAATAAAACAATTTGCCAATACTTTTATTTTTTGGGTAACAGTGTCCTGACAGTTGATATTATTTTTAACGATCAAACGAACAGTATAATCTGTACTAATATTAGTGTAAGGATATTGCTGCGTTGGCGGCACTTGTAATGAACTTGTATTGCCATTTCCAAAACTCCAGTTCCATCCAATGATATTGCCAATACTGTTATCTTTAAAAGTTGCTACATCTCCAGGACAAACTAAATTGCTTCCTTCAAATAATGCTTCTAAATGATTATCCAATGTCACCGAAGTAGCAAAAGTGTCTTTGCAAACTCCATTTGAAACGATTAGTGTAGCATTCTTCTTACCAAAAATTGTATATATAATTGATGTATCCTTTTTGTTACTGGTAATATTATCATCAAAGGTCCATAGCCAGTTGTTTACGCTGTTCCTTCCATCATGAGAATAATCGATTGCATCAACCTTGCAATTAAGAGATGGAGTTGCAGAAAAAACTGCAGATACTGTATCTACAGTAGAAAAAGGAATGGAAGAGCCAGCAGGTGTTGGTTCACCACATTCATTTAAAACCGTGTTTCCATCTGATCCATTTTTTAATTGAATCGAAAAATTTCCTTGCTTTTGTATTGGTGCTGATAATTGAATATTTATGATAGATGTTAAACCATTTGCATCACAAACACCTTTGGCTCCGGAAATCGAAACAGGAAAACTTCCGGTGATCGTAAAATCGCTTCCATCTGCAGCAATAGAATTACATTTCATTAGTTTTTTAAAAACCAATTGCAAAGAATTAGGAGCACAGCCAAATTTGGAGAGGCTATCCATCATTGTCGGAAATTTTGGAAACACAGTTACAGGAAGATTTTCTCCGATAGGAATATTTCTATCGCAGTTATCAAATAATGTATTTCCATCTGGTCCATTTTTTATTGTAACAGTATAATTGCCTGCTGGAAGAGGATTATTTAATGTAAGTACCAATGAATCCATGTCAAATTCATTATTACAATTCACTCCCGAAGCAGCAATGATAGAGGATAAGGGGTATGAAATGCTAAAATCACTGCCATTCGTTGCAAGACTTTTACATTTCATTCGCTTGTTTAATTTAATGGTTAATTGAGTTCCGTCGCAAGCAGCTCTTGCGCTTAGTAGATGTGGCTCTACAGGATCGGTAATATTTGCGGTGCCTCCTGTAAATGATAAAGTGTATCCACTTTGTGAACTTCCATCAAAATGACTGATAAGTAATAAATAGGTATGGCCTTGAATAATGTTTGGCATCTTGCTATATAAAGGCCTTGTGGGGGCTGTATTATTACTGCCACAAACAACTAAAGATTCTCCTGTAGCGTTAGTACCAGTACTACCAGGCTCGCCAGACCAGTTACAGGCAACAAATAATGATTTATTAGTGTACACTTCTGCCGGGTTATGATTTGTAACATCAAATATTTGCCAATCATAATCATCATTAAAAACTTTAGGCTTAATATCAAAGCCTAATGTGCCTGATGTAAAGCAGGTGAATTTATACCAGTAGGGATTTATATCTGTTAAAAAATCGCCATTACATGGGCCAGGAATTTCTTTTCCTCCACATATAGGTACAGAAGTTTGTACAAATTCAGCAGTACCACAAACAGGAAATGCTGTAGCAGGATTTTGGCCTAATGCTGTGCAGGTTTGCGCCTCTAAGTTTTTAAAAAGAAAAAAAAGAAAAAGTACAATTACTGTGTGCTTCATAAATAAGGGGCAAAGTTATTACAATGATGCCTTTATTCATTGATTTGCTGCAAATTGTATAGATTATTTGTGACGAGTGGAAATATTGGCTAGTATTCGGTTTTATCGGGTTTGTTACTCCATTCTTCAAACACTTTTAAAGCTTCATTTCGTCCAAGTGGTATGATAGGTATCTTTCTATCTTCCATTTCGGCCTTCATTTCATCGTAGATCATCGAATCATCAAAGCCTATATCAGCTGCATCCTGGCGGTTATTAGCATAGTAAACTATTTTAGGGCGAGCCCAGTAAATTGCCCCTAAACACATAGGGCATGGCTCACAGGAAGTATACACTTCACAATCATCTAATTGAAATGTTCCTAGATTTTTGCAGGCATCACGGATGGCAGTTACCTCAGCATGTGCGGTAGGGTCATTACTGCTTGTAACTTTATTATTGCCTCTTCCTACGATTTTATCACCTTTAACGATCACACAACCAAAAGGGCCGCCTTCATTATTTACCACACCATTCAAGGATAACTGAATAGCTTCCTGCATAAATTTTTCTTCTCTTGTCATATTCTAAATATTAAATCAACATATAAATATAAGAAAAGAAATGAGAAATATTTTAGAGAGATAAAAATTTATCGAACGTAGTAATTGTCTTATCAAGATCAGCATACGACAAAGCATTATTTAAGAACCAGCTTTCATAAGCAGAAGGAGGTAAGTAAATACCATTATCCAACATAAAATGAAACAGTCTATTAAATCTCGGAATATCAGCTTTCGCTGCAGAATCAAAATCAATAATATCATGATCGCAAAAATGAACACTGATCATACTACCAAAGCGATTGATCCTATAATGCTCACCATGTTTTTGTAAAACAGCTTCAATACCACCTCCAAGATATTTGGTCTTAGCATCTAATTCACTATAAATAGATGGGTTATCTTTTAATTCTTTCAGCATAGTATAACCGGCGATCATTGCAATAGGATTACCACTTAATGTTCCTGCTTGATAAACACTTCCTAACGGAGCAATGTGTTGCATAATTTCTTTTCTGCCACCGAATGCACCCACAGGCATACCGCCACCTATTACTTTTCCGTAAGTAACCAGGTCAGCTTTGATGTTTAATGTCTCCTGTGCACCACCAACCGATAATCTAAAACCTGTCATCACTTCATCAAAGATGAAAACAATACCTTCTTCATTACACAATTTTCTCAAGCCTTCTAAAAATCCTTCTTTGGGAATAATACAGCCCATATTGCCTGCAACAGGTTCTATAATAATTGCAGCAACCTGGCTGTTATTTTCTGCAACTAATTTTTTTACTGCATCTAAATCATTATACGGTGCCGTTAGTGTATCAAGCGATACACCGCTTGTAATACCCGGCACAGTTTGAATATCTAATGTCGCCAAGCCACTGCCTGCTTTTACTAAAAACGAATCTGCATGGCCATGATAGTTGCCTTCAAATTTTATTACTTTATTTCTTTTAGTGTAACCTCTTGCTAAACGCAATGCACTCATGCAAGCCTCTGTGCCACTGCTCACCATGCGTATCAAATCAACATTAGGAACCATGCTTGTAATAAGTTCCGCCATTTCAATTTCCAAAAGAGTAGGAGCGCCATACGAAGTTGAATTCACGGCTTGCTCTTGTATTGCTTTCACCACGGATTCATGTGCATGCCCCAGGATCATCGGCCCCCATGAAGCAATGTAATCGATATATTGATTGCCATCCACATCATATAAATAAGCGCCTTTTGCTTTTTCAATAAATACCGGTGTGCCACCAACACTTTTAAATGCTCTCACAGGTGAATTAACTCCACCTGGAATTGTCTTCTGTGCTCTTTCGAATAATTCGGAACTTTTTGTTCGCATGTTTTTATTTTAATTTACCAGCATTTGTATTTCATGGCATCATCGTTGTGCCACTCCCTTGTGCTGCATACCATGATTCAGACAAAATGAGTACCATCGATATTACTTATTTAATAATTTTACCGCATCCTTCGCAAAATATGTCGCAATCAAATCAGCACCAGCTCTCTTAATTGAAGTCAAACTTTCAATGATCGCTTTTTCTTCATTGATCCAGCCCATTTTTGCAGCCGCTTTTATCATGGCATATTCACCGCTTACGTGGTAAGCACTAACTGGAACGGTTACACTATTTTTTACTTCACGGATAATATCTAAATACGTCATTGCAGGTTTCACCATTACAATATCTGCACCTTCTTCAATATCCATTAATGTTTCTTTGATAGCTTCAGTGCGGTTGGCATAATCCATCTGGTAAGTTTTCTTGTCGCCAAATCCCGGGGCACTATCTAATGCATCTCTGAAAGGCCCATAAAAACAAGAAGCGTACTTAGCGCTATAAGACATAATGCCTGTCTTTGTAAAATTATTTTCTTCCAACGCTTTACGTATGGCACCAATACGACCATCCATCATATCACTAGGGGCAACAATATCTGCGCCGGCTTGTGCATGACTGATACTCATTTTTACCAGAGCTTCTACGGTGGGGTCATTTACAATTTCTCCATTTTCTACAATGCCATCATGGCCATAAGAAGAGTAGGGATCAAGTGCTACATCAGTCATCACAACCATTTCCGGAATAGCATCTTTAATTGCTTTTATACTACGTTGCATTAAGCCATCAGGATTCCATGCTTCTTTGCCGGTATTGTCTTTTGTTTCGTCTGCAGCTTTTACAAATAACAAAACACATTTAATACCCATGCTCCACAATTCTTTTACTTCTTTAATTGTTCCATCCAAAGATCGACGGTAATAACCCGGCATTGAAGGAATCTCAAATACCACATCTTTTCCTTCATCAATAAATAATGGTGCAATAAAATCTGCAGGAGTTAATATAGTTTCTGCAACAAGACTTCTGATCGAAGCATTGGTCCTTAAAATTCTGTTTCTTCTTTGCAGATACATGGTTTAAAATTTAATAGGTGTAAAACTAACAACTATTTGCTTTTCTTGCCCATTCATTTTCGTCAATATCAACAGATGTCCAATCTTTAGGGTGTAAACAAATTTGTAATAATTTATCTTCTTCACTTCCTTTTTCAGGAGTGTAATCATAAGCCCAACGGGCTCTTGGTGGTAAGCTCATTAAAATACTTTCTGTTCTTCCGCCGGTTTTCAAACCGAATATAGTGCCACGATCATGGATCAGATTGAATTCTACATATCGGCCTCTTCTTATTTCCTGCCAGTTAATTTCTCTTTCACCGTACACCGTATTTTTTCTTTTTTGTACGATCGGTAAATAACCTTGCAAAAAAGCATTTCCATTGGCCTGTTGAAATGCAAATAGTTTTTCTATATCAAAATTTGAAGTAGGTTTGAGATGATCATAAAACACTCCGCCAATACCACGTGTTTCATTATTACGATGTGTGTTGGAGAAATATACATCACACCATTTTTTATATTTTGCATGGAGTTCTTTACCGAAAGGATCTATTACATTTTTTAATGTTTGATGAAAATGTTTTGTATCTTCTTCAAATAAATAATAAGGAGTAAGATCAGAACCGCCACCAAACCATTGATCAATTATTTTTCCTTCAATATCATATAATTCAAAATAACGCCAATTAGCATGTACCGTAGGTATGTATGGATTTTTAGGATGGATAACCAATGATAATCCGCATGCAAACCATTTATCTCCGTCAATGCCCAACTGCTTACGCATGGTTTCAGTAACATCTCCACTAACTATTGATGTATTCACGCCCCCTTTTTCAAATACATCTCCATTTGCTATAACTCTTGTAATTCCACCACCACCTTCAGTTCTTTCCCATCGATCTTCTAAAAATTTTGCTTTGCCATCTTCATTTTCCAAACCTTTACAAATACGATCCTGCAGATCATGAATAAAACTGATCCATTGATCTTTAAATAATATTTGTATAGGTTCTTGTGACATTTTTATGCAGTGACTAATGAAAATTCTTTTACTGTATCAACAAATGCTTTTGCATGATCAACCGGTATGCTTGGAATGATACCATGACCAAGATTGGCAATATGATTATATCCACCGAAATCTGTTAACATTTTTCTTACTTCTTTCTTTATTTCAGGAATAGGTAATAATAATTTTACGGGATCAAAATTTCCTTGTAACACAATATTGTCTCCTGCTAATTCTCTTGCCTTTGCAGGAGTGATGCACCAGTCAATACCTAACGCTGCCGCACCTGTTTCAGCCATGGCTTCTAAACCATACCAGGCGCCTTTTGCAAATACTATTACAGGAACAGTATCTTTTAATGCAGTTACTATCTGACGAATATATTTTAAAGAAAAATTTTCAAAATCATCCGGCCCCAATAAACCACCCCAGCTATCGAACACTTGAACAGTATCTGCACCGGCCGCTATTTGTCCTTTAAAATATGCGATAGTTGTATCGGTTATCATTTGCAATAACTGATGGGCAGCTTCCGGTTGTGTGTAACAAAATGCTTTTGCTTTATCGAAAGTCTTTGAGCCTTTACCTTCTACCATGTAACAAAGTAAAGTCCATGGAGCGCCGGCGAAACCGATCAATGGAACTCTGTTATTCAATTCTTGTTTCGTTAATTTGATCGCATCAAATACATAACCTAAACTTTCATTAACATCGGGTATGCGTACACGTGATAGATCGCTTAAAGATTTAATTGGATCAGGTAAAACCGGGCCTTTGCTTTCTATTAGTTGCACTTCCAGTCCCATTGCTTGTGGTACTACCAAAATGTCTGAGAATAATATAGCAGCATCTACGCCAATAATATCAATCGGTTGAATTGTGATTTCACAGGCTAACTCAGGAGTCTGGCATCTTTCAAAAAACCCGTACTTCTCTCTCAATACCATGTATTCAGGTAAGTACCTTCCTGCCTGACGCATCATCCACACAGGCACACGTTCTGTTTTTTCTCCTCTTAATGTTCTTAATAATAGATCGTTTTGCAGCATTGTACTTTTTTATTGAATGATGTATTTAGTTAAGGTCTCGATGGCTTTCTCTAACAAATTAATTTTTCCTGGCATTTCACTTACTACTATTCTGTTAGAAGAAAATTGTTTGACTGTAGCCCCAGTAGTAAGCCCGATTGCAAAAATGATAGTTTTGCTAACAAGTGTATTTGTCTTAAAAAAACTCTCTACTGCACTCGGACTGAAAAATAAAATGCCATCATATATTTTATCGATGGTATGATTTACTTGTATCGTGTTATAAACTTCTATTTCGGTAACAGTTATATTGTTTTCTATAAGTTTTTTGGGAAGCTCATCTCTTCTATTATCGCCGCAAAAAAATATAAGATTATCAGTTTGTTTTGCTTCAATTATTTTTTCTGCCAATGCCAATGCACTTTCTGCACTAGCTTTAATAGTAGCTTTCGGGAAATATTTTTTTACTAAAACCTGTGTAGTATTACCAATACAATAAATTTCCCATTCTGGTTGAGCATTGTGTAATTGTGTAGCAACAGCTTCTACTGCATTCATACTGGTAAAAACAACAGTAGCATCAGTATAAATGATCGATTTCGTCATCTCAATGATTTCCGCAGAAAGATGACTTGTTGTTTCTATAAATGATATTTCGTCTACAGCAATGCCTTTTGCATTTGCTGCTGCAATGGATTCCTTATCTAAAGGACGGGTAGATAATATGGTAATATTATTTTGCACTTTTGATCAGTTCAGCAATTTTAGCTCCGCCATTATTTAATAATTGTATGGCAGCATATTTCCCAAACTCATTAATATTTTTATCTTCTAGGCTAATAGTTAATGATACACTTGCTTTTTCTTTTCCATCTAATGATAAAATATTTCCTTCAAAAATTATTTGATCATTTTCAACTTTAGCTAATGCCGCAATAGGAGTAGAGCAACCTCCTAATAAAGCTCTTAAAAAATCTCTTTCAATTTTCGTACAAAGAGCAGTATGCTCATCATTCAAAAGTTTACAAGCACCTAAACTATATTGATCATTTTCTCTGCAAGCTATCATAATCGCACCTTGTGCAGGAGCAGGTAACATCCAATCCAGGTCAACAGAATTATCAGGTCTTACTGAAATTCTTTCTACACCAGCAGCTGCAAAGATGGCTCCATCCCAATTACTTTCTGTAACTTTCTTCAAACGTGTATTTACATTGCCACGTAAATTTTCTATCTGGTGATTGGGGTATTTATTTAACCATTGTGCTTTTCTTCTTAAACTACTTGTAGCAACAATCGCAGGTTGTAAATTGTTCTGTAAAAAATAAGCATTGTCTTTATAAACAAGAATATCTTTATAATTACCTCTTTGTAAAACTGCAGCTTGTGCAATGCCTTTGGCCAATTGTGTCGGCACATCTTTCATGGAATGTACTGCAATATCAATAGTATTATTTATGAGAGCGATATCTAATGTTTTTGTAAAGATGCCTTGTACACCTAATTCGTATAATGGCGTTGCAAGATCTATATCACCTTCACTTTTTATATAAACGAGTTCGCTTTTAAAACCGTGTATAAATAATTGCTCTTTAACAAGACTTGCCTGCCAAACAGCCAACTGGCTTTCTCTCGTACCTATACGGATGATCTTTTCCATGAATCAGGAGTTGTTGCTAACCGTGATATAATCATTGATAGCCTCAATGTATTGACAACCCTTAGTATTTTGCTGGCGCAATTTATTGGCCATTACATTGATCACTTTTTGTACGTGTTCAGGATTGTGTTCTTTATTTTCTAATGCAGCTGCCGTTGTAAAGAGTTCACAGTCATGCATGTTGATCAATTTAGTTTTTACCGCTTTTAAAACCGGTACATGGCTACGCATTTTGTACCATGCTTTTAATTCAGAGATATGATGGGATATAATTGATTTTGCTTTTGGAACTTCGGCTTTTCTTTTGTTCAACGTTTCATCTTTCAATTTGCTGAGGTCATCGACATTGATCAAACTTATATTTTCTAAAGCAGCTGCTTCTGGATCTACATTGTTAGGTATAGAAAGGTCGATCAATATCTTTTCACCTATGCCTTCAAGATCTTTCTTGGTAAGAATAGGAGCCGTTGCATGCGTAGATACTAAAATGATATCCGCATATTTGATCTGTTGTTGTAATTCAGCGAATGGAACATATTCAAGATCTAGTTCTTTCGCAAGCGCTTCGGCCTTCTCATCAGAACGATTGATCAATGTTACATTCTTTGTATCAAGATAATCAACAATATTTTTACAAGTGTTTGCACCGATCTTACCAATACCAACCACCAAAATATTTTTATTGCGAATGTCTTTTATGGTATTGCACAAATATTGGATCGCAGCAAATGAAACTGAAATCGTTCCGCCGCTTAATTCAGTAGTTGTTTTTATTTCTTTAGATGATTGAAGTGCACTGTTCGTAATTCTCTCTAACAAGCTTCCGATAAAACCTCTTTCCTTTGCAAAACGGATAGCCGTTTTCATTTGTCCTACAATTTCATAATCTCCTAAGATCTGAGAATCTAACCCGGCAGTAACATTAAATAAATGATGTACTGCCTCAAACCCTTTTTTTATGTAAGCCGCATTTTTTAATTCTTCGATAGTGCCTGTAGTTTCGCTGCATAACACTTCCATTAATTCCTCCACATTTTTTGCAATAGCATATACTTCTGTACGGTTACAGGTAGATATTACAAAAATTTCGGAGATGCCCGTTTGTGTTGCAGAACGTAAAAGAGATTCATATTGATCGGTCGAAACAGCGAACCGACCCCTGAGCAGGGTATCGGATTTTTTATAATTAATGCCAACTATAAAAAAGTTATGTAAGTCTGTAAAGTGGTTTCCTCCCATCAAGTCGTTTTTCAAATCTTAGCAAAGGTAAATCTCAGCGTTTAGGATACCTTATTTTTTTGTCACCTAATTGTCATTTCATGCTAAAAGTGGGTAATTTTTTATTTGTAATTATTGCTTGATTACTTTTGCTTGATTTTTTGTGTTAATTGTCTGAATCAGGATTTTGAGGATTCAAAGATTAGCATGATTGCAGTATTATGTTTGAAATAATTATCAATAGCACAGAGCTACTAATTTTCAAACTCTAATCCTGAAAATCCATTAATCCTGAAAATCCTGATTCAGACAAGAAAAGTTCCACATAGGTATACCGATGAAAGGATTGTGACACAACGTTGATGCTATGAAAAACTAAAGCTGGTATCAAAAAAAATAAAACAGAATGGCAAAAAAAGGAATTGTGTTGATGAATCTTGGATCTCCGGATTCGACAGAAGTAAAGGATGTGAAGAAATATCTCAACCAATTTTTAATGGATGAAAGAGTGATCGATAAATCTTATTTGGCAAGATTGTTATTGGTTCGTGGAATCATTGTTCCTTTTAGAGCTCCAAAATCTGCGGAGGCATATAAGACCATTTGGACAAAAGAAGGATCACCCTTAGTTGTTCTTACAAAGCAGTTGCAGTCTGCATTACAAGAGAAAATAAATGAGCCTGTAGAAATAGCCATGCGGTATGGAAATCCGACGCCGAAAGAAGCATTTGATAATTTAGTGAAACATTCTCCAGATCTTGAAGAAGTGTTGGCTTTTCCTTTGTATCCGCATTATGCAATGTCATCTTTTGAAACGGCAGTTGAATTCGCAAAAGAAATACATGAAACAAATGGTTATACATTTAAACTGAAATTTGTAAAACCATTTTACAATGATGTTGATTATATCAATGCATTGGCAGATCGAATGAGGCCTTATCTCGACCAGGAATATGATCATATTTTATTCAGCTATCATGGGGTACCCGGAAGGCATTTGATGAAAACTGATAAGACAGGTTGCCATTGTTTAAAAGTAGAAAATTGTTGTGAGGTGGCTTCTCCTGCACATGCGGAATGTTATCGTCATCAATGTTTTACTACCACTAAATTAGTGATGGAAAAATTAGGTGTTACAAAAGATAAATTCAGTATCTCTTTTCAATCAAGATTAGGAAAAGGATGGCTGGAGCCATTTACAGATATACGTTTGGAAGAAATGCCAAAAGAAGGTATTAAAAAATTGTTGATCCTTTGTCCTGCATTTGTAAGTGATTGCCTGGAAACTTTGGAAGAGATTGAAGAGAGAGGGAAGGAATCCTTCATTGGCGCAGGTGGAGAATTTTATCAAATGATTCCTTGCTTAAATACCATTCCAAGTTGGGTTGACACACTCAAAAAATGGAGCAATGAATTTGCAGAAGGAAATGAAAGAATGACCTTAAAAGCCTGATGATGTACGAATACGTTAAAGCATTGCATATTATTTTTATCGTAACATGGTTCGCCGGACTGTTTTATATAGTTCGATTATTTATATATAATACCGAGGCAGGCGATAAAAATGAAGTTGAAAAGAATATTTTACGCAATCAGTTTTCAATAATGATCAAACGTTTGTGGCTTGGGATCACATTTCCTTCGGCTATCCTGACATTGATATTTGGGGGTTGGATGTTTTATTTGCTTGGATATTTTCCCCAATGGCTGATGATAAAACTGGGCTTTGTATTAGGGCTTTATATATATCATTTTACATTACATAGAATATACTCACAGCAAATGAAGGGGATTTTCAAATACACTTCCACCCAATTACGTATCTGGAATGAAGTAGCAACCATCTTTCTGATCAGCATCGTGATGTTGGTGGTGGTGAAGCAGAGTATCAGTCTGCTATGGGGTACGGTAGGATTGATTTTGGTTATGATTACGCTAATGAGCGCCATTAAAATATACAAATCACTCAGGAAATAGCAATCGATTGCGTTCAAATGCAATCAAATATATTTCTCCAATTAAACATTCTGTAGTACCTTTGTCCACCATTTAAGTGGACAACCAACTATGGCTAATTTTATTTTTTCATCCAGTATGTATCAATGTTGTTTTTCAACCTTGAAATCTTCGTAATTAGCCCATTTTCAACAAATTAGAAAAAATGAACAACACACTTAAAAACGACATTTCTGGATTACTCCACCAACTTGGTGGACTAAAGATAAATGAATTTCTGGAATTACTGGCAAAAAAATATCCGGGTCAGGTAACTTTTTCTTCAAGCTTTAGTTATGAAGACCAGGTGATCACTCATGAAATATTAAGCAATCATTTGCCTATCAAGATATTTACATTAGACACAGGCAGAATGTTTCCAGAAACATATTCTGTCTGGAGCAGCACCAATGCTAAGTACGGAACGAATATCACCGCATATTATCCGAACGCTGAAGCATTGCAAAAATTCATTCAGGAAAAAGGGCCTAACTCATTTTACGAATCTGTTGAAAATAGAAAAGGTTGTTGCGGTATTCGTAAAGTAGAGCCTTTGAAAAGAGCGTTGGCTGGAAATGCAATTTGGATCACAGGTTTGAGAGCAGAGCATTCTTCTGACAGACATGATCTGCCGATTCTTGAATGGGATGAGAGCAATCAAATAATTAAGTATCATCCAATATTGCATTGGACTACAGAAGAAACAAAACAATACATCAGCGATAATAGCGTTCCTTACAATCCATTACATGATAAAGGTTTTGTAAGTATCGGTTGTGCACCATGTACAAGAGCTATCAAACCAGGCGAAGATTTCAGAGCAGGAAGATGGTGGTGGGAAGATGCAGATAAAAAAGAATGTGGCCTGCATGTTCATGATGAAGATGTACCATTTGCGGTTAAAGACTAATAATAAAAGAGTATAATAATATAGAAGTATGAGTAAATATCATTTGGATTATTTGGAACAGTTGGAGTCAGAATCGATCCACATTTTCAGAGAAGTAGCTGGACAGTTTGAACGTCCGGCATTGTTGTTTTCAGGAGGTAAAGATTCTATCGTGTTAGTTCATCTTGCATTGAAAGCTTTTCGTCCCGGAAAATTTCCTTTTCCTTTAGTACATATTGATACTGGACACAACTTTCAGGAAGCATTAGATTTCAGAGATAATCTTGCGGCAGAATTAGGCGAAAAATTGGTAGTAAGAAATGTAGGTGATACGATCAAAGAAAAAAATCTTACTGAACAAAAAGGAAAGTTTGCAAGCCGTAATGCTTTACAGACCTATACTTTATTAGATACGATCGAGGAATTCAAATTTGATGCTTGCATCGGTGGTGCAAGACGTGATGAAGAAAAAGCTAGAGCGAAAGAAAGAATTTTTTCAGTGAGAGATGAGTTTGGTCAATGGGATCCAAAATTACAAAGACCTGAATTGTGGGATACTTATAATGGTAAGATCAACAAAGGAGAGAACGTTCGTGTCTTCCCCATCAGTAACTGGACTGAATTAGATATATGGAATTATATCAAAAGAGAAAACATTGCATTACCATCTATATACTTTGCACACAACAGAGAAGTATTGGAATGGCAAGGTCAGTTGGTAGCAACTTCTGAATTCATGCAGAAAGATCCTACGGATGTCATCTCAGTAAAAAAAGTAAGATACAGAACTGTTGGTGACATGACTTGTACTGCAGCAGTAGAATCTGATGCTTCTACAATAGATGATATCATCACAGAGATCATTGCAACAAAAACCAGTGAACGTGGTGAAACAAGAATTGATGACAGAGTGAGCGAAGCGGCGATGGAAGACAGAAAGAAGGGTGGATACTTTTAATTGCCCCCTTACCCCCTAAAGGGGGAATTGGAGGCTTTATAACTAATTTGATTATTTAACCATCAGTAAAAACTAATACTGATACAAACTAAGTTCCCCTTTAGGGGACAGGGGTAAAATGGATATACTAAGATTTATTACTGCAGGAAGTGTTGATGACGGGAAAAGTACATTGATCGGTCGTTTATTGTACGATAGCAAATCGATCATGATCGATCATTTGGAAGCGATCGAAAAACAAAGTAAGAATAAAGAAGAAGGAGAGATCGATCTTGCTTTATTGACCGATGGGTTACGTGCCGAAAGAGAACAAGGAATTACCATTGATGTGGCATATAAATATTTCAGCACACCAAAACGTAAGTTCATCATTGCAGATGCTCCGGGGCATATTCAATATACCCGTAACATGGTGACAGGAGCTTCAAACTCAGACCTGGCAATCATTTTGGTAGATGCAAGATTGGGCGTAATTGAACAAACACGTCGTCATTCGATCATTGCTTCTCTATTGAATATACCGCATGTTGTTGTGGCAATTAATAAAATGGACTTGGTTGAATATTCTCAGGATGTTTATAATAACATCGTTATTGATTATTCAAAAGTTGCAGAAAGTTTAGGTATAAAAGACATTAAATATATTCCGATCAGTGCATTGAATGGAGATAATATTGTTGACAAATCTGAAAATATTCCATGGTACACGGGAGCAAGTTTGTTGGATATATTGGAAAATGTGGAATTAGCAAATGATATTAATTATACGGATGCTAGATTCCCTGTACAATATGTAATTCGTCCTCAAACTGAAGAGTTGCATGATTACAGAGGTTATGCAGGAAGAGTGATCAGTGGTGTTTATAAAGTGGGTGATAAAGTTATCGTACAGCCGTCAGGGTTAGAGAGTACGATCAGCTTAATTGAAATTGCTGGTAAACCTGCTGAAGAAGCTTTTGCTCCCCAAAGTGTTATACTTCATGTAGCAGATGATATTGATATCAGTCGTGGTGATGTAATTGTAAAGAAAGATAATCAACCTTCGGTAGAGAACGAAGTAGATGCATTGGTTTGCTGGATGGGAAATAAACCATTAGTGCCGGGCAATAAATATACTTTGCAAATTAATAGTCGCACAGTAAGAGCGATCGTTAAAGAAATTGAATATAAACTTGATGTGAATTCTTTATTGCAGGAGGCGGCTCCGGAACAAGCAAAATTGAATGATATCGTTAAAGTAAAAATAAAAACAGCATCACCAATCCCTTATGATTCTTATAAAAAATTGAGAGTGAATGGTGGAGCAATTTTAATTGATGAAACAAGCCACGTTACAGTTGGGGCTTGTATGATACAATAAATAAAAATGAGCGATCAAAAATTAATATCAGCAATCGTTGCACAAAGCAAAATTTGTGGTAATAAAATACCTGACAAAAAGCAGTCGCATGCTTTCGCAGATGATCTTTTTCAATTTTTGTTTGGATGTGGTAATCAGATCCAGGGAGATGTAGAGCAGGTGTTAACTGTAAAGTATGGCGTATTAAAACTTCAGCTTACAAGTTTGCTTGAATTTTTTCTTGGAGATAAAAATGTTGTTGCTAAAGAAGTAGATACATTTTTTAATTCATTGAATGATATTTATCACAATGTAAAAAAAGATGCAGATGCGGTTGTGAATTTTGATCCGGCTGCAGAAAGTATTGAAGAAGTAATGGCGGCATATCCGGGTATTTATGCAATCGCAATTTATCGTATCGCAAATCAATTGCATAAACAAGGAATCAAAACATTTCCACGTTTGTTGGGTGAATATGCCCACAGTATTACAGGTATTGATATCCATCCTGCAGCGCAAATTGGCGAATCTTTTTTTATTGATCATGGAACAGGGATCGTAATTGGGGGTACTTCTATCATCGGTAATAATGTAAAAATTTATCAAGGTGTAACATTAGGCGCTTTGAATGTTGCAAAAGAATTAGCAAGAACAAAACGTCATCCGACAATTGAGGATAATGTAATTATATATAGTGGTGCAACTATTTTAGGTGGTGGTACTGTTGTAGGGCATGATAGTGTGATCGGAGGGAATGTATGGCTGACAAACAGTGTTCCATCAAATTCAGTTGTGTATCAAAAAAGTGAAGTAACGGTAAGGGATAAAAATCCAATGCCGGATCCATCAAATTTTGTAATATAAAAATTTACTACTTACCACATAAAACTTTAGCATGAAAGCAAATAACATTTTAGCAACGATCGGTAACACACCACACGTACGTATCAACAATTTGTTTGGAGATTCTCACGAAGTGTGGATCAAATTAGAAAGAAATAATCCTGGAGCAAGTATCAAAGATCGTATTGCATTAGCAATGATTGAAGATGCAGAAGCAAAAGGAATTTTAAATAAAGACAGCGTTATCATCGAACCAACTAGTGGTAACACCGGTATTGGTTTAGCGTTGGTTGCTGCAGTTAAAGGCTACAAAATAATTTTGGTAATGCCTGAAAGCATGAGCATCGAACGTAGAAGATTGATGGCTTTGTATGGTGCTGAATTTGTATTGACTCCAAGAGAGAAAGGGATGAAAGGTGCAATTGAAAAAGCAGGTGAATTAGTTGCGTCTACACCAGGAGGTTGGATGCCACAACAATTTGATAACCCTGCAAATGTTGAGATACATAGAAAAACAACAGCTTTAGAAATTGCTGCTGATTTTCCAGATGGATTAGATGCGATCATCACAGGTGTTGGTACAGGCGGACATATCACAGGTATTGCAGAGATTTTGAAAACAAAATTTCCTAAACTAAAAGTATTTGCAGTAGAACCAGAATTATCTCCTGTATTAAGTGGTGGAGCTCCATCTCCGCATCCTTTACAAGGTATCGGTGCTGGTTTTGTTCCATCCATTTTAAACACAGGTATATTAGATGGTATCATACAAGTGGGTAAAGATGAAGCTTATTCATATGCACAAAGAATTGCAAAAGAAGAAGGAATTCTTGTAGGTGTTTCAACAGGAGCATCATTAGCAGCCGTTGAAAAGAAACTAGCTGAATTACCAAAAGGTTCAAAAGTTTTGACCTTTAACTATGACACAGGAGAAAGATATTTAAGTATTGAAGGATTGTTCTAATAATTAATAGATCAAATTCTGTTAATTCTGAAAATTCTGATTCAGACAAATAATAAATGACAACTAACCAACATAAAGGGAAAGTAATATTGATCGGCGCTGGCCCGGGTGACCCTGAGCTTATAACGTTAAAGGCTGTACGCTTTTTGCAGCAGGCTGATGTGGTATTGACTGACAGATTGGTTAGTTCAGAAATAGTGAATCTGCATGTAAGAAAAGATGCTGAGGTATTATATGTTGGAAAGCAATGCAGAAGAGGTTATTCTACGCCACAGGAAAGTATCAATGCCTATATCGCAGAGTTTGCTGCCCAAGGAAAATTGGTAGTGCGTTTGAAAGGTGGGGATGTTTCTATTTTTTCCAATGTATTGGATGAATTGGAAGTGTTGGTAAAGAATCAAATTCCTTACGAGATCATTCCTGGTATTACGGCTGCTTTAGGTGCTGCTGCTTATGCAGGCATTCCTTTAACAGCAAGAGGGCATTCAACAGCAGTAAGATTTTTGACTTTATACAAATCGGATGTTGTTACAAAAGAATACTGGGGCGAATTGGCAAAAACGACTGATACTTTGGTGTTCTATATGAGTAGCGAAACCTTGGATGATGTGGTAACAAACTTAACAGCTAATGGAATTGCGAAAGATAAATTGTTAGCAGTAATAGAACAGGCTACAACGCCATTGCAAACAGTTCATGTAATAAACTTGTATGATTATGTAGAAAAAATGAAAGGCCAAACTTTCATTTCTCCATCATTGATCATCATCGGTAAAGTGGTTGAATTGCATGAACAATTTGCATGGATAAAAAATAGTAATAGTAAAGAATATTATTTTAAACCGGTAGGAAAAATAGATAGCAATACAGCAGAAGAGATAAAGAAAGTTTCTTAAAAATAAACCTATAACAAAAAAAGGATAATGTTACCTGAAGCAAAATTAAAAATTGTACAAGATTTGATCAGCACAGCAAGCAAGGAAGAGTTGGTGTGGCTGAATGGTTATTTGAATGGGATTGTGTCAACACATACACAAACCAATGGCGTTGCCGTTGCAGCGACTCCGTCAGTAAATAAAATTACAATTGTTTACGGTACAGAAACAGGTAACTCAAAAGCATTGGCTACTCAATTTGCTGCTAAAGCAAAAAAGAATGGTATCAATGCAAAAGTATTTGGTGCAGATCAATACAAATTAACTGATCTTCCTAAAGAAGAACATTTCTTAGTGTTGATGAGTACGCATGGTGATGGCGAAGCACCTGATGCTGCAAAGAAATTTTACGATCATATTGAAGCAGGAGATTTCTCTGTTGCTAAAATGAAATATAGTGTATTGGCTTTGGGTGATACTTCATATCCTTTGTTTTGTAATGTGGGTGAAAACATCGATCAGAAATTTGAAAAATTAGGTGGTAAGAGATTAGTGCCTATTCAAAAATGTGATGTTGAATATGAAGCAGATGCTAATCAATGGTTTGATAAAGTCTTGGCTTCATTAAGCGAAAAGCCTGCAGCAGCGCCTGTTGCATCAGCAAATGGACATGCTGCTCATGCAGCACCTGCAGCTAAAAAAGTAGGGAAGTCAGCATATACAGGCCTTGTTACAAAAAATATTGACTTGAATGACAGAGGTTCTAATAAAGAAACCTATCATATCGAAATAGAAGCAGATGGGTTGGAATATACTTGTGGTGATTCTATCGGTATTGTTCCGGAAAATGATTCACAAACGGTTACGGATATTATTGCGAAAACAAATATCGATGGTAATAAATCATTGGAATTTAAAAAAGAAAAATTTACTATTTACGAATTATTAAAACGTAAAATAAATATCATTCATCTTACAGAAAGATTGGTGAAACAATATGCTGATGCAACTGGTCATGATATTCCTGCAGGCAGATATGATCTATTGGATCTTGTAAGAAAGTATCCTGTAAAAGTTCCTTCACAGTTTGAAGAGATTTTAGTTGGATTGAATGCTATCTCTCCAAGATTGTATACGATTGCTTCTTCACCAAAGGCGCACGAAGGAGAAGTGCATATCATCGTTGCAAAAGATGTGTATGAAAAAGATGGTCAAAAACGTTTTGGTTTATGCTCTGATTATTTGAGCAAATTAAAATTGAACGGTAAACAAAATTTCTTTGTTCAGCCTAACAAGCGTTTCCGTTTACCTGCTGATAATAAAGATATAATCATGATTGGGCCTGGTACAGGTATTGCAGCATTCCGTTCTTTCCTTGCCGAAAGAGATGCGACAGGTGCAACAGGAAGAAACTGGTTATTCTTCGGTGAACAACATTTTGCATCTGACTTCTTGTATCAAACTGAAATGCAAAACTGGAATGAAACAGGTGTGCTGACTAAAATAAATGTTGCATTCTCAAGAGATCAAAAAGAAAAGATATATGTGCAACATAGAATGTTAGAGCACGGAGAGTCCTTATACGAGTGGATCACAGGAGGAGCATCGTTTTATATATGTGGTAAAAAAGATCCAATGAGTGTTGATGTTGAAAATGCATTGTTGCACATCATCGAACAATACGGTAAAAAAACGATTGAACAGGCAAAAGCATATTTGGAGCAGATGAAGGAAGAGGGTAGGTATGAGAAGGATGTTTATTAGCCCCCATCCCCTAAAGGGGAGTAAGGCAAAACATCATTAAAGTTGAATATAGTTATGTCGTACAAGAGTGCGACGCCAATGAAGCTGAATTGAAAACTAATGCTGGGTACAAAAGAAAAATTAAACACAATCTCCGCTTCACCCCTTTAGGGGACGGGGGCAAAAATAAAACAATGGCAGAAAAAAAATTAACAGCGATAGAAGGAATTAAAGTTGCAAGTGATGGACTTCGTGGAACCATCAAAGAAAGTTTGTTAGATGAGATTACCGGAGCGATCCGTGAAGATGATAAAGCGTTGATCAAATTTCATGGAATGTATGAGCAGGATGACAGAGATAGAAGAGAGGAGAGAGCTGCAAAAAAATTAGATCGCTTGTATTCATTTATGATCCGTTTGCGTTTGCCGGGTGGATTGATCAGTGCTGAAAAATGGATAGCATGTAATAATATCGCAAATGAAAATTCTACGGGTGTAATAAAAATTACAACCAGGGAAACGATTCAATTGCATGGCTTGTATAAATCTAAAATTAAGCCGACCATTCAGGCTTTCAATACTGCACATCTTGATTCGATCGCTACTTGTGGTGATGTGAATCGTAACGTTACCTGTGCATCAAATCCGGCATTATCAAATGTGCATGAAGAAGTTTTTGCCTATGCAGATAAGATAAGCAACTTGTTAATGCCAAAAACCAAAGCATATTATCAAATATGGATTGATAATGAAATGCTGATTGATAAAAAAGAAGAAGAAGATCCTTTATATCAAAAACATTATCTGCCTCGTAAATTCAAAATCGGTATTGCAATTCCACCAAACAATGATTCGGATGTATTTATCAATGATATTGGGTTAGTAGCAATTGTTGAGGATGATAAATTGGTAGGCTTCAATATTGCAATAGGAGGCGGTTTATCTGCTACTCACGGTAATGCAGAAACGTATGCAAGATTGGCTAGTGTTATAGGTTTTGCAGATACAGAAGAAAAAATATTAAGAACTATCTACGAAATTCTTACGGTACAAAGAGATTTTGGTAATCGTACAGATCGTAAACTAGCTCGTTTAAAATATACCGTTGATAAATTAGGTGTAGAAAAATATAAAGAAGAAGTAGAGGCTCGTACGGGTTTTAAATTGGAACCTGCAAGGCCATTTGAATTTACAGAAAGAAAAGATATTTACGGCTGGACAAAAAGTAATAAAGGGTTGTGGTATTATACTGTATTTGTTGAAAATGGAAGAGTGTTGGATGATGAAAAAGTTGCATTAAAAACGGCTTTATTAGAAGTAGCAAAGTTGGGTAAATGCAACTTTATGTTCACTGCTACGCAAAACATTATCATTAGTGATGTTGCTGAAAAGGATAAAGATGCGATAGACGAAGTACTATTCAAATTCAAAATACATGAACACACTGAAGGAGCATCTTTACTTCGTAAGAATGCAATTGCTTGTGTGGCATTACCAACTTGTCCTTTAGCGTTAGCAGAGGCTCAGCGCTACATGCCTGAAATGATCTCTAAAATGGAACCATTATTAGAGAAGCATAATATAGCTGATCAGGAATTGATTGTTCGTATGACCGGTTGTCCGAATGGTTGCGGTAGATCTGCTGCTTCTGAAATTGGTTTTATCGGTACACATCCCGGCAGATACAATTTGCATATCGGTGGTGATAACGAAGGATTACGCTTAAATACAAAATATAAGGAAAGCTTGAATGAAGCTGAGTTATTAGCGGAAATGGATAGTCTATTTGGTTTATATAAAGCAGAAAGAAATAAAGGTGAAACTTTTGGTGATTATACCATTCGAAAACAATTTGTAAAATAAAATGATAAATAAGTCAAGTTTTAAAACTTGACTTTATTCTTTTAAAAGATGAAAAAAATAGTTGTCATACTTTTTTTATTTGTTACAAAAAGCAGTGTAGCACAGGATAATAGATTATTTACCTGGGATGCATTTCAATTGGTTGCAAAAATTAATCCGAAATGGCACTGGATAAGTGATGTGAGTTATCGTACAATCGGCGTTTCATCTTCGGCAAATCAATATACATTCAGAACGGCTGTAAAAAGAATTATCGATGATAAGTGGAGCGTTATGGCTGGTACAGCATTGTTTCGTAGTAGAACGACCATTGATAAACACAATCACGAATTTGGTAATGAATTCCGATTATACCAGGATGTAGCCTATGAACCAAAATTAAATGATGGTTTAGCATTTGCCAATCGCTTTAGAGTGGAAGAAAGATTTTTTTCTGAAACTTCAACCAAAGCAGCATACAATGCTTTGCGTTTAAGATATCGGGTAGCGATTATTCAGGATATTACGCATGATGTCAAATTTCAGCTAGCTGATGAGTACATGCGACAATTAACCAAAGGGGATTTTTTATTTCAACAGAACAGACTTTCTTTCAGTGGAATATTTGCAACAGGTAAAACTACCCAATTAACTGCAGGCTATATGTGGAGTAAATTGTCAACTGCTTCACAACATTATATATTACTGATCTTGCAAAAAACGATTTCTTTTAAAAAAGAACACAATGGATAAAAATAATTTATTCCCTGTTTTTTTGAAATTGGAAAAGCTGCGTTTGTTAATAGTAGGAGGCGGCTATGTAGGAATGGAAAAACTATCAGCTGTTTTGCAAAATTCTCCTGCAACAAAAATTAAATTGGTTGCAACCAATATCAGTGATGAGATCAAAATTGTTGCAAAAGATTATCCCAACATTCTCTTAATTGAAAAGCCTTTCGAAGCATCAGATATAACCGAGGTTGACCTGGTGTTCGCTGCTGTTAATGATGCGGCTATTAGTACCGCTGTAGTAAATGAAGCCAATCAAAAAGGCATTTTAGTAAATGCTGCTGATAAACCCGACCTCTGCGATTTTTATCTTAGTTCTGTTGTACAAAAGGGTAATCTTAAAATAGCTATCTCCACCAACGGTAAATCCCCAACAGTAGCAAAACGTATAAAAGAAATGCTACAGGATTGTCTGCCTGACGAATTGGATGAATTATTGAATAATATACAAGCCATCCGCAATACACTTACCGGGGATTTTCAGGATAAGGTTGATAAACTGAACGAACTCACTAAAAGTTTAGTCGAAAAAAAATAGTAGTCCACTAATTTGGTGGATTAATGTTTTACCCACATCTTTGCATTAATGGATAATTCGGAATTAAATATATTAGATGAAAAAACAGAGTTGATAGATTCTGTTGAGAACATCCCTAATAAAGCTCCCAAACCTCTTATTCTTAAAAGGTTACGTAATTATATTATTGTACTTGCGCTGGCTTTGATCGCATTGATTTTATTGGTTGTTTTCATTCCTCCTCCAACTTTCGACGGGTTAAAAGAATTCACAACAAAAGACCATCATTTATTTTACTGGATGTTATTAGCAGGTTTTTTTGCAGAACTGGTAGCAGGTTCCATGGGGATGGGTTATGGGGTTATATGTACGACCATATTATTGATCTTAAATATTCCTGCACCATCTATCAGTGCAAGTATACATTCTGCAGAAACTTTTACAAGTGCTGCCGGAGCAATCAGTCATTATAAATACGGAAACATCAATTGGAAATTATCCAAGATGTTATCTATCCCCGGGGCAATTGGTGCTATTGTTGGGGCACTTGCTTTATTAGCGATCGGGCATAAAAGTCCGGTTACAATTAAAATTATTTTGGCGCTCTACACAATGTATTTAGGCATTCAGATATTACGCAATGCATTTACTAAAAAGAATACAGGTACTAGAAAAAAGAAAATCAATATTCCTGCGTTAGGCTTGATCGGTGGTTTCATCGATTCTTTCGGGGGCGGAGGATGGGGCCCGTTGGTTACTGGTACATTTATAAAAAATGGCCGTACACCCAGGTATGTAATTGGCAGTTCAAGTTTTGCTAAATTCATTTTGACAATGGCAAGTGCATTTACATTTTTCTTTGCTGGAGGTTTCAGTCATTGGAATATCGTTGCAGGCTTATTAATTGGAGGTGTCATCACAGCGCCATTTTCAGCGCTGCTTACTTCACGCTTACATGTTAAAAAAATGTTTGTTGCAGTAGGTGTGGTTGTTATCGCATGTAGCCTTATTACACTTTCACGAAGCTTATATGCTTTGTTGCATTAATTTTTTTTGATACCGGCATTGTTTTTCATAGCATTATCGTTGTGTCACTCACTTGTGCTGAATACCATTATTGAACTTTTACCTAAGCGTAGAATAATTACCATACTATGCAAGAAATTAAACCATCTTATTCACTTCGTCAATTAGTACTTTACTTCCTAAAGCTTGGTGCCACTGGCTTTGGCGGCCCTGTTGCATTAGTAGGTTACATGCATAAAGATCTTGTTGAAGAAAAAAAATGGATCACTGAAGAAGAATACAAGCAAGGTTTAGCATTGGCACAATTAGCACCTGGCCCATTAGCTGCACAGCTAGGTATATACATGGGATTTGTACATTACCGTTATATTGGTGCAACACTAGCAGGCTTAGCATTTATAATTCCGTCTTTTATAATGGTGGTATTGTTAGGGATGGTCTATAAATTATATGGTGGCCTTGCCTGGATGCAGGCAGTATTTTATGGAGTAGGAGCAGCAGTGATTGGTATTATAGTTATTAGCACATATAAGCTTACAACAAAATCTATCGGAAAATTTAATCTGGAGTCTTTTAAAACTAAATGGTTGCTGTGGTTATTTTTTATAGCAGGAGCGGCAATAACTGTTATAACAAAACAGGAAAATATTTTACTATTTGTTGGAGCCGGTTTGCTTTATATGTTTATAAAAGCTCCGCCAAAATGGGTTACCAAAAGATCACTTAATTCTTTTATTCTCTTGCAAATTGGTTTTTGGGATTATGAAGTATCTACACTCGGTAAAATAGCGATCTTCTTTACTAAAGCCGGAGCATTTGTTTTTGGTAGTGGTTTGGCCATTGTGCCATTTTTACATGCAGGTGTGGTTACAGAAAATCATTGGCTAACAGAACATCAATTTTTAGATTCGGTTGCTGTAGCAATGATCACACCGGGCCCAGTCGTTATTACAGTGGGCTTCATCGGATATTTGGTTGCAGGTTTTTTTGGTGCTTTAGTAGCTGCTGCTGCAACATTTCTACCTTGTTATCTTTTTACAGTTTTACCGGCACCATATTTTAAAAAAATAGCTGGCAATACATCTGTAAAATCTTTTGTAGATGGTATTACTGCAGCTGTAGTAGGAGCGTTGCTTGGAGCTGTTATTGTAATTGCAACAAGAAGTATTGTAGATATTCCTACGGCTATAATTGCTATCGTAACTGGGCTTTTACTCATTTACTATAATAAAATTAAGGAGCCATATATTATTTTGGCCGCAGCTGTGCTTGGGTATATCCTTAAAGAATTTATTCTAAAATAAAATTAAAAATAAAAGTCCATAAATTTGGTGGACTAATACAAACACCCTTATCTTTGCATTCAAATAAAAATCATGGCACATCTATACTTTAAAATGTTTGTTCTTTCTACTAAACAACGATGTTGTTCTAACGCATCATTAATCAACTAACTATTTTTTTAATTATTTAGTCTACTAAAATAATAGACTTTTTATATCAACAGCAAATTCAAACCCCAATTTTATAACTTATTAGTCTACTAAAACAATAGACTTTTTATTATCAAAACACAATTATGAAAAGAAGTATTCTATTTTTATCATTTTTAATTCCAATTATTGCATCTGCCCAGGTGCAGATAAGTGGCCGTATCGTAGGAGAGAAGTTCGAAAATATTCCTTTTGCCTCTATAACAGTGAAAGGTGGACCAGGTGGCACAAAAGCAGATTCCGTAGGGAATTTTTCTCTGGTAGTAAACCAGAACGTTCCCATTAGGTTACATGTAACCTCAGTAAACTATGCGCCTGTTATTTATACAGTAAAAGATAGTATTGCTACTAATATTGTTATCCAACTAAAGTCTTTATTTGAAAAAGATACAGTGGTGATCACATCAAGACGCCGTAGAGAGCGTTTGCAGGATGTACCCATTCCAATTACTGTAGTAGGTGGCAAACAAGTTGAAGATGCAGGTGCGTTTAACGTTAACCGTGTAAAAGAGTTAATTCCATCTGTTCAGTTGTATACATCTAACCCACGTAACACTGGTGTTAATATTCGTGGCCTTGGTTCTCCATTCGGATTGACGAATGATGGTCTGGATCCGGGTGTTGGTATTTATGTTGATGGTGTGTATTATGCTCGTCCTGCTGCTGCAACATTTGATTTTATTGATGTTGATCAGATTGAAGTTTTACGTGGACCTCAGGGAACATTGTATGGTAAGAATACAACAGCAGGTGCTATCAGTATATCATCTCGTAAGCCAAGCTTTAAGCCGGGTGGTACATTAGAAGTTAGCTATGGTAATTTCGGTTATGTACAGGCAAAGACTTCTGTAACCGGGCCATTAAGCAAAAAACTTGCAGGACGTTTTTCTTTTTCAGGTACACAGCGTGATGGTTTGATAGAGAATGTACGTACTTTAAAAAATACAAACGATATTAATAATCTCGGTTTCCGTGGACAATTATTATACAAAGTATCAGATAAAACTTCAGTTACTTTCAGTGGTGATGCTTCTCGTCAGCGCCCTGATGGGTACGCTCAGGTAATAGCAGGTGTTGCTCCAACAAAACGACCGGGCTATCGTCAATTTGATTCGATCCTTGCTACGCTTAATTATCAGTTGCCAAGCAAGAATGCATTTGACAGAAAAATTGATCATGATGTTCCTTGGAATTCTAATACAGATCTAGGTGGTTTATCATTAAACGTTGATAGCAAAATTGGGCAGGGTACATTAACTTCGACTACTGCTTGGCGTTATTGGAATTGGGATCCGTCAAATGACAGGGATTTCACAGGTTTACAAGCGTTGGCAAAATCTCAAAATCCTGCAAAACATAAGAATTGGTCACAAGAGTTCCGTTATGCTGGAGAATTCTCTCCAAGTTTGAGTGGTGTAGTTGGTTTATTTTATATCAACCAGGAAGTTAAAATTACCGGTACAGAAGAATCAGGAAAAGATCAATGGCGTTTTTCACAAAGCACAACAAGCAATTTATGGAAAACACCAGGATTGTTAGATGGTTTTGGTATTAGAACGAATGCTTCGATCAAATCACAAAGCGCTGCCGTATTTGCAAACGTAGATTGGAAAATTGGTGAAAAATTCCATGTATTACCAGGTGTTCGTTACAATTATGATAAAAAAGATGTGGATTACAAACGTGTAACTTATGGCGGTCTTGATACAGCGACATATGCTGGTTCAACTGCCGATAAAAAAACATTGCAAGGGTTTAAAAATGGTGTGTACACAAGCCAGGCATATACAGCGGTGGCAGATGAAAATAATTTCACTTATCAGTTAACACTTGCATATAAAGCTAATAACCGTGTTAATGCTTTTGCAACTTATTCTACCAGCTTTAAGCCGGTTGGTGTGAATGTAGCTGGTTTACCGACACTTTCTAATGGCAGACCAGACAGTAGTGTTGCAGTTATCAAACCGGAAGATGTTAAGAGTTATCAGGTAGGTCTTAAGACAACACCAATAGATAATTTTATTTTGAATTTCACCTTTCACAATACAGACATTAAAGATTACCAAACAAATGTGCAATCTCCACAGTTAGGTGTTAATCGTGGTTATATAGCAAATGCTGAAAAAGTAAATGTAAAAGGTTTGGAAGTAGATGCAAGTATCAAAGCGAATAAACATTTTTCATTCACAGGAGCTTTATCATATACAGATGCTAAATATGTAAAATTCACAAATGCACCTTTACCGTTGGAAAATACCGGTTTAAAAACAAAAGTAGGTAATCTTGATTCAGCATTCGTTGATATCTCTGGCGCATCACTTCCTGGTATTTCAAAATGGTCAGGATCAATAGGTGGTGAGTTTACAACACCGGTAGCATTTTTAGGTAATGCAAGTAATTTCTTTGTAGCAGCTGAAAGCTTTTATCGTTCTTCTTTTTCTTCAGCAGCAACTCCATCGTCATATTTAACTATTGATGGCTACGCTTTAGTGAATGGTAGAATTGGTTTTAAAACAGCTAAAGGTTTATCAGCATATATCTGGGGACGTAATTTGTTCAACAAAAATTATTATGAGCAATTATTAATTGCTGGTGGTAATGCTGGCCAGATTGGTGCTGTATTGGGTGATCAAAGAACATATGGTGTTACATTACGCTATACATACTAAATAAAAGTTGGATGTTGGAAGTTGAAGGTTCATAACCATCAACTTCCAACTTATCCTTCAACCAAATAGCCTCGTGGCCGAGCGGATTTCAGGCTAAGATCTGCAAAATCTTCCACGTTGGTTCGAATCCAACCGAGGCGTCAGGTAGAAGTTGAAAAGTTTTAAATCGTTTTTATGCATTTCAATTATATAGCACTAGCGATCCCACTGTTTGTTGGTTTTATGTTACTGGAATATTTTGTAGCAAAGAAAAAAGGGTATGATTATTTTCAGTTACATAATTCTATTGCGAATATCAGTATAGGTATTGCAGAAAGATTGTCTGATATATTGATCGCTGGTTTCTTCTTTTTTATCTATGATATGATTCAAAAAAAATATGGATTGTTTCATATTAAAGCGAACATTGGATGGTGGATACTAATATTTTTATTGACTGATTTTATCTGGTACTGGTATCATCGTTTGGCGCATGAAATAAATTTATTGTGGATGGTACATGAAGTACACCACCAGAGTGAAGATTTTAATTATACAGTTTCTGCAAGGGTGACAATCTTTCAAGCCATTGTCCGTACTGGTTTTTGGGCTGTTTTGCCTTTGATCGGTTTTCCTGCAGAGATGATCACGAGTATGTTGCTGATACATGGTTTGTATCCATTCTTTATACATACAAGAGTGATCGGTAAATTAGGAATTTTGGAATATATCCTTGTGACGCCATCGCATCACCGAGTGCATCATGCAAGTAATGAAAAATATTTAGATAAAAATTATGGTGATGTATTGATCATATGGGATAAATTATTAGGCACCTTTCAAAAGGAGGAAGAACAGGAAGAAATTGTATATGGGTTAACCAAGCCATTAAAATCGCATAGTTTTTTATGGCAGCATTTTCATTTTGCAATAGAAATGATATTGGCTGTTAAATCAAAGAGAGCATTCAAAGAGAAATTGAAAATAATTTTTGGTAAACCTGAAAATATCGATCCGGCATTAAGAGCAGAAGCAGAAAAAATATTCAAGGTAAAACAAGCACCTGAAAAGATAGATGAGCCCTTAAATAAATATGTGGTCTTTCAGGTTTTATTTTTACTGGCATCGCTGTTTGGATTTATTGCGTTTGAACAGTCATTCTCAGTATTATTTAAAACAATATTCACGCTTTTTGTTATAGTAACATTGATCAACTGCGGCGCAATAATGGAACAGAAAATATGGGTTTTTAGAGTAGAATTATTCAGGGCTTTTCTGTTGGTGTCGACAATGTTCTTTTATCCTGAATATTTTATAACTAAAGCATTATTGGTTTCCATTATATCAATCCCGTTAATTATTTATTATCGGGATGCAAAAAATAAATATCTCGATTACGTCTATTAATATTTAACATGAAAAAAAATGTATTCCTTTTCTTATTTATTGCAAATGCAATGGTTAGTCATGCACAGACCAAAATAACCACATCAGATAACCAGGTATGGCTAGGTTATTTAAATCAAACCAGGCTTTCCAATAAGTGGGGTATTTGGGCAGACTTTCATTTGCGTACGAAAGAAAATTTTTTCGATAATTTTTCTCAATCTATTGCTAGGGTAGGGTTGACCTATTATTTGAATGATGATACAAAACTAACTGCTGGTTATGCATATGTAACAAATTATCCGGCAGAAGGCCACATAAATGTTTCTCAGCCTGAACATAGGCCTTGGCAGCAAATTCAATGGCATAATAGATATCCTAAAGTAAGACTAATGCAATGGTTTCGTTTGGAAGAAAAATTCAGAAGAAAGATCTTAAATAATGATGAACTGGCGGATGGATATAATTTTAACTGGAAACTTCGGTATAATTTCTTTGCACAATTTCCATTGAATAAAAAAAGATTTCAACCCAATACATTATCATTTGTAGTAAATAATGAGGTGCATGTAAATTTTGGTAAGAAGATCGTCTATAATTACTTTGATCAAAATAGATTCTTTTTAGGTTTTGCCTATCATATCAATAAACATGATAATCTGCAATTTGGTTATATGAATCTGTTTCAGCAATTACCTGCAGGCAATAAGTATAAAAGTAATAACGTAGCAAGAGTATTTTATTTTCATAATCTTGATTTGAGAAAAAAGACGAAAGCATAGATTTGATTTTTACCCCATGAAAATTTAAGTGCATCCAATCGTTGTTTTTGGTTTTTTAAATACCGGTAAATTTATTTGCCGGTTTTTTTTAAAAATCGACCCAAAACAGTATTATCTTTATAACATCAAGAAAAATAATCAACATGAATAAAATTTATCTAAGTGATTCCGGCCCAAAGGTTTCTGAAGCGATCTATGGCTTTTACAGATGGACAGAAAAAGAATTGTCTGCAGAAAAAATGGAATCGATCATAAACCTATGTTTAGAATTAGGGATCAATACTTTTGATCATGCGGATACGTATGGTGGTTATCAATGTGAAGAAGTGTTTGGTAGAGCTATCGCTAGTAAAAGTATTAAAAGAGAAGATCTTGTTTTGTTTACCAAATGTGGCGAAATGTTACCACATGCAAGTAAACCTGATATTCGTGTAAAACATTACGATACATCAAGTGAGCATATCATTAAGAGTTTAGATAATTCTTTAAAAAATTTGCGTACAGATTATGTAGATGTTTTTTTATTGAACAATCTTGATCCAATTTCAGATCTGGAAGCAACAGCAATAACCTTACAGAAATTAAAAGATTCAGGAAAGATCAGAAATATTGGCGTGGTAAATTTTTCAGTTTTTCAACACCAGCTATTAAGCTCATATTTAAAATCACCGATTGTTACCAATCACATAGAATTGAATTTATTAAATACACAAGCTTTAGATAACGGACAGATAGATTACATGAAACAAAAGTTCATGCATCCATTGGCTACTGCACCATTGGCTGAAGGTAAAATTGCTGATAGCACAGACAGAGTGCCATTGTGGGTGAGAGCAAAATTAGAAGAATTATCTCCGAAATATAATGCAGATATAGAGTCTATAGCTGTTGCATGGTTAGTGAAATTAGGAGCATTGCCGCTTATTGGTACAACGGATGAAAAACGTATCCGTAATATTGCCAATGCATTTTCTATTGATCTTGATCGTCAGGATTGGTATGATCTATATAATGTTGCAAGAGGATAATATTTTTATTTGAAGGGGATTAAATTATTTTAATTCCCTTCAAATAATTTAGCTACGCCAAATGCAGCAGCGGCTGCCATTGCGCCGATCAATGTTACTCTTATAGCGCCCCACCATGGATTAACTCCCGTTATTCTACTTTTAAAATATCCGAATACAAATAGACATATCAACGTAGCAACAACAGAAATTTTTAATGCCTCTGAAGAATCACTGATAAAGAAATAAGGGCTTAATGGTATGATACCACCGGCTATGTAGGAGAGGCCAATATTTAAGGCGCTTTTAGTTGCACGCTTTGGATCAGGCTTTTCTAATCCTAATTCATACTTCATCATAAAATCTACCCAGCGGTCTTTATCCTGTGCTATTTCTTCAGTGGCTTGTTCCTGTAAAGCAGGACTTAAACCTATGTTAGCAAAAAATTCTTTTGTCTCTTCAATTTCTCTATGGCGTAAGTTTTCTACTTCATCATATTCTCTTTTTACTTCACTACGATAATGATCTTGCTCTGTTTTTCCTGCAAGATAACCGCCTAAACCCATCGCAATACTACCGGCACAAATTTCCGCAATACCGGCAATAACGATAATGCTGCTGCTACTAACGGCACCACTTAAACCAGCCGCTAATGCAAAAGGGACAGTCAGTCCATCGCTCATGCCAATAACGATATCTGTTAGTGCAGCAGAACTTTTTAAATGTGATTCTACATGTTTATGATGAAGATGAGTATCCATAAGTCAATTTACGCTAAGGTCTGTAAACTTTTATTAATAATTGTAACACATTCCATTATCTGTTCTTTATTGATCAATAACGGTGGTGCAAAACGTATTTTATCACCATGAGTTGGTTTAGCCAACAACCCATTTTCCTTTAATGCAAGACATAATTCCCAAGCAGCATCAGGGTTAGTATGTTTAATAACAATCGCATTTAATAAACCTTTACCTCTTACTATATCTACAAAAGGAGAATTCAATTTTTTTAATTCATTGCGTAATAATTCACCCATTGCTTCAGCATTCTCTGTCATTTTTTCATCTTTTAAAACCTGCAATGCAGCGATCGCTACTGCACAGGCTAATGGGTTGCCTCCATAAGTACTGCCATGTTCTCCTGGTTTTATGGTCAGCATAATTTCATTATCAGCCAAAACTGCACTCACTGGTAATGTACCGCCACTCAATGCTTTGCCCAAAATTAAAATATCAGGACGAACATTTTCATGATCACATGCCAGCATTTTTCCTGTACGAGCCAATCCTGTTTGTATTTCATCCGCCATCATCAACACATTGTATTCAGTACATAAATGTCTTATGCCTGTAAAATATCCGTCATCAGGTACTACAACACCGGCTTCACCTTGTATTGGTTCAAATAGAAAAGAGACTACATTTTTATCCTGCAATACTTTTTCTAATGAAACAAGATCGTTGTGAGGAATGGTTATATAGCCAGGAGAGTATGGACCGAAATTATTTTTAGCGCTTGGGTCATTACTAAATGCAATAACACCTGTGGTGCGTCCGTGAAAATTTCCTTCGCATACAACTATCACGGCTTTATCTTCTGCAACACCTTTCACTTCATAGCCCCATTTACGACTGAGTTTTAATGCTGTCTCCACTGCCTCAACACCCGTATTCATTGGCAATACTTTATCATAGCCAAAATAATTCGTGATATATTTTTCATATTCACCTAACAGGTTGCTATGAAAAGCCCTGCTCGTTAACGTTAGTTTCTGAGCTTGCGCTGTTAAAGCGGAAATGATCTTTGGATGACAATGTCCCTGGTTAACTGCAGAGTAACCACTTAGAAAATCATAATAGCGTTTCCCCTCAACATCATACACAAAAACACCTTCGCCTTTATTTAGCACAACAGGCAAAGGATGATAATTATGTGCTCCGTATTTTTCTTCCAGATCTATATATTGTTGCGTTTCCGCAGATAATATGATTGTTGTTTGCATGACCGTAAATTTAAAAGTTGACTAATTGTAATAGGCTGAACATGGTTCAACTTATCAGTATATATTGTTTAAAGTAATAATTGCTCCGCTGTAACAACAGCAGAGTGACTAAGATCTCAACTTAGTGATTCAGCAGATCGAGATTATTGCTGAGAAATGGTGCTATGTTTTTTAAAGACGAGATACGCTTAAATTTTGCACAAGATATAAATTTTTACTGAAATATTACTGTCCTGGTGCAGTGTTGTTTATAATTGCTGCAATTTCAGCAGGTTGTAAATAAAAACGTTGCTTGAACTTTTTATATTTTTCTGATGCACATGAATCGATGAGTACATAACTCATCCAGTCATACAACTGCCACCCAAAGCCATGCTGGATAGCTATTAGGTCGGTTTGCTTTTCCATGGCAGCACGTTTTTCTTTTGAAAATAAAACATTGAAAGCCCAGGTTAAAAATTGACGAATATTTTTCTTTTTAAAATCAGCAATATGTCCCAGCTCATGTGCTATTAAACCCACTTGAGCATTGAAAGGGGCGTCTTTCAATAGAACACTTTTGCCTTTGGTTTTTGTGGTTAGATAAATAATATAATCATGTTTTTTGCCTAAAATAGAATTGATCCATATAGTTGTTTTTCCCGTAGTGGTTATATGCCGAAATTTAAAAGTTATATGATCATCTTTTAATTCGGGATAACCTGATAATGCGATCAATGTTTGTAATTCGAATTCGGGAAGCATGCTTTTATTTTTCCCATATATTTTTTTTAAAGAATCAGCATTATAGGTAGAGTCTGTTATTGTTCTTGGAAAAATATCATTGGCGAAAGATGTTCGTCCTATTAAACTGAAAAAAAATATGGTGGTTAGTTTATACATTGGCATGTAAAGATATTAAGCCAGGATGAAAATATATCTCATTTCAATAAATGGATAATTGTAAATTTGGTTATAACTTTTTTTTATGGATTATACTATACCAGCACAGACCCGTATCGGACATGTACATTTAAAAGTATCCGATATAGAACGTTCTCTAAAATTTTACAGAGACCTTTTAGGTTTTCAAGTCATGCAATATTACGGTGATAGTGCAGTTTTTATTAGTGCCGGCGGCTATCATCATCATATTGGTTTAAATACATGGCATAGCAAGGGAGCGGGGCATGCAAATATTAATGGAGTAGGTTTATATCACACTGCTATTTTATATCCAACAAGAAAAGATCTTGCAGCAATCCTTCAACGATTGGTTGAAGTAAAATATCCTTTAACCGGTGCTGCAGATCATGGTGTATCTGAAGCAATTTATTTAAATGATCCAGATGGAAATGGAGTCGAATTATATTGGGATAAACCGCAAAAAGATTGGCCGGTAGATGCATCAGGTAATTTAATAATGGTTTCTGACCGTCTAGATCTGGAAGGCCTTTTAAAAGAATTATGAGGTAATTTTTTCTTTTTTAAGTAGAATAAAATCCTCAAAAATTCAAAAATAGATTTGTCTAATTAAGTATCAAATTATAGCAAAATGTTAAATTAATTTTAATGGCAGTATTCAGTTTTTTTGTTATCCACAAAACAGTGTAACGGGCATAGTTTTAGTTTCCTTAACTATGCTTTAACCAAACCCCTGTTTATTATTTATAACTAAAAATTGAAAACAAATGAAAACACCATTCAAAATTTCGATCGCCGCTTTTATCCTATGTACCGCTTTATTTTTCTCCTGTAAAAAAGATAATTCTGTAAGTGATGCACAACCAGGAAAGAATCAACAAAAAGCATATATATATTTAACTGATGACCCGGGATTGTTTGACTCAGTACTGGTGGATATTCAATCTGTGATGGTTAGAGTAGATACTTGTCAAAATAATAATCCAAATGGCTGGCATGATAATAATGGCTGGCATGGTAACAACAATCATCATGATGGTGATGACGATCATGATGGTAACAATGGTCACCACGAAGATTCAGATTGTGATCATTGGGAAAAATTAGCTATTACACCGGGTATATATGATCTTTTAACATTGCGTAATGGAACCGATACATTATTAGCAGGAGGTATAATTCCTTTTGGTAGAATAGAAAAAATAAAAATACAATTAGGTACAAACAATACACTAGTTAAAGATGGAATAACTTATCCGCTTAATCTGTCTAGTTCTCAATCAACTATTACTATTAACGTTAAGGGAGAAGACTGGGATGAATTCCAACCAGGGCACGTTAGATTATGGTTAGATTTTGATGTATCAAGATCTATTGTACAGGTTCGTAATGGTCAATTCTTCTTAAATCCATGGGTTACATTCTTTACTGTAAAGACTACAGGTAGCGTTAAAGGTGTAGTTACTCCATGGGATGCATATCCTGTAATTTCTTTCTTAGGTGCAACCGATACAGCTTATGCAATACCTAATAAAGATGGTAAATTTAAAGTACGTGGATTAGATGCAGGCACATATAGTATGTTTGTAAATGCATCTAACGGTTATGCAGACACTACAATTACAGGTATTAATGTAATGGCAGGTCAGGAAGTAAAAGTAGCAAATCTAACTTTGCACAAATAGTATAGTGGATGTATATTGGAGAAAGCCTTAATTCAGAAAAAATATTTTTCAGAATTAAGGCTTTTTATTTTTGTTACCAGCTTCATCGCTATGATCAACATCGTTGTGTCACTCACTTGTACGGCATACCTAACGGAACTTTTTCGAAGCGAATATTAATAAGAGAACTTTCATTAAATCTTGTTCAAAAATCGTTACAGCATTATACTTGCGGTCAGACGGGAACCGTCAGACCGGGTGTCTATTAAAGGTCAAACCTGATCCCTTGGGCCAATGGTAATTTATCTGTGTAATTGATAGTGTTGGTTTGTCTACGCATATAAACTTTCCATGCATCACTACCGCTTTCTCTACCGCCACCTGTTTCTTTTTCTCCTCCAAATGCGCCACCGATCTCAGCTCCGGAGGTTCCGATGTTTACATTTGCAATTCCACAATCGCTACCGGCATGTGATAAAAATCTTTCCGCTTCTCTTAAATTGTTTGTCATGATCGCAGATGATAAACCTTGTGGTACATCATTTTGTATTGCAATGGCTTCATCCAACGTTTTATATTTTATCAAATATAAAATAGGAGCGAAGGTTTCATGTTGTACAATTTTAAAATGATTTTTTACTTCAGCAATGCAAGGTTTTACATAACAGCCACTTTCATAACCTTTGCCTTTTAATACACCACCTTCAACAATAAATTTTCCACCTTCTGCTTTGCATTTTTCAATTGAGTCTAAATACATTTTCACTGCATCTTTGTCGATCAATGGCCCCACATGATTTTTTTCATTTAATGGGTTACCAATTTTTAATTGCTTGTATGCATTCACTAATTTATCTCTGAATTTATTGTAAACTTTTTCATGAATAATTAAACGTCTTGTTGAAGTGCATCTTTGTCCTGCAGTACCAACAGCACCAAATGCAGCACCGATCAATGCCATATCGAGATCTGCATTTTCTGAAATGATGATGGCATTATTACCGCCTAATTCTAATAGGCTCTTTCCGAGCCTTGCGGCTACAGCTGCAGCTACGGCCTTGCCCATTCTTGTGCTACCCGTTGCAGATATCAAAGCAATATTAGTATCGTTGCTCATCCATTCTCCGATATCTCTGCCCCCAACAATTAAATTGTTTACACCTTTCGGTACATTATTCTTTTTAAAAATTTCAGTGACAATATTGGTACATGCAATGGCAGTTAACGGAGTTTTCTCACTTGGCTTCCATACGCATACATTACCACAGATCCACGCCAATGCAGTATTCCATGCCCATACGGCAACAGGAAAATTGAATGCAGAAATAATTCCTACAATACCCAACGGATGATATTGTTCATACATTCTGTGCCCTGGTCTTTCGCTGTGCATTGTCAACCCGTGTAATTGTCGAGATAGACCTACAGCAAAATCGCAGATGTCGATCATCTCTTGCACTTCTCCTAAACCTTCCTGGAGACTTTTGCCCATTTCATAACTCACTAATTGTCCAAGTGCACTTTTATTTTCTCGTAGTTTATCACCGATCTGTCTTACAATTTCGCCACGCTTTGGTGCTGGCCATAATTGCCATTCTTTGAAAGCTGCTTTGGCAGTTTCTATAACTTCATCATATGAGCTTTTATCTGCACCTGTAACTGAGGCAATTAGTTGACCGTCAACGGGTGAGAAGGACTCAAATGTTTCGCCTTTTGATTTGAGCCACTGTAGCCCATTAGAAACGCCTTTATTTTTGTTTTCTACAGATAATGTGGAGAGAAAATTCATCGCTGCCATAACCTTTTTTTCTGTAATGTACCTATTTTTTGGAACTTAAAAAATGCTAAATCCTTACCTGTTAACCCTTTCAAAAGTTGTAAACAATTTGTGAAAAACAATATTAAATAAATGTTACCATGCGGCGTATTATTGCACTCGTTATTGAGGTTCTCAGTTCTATTTATAGACACAAGATTAAAAGGGAATCCTGTTAAAACCAGGAGCTATCCCCGTAGCTGTAAGTTCTAATAAAAAATTTTTGCACCTCAAAGCCACTATCCGCCGCAAGCGGATGGGAAGGCGGCAAAAACAGGACGAGCCAGAAGACCTGCCTTGGATAATGACATAACAAAAACTATACTTTCGGCGGAAAAGTAACGGTATAATAAAGTAGACGATTTTACTCTCCTTTTTTGCACCTTATTTGCGACGGCGGTAATCAAAAAATAAATATGCAGAACGAACCGATTTTACAGGACAACAAAGACCGCTTTGTACTTTTCCCGATCAATCATCAGGATATATGGAAAATGTACAAACAGGCAGAAGCAAGTTTTTGGACTGCGGAAGAAATTGACCTTACTGCCGACTTGCAGGATTGGGCAAATAAATTAACTGAAGATGAAAAATATTTCATCAAACATGTGCTAGCATTTTTTGCTGCAAGTGATGGAATTGTAAATGAAAATTTAGCTGTTAATTTTTTACAGGAAGTACAATACCCTGAGGCCCGTTGTATGTATGGTTTCCAGGTGATGATAGAAAATATTCACAGCGAAGCGTATTCATTGTTGATCGATACTTACATTAAAGATCCGATTGAAAAAGACAGATTACTGAGAGCGATCGATACCATTGATTGTGTAAAGAAAAAAGCTGAATGGGCTTTGCGTTGGATCGAGAAAGGAAGTTTTGCAGAAAGATTAATAGCTTTTGCTGCTGTGGAAGGAATTTTCTTCAGCGGAAGTTTCTGTTCTATTTTCTGGTTGAAAAAGCGTGGCTTAATGCCGGGTTTAAGTTTTACAAATGAGTTGATCAGCCGTGATGAAGGATTGCATTGTGATTTTGCATGTTTGTTATATACAGATCATGTAAAAAATCAGTTGCCTAAAGAAACAGTAACTCAAATCATCAGAGATGCTGTGACGATTGAAAAAGAATTTGTAAGTGAGGCTTTGCCTGTGGGATTAATTGGAATGAATGCAACGTTGATGTGTCAATACATTGAGTTTGTGGCGGACAGATTATTAGTTGCTTTGCATTGTGATAAAATTTACAACGCAGTAAATCCTTTCGATTTTATGGAATTGATCTCTCTGCAAGGAAAAACTAATTTCTTTGAAAAAAGAGTAGGTGAGTACCAAAAAGCAGGTGTGATGAATGACAGCAGTTCGAAAGCATTTACAATGGATGAAGATTTTTAAATTAATAATAACCCTTACTATACTACTAACCTAAATTCTCTAACACATGAAAGTAATAAAAAGAAATGGCAAGAGCGAAGCGGTACACTTCGACAAGATCACTTCAAGAGTGATGAAATTAAGCTATGGCTTACAGCTTAAAAACGATGATGTTATTGAAATTGCAAAAAAAGTAATTGCAGGTATTTACAATAATGTTACCACAACAGAATTGGATAACCTGGCTGCAGAAACTGCTGCATCGTACACTACGAAGCATCCTGATTTTGCAGTATTGGCGGCACGTATAGCGGTCTCTAATTTGCATAAGAATACATTGAAATCATTTTCAGAAACTGCAGGGTTGTTGTATAATTATATAGATGATAAAACAAATGCACCGGCACCGTTAATTGCTGATGATGTTTGGGGAATTATACAAGAGCATGCTGATGTATTGAATGCTTCTATCATTTATGAAAGGGATTATCATTTTGATTTCTTCGGATTTAAAACATTGGAAAAATCTTACTTATTAAAAGTAAATGGTAAAATAGTTGAGCGTCCGCAACACTTATTTATGAGGGTTGCTTTAGGTATTCATAAAACAGATATAGATGCTGCAATTGAAACCTATAATTTAATGAGTGAAAAATGGTTCATTCATGCAACACCAACTTTATTTAATGCGGGCACTCCTAAACCACAAATGAGCAGTTGCTTTTTGTTGAGTATGAAAGATGATAGCATTGCTGGTATCTATGATACTTTAAAGAACTGTGCAATGATCTCTCAATCTGCCGGAGGTATTGGTTTAAACATTCATAACATCAGAGCTACGGGTAGTTATATTAAAGGAACCAACGGTACAAGTAATGGTATCATTCCAATGTTGAGAGTATTTAATGATACAGCTCGTTATGTAGATCAGGGAGGTGGAAAACGTAAAGGTGCATTCTCTGTTTATTTAGAGCCATGGCATGCTGATGTTTTTGAATTCTTAGACCTTAGAAAAAATCATGGTAAAGAAGAAATGAGAGCAAGAGATCTGTTCTTGGCGCTTTGGATACCTGATCTTTTTATGAAGAGAGTAGAAGAGAATGGTGACTGGAGTTTATTCTGCCCTAATGAAGCTCATGGCTTACATACCAGTCATGGCAAGGCTTTCGAAGCATTGTATGAACAATATGAGTTAGAAGGTAAAGCTAAAAAAACTGTTCCTGCACGTGACTTGTGGAATGCAATTTTAGAATCGCAAATTGAAACAGGCACGCCGTACGTTTTATATAAAGATGCTGCAAATGAAAAGAGTAATCAAAAGAATTTAGGTACAATTCGTTGCAGTAACCTTTGCACAGAGATCATTGAATACAGTGATGAGAATGAAACAGCGGTTTGTAATTTAGCTTCTCTTTCTTTACCTCGTTTTGTTGAAGGCAAGACTTTCAATTTTGAAAAATTATTAGAGATCGCACAGATCGTTACTAAGAATTTGAATAAAGTAATTGATAATAATTATTACCCAATTCCTGAAACCAAATTGAGTAACTTCCGTCACCGTCCAATTGGTTTAGGTGTGCAAGGTTTGGCTGATGTGTTCATGTTATTAGGTTTGCCATTTGAAAGTGATATGGCAAAAATGTTGAACAAAAATATTTTTGAAACAATTTATTACGGTGCATTATTAGCATCGCATGACGTTGCGAAAAAAGAAGGTGCTTACGAAACATTCAAAGGTTCGCCGTTAAGTCAGGGTATTTTCCAATTTGATATGTGGAATGTACAGCCAAGTGATCGTTATGATTGGGATACTTTGCGTAAATCAATTATGGAACATGGTGTACGTAACTCTTTATTGTTAGCGCCAATGCCTACTGCCTCTACATCGCAAATTTTGGGTAACAACGAATGTTTTGAACCATATACTTCAAACATTTACAACCGTCGTGTATTGAGTGGTGAGTTTGCAGTGGTAAACAAGCATTTGCTGAAAGACTTGATGGGCTTAGGTTTATGGAATGATAACATGAAGCAACGTATTATTGCAGCAAATGGTTCTGTTCAAAATATTGAAGAGATACCAACAGAAATGAAAGAGATATACAAAACAGTTTGGGAGATCAAACAACGTAATATCATTGACATGGCTGCGGATAGAGGCGCATTCATCTGTCAATCACAATCATTGAATTTATTTGTTGCTGATGCCAATTTTGCGAAACTTTCTTCTATGCATTTTTATACATGGAAAAAAGGATTGAAAACAGGTATGTATTACTTGCGTACCAAAGCTGCTGCAGATGCAATCAAATTTACTGTTGATGCTGCTGTTTTAAATCAAACAAAAGATGAACAAGCTGCACAAATATCTTGCTCTTTAGATAATAAAGACGAGTGTTTGAGCTGTGGTTCTTAAAAGATATAGACTATAACCTAAAAGGGCCTCAACTTATTTGTTGAAGGCCCTTTTTAATTTGATGTATATATAATCAGTTCGCTAAAATTTCTTTCTCTACTGCATTGATCCAAACATTGAATAATTTTTCTTCTACCTCAACAACAGTAGTGCAAAGCTTTTCCCAATCAGGAGAAAATTCTTTTAGCTGATGTTTCATTTCAGCAAGGTGATTGATCTCTTCAGCAATAATACTTTTTACATTTACAGAACTTTTTGTTTCAGTTAATACATCCTGGTACTTTGGATACAATTCATCAGCTCTTACTTCAATTGCGTAGGTTACCAAAAGGTAAGCAGCATACTTTAAGTCATTGCCTGTATAGCCAAATGTATCTTTTAAAAAACGACAAACTTTAATGTCCAGTTCATGAATATAATAGAAGCTCATTTTGGGAGCAAGCAGATACTGCTTTTCGTAAGTAGGACAACTACCTTTATCTATTTTCTGAATTTGTTTTTTCAAATAATACGCATGTCTTGCTTCTTCAGCAGAATGCTTTAAGATCATTTCTGTTGCTAAGATCGGGTGCTCACATTTCTTGATCTTTTTAGCACCGGCATTTTCCATCATAGAAAGCGTATTCAGCCACTTTGCATGCAGCTTATTGTCTTTCACTACTGTTTCAAAAATATTTTCCATAATTGTTTGGCAAATGTACGAAAACCGTTTAAAGGCTGCTTAAGGAAGTCAAAGATTGCTCTATAGTAGTGTAAATTTTATTCAATTCTTTCTTTGTAATGCAGTATGGTGGCATAATGTAGACGATATTACCGAGCGGACGCAATAGGACTCCTTTTGATAAATAATACTTATATGCCTTGTCTCTGATAGTATTAAAATAGGAGGTATTTTGTCCTGTATTTAATTCAACTGCAAGGATAGTCCCTAGCTGACGAACTTCTTTTACAAAGTCATGTCCGGAAATGGCATTGACGAATTTGTTATGTTCTTCACTGATCATTTTTATCTGATCCTGGTATTTTTTACTTTTCAATAATTCAATACTTGCATTGGCTGCTGCACATGATAAAGGATTACCAGTATAAGAATGTCCGTGATAAAAAGTTTTTGTTTTATCATTCGCATAGAATGCGTCGAATATTTTTTTGTTGCATGCCGTAACTCCAAGCGGCATGAAACCACCTGTAATACCTTTTGATAAACAAATAATATCGGGTTTATTTTTTATGTATTCTGTGGCGAAATTTTTGCCTGTTCTCCCAAATCCGGTCATTACTTCATCTGCAATGCAAAGAACATTTTTTTTCTTAGCGATGGATAAAAGATTATCTAAATGAGCAGCACTGTAAGTTCTCATGCCGGCAGTGCCTTGGACCAATGGTTCAAAAATAAATGCTGCTACATTTTCTTTCTCAATTAGAGTAGTAAACTTTTCAGTTACTTCTTTTATATTTTCTTTTGTTGGAACAGAGATATGTGAAACCTTGAATAAATGCTTGCTGAAGGCTGCATTGAATTCATTTCTTTCTGCAATGCTCATTGCACCGAAAGTATCGCCATGATAAGCGCCTTCAAAAGCTATAATGTTTACCTTATTTTTTATTCCTTGATTGTGCCAGTATTGAAGTGCCATTTTCAGCGCCACTTCAACCGCAGTAGAACCATTATCTGAAAAGAATATCTTGCTAAAATGGTTCGGTAAGATGCTGAGTAGATTTTTGGAAAGATCAATGGCAGGTGTATGTGTAAAGCCAGCAAATATTACATGCTCTAATTTTTTTGCTTGTTTCGCAATGGCTTTTGCAATGATCGGATTGCTGTGTCCATGTATATTCACCCACCAGGAAGAAACAGCATCGATATATTCTTTACCATCTTTTGCATATAAAGTACACCCCTTCGCTCTGTCAATGTGAATAGGAGCGTCAGCCGTTTTCATCTGTGTGAAAGGATACCATATTGCATTGTCATCTTTCGGCATATTAAATATTTATTGCGGCTTGCTTTACAAAGTTATCGATCGATGTAGCATTTACTTCGGGCAGCATGGGAATAGAAAATAGAACCGGTATGCCCTTATACTGTTTAATGAAACTTTCTGTTGAGTGATTGCTTTCTCCTGAATAAACAATTCCTTTTAAGCGGATACTTCTTTGTTTTAATGCAGCAATGCTTAAAAGTGTATGATTGATACTTCCTAAATAATTATTTGAAACAAGTATTACAGGTAGATTAAGTTCTTCTATCAGATCAATATTTAAATAATTGTAAGCCAAAGGACTCATAATGCCGCCTGCAGTTTCTACTACAATGTGGTTATCTGATTGTGGTAAATTAATATTCGCTTTAGTAATGGTTACTCCATCTACTTCAGCAGCATAATGTGGCGATGCAGGAATACTTAAACGATATGCTTCCTCGTGAATTTTACACAAAGGGTTTGTAACAACTTTATTAATAAATACACTATCTGAATTCTCCAGATCACCTGCCTGTACTGGTTTCCAGTAATCATACCCCAAGGCCTGGCATATTACTGCAGAACAAATTGTTTTGCCAATATTAGTATGTATGCCTGCTATAATAACACTCATGCTTTGATCTTTTTTATTTCGTTTACTAATACATCAATTTGTTTAGTTGTATTAAATGTATGCAAACAAATTCTTAATCTTTCTGTTCCAACAGGAACAGTAGGAGATACGATCGCTTTTGCATAAATATTTTTATTCGCTAATTTTTCTGCTAATGCTTTTGCTTTAAAATTATCACCAATAATTATCGCTTGTATAGGAGAGTGGCTGTCTGTGAATGTTACATCCTTAATGTTCTTAACAGCATCTCTGAAATAATTGATCAGTTCATACAATGCATTTCTATCTGCCAGTGGTAATAATGTATATGCTTCTTGTATTTGTAAATAGGTGTGTGGAGGTAATGCAGTTGCATAAATAAATGAACGGGCATTATTGATCAGATGATCCCGTAAAACTTTGCTGCCAGTAACTACAGCACCGTGTAAGCCCAACGCTTTACCAAATGTATAGACGCATGCATACACATTATTTTGCAAATTGTATTTACAAACAAGTCCTTCTCCTTTATTGCCAAATACACCAATAGCGTGGGCTTCATCAACAATTAATAATGCTGAATATTTTTTACATAATTCAACGATGGCTTCCAGTGGGGCTTCATCACCATCCATGGAGTAAATGGATTCAACTGCAACAAAAATTTGCCCGGTTGCCAGTTGTAATTTTTTCTCAAGATCTTCAATATTGTTATGCTTGAATTTATATCGGGTAGCGTAGCTTAATCTAATTCCATCAATAATACTTGCATGAATATATTCATCAGAAATGATCGTATCATTTTTTGATGCTATGCAGGAAAATAATCCAACATTGGCCATATAGCCAGCATTGAAAATAAGTGCTGCTTCTGCATGATGAAAATTAGCAATGATCTTTTCAGTTGCTTCAGCTAAAGTAGAATTGCCCGTAACTAAACGGCTGCCAGTTGCACCTGAAGGCAATGGACTAGTATTATGTAGTATTTTTTTTGAAAAGCCTAAATAGTCATTGGAACAGAAATCAATATAACCATTTGTATCAACCAATTTACGCAACAAGCCTGCAGACTCTTTCTCGTCTAATCGTTGTTGTAAGATGGTATCAAACTGTTTATTGACATTCACAATGATGAATTAATTACATTCTGTAACAGGTTCTTTAAAAGGCTTACGGGCAGTTAACCCCAGCATTTTAAACATCTGCATATCTGTATCAAAATCCGGATTAGGTGTAGTTAATAATTTTTCTCCTGCAAAAATAGAGTTAGCGCCTGCCATAAAACATAATGCCTGATCAGAAACACTCATTTCATTTCTTCCTGCAGATAAACGAACAACGCTTTTCGGCATAATAATTCTTGCAGTAGCGATCATTCTTAATATCTCATCAATAGGTACAATTTGATTGTCTTGTAAGGGAGTACCTTCTACGGGTACTAATCTGTTGATCGGCACTGAATCTGGGTGTACCTCCATAGTAGATAATGTATGTAACATTTTAACACGGTCATCATCCGTTTCTCCTAAACCAACAATACCTCCACAACATACGCTCAGTTTAGCTTTACGTACATTATTTAAAGTGTTGATACGGTCATCAAAAGTTCTTGTAGTTATAATATCGCCGTATTTATCACTGCTTGTATCAATGTTGTGATTGTATGCAAAACATCCGGCTTCTTTTAATCTTTCTGCTTGTTCGTAAGTAAGCATACCTAGTGTACAACAAACTTCTAAACCCATTTCATTTACTTCAGAAACCATTTCCAACACACGATCGAAATCACGATTGTCTCTTACTTCTCTCCAGGCTGCACCCATACAAAGTCTTGATGCTCCGTTTGCTTTTGCCACTTCGGCTCTTGCTTTTACTTTTTCAACCGTCATTAGTGGTTCAACTTCTATATCTGTTTGGTAACGGGCAGCTTGCGGACAGTATGCACAATCTTCTTTACAGCCACCTGTTTTAATAGAGATAAGGCTGCTTATTTGCACTTCGCTGTATGCTTTATTTTGTCTGTGAACCGATGCTGCTTCAAAGATGAGATCAAGCAGAGGTTTGTAGTATATTTCTTTTATTTCGTCTAAAGTCCAGTCGTTTCTTAATGTGATTCCCATGAGATGAAAGTAATATTTTTTACAAATATATTGGTTTGTGGGGATTTTGAAATATGGGTCAGAATAAGATGGTTTTTTGACTTAAAAGTCTTTTCATTTTGTTACAGCATTTATCTTACTTTTTTTGCGGAAAAAAAGTAAGATAAAACGCCGCCGACAAAGGATTACATCCCCTTTGTCGGTTGGTTCCGTGATTAAGCTTTTGTACTACTGTAAACTGAACATTAGTAATTCTACATTATGTTCTATGTAAAACTAAGACATTACGCAGTCTACGCTACGGTAAAAGTTGCCCAATGGTATGACGATGAAAGGATTGTGACACAACAATGCCGCTATGAAAAACTAATGCTGGTATTAAAACCTAATTAATATTGCTCATCCTGGTTAGGGAAATCCTTGCTTTTGACATCGCTAACATATTGCTGAACGGCGCCAATGATCTGTTGATCCAGATTCAAATAACGACGTAAAAACCTAGGTTTAAAATCTGTATTGATGCCTAGCATATCATGCATAACCAACACCTGCCCGTCGCAATCGCCGCCGGCGCCAATGCCGATAGTAGGGATGGATAAACTCTGGCTCACTTCTTTTGCCAAAGCAGCTGGGATCTTTTCAAGCACAATAGCAAAGCAGCCTGCCTGTTGAAGTAACAAAGCATCTTTTCTTAATTTATCGGCTTCTTCTTCGTTGGTTGCTCTTACAACATAGGTTCCGAATTTATTGATGGACTGAGGCGTTAAACCCAAATGGCCCATAACGGGAATGCCTGCACTAACGATCTTTTTTACTGAATCGATGATCTCTTCGCCGCCTTCCAATTTCACCGTATGCCCGCCACTTTCTTTCATTATTTTAATGGCTGATGCTAATGCGATCTCAGAATTGGATTGATAATAACCGAAAGGAATGTCAACAACAACAAGGCATCTTTCTCTTGCCCTTACCACACTTTGTGCATGATAGATCATTTGATCCAATGTTATAGGAAGGGTAGTAGCATGGCCGGCCATTACATTACTGGCACTATCACCAACTAAAATAATATCGATACCGGCTTCATCAAATAATTTTGCAAATGAGAAATCATATGCAGTGATCATGGAGATCTTTTCTCCATTGACCTTCATTTTCTGAATAGTATTGGTGGTTACTTTTTTTAATTCTTTTTCGGGGCTCATTAGTTTGAGTATTGAAAGATGACTTTAATAAGACTACTAATGGAGTTGGCTCTGCGTTAGAATAAAACAAATCCGGCAAATAAGGGTGTAAATGTAAAGATTAAATGTAATTAGTGACAATTTTTTCTTTAGCTATTTCTTTTGTTTTGGTATTGCTTTTTTCTTGTTTTCAGGGAAAACGATGCCCCAATAGTTTCTTAAACCAAGCCCTATTCCCGAGCTGGTAACTACATTCATTTGTGGAATAAAAGCAATCATTTTACTATATAGTTTTTCTGTTTTGAAATCGAAGTAGAAGTCCTGAATTAGATTAAAATTGTATAGGCTATCATAATTTTTTTCTGCAAGAACTTTCTTTGTCCCAACCTGGTTTCCCTGTGCATCATAAATGCTGACCTCTTCAAAATAATTATGATACTCATCAATTTTTTTATAATTGATCATTGTAGCAGGTGTTGGATAAATGTTGTTATCAGTATTATAGGCTTTTATTTTATTTGCCTTCAGATCTCTATATAATATACTGCCTAAACTCCAGTTATGTGTAAGCACTCTGCTTTCTGAAAAATTATTATCCAATCGAGGAACTAATTTTAAAAGATTACAGGTTCTATTGATAAATTTTGCTGTTATAGGAATATTGGTGTTGTTATTTTCTGAACTATCAAAACATATATTCATTGTTTCTGCATACAAAGCATCTTCTTTAGTTTCTTCGGAATTCTTTTTATAAACCAGCGGATTTATTAAAATGTTTTTGATCAGCAATTGATTGTTCTTATAATAAATCAATTGTTTTACTTTAAAAAAACTTAATAAATTATTTAAACAGGTACCGCATTCAGTGCTATTTAATCTAAAACTTGCTTCTGTTGCATCGTCTAATTGAAAATCGTATATCCAATTGGCTTTTTGTAAACTGTCTTTTTCGAATAAGAGGTTTGATACAAGATCTTTGTAGGTTATCTCATAAGGTATTACTGATAAATTTTCTTTAGTTTCTTTGAAAGCTTTAACCGGGCTATTTTGTAGCTTATTGAAAAAATAGTTACTTAAATTAAAATTGGGATTTGCAGGGGTAAGATTTACATACGAATTATAAATGGCAGCCCACTTAATTGCTGTATCGCCTTGGATAAAATTAGCGTACTCGATTTTGTTTTGAGAAAAGGAAAGTGTTGTAAGAATAGATAGAGCAGAGGTGAAAAATATTTTTTTCATGTTGGCTGATATTTACAACCAAACTACACAATGAAAATAAAATAGAAAGTTAAAAGAGTTGTTTCTTTATTTAAAGATGACTTTTATGATTGGGCTTACTTCGTTTTCATTTTCTCTTTTGGCGTATAAAATTATTTCCGGAATGGTGCTTGTTAGAATATTTTGAGTGACATTGTAAGACCAGTTTTGTAATATTTCTATTTCTTTAAAAATTGAAGGAGTGATTGGATGATAAATAGTATCTGCTAAATAATAAGAGTAAGCAGGTGTAATTTTAGGAGGAATTAATGAATATTTCATTACCTGGTATGCGGATAATTTTTTCCCTGTCTTGATATCATAAGCTTCATTTTTGCCTTCAATGAGTCCTGACCATATTGTTTCGACTAAATTTCTTCCATACAGTTCTTTTAATTTATTAAATTTAAAAATACTATCCAGAGTAATTCTTCTTTTAGTGCTTTCTAAATTTATTATTTCATCATTAGAACTTGATATAAAACCTGGATTTAAATTTATGCAAGTACTAAAGTAATCAGCGATGCCAAGAAATATTTCTGAGTTGGTTGTAATTGTTACTGTTGGAGATACCCAGGGGATATGTGATTTGAGTTTATTATTTTCAAAATAATAGATTTGGGCTATGTTTAAACGATTTTGAGTCGAACTGTCTTTATCGTTAAATGTTTTTTCGGGCTCTAAGTCTGTCGTTCCAATAGGGTTACCAAAAGAGTCTATCATAGGTAATGTGCAAGTAAACTTATAAAATATATCGACAATATTTTTTATATTGATTGTATCTACCCTGTTTGCATAAGTTGATCTTCGCTTAATGGGAAATGCACTTAAGATCTCTAGTCTATGCATTTTTTTAATAAGAAAATAATTGAGATTAAGTTTATTGAAACGAATGGTGTCATCTGCATAGAAAGCATATTCTATATCCTGACGATTAATGAACGTGTCGAATTGTGTTGGAGTAGGAAGTTGCTCATCTTCTGTTTGCGCTGAAGCTATTGAATGAACAAACATTGAAAGAATAAATAAGCCAGCAAATCGCATAATGATAATTTACTTAACCAAACTACACAATCAAAATAAAACAGAAAGTTAAATCACTATTTCACTTCTTCATACAAATGCTGTATCAACCCATCAGCCAAACCAATTTTTGGAACATAAATTTCCTGTGCACCGGCCCAACGCATAGTGTTGGCATAAATTTGTAAAGCAGGTACGATCACATCGGCACGGTCAGCACGTAAGCCATATGTTTCTATCCGTTGTTCTACGGTCACGCTATTCAATTCTTTGTAATAATCTCTTATGAGTTCTATTGGTAAAGGCTTGCCATCTTTTCGTTTACTCATGCTAAAGACCTTATTGATATTGCCACCACTTCCAATAGCCACCACTTCTTTATGGCCTTTGGTAACAGCTCTGAGGGTTTCTTTCATTTCCTCCCACTGTTTTTCTGTTACCATGTTTTTAAGAATACGTATGGTGCCGATATTAAAAGACTTCTTATAAATTAGAATGCCGTTACTGAAAAAACTAAGTTCTGTACTGCCACCGCCTACATCAATATATAAATAGCTGTGATCTTTATCCATGTTTTCAGCTACATGGTTTTCATAGATCAATCCTGCTTCATAATCTCCACTGATCACTTCAATTTCTATTTCAGTTTCTAATCTTATTTTACGGATGATGTCGCTGGAGTTTTTGGCATCTCTCATAGCACTGGTTGCACAAGCTTTGATATGTTCTACCTGATAAGCATTACATAAATGTTTAAACGCTTTCATTGTTTGTAAGAACATAGCAATTTTTGGCTTTGAAATAGACGTGCTTTCAAATACATCAAAACCTAATCTTAAAGGAACACGGATCAGGTTTAATTTATTAAAATGAGTATGGCCATTTTCATCGATTACCACTTCACTGATCAAAAGTCTTGCTGCGTTACTGCCAATATCAATTGCTGCTAAAATCATATTAGCAAATGTAGTTGGCAAATGTTATTTCTGCGTTAGGAAAATGGGGGTGTGGATAATTACAGAGTATTATTGTGATTCTTTTATTCGTCGGGGTTCCACGGGTGATTTAATTAATTTGTTGGTTGCTGCTGTGGAAACCCCGCCGGGACGGAGTTAGAGTTTATAGCTTAGTGATTTTTGCCCTGAAATATCCTTTACCAAAATGCTCTATTTTATTATTTTTTTTTATCAGTTTCAATAGACATGAAATCAATGTGACCGTACAAGCTGTCTCCAAAAGCGTAGCTTGCTTTATCCAATATTAGTTTTTGATAAGAAAGTTTATAACTGGGTTTCATTTCATCAAATTCAATTACATCTGTCGAAAAATATGGTTCAGTGTAAAACTTATTGTCTTTGTAATTTATTATAAATCCCCGTCCACCAAAACCATTTCCAATTCCGATATTTATTGACAAGGTGTCTGAGTGAAGGTAATAAGCTCGGCAGTTATTGTATTTAGAGTTATATTCTCCACGATTTATTTTTTTTTCTGTTAAATACTCAACACCACTAGTTCTTTTCATTGAAGAGTCTATTTTTTCTAAGTATGAAAATATTTCATTCTCTTTATCAAATTGTCGGAAAATTGAGTCTTTAGAAATATATGGGTCAATTGTAGCATTGTCCCATGTAGTTTGGTTTTTCTTTGAATTGCAGTTCGTAAAAAGTATACTGAAAAATAACAAAATTGATATTCTCCGCAGCATGTGTAAGCAACTATAAACCATAAGAAAAATTTAGTTTTGTTTTCAGTCTAAATTAGATGCTTATTGTCAATAATTCCATACAATATTAGAAGCTATACTATAAATCCAATCACATTATAGTTTATCATTCTCCCCGCCACCTCTTCGCCCCAATGCATCATTATAAAAACTGATCAAACTATTCATAGATGTAACGACAGTTTTGTACGGTTCGCCACCGTTAGTAACTGTATAATGAGCATTTATTTTATCACGAAGTGCATAATAAGCTGCGTTTGCTTCCAGGCGTTTTGCTTTTAAGCTGACAGGATTTTTGTTGCTCAGTTCTATGGCACGGTGCAGGTATTTGTCTGCAAAATTATTGTTAGCATTTTCAAGGTCTGCTTGCCAATCCGCAAGGTTGAGTGTCGCTATTGCTGCAGTAAGTTCGGGGTTAGTATTCCAGTCAGCAAGAATATTGCGGATGCTGCTTGTTTCGCTTTGGTAGTTATCTTCTACAATGTTACCAAACAAAGCAAGATGCGTATCTACAACAATTGCATGATTCTTTAGAATAGTGTTTTGACTATAGGTATTGCCACGTACGATTGCGGAAATACCTTTCAATGCATTGCCTCGAAGAATGTCAAAGTTTTTTAACTCTGCTGTAATAGGACTGCCCGTAGGGATCTTAAAAAGTGCTTCTATTTCACGACTTGCTGCTACCAGTGCATTGTATTCAGGCTTTACCTGCATGGCTATGGGATCGCTTAAAAGAATGGCATTGATTATATCCTGAAAAAACTGTGCGTATTCGCCATTGCGAAGATTGTATAGTTTTAATCCGTTGATCATATATTATTTGGCATTAAATATTAACTGACTGTAAAAGATAGTAGCAGTTTATGGCGGAAAGGTTGCATTCTGTCCGTTGGAGGTTTCCACCTGTGGCGGATATGGTGTTTGCTTGCCGTTTAAGCTTTCCGCCTGTGGCGGATGTGATGTTTGTTGTTCGTTCAAGGCTTTCGCCTATGGCGGATGAGGTGTCTGTCATCTGTTCAAGGTTTCCACCTATGGCGGATAAGGTGTTTGTTGTCCGTTGGAGGTTTCCGCCTGCAGATCAGCTTTCTCCTGATAAAAAAGGCCGTCTTCGACAAGCTCAGACTGACAGACTTTATTTTTGTTAGATAGACAGCTAACTGCTACAACAATAATTTTTTGAATTACAGGCTCTCAACCTTTCAATCCTTAGGTTGTCAGTCTGAGCTTGTCGAAGACGGGCTAAAAAGTTCAATAAAGTACTCCTGCTGAGCATAGCCGGGATAGGAATGGAAAGCCCTGAGCGAAGCGAAGGCTTGTAATGGATAGCCCAATACAACTGCCGGGCTTTGCATAATGTGGATGCTTTAAAAAATAATTATAGTGGACGAAATAAAAATAGGCAATTCTGTTAATTCTATAATGCTGAAAATTCTGATTCAGACAATTTACCTTAAACAATTTTTTTGAAAAGATAATTATAGGTCTCTACCTGGCTGCGAACCTTTTTTGTATTTCTCGGATTAATATATTGATTGCTCAATTCATTGTCGAGTTTACGTGCCTTGATATTGTCTGACAATTGTATCTGCAAAATATCTTTTATCTCCCGCTGAATTTCGGGATCGTTTATGGGGCAGGCAACTTCTATGCGATGATCAATATTTCTTACCATCCAATCCGCAGAAGAGAGGTAAACTTTTTCTTTTCCTCCATTATAAAAGATCATGATCCTTGCATGCTCGAGGTATTCATCTACAATGCTGATGGCTTGCACAGGTATCTTGAATTTTTTATTTTCGGTAAACATGCAATTGATACCACGGATGATCATTTTTATTTCTACACCGGCCTTTGCGGCTTCGTATAATTTATCGATCAATAATTCATCGCTTAATGAATTAGCTTTTAAAGTAATTTTTGCAGGCTGTTTTGCTTTGGCAGTTTTAATTTCTTTATTAATAAAAGCAATTAATTGCTTGCGCATATTTACAGGGCTTACCAATAAAGTCTTGCATTCGTTTAAGATCTTTAATCTTGTTTTTGGATGTTCGAGATATTGAAATAAACGGGTTACATCCGCCATAATATTTCTGTCAGAAGTAAAGAGACAATGATCGCTGTAAATTTTTGCCGTGTTCTCATTCAGGTTTCCGGTGCTTACAAATCCATAATGAATAGTTTGATCGTTATGGATTTTTTTGATGAGACAAAGCTTGGCATGCACTTTCATATTGTGTACACCTATCAACACTTTCACGCCTGCTTCCTCTAATTCTTTTTTCCATTCCAGGTTAGCTTCTTCATCAAATCTTGCTCTTAATTCTATTACAGCAGTAACTTCTTTTCCATTGCGTACAGCATTGGTCAATGCATTGATTATTCTTGAACGGTCGGCTAATCTGTATGCAGTGATTTTTATGGTTCTGACTTCCGGATCAATCGCTGCTTCTCTTAAAAGATCGATCACACTATCAAAAGAATGATAAGGAAAATTCAATAATATATCTTTCTTTAAAATTGCTTTAGTAACCTGGCTTACATTTTTTAATTGCGGATGTATAAAAGGTTTTTTTCTTGGATTTTTATTTTCAAAAACTGATTCGGGAAAATTAATAAAGTCTTTGAAATTATGAATTCTGCCACCGGCAATTAAATTATCTTTTTGTGTGAGCCCTAATCTTTTTACAAGATAGGTGAGGAGCGTAGGATCAATTTCTTTATCAAAAACAAAACGCACCGGTTTTCCTTTCTTCCTGCTCTTGAGGCCTTTCTCAATTTTTTGTATCAATGAAGTGGCGATGTCATTATCAATATCGATCTCTGCATCACGGGTTACTTTAATGATGTGAGAAGAGAATACATCGTATCCGAAAAATGAAAAAATTTCTGGTAAACAAAAGCGAATAATATCTTCCAGTAAAATAATATGTTTTTCATTTGGCTTAGATGGAAGGATGATGAATCTTGGTAAACGCCTTGCAGGAACAGCGATCAGCGCAAATCGTTGAGCAATTGATTTGTCGCTTTTTGAAAGCCTGCATGCCAGGTAAATTGATTTATCATTGAGCGTAGGAAATGCTTGTAAACTTTCGATCATCAACGGCACAACATTATTTCTTACTTCCTCATTGAAATAATTCGTTACGAATTTCTGTTGCTCTTTGGTAAGTTTATTTTCGGGGACTAAAAATATTTTCTGCTTTTTAAGCTCTCTTAATATTTCATTCCAGATGCGATCGAATTCTTTTTGTTGTGTGACAACTTTATCCTGTATCTCTTCTAAAATAATTTCAGGAGATTGTTCCAAATGCATGTTCGATTTCTTTCCCATTTCGATCATGCGCTTTAAAGTAGCAACCCGTACACGGAAAAATTCATCAAGGTTGTTGGAGAATATTGCAAGGAAACGTATACGTTCTCTTAACGGTACTGTTTCATCCGCAGCCTCCTGTAAAACACGCCCATTAAAAGAAAGCCAGCTGATATCCCTGGCAATGGTAGTACGATGCATAAAAAGTAAACCCTTGATTTTGTAAGTAAAGTTGTTACAAAAAATGTAGATCCAATGTTAAGTTATTATGAAGCAGCTATTTTTTCAATGATGGCTGTGGTAGAGATACCTTCTACTAACGGTACTATCTTTACTTCACCGCCATTAGCGATCACTTCTTTTGCGCCAACGATCTGGTCAATAGTATAATCGCCGCCTTTAACCAATACATCCGGCATGATCAGTTGTATTAGATTGAGTGGTGTATCTTCTCCAAATATTATTACTCTGTCTGTCAACACAAGTGATGCTAATAATAATGCTCTTGCATTTTCATTATTCACCGGCCTTGAATCTCCTTTTAATCTTTTTACAGAAGCATCCGCATTTACCCCTACAATTAAAACATCTCCGAAAGATGCAGCACTGCTCAACGAAGCAATATGTCCTTCATGCAAAATATCAAAAACACCATTGGTGAAAACAATTTTTTTACCCAGCAAACGTAAGCGTCTTACATCTTTTTCGATCTGAGCTACAGTTGTTATCTTTTCTATAATGGCACTAGCGTTCCGCATTTTTCTGTTTTTTATTGAAGTAAGGTAATAATACAAGAGAAGTAAATCCTACCATTAAAATTATTAAAAATTGAGCACTCCATTGCAACCAGCCATTGGCTGTGCCGATGCCTTCGCTGATATCATATAATTTCATTACTTCCATGATCAAAACCGGGTAGGTGCCAATGCCGCCGGGGGTAATGATCATGCCTATACTTGCAAAAGCCAGCACAGGAAATGCTGCTGCGAAAGTTAAATTCTCTGTACCGGTGGTGGCAAAGAAACCTAGATAGGTGCCGCCGATATAACAGCACCATATCAATACACTATGAAAAATAAATGCTTTTTTGTTTTGTAAATTTTTTATTGACCTTAATCCTACAGCAACACCTTTAAAAATATTTTTTAACCGCATGATAAATTTATTATGCGAATAATTTTTAAAGATGAATTTTAAAATGAAATAGATGGCAACTATACTTATTATAAATATTGACAGATTAATGATCATCGATTGTTTACTGCCGGATAAAAAATATTTCTTAATAGTTTCTTTAGCCAGTGCACCAATGATTGAAGCTTGTGATATGATAGCAATGGCAAAAACAATGATCAAAGAAAGCAGGTCCACCGCTCTTTCAATTACAATAGTACCTACCAATTTATCCGGGGGTACTTTTTCGTATTTACCGAGGATAGTACATTTTAAAACTTCTCCTAAACGGGGAATGGCAAGGTTGGCTAAATAACCGATCATTACCGCAAAAAAAGTATTACGTAGTTTGGGGTTGTATCCCATGGGCTTCATTAATATTTTCCAGCGAATGGAGCGGCTTATGTGACTGATGGTAAGAATGATGAATACGGGTAAAAAAAGCGAATACCTGGCAGAGCGTAAAGCTGCTTTACAATTTTCCCATTGTTGATTATCCATTCGGTGAATGCTCCACCAAACCAGGAACACACCCACGGAAAAAAAAATAGCATATTGTAATATGGAGATGATCCTTTTATTCATAAACCGCTACAAATTAATCAATTTGTAATTAATAAATTATCGATTAACCGTACTTCGTTTAAATAAGCAGCTATTAATGCAACTAAAGTTGTATCACCATTCCACTTATTAATTATATGTAGAGAAGTGCTATCAGCTATTTCAACATAATCTACTTTAAAGCCTGCGTCAGACAATTTTTGTGTGGCTATTTCTTTTAGTTTTTGCAGATCTCCTTGTTTCAATTCTTTTTTTAAAAATTGCAAGGTCTCATAAATTGTCACTGCCTGTTTTTTCTCCTCATCATTTAATCGCATATTTCTGCTGCTCATTGCCAGCCCCGATATTTCTCTTTCTGTCGGACAAATGATGAGCTTTGTTTTACTGCCAATTATTTCGATCAATTTTTTAACCACCATGCATTGCTGGTAATCTTTTTGTCCCAAATACATTGAATCGGGTTGAACAATATCCAATAATCGATGAACAACCTGGCACACTCCCTGAAAATGTCCCGGCCTATATTCACCTTCCAGAATTGTTTCTAAGTACCCAAGTTCGTAATTCATAGTAGGAGCTTGGCCATTGGGGTACATCTCTTCAGCTGAAGGTAAAAAAAGCACATCACATCCTGACTCTTCTAATTGGAAAATATCCTGTTCAATTGTTTTAGGATATTTCGTAAAATCCTGCTGGTTAGTGAATTGCGTAGGATTTACAAATATGCTGCAAATGGTAAAAATGCCATCTTTTTTTGCGGCAGCAAGTAAAGAGATATGCCCTGCATGGAGTGCTCCCATAGTAGGCACAAAAGCGGTTTTAATTGATTGCTTTTCTCTTTTTTCAAGAAACAGCCTGATATCTTTTACTTTTCTAAATATGATCATTTTTGTACCTATTAATGCCCAAATAGCGATGGTTTCTCAATTTCCCGATTTTTTTTCATAATTTTGCACACCCTTAAAAGTTCAAAGGACCCACTTAATCATTACAAATGTCAACAAAGAAAAGAATTTTATTTATTGCAAATGAAATGTCCCCTTATTTAGAGCTGACTGAATTTGCAGAAATAATCAACAAGCTGGCTGTGAAAGCAAATGATAGTGGCATGGAAATCAGGTGTATTATGCCTCGTTTTGGTGTCATTAATGAGAGAAGACACCGTTTACATGAAGTGGTAAGATTGTCTGGTATCAACGTAACTGTTGATGGTGATGATTATCCATTGGTGATAAAAGTTGCTTCTTTACCTAATGCAAGATTACAGGTGTATTTCCTGGATAATGAGGATTTCTTCAAAAGAAAAACTGTTTTTCATGACGAAAATGAAAAATGGTTCGATGATAATGGCTTAAGAACAGTTTTATTCTGTAAAGGGGCTTTAGAAACAGTGAAAAAATTCGGATGGCCTCCGGACATCATTCATTGCAGTGGCTGGATGACAGGTTTGATTCCAATGTTCATTAAAACTGCCTATAAAAAAGAACCGGTGTTTAATAACTGCAAGGTTATTTATACTATTGGTGAAAATACTTTCAAGGAAAAAATGGGCCCTGATTTTTTAAAGCTGGCTGCCATTAATGATAATGTTACTAAAAAAGAACTGGAGTTCTTTAAAGACAATAATAACGTTGCCATGTTCAGAGGTGGTGCAGCTTTTGCAGATGCAGTAACTTTTGGCGCAGCAAAAACAGATAAAAAATTAGTAGAAGAGTTCAGTAAAATAAAAGGTAAGAAAACCTTGCCATTCAATGCTGAAAGTGATTTAACAGACTATTTGCAATTATATACCGACCTTGCAAAATAGTATTTTTTACTAACCATTTTTTCATAAATACAGTCTCTGTGCATAGAAATTTTTTAGCGCTGCTTATATCTTCCTTCATTCTTTTATCGATCAGTAATATCGGATGTACCAAAGTTGATACTACTTCCATTGGGAGTGACCTGATCCCCGGCATCGACAACATTCATACATTTGAAACTACATTAGTCGTGAATGCTACTCAAGGTCTTTTCAACGATTCAACAAGGGTTACAAGAGCACAAAATCACGTAATAGGAAATATAAACAATGATCCTTTATTCGGGAAAACAAATGCTAATTTGTTTTTAGAGTTAAAGCCAGGTTTCTTCCCTTATTATTTTGGAAATGCCGGTGACACTGTAACTGGTTCTTCAGATGTAGGAGTGGATTCTGTAGTATTGTGTTTATCTTATCAGGGAATTTATGGAGACAGTACAAAGCCACAAAGTTTTGAGGTTTATCAGTTGGATAATAACACTACTAATTTTGTTGATTCAGCATATAAATTGAACTTTCAACCTAATGTGACACCAACAAAACTATTAGGCTCTGCAACTGTTGATGCTCGTAATTTAGATGAATACACCTATTTTTCTAATCATGCTGATTCTGCACATAATCAAATAAGGATAAAGCTATCTGATGCTTTTAAAAATGAATTGTTCGGCAGAGATTCTACAACCGGCAATACACTTAACAATGCGTTTCGTTCAGATTCAATATTTAAAACTTTCTATAAAGGTTTTGAAGTAAAGGCTACTTCTACTACAAGCAATAGTTTGTTTTATGTAAATCTTACTGATGCCACTACACGTTTAGAAGTGCATTATCGCAAACGTAATAAAGGAAATGTAGATACAACATTTGCAAGCTTCCCTTTCAGTTATTTATCAAGTACTAATGTATCTCTTTCTTCTCATGCTAATTATTTGAACAGAGACAGAACGGGTTCAGAATCTACAACTTCCCCGGATGCTGATGCATTATACATTCAAGCTACTCCGGGCTCATATGCTACTTTAAAGATCCCTGAGTTAACTGGTTTCCCTAATAGCATTGTACATAGAGCTGAATTAATTGTTGAACAGGTTCCATCAGACCCTGTCTTAGATAAAATACTTATTTCACCAAGCTATTTATATGTGGATCTGATAGATCCTACAACCGGAACAGGTTTTAAGCCTATTTATTATGATCTGAGTCCGACAACAGCTTACAATCCGGATAACAGTACTTCAGGATATTTTCTTCCTGCAAGTGGTATAGACTTTAGTTATTTTGGTGGTTTTGCAAAAACTAAATTAGATTACCTGGGAAAATCGATCAGCTATTATAATTTTAATCTTTCCAGGTACATACAAAATACGATTACAAAACAAACCACTAATTACGATCTGAGATTGTATGCTCCGATCAATTTGGACTATTATGGGTATATATATCCTTACAACAATAGCCTGGCGTATGGTAGAGTAAAAATAGGAGCCGGAAATAATCCTAACTACAAGTTGCGGCTACATATTGTCTATTCAAAAATATAGTGATAAAAATCTTGATAAAGTCCTGAAATATTTCAGGACTTTATTATTATAAATACTGTAGTAACCTTATCTTTGCACCTCAAAAAATTAATTTTCATGCCTTATTTATTTACATCAGAATCCGTAAGTGAAGGTCACCCGGATAAAGTAGCTGACCAGATCAGTGATGCCTTAATTGATAATTTTCTAGCTTTCGATCCTCAAAGTAAAGTTGCTTGTGAAACTTTGGTAACTACTGGACAGGTTGTACTTGCAGGTGAAGTTAAAAGTAAAGCTTATTTAGATGTACAGGAAATTGCCCGTGGTGTGATCAAAAAGATCGGATACACAAAGAGCGAATACATGTTCGAAGCAAATTCTTGTGGTATTCTTTCTGCCATTCATGAACAATCTGCTGATATTAATCAAGGTGTAGATAGAAAAAAGAAAGAAGAACAAGGAGCCGGTGATCAGGGTATGATGTTTGGTTATGCAACTAACGAAACAGATGATTATATGCCATTAGCATTAGATCTTGCTCATAAATTATTGATAGAATTAGCTGCATTACGCAGAGAGAACAAACAAATTAAATATTTGCGTCCTGATGCTAAAAGCCAGGTTACGTTAGAATATGATGATAACAACCAGCCTGTTCGTATCGATGCGATCGTAGTTTCTACACAGCATGATGATTTTGACAGCGAAGCAAAAATGTTAGCGAAGATCAAAAAAGATATCATTGAAATTTTAATACCGAGAGTAAAAGCAAAGTATAAAAAATATGCTAAGCTTTTCAATGCTAATATTAAATACCATATCAATCCAACAGGTAAATTCGTAATTGGTGGACCTCATGGTGATACAGGATTAACTGGTCGTAAGATCATTGTGGATACTTACGGTGGTAAAGGTGCTCACGGTGGTGGTGCATTCAGTGGTAAAGATCCAAGTAAAGTTGATAGAAGTGCAGCGTATGCTACACGTCACATCGCTAAGAACTTGGTAGCTGCTGGTGTTGCTGATGAAATTTTAGTACAGGTTTCTTATGCGATCGGTGTTGCTCAACCAACTTCGATCAATGTAAATACTTACGGTACGGCAAAAGTTGGATTGAACGACGGACAGATCAGCAAGATCGTTGAAAGCGTTTTTGATATGCGTCCTTACTTCATCGAACAACGTTTGAAATTACGTACGCCTATCTACAGTGAAACTGCTGCTTATGGCCACATGGGTAGAAAGAATGAAATTGTAGAAAAAACATTTAAAGATCCATACGGTAAAGAGAAAAAAGTAAAAGTTGAATTGTTTACTTGGGAAAAATTGGATTATGTTCCAAAAGTGAAAAAAGCTTTTGGATTAAAATAATATATCTTCCATAGATAAATTTGTAAAAAACCATAAGTGAATACTTATGGTTTTTTATTATTCTGAATTACATCTAAATTTGATTTGTGAAAAAATTTCGTCAGCAACAACAAAGGCCTAAAAAAAATACATTGATCATCGGACGTACAGCCGTTATTGATGCTATGTCTACAGGTAAACAATTAGAACGTATCTACCTGCAAGGTACTGTACATGGAGATGTGATCGATGAAATTAAAAAGCTGGCAGAAAAAAATCTTGTACCTATCAGCAAAGTGCCTGTGGAAAAACTGAATAGCTTCAATGTCAGTAACCACGAGGGGTGTATTGCAGTGATCAGCAAAGTGCAATATCAAAATTTGCAGGATGTAATTTCTTTTGTTGTTGAAAAAGGAGAAGTGCCTTTGTTCTTATTATTAGATGGTATAACAGATATCAGAAACATTGGAGGTATAGCACGTAGTGCATTTTGTTTTGGTGTGAATGCTATTATTATTCCAGAAAAAGGAGTGGGAGCTTTAAATGAAGATGCTATCCTTACATCAGCAGGTGCATTAGAGCAAATTCCTGTTTGCCGTGTCAACAGCTTGATGAAAGCTATTGATGAATTACATTTAAATGGCATCAAAGTTTTTGCCAGTGAAATGACAGCTGAAAAAAAGATATACGATTTAGTGCTAAATGAACCCTGCGCCATTGTAATGGGAGGAGAAGAACATGGTATATATCCGGCAGTAATGAAAATTTGCGATGAGCAATTTCAAATACCTATGCCCGGTGATTTTGAATCTTTAAATGTATCTGTAGCTACCGGTGTAATTTTGTATGAAGTATCAAGACAGCGATCTGCTACTTAACGATCACCAAGTTTCCTTTATGCTCTCTAGCTTTTCCATTGAATAAGAAACTTGAATGCCACACATAATTGCCTGTGGCAGCTATTGCGCCAGAATGTGTGCCATCCCATCTTTCAAAAGGATTTGTACTGTAGAATACTCGCTCTCCATATCGATTATAAATTGATAATTGATAGGCTGTTATTTGATTAAGATTTCCTGCAGGACCAAACCTATCATTCAAGCCATCGCCATTTGGTGAGAAAGCTGTTGGGAAATAAATATCATTACAAACTACAAAATAGGTAACATTCACTTCATCTTTCCCTACACATGAGCTGCTGTTATTTTTTACAGAAACAGTGTATACTCCGCTTTGTGTTACGTTGAATGTTTTTCCAATACTGTTATCCTGCCAAACATAATTATCAAACGCTCCTGGATTCAATACAATTTTTTCTCCCGGGCAAAGAAAGATATCTTTCCCTAGATCTGGTTTGAGCAATGGTGCAGGTGCTGTCGTTACGGGATTACTAGCAACACTGGTACAAGCGCCACTTATTTGTGTAGCAGTGATAGGACCAATTATCGCATTCACTACCCTTGGGTTACCAGACATGCCATCACTCCACATTAATGTACCACTAACACCGGTAGCAGTAATTGTTGATTTGCCACAATCATTGACCACTGATAAAACAGGTGCCGGTAATGTTGGTAATATTCCTACAGTGCCTGTTGCAGGAATTGAGATGCAACCTGAAACATTTTTAGCGGTGACACTGTATGTTGATCCCGGCGCTATACCTGTAAATATGCCGCTTGTATTATTGTAAGTTGTTCCATTAATACTGAATGTTAATCCTGTTAGGGTACTCGTTACCGTTACAGTTGCTGTTGGAGTTGTGCAGGTTGGAGATGTAAGGACTACAGTAGGTTGTGCTGGAGTTTCTGGTATTCCTGTCATCGTTCCGGTTAAAGCATTCGAGATACAGCCAGCAGTATTTTTGGCAGTAATGCTATAAGCAGCATCTGCTTTCCAGCACATTGGGATCCTAAGCTTAGAATTCCACGTGGACAAGTTGTCGC